>JAABUY010007004.1_pt1 | contig 10841 bp, 16 predicted proteins | sample 5560271 | NCBI WGS metagenome assembly JAABUY01 (sample SAMN10711886, study PRJNA513374) | rock metagenome | isolation source: Antarctica rocks | place: Antarctica: Victoria Land, University Valley
CCGGCGTCCCTGCCTCGCGCGCGCTCGTGCCCGGCCGACGCGGTAGCCCTGGTCAGGGAGTCAGCTGCATAGCGGGTATGGGCACGTGAGCCTGGTAAGCGTAAGCCGACTGGCACGCTCAAACCCCTTCTCCTCCCCACACAGAAACAAAACCCATGCCCTAACCCCTTGACCTCATCGGCGGCGGCGCCGGCAGGTGGACTCGCTGGAGAACATCACGCACTCGCTGTGCACGCTGGAGTTTGAGTCGCGCCGCGCGTCGTACTACTGGCTGCTCGAGGCGCGGCGCCCTAAGACAGTCCTGGCACCGGCCCTCTCGGAGCTGGTGCATCTGCTCCACGCCTCCACCGCACCCGCGCCGCGCCGTCGCCCTGGCTGGCCGACAGGCGGGCCGCCAGCGCCAAGCGGCGCGCGCAAAAGCGCTCGGCGTAAAACCCGAACGTGGCGCAGGGCGCTCGGGGTGACCCTATCCTAACCTAGCCTGACAGCGCCGAGCGCCGCGCGCGCGCGCGCAGGTGCTGGACATGTACAAGCCGGTGGTGTGGGAGTACGCGCGGATGGTGGTCGCGCACAACGTGCTGAGCAAGCGTCGCCTGGCGCGCCTGGTGGCCGAGCGCCATGTGGCCGGCTGGGACGACCCGCGCCTGCTCACGCTGGCCGGCCTGCGGCGGCGCGGCGTCGCGCCCTCGGCGCGCCCCGCGCTCAATTTGTTCTCCTTTTGGCTGCTGCAGTGCTGGATGCCCTCAGCGAGCCTGCAGCAGTGCTCTGCCGGCGCCCTGACATCCGTGGCGCGCCTAGCGGGCTGCACGTCAGACATTGCAGCCCTGCAAGGTGGTGAAGCCCAGCAGCATGCCGGATGTGTGAGGCTGCCGGCGCGCTGCCCGCGGCGGCAGGCCATCACAGAGTTCTGCCGCGTGGGCGGCATCTCGCGCAACGCGGCCGAGGCGCACCTGCACAAGCTGGAGCACTTCATCCGCGCGGCGGCGGACGCGGCCGCGCCGCGCGCGCTGGCCGTGCTGCGCCCGCTGCGCCTGGTGCTGACCAACCTGCCGGCCGACCACCGCGAGGAGGTCGCCGCCAAGGCGCGGCCGCCGGCCCGCGCGCCCGCACTGCCCCGGCATCAGGCCCTGGGTGCTGCGTGGGCAGCACGTCGAACACTCATGCTGAACCCCGCGCGGCGGACCCTCAGATGCGAGCGCGCGCCGCTGGCCGGTTATGCCGCCCAGCCGATGCGCCCGATTCTGGCAGCGCGGCCTTGGGCGGTCCCGCGAGGGTTGCCGGCAAGGCGCAGCACACGCACAAATGCGGCCCTCTGCCTGGACAGCCTCCTGTGTCAGTGGTGCCGAGCGCTGCCTGCCCTGACCCTGCTGCCCACTGAGGTGAGGCACAGGAGTCACATGTGGCCAGACTATCATGGTTGATGCGCCTTTCTTAATCTTGTAGAAGAACAGTGTGGTAGCGCCCGCCACTGCTGAGCAGTCAAGCTACGGGCGCGACCCCATGAGCGCCTCAGCTCGGCGACAAGCTGCGGGGCCGAGCGCCGCATGTGCTGGTGGGGTTTCTGAGCGGCTGCAGGCGGCCGCGCGCAGGTGTTCCCCGGGCGCAGCGAGGCCACGTACGCGGCGCCGCTGACGCGCGTGGTCTACGTCGAGCGCGACGACTTCCGCGAGGAGGACGCGCGCGGCTACTTCGGCCTCGCGCCCGGCAAGTCCGTCCTGCTGAAGTGCGCCGCCCGCGCCGCAGGCCGCCCGGCCCGTGCTGGCGCCCCCGCGCGCCCCGCAGCTCCCTCCCGCCGGAGCGCGCAGCACCTCCTGCGTGAATCGGTCCCGGTCGATGCCCCGTCAGCCTGCACGGCCCGCCGCCTGCGCCCGCTCGAGCGTGCTCTGTCAAGTGCGCAGCGCTCGGGCCGCGCTGGGCACCAGGGTTGCGTCCTGTGCAGGTGCGCCTGCAGCCTGCGGGCGCGCAGGCGTGACAGGGGCGCGCGGGCGCAGGTACGCGGGCACCGCGCGCTGCACGGGCTTCCGGAAGGAAGGCGGTGCGGTGGCGGAGGTGGAGGCCGAGTACGCGCCGCTGGCCGAGGGCGCCAAGGCGCCCAAGGCGCGGCGCCGCGAGCGGCCCCGGGGGGGCCCTGCCCACCCTTTCCGCAGGGCCGTGTGGCAGCTGGAGGAAACGCAGGCTCTAGACTGAGCGTGGCCTGCGGTCTCTTTTGGGCCATCGGTCGTGTCGGCAGGAGCCCCTGCTTTCTGCCGAGGGGCACATGAATGCAGCCGTACAGGAGAGGCGGTGCGCGCGCATCAGGACGCTGCAGTGGCAGTGGTGTGAGTCAGCAGGAGGGGCTGTGCGCATGCGTGAAGCAAGCCCTGGCGCGGGGTGCTGTCAACAGGGCCCTGTGAGGCACTGCAAGCGCTCGGAGGAAACCTCTGCGCGCTCAATGACACTCTGGCGCAGGGGGTGCTGAACTGGGTGGCAGAGCCGCGGCCCGGCGAGGCGCCGCCGGCGATGGAGGCGCGGCTGTACGGCACGCTGTTCCGCTCGCAGTCGCCCGGCGACCTGGGCGACGACTGGCTGGCCGACCTCAACCCGGACTCGCTGACCGTCGTGCGCGGCGCGCTGGCTGGGCCCGCGCTCGCTGGCGCGCAGCCCGGCGACTGGTGCGCCCCGCGCCTGCCTATAATCTGCGACTTTGCGGGCAGCCGCGCAGACCATGTCCTTGCGTTGCAAAGTCACCACTCAACAGGAGAGCGTGTCGATGCACTGGCTTTGAGAGAGTTGCATGGAAGCAAAGATGGCACGTGTGCGGCTGGCTGTGCCACACGGCGCAGGCGCCTGCAGAAATCCACCAGCCAAGCACGGAAAGCTCTGCGCCCAGTGCACATGCTCTGCGCGTGCGACTGCCCTGGTGGCCAGCATGCACAGCCCCGGTGTGTTGCACCCTCCAAGCCGCTCGCGCGCGCTGCTGCGTGTGGGCTGTCACCCCCAACCCTAACCCTATCCTGCGGCGGCCAGCTTCCAGCTGGAGCGCCTGGGCTTCTTTTGCGTGGACCCCGACTCCGCGCCGGGCGCGCTGGTGCTCAACCGCACCTGCACGCTGCGCGACTCGTTCGCCGCGGAGAAGGCCGCGCAGGGTAAGGGGCCGTAAGGGCGCGCGCTGTTGCATGTTGCCCTGTTTGCGCGCGTGCTCTGGCTGTCTGCCACATCGGACGTATCGGTAGGTTGGGCTGCTTGCGGCGCTCGTTGTGACCAGGAGCTCGCCATGTGTCGTGCAAATGGTTTGGAAGTGTGACAGGCCCATTGAGGTGTTACGCGCTCAGCTCACATCTTTCACACACCCGCGCATGCCAGCGTCACTGCCAACCAGCCAGGCAAGCTCCGTACAGCCGCAGGCACAACAACCCTGCATAGTGATGTGCCTGGTCCCGCTGCTTGCTGGCACGTGTCACGGTCGCGGAGGGCGCACATGCTCAAGCGCCGCACTTATAGCGTGAGTTGCCATGAACGCATGCATGGCCATCAGCGTTGCAGCCTGGCGAGCAGGACAGAGGCGACAGCATCACGCGCGCTGCGCGCCCTGCGCCCGCTTCCCCAGCAGGCCGCCCGCCAGGTTGGCGCCCGTGTGCGCGGCCATGGGCACCAGCAGGTCGGAGGTGGCCACGAACAGCGCGCCGTACAGCACGCCCACCGCGGCCGCCCAGCCCGCGAACGCCCAGTTGCGGCCGCCGCTCTGGTGCACCGCCCCGAACGCCGCGCCGGCCAGCAGCACGCCCCGCCTGGTGACCACACACGCATTGGGCAGGACACCCAGTGCCGCAGTGCAATGATGGAGCCTCAGAGCGTGGCTTTGCCTCTCAAGTGCGCTTGCGGGTTATTCTGACCTACCCTGCGTCAGAGCCAGGCGTTCGGCATCGCGAGGCAAGGCGACGCCGCAGCAGCAGCGACAGCGCAGCGCCTCAGAAGGAGAGAAGTGCCTGGCAGAGGCGTTCGGGCGGCAGGGCGCGCCAGTCCGGCAAGGTGGCCGGGATGAGCGCGCCGCGGAAGAGCAGCTCCTCGCTCACGCCCGCCGCGGCAGCCACCCACAGCACGTCGACCGGACCGAGGTTGCTCAGCACCTGTGCGCAATGCCGGCCTGGATGAGATAGACGCCACGGAGGCGACGCCCGGTCAGCATGTGCATGGAGTCTCGGGGGAATTCCGCACTGCAACGCAATCTGACCTGCGACGTGCGTCCCAGCACATGCCCATGGTGCCGACCGAGCATGCGCGGGCAACCTGCGCTGCTGACCCGAGCGGGTGGCGCTGGAGCTGCTTTTCTTCTGTGATACCACTCATGTACGGGCGCATGACCCGCGCGCCTGATCGTTGGCGGTCCTCGATGCAGCGGCAAAGTCCGGCCACACGCGCAGCAGGGCCTGCCGCGCCGCCGTGACGCCCGCCGCGGCCGCCAGCGCCAGCGCCGCATGCGCGGGGTCCACATGATCCGGCACTGGCGCCAGCATGCACCGTGGTTTGGTATAACGCGAGGCGCCCCGTGGCGGGTAATGCCGCGCACGCCTCTGACGAGGCGCATACCTTGCAGGCCACCGTGCTCGCATAGGTATTGCCTTGTTGCATGCTCTTAGCGCGCTCAAGAGCACTTTGCGAAGCTCCTAAATCCGACAATCAACGTGCTACTACAAGAAGAAGTGCCAGCTTCGGTGAGGGACGGCTCGAGTGCCAAGCGCGGGTAGAGCGCGCCGCGGCGCACCGGCCAGCAGCGCCGCGACCGCGGCTGGGTCGCTGTGCAGGGCGGCGACGCCCAGGTCCGGCGCGCGCGCGCGGATGAACCAGGCCACGGCGCTCAGCTGGGCCGCCGTCGTGAGGCACGCCTTCGCGACCTGCTCGCGCGACGCCGCCCGCGCCTGCGCGGCCTGCGGCGCGCCCGCGCCGCCCTCGCCGCCGCCGCCGCCGACGCCCGCGCCATTATCCGGACTGACCTCCTGCAGCACCAGCCCGCCTTCTGTCCGGCGTCCCAGCAGCACTGCCACCACTGAAGCCTCGCTCAGCCTTGGTGAGCACAGTGCGAGCGGGGCAGCCCAGCAGCACGCGCGCGCGGCCGCCGTCCTCGATGCTGGCGCGCGTTCAGCCACTGCAAAGCATCGCCTGCCCTCGTAGTACACTTGCTGAGTAAAGGAACAGCCAGTCTCTGTGTGAGGCAAGCTGGCGCAGCGGGGGGGCGCCCAATCAGCTACAGGGCGCGCCGGTGGGTCGGGCTGCCAGCGCTTGCTGTCGTCGCCTGAAAGAAAGCTCCAGCCCTTTGGCTTGCCTGTGACGGATAGCCTCGGCTCGTCCTCAGCAGGCGGGCTGAGCGGCGGAGCACCGCCTGTGACTGACAGCCTCGGCACGTCCTCGGCGGGCGGGTTGAGAGGCGGAGCACCGTCGCTGCTAGGGCGCTCTGCCTCGGTCTGCCGGCTGCGCTTTGCACGGCTCCGCTGCGCACTTGCAGCAAGCTGGGGGCGCCGCGGCTCCTGCGGGACTGTGCAACCATGCTCAGACACGCCATGCCAGCTGACGGCAAGCTGCCCAGTCAGCCCACCAGCGGCGCAGGCCAATGCACGCACCTGCTTCGCACTCAGCGTGCGCCAGGCAGCGTGTGGGCTGCCAGCAGGCGGCTGCTGCGTTTGCAACAGCATTGCTCCCTGTAGTCCAAGGTTGCCAGCGGCAAGTATCCGCCACCTCGACCTTAGGGACTTTGCACTGGCGCCTCAGCGGCTTGTTATATAGATTGTTATATAGATAGTGCGGCCTTTCCTCTGCACCTACCTGCTTGCTTCTGCAGCAGCCTAGCCGGGCAAGCAGTTGAGAGCCCTCGTGCAGAAGCTCTGGTCAGGAACAGAGGCAAAGGTTCACCGTTGCAGGGAGCTTGGATGACTGGGTCCTACCTGATCTGGCTCCCGGTGTTGCAAGAAGTTTTTTACTGATTGACCGTTATTGCAGAGCATGCGCAACAGGGACAAACAGAGCGCACGTTTGCTTGCAGCTGTATTTGCAATCATACAAACTCAGACAACCTCCAGGTCCAACCTCTGCCGTATGCCAGACCAATTTACTTGGCACGCTATCAGTAGTGCCGATGTTTAAAGAGGAGATGGGAGGTAGCAGTCAGTACTCTCGCATGCAGAGGGCCGGCATGCACAGCGTGAAGCCTGCAGGCTCACGGTGCTGTCGCTGACCGGGTGCACCATTGGTTGAGGGGCAGCTGCAGCCCAGATGGCAGATGCTCCGCAGCAGGAGTCTTTCAGATGCATGTACATGCGCTTCCGACAGCAGTGGGCGACCGCAAAGCTCAAGGCGCTGCTCGCAGACGGCCTCGGGCGGAGCGAGCGCCGACTGGCAAGGGCGACGCAGGCCGCCTACAACAGGGCCCTGGTGCAGGCCAGCCGGTGCGCCAGCCTTCCAGCTCGCCTTGCTGCCCGTGTAGCCAGAACAGTCCCCTGCTGACCGTGCGTGCGCAGCAGGCGCGCGCGGGCGGCCGTCGGCGGGGCCAGGCAGGCGCGCTGCCGGCGGCGCCTGGAGCGGCTGTGGGACAAGGGAAGGCCGGTCCTGCCGCAGGCGCACTCCAGGCGCAGGCCGCGTCCTGCGCGCCCCGTGCCTGCGCTGGCGGGTGGCCTCGACGCGGCCGAGCTGCTGCTCCGCAGCGGCAGCGCCGAGCGGCCGCGCTGCGCGGCCTGGGTGGGGCTGGACGAAGGCCGGCTGGGGCGCAGCGAGCAGCTCATAGCGGCGGCGGTGCAGGGCGACCTCGAGCGGATGGGCTACCTGCTGTCACAGGCGCGCCAACCCCAAGAGCTTTGCAAAAAAAGCACTGTGTGACGTATACTTCCGCACGCACAGCTCTCAAAAGCATGCATTACCGGTATGATGTTTCTCATCCTCGCAAAAGTTCTCAGGTCTTGCCTGTTTGCAACAGATTGCACCGCAGCAGCAAGGGCCGGGGCGGCGTTCGTGAGAGCACTGGGAAGCGCCATTTTCCCATTGTAGCAGCAGGGAAAATGCGGATTCGCCAGGAAGCGCCTGGCCTTCACTGCAGCAGGGAACAAGCATGTGGCTGCCCTGCTGCATGCAAAGTGCATCGGCAGGCAATATGGCCTGCAATTCGCTTGGCTTGAGCACCGGCGAGGGCAGTAAGGCCGGCATTCAGCCCTTGGCAATGTCTTACCACAGGAGGGCCGCTGCAGGGCATCGATGTGGATGCACGCAGCGGCGTGGGCGGGGAGACCGCGCTCGCCGCGGCCGCGGGCGCCGGCCAGGCGCAGGCCGTGCGCTGGCTGCTGCGGCACGGCGCCGACGCGGCGCTCCAGGACGACCGCCACGCTTCGCCGCTGGACAAGGCGCGTGCGGGCGGGCACGCGGCGTGTGCGCAGGCGCGCGCACGGGCCGAGGCGCAGCGGCTGCTGCGCGAGCCTGTGCTCCGTGCAAACAGCTGCGCTGCGACGTCTTGCGACGCCTCCTGGTGTTCATGCGGGGGCTTGGCTGCTATCCCTGCACTCGCCCCTCGTGCGCTGCGAGTGTGCCCTCGCACCTGCCCGGACACGTTTCACATACGGGGGGCTGCACGGGCGCTTGCATGATGCCTGGCATGACGGCCAAGCAGGGGTGAGGTAGAAACCTTCTTAACAAGTGTGTGCATGTGCAGGTTCTGGACGGCCATGCGGGCAGAGTTGTCCGCACGAAAGGGGCGTTCAAAGCAGAGACGACTGGCCACTACGAACTGGGCAGCAGAGCAGCAGCTGTTGTTGTTGGGTAATGGCTTTATAAGTACAAGGAGGCCCTTGCGGGTGGAGCAGCACTACATGCAGGTGCGTCCCCACACACACACGTCTGTGCCAGATCAGCATGGGCAAGACCACAGGCAGCATGGGATACACCACCGTGCATCACAGGCCACTGCACTGGAAAAGCGATGTAGCAACAGGGCATGACGCTGTGCGACATGCAGCCTTGCATGTCAGGACAGCACCCCCGCTCATGAAAACAACGAAGGTCCTGAGCTTGGACCCTTGCGCGCAGGGCACCAGCCATGGGTATGAAAGAGGGCAGGCCTGCTGGGTGCTGAGCCTTTACAAATCAGACTTCGGCTGCCTGGAACAGGAAGCCTGGAGGACAGTGCACACATGCTGGGCCTCCGTGAGGTTCTTGGGCAACTGGCTGACTCGCAGTCGCATCTTGGCAAATTGGCAGCCTGCACTGTGGCAGTCTTGCCGGACACATCGCATTGCGGGGTGCCTGGTGGCAAGAGTCAGGACTTGCGCCTCGCGGGTTTGCGAGTACAGCCGGCCTGCCCTCACGGCAGATGAGCGCATGCCAGCAACCTCTGTCCGCCCTTTCACAAACGAGCTGTGGATGGCACAAGAGACAACCGGTAGCAGAGCGCTGACTTTGCATCCAATAGTGCATGCTGATACCTTGAGAGTGCCCATCAACTCGAGCGCATTATAGTTGGCTGGTCTATCTAATGATGGGTGGCTGCAATCCCGCAAGCGTCTGGTCAGAACGACAGAGTGGATTGCCGTACTGCTCGAGCAACAAAGAAGATCCAAACTTGCGTCATTGTCAACTGCAATGCCAGCCTTCACCACGATGCAGCTGAGCAGCAGGGACAGTGCATGCTTTGGGATGAGGCGGCCTTTCCAGGCCGCTCTGCGTGCCCCTTGCGCTCTCAGCCGCTCTGCAGTCATAGTCAGGGCAGACAAGGTGCTCATCGCCAACACAAAAGGTGTGGCAGGCCAAGCATTGTGCTATGAAGCATGTGAAGCACATGATAAGCTTCAAGTCACGCGCTGCTGCGCGCCACAGGTGGCGGCCATGCCTTCATTGGCCTGCACTTGGCGAACCAGCTCTTGGATGCGGGCCACACAGTCACGCTGCTGAACGACGGGGACCAGGTGAGCACAGCCACTTGTGACCCGGCTCCCAGGTGCTTCCTGCTGCGCCTGCCCGCTGACAATGGGCTGTTGTGGACAGGCCAAGCTGAGCGGCAAGGCCCCCTTCAGCCAGTACGCGGGCTTGGCGGAGCGCGGCGCCAGCGTGGTCTGGGGCAGCCCTGCCGACCCCAGCTGCTACCCGGACGGCGACTTTGACGTCGTCTACGACAACAACGGCAAGGACATGGAGGCCTGCCAGCCGCTCATCGACGCGCACAAGGCACGGCGCAGCTGCGTGCAGCGCACAGCGGCAGCTTCTCTGACCGCTGAGCCCCCCTTTTCTACCGCTTTGGCGCACCAGCGTTCACCGCCATGGTGTGTGCATCGCACGGCAGGGCAAGGTGGCACACTACGTCTTTGTCGCGTCTGCCGGGGCGTACAACCTCAGCCCCATCGAGCCGATGCATGTGGAGGGCGACCCGCGCAAGAGCTCGGCGGGCCACGTTGCCGTGGAGAAGTACCTGGAAGAGCAGGCAAGTCCCCTTGCGTCACTGCAGCCTGGTGCCTGCGCTGCAGGCCGCTTGCGCCATGGTGGGTGCAGTGCCTGCGCAGAGGAGGGGTTGTGACGCTCACCGTCCCAGTTGAGGCTTGTGACAGCGGGTCAGCAGGCTCCTCAGCAGTGCAGAGTGCGGCAGGCGCCCTGCCTGTTTCTACTGGCAGGAGGTGCACTCAACTTGGCCTGTGGCCGGCCTGGGTGGGCGAGTGTCAGCGGCGCGCGGAGCGGGCGGGCTGCAGTGGACCGTGCAGGACACCCCAGGCGCTTATTACACCGCTGCGTGCATGAGCTCTTTGGTCACAGCGTGGCGCAAGAGCGTGGCCTGCGCTGCAGGGCTTGCCGTACACGGTGTTCCAGCCGCTGTACATCTACGGCCCGCACACCGCCAAGGACTGCGAGCAGTGGTTCATGGACCGCATCCTGCGCGACCGCCCCGTGCCCATCCCCGCGCCCGGCGTGCAGCTCACCACGCTCACCCACGTGGCGGACGTGGCCTCCATGCTGGCCAAGGCGCGTGTCCGCGCACGTTTGCGCCTACCTGCACTCTCCTCGCACGCTTCTCGCGCTCGTCACAAAATTCACTTCTTCAACCTTCTCGTGCTGTCCTCGCACTCTGCACTCCTCTCGACTTTGTTCTCGGTGCTGTGCCTCTCGTAGTCCGTCTGCGCAGCTGTGCCTCCGTGGCCAGGCAGCGCGCGAGCTTGTTGCGGGGCCTGCGCAGGTGCCCGGCAACAAGGCGGCGGTCGGGCAGCAGTTCAACGTCTGCTCCGACCGCTGCATCACGTTTGACGGCATCGCGCGCGCGGTCGGCGCCGCGGCGGGCAAGCGCGCGGAGATCGTGCACTACGACGCGGGCGCCGTCGGGCTCAAGAAGGGCGAGGGCTGGCCCTTCCGCACGACACACTTTTACGCGTCGGCGGAGAAGGCCAAGCGCGAGCTGGGCTGGCAGCCGGCGCACGAGTTCCTGGACGACCTGCCCGAGCTGGTGGACGCCTTTGAGGCCGCCGGCCGCCTGCAGAAGGACGTCGACTTCTCCGTAGACGACCGCATCCTGGAGGCCGTAGGCGCCAAGTCGATGGCCACTGCGTAGGGAGCCGCCTGCTGCTGCGGGCCCAGCCTGGGGCCGGGGGGGGGGGGGACACAGGGCAGTTGGCCGCATGGGGCAAAGTGCGCTCAGCCGTTGCACAACATGATTGGTGAGAAGCTGTAAGGAGCCTGATAGCTTCATTCTCACCATCCTCAGGAGCCACCCTTGGATGTAACATGGTCCGACCTACCCCTGCCCCTAGGGCATGACCTCAGGGCCAAGGGCTTTGAAAGTGTTTTGCGCAGCTCCAGGTGCCCACAATAACCTGCCCAGGACTGCCAGCCTCTGACCAGTGCAGCCCCAG
>JAABUY010007005.1_pt1 | contig 10841 bp, 10 predicted proteins | sample 5560271 | NCBI WGS metagenome assembly JAABUY01 (sample SAMN10711886, study PRJNA513374) | rock metagenome | isolation source: Antarctica rocks | place: Antarctica: Victoria Land, University Valley
TCCTCGCCGGTCAACACCAACTCGGCCTTGGGTCGCCCCGTCCTCACCATACCCCCATTCTACTACTTATCAAGCGAACTAAGGGCGCACGACACTAGGTCACGGGTCAGGTCGGGCAGCGCCGGGCGGGTGGCGAGCCAGCCGATCACTGCTTGATCCCGGGCCATGGTGGGCGGTGTGGCTGGGACTGCGGCGCCTCCGATCGGCAGCCTGGGGTCGTCCATGGCCAGCACCCTGACTTCACGATGGCCGACCGCGGGCACGGCCATGGACATCGGTGGACAGCGATGAGCGAAAGTCCGCCACCAGATGTCACAGACCCCCTCCCCAGCGCACTTACCAAAGGTGAAGACACCCTCGGGAGGAGATCATCGGTGGACTCAGACCAGCCGGAGGGCCCCGACGACGAGGGACAGGGCGACAGTCCGAGCGGTGAGGACGGCGGCAGGGCGGTGCGGCACCGCCGGCACCGGTTCCCGGCGCGCACGCGGGTGGTGAAGGCGCGCTACGACGAGCAGGAGTACGCCGCGCTTGCCGCCGCTGCAGAGCGGGCCCGGCTGACCCCGAGTGGCTTCCTGGCCGCCGCCGGGCTCGCCGCGGCCGGGCAGGGTGCGGCGCCGACGCAGTCGGTGGACCGCGAGCTACTGGCCGAGCTGTTGGGCCTGCGTGCCGCGATCCGGCGGTACGCCGTCAACGTCAACCAGGCCGTCGTCCTCATGCACAGCACCGGCGTGACGCCGGTCTGGCTGTCCCGCGCCGTTGCGGGCGCCCACCGCGCTGTCCTGAGCGCCGATGCGGCGACCCAGCGCGTTGGCCGCCGGATGGGCTGACCTCATGATCGGCAAGGTCTGTAAGCGCGGCAGTGACGTACGACGGCTGCTCGGCTACCTGTTCCGCGAAGGGCTGGCCGGCGAGCACGGCCTGACCGCCTCGCACACCGCACCTCGCTTGATCGCCGGGTGGGACGGCACCGACGGTCTCGAACCGCCGCGAGCGAGCGGCGGCGGGCGGGACCTGCGCCTGCTGGCGGCCGCGCTGAACGCCCCGCTGCTCGCCGCAGGCCTGCAGCGCGAGGACTGGAAGGCGGCCCGGCCGGTCTACCACCTGGCCATCGCGCGGCAGATGAGGACCGGCAGCTCTTGGACGAGCAGTGGGCCGACATCGCCGCCGAGTACGTCGACCGCGTCGGGCTCGCCTCGCGGGGCGACGAAGAGGCGGTGCGCTGGGTCGCGGTCCGACACGCTGACAACCACGTCCACGTCGTCGCGACCCTCGCCCGGCAGGACGGGAAGCGGGTCTGGCCGCGCAACGACTTCTACCGCTCGCGCGAGGCCAGCCGGGCGGTCGAGGAGCGGTACGGGCTGCGACAGACCAGCCCGGCGGATCGGACCGGTCCGCGTGAGGTCACCCGCGCTGAGCAGCGGCGACACCGTGCCGACGAGGTGAAGCGGCGTGAGAAGGGTCTGCCTACGTCCGCCGGACCGGACCGGGACGTGCTGCGCCGCCGCGTGCGGGTCGCCGCAGCAGGCGCCTCCTCTCTCCCTGCCTTCTTCGCGCAGCTCGGCAGCGACGGCGTCCTGGTCAAGGAGCGGCGCAGCCAGCGCGACCCCGACCAAGTCACCGGCTACGCAGTGGCGCTCGCCACCGGCGGCGAGCCCGTCTGGTTCGGCGGCGGGAAGCTCGCCCCCGACCTCAGCCTGCCGAGGCTGCAGGACCGATGGTGCATCGAGCTCGCCACGGCTGAACCCCCGGCTGGCGCAGGGCGACGGCAAGCGGACGTCTGCGCTCAGCGCCTTCGAACGGGCCCGGCTCCTCGCGCACGCCCAGCTGGCGGCGGAGCACGCCGTCGGACACATCCGGGCACACGGCGGTGATCCAGCCGCCGTTGCCGACGCCGCTTGGGCGAGCGCGGACCTGTTCGCCGCCGCAGCCCGCGTCACCGACTCCCGCCACCGCACCGGCAAGGTGACCCAGGCTGCTGACCTGTACGAGCAGGCAGCACGCCCGTTTCGTCGGCGTACGCCTCAGCCCACAGTCACCGGGCATCGCGTCCGCAGCGCCGCCGGCGCGTTGCTCACCGTGCGGCGGACGCTTCCCAGCGAGACCCGCCAGGTGCTGGCCCTGCTCGGGCAGCTGCAGTCCCTGGCCGCCACCGTCGCCAGCCTGAGGGAAGCTCAAGGCCAAGTCGCTCAGGCCGCCGCGGCCCGCGCCGCTGCCGAGCACCTCGCGGTCGCTGGAGGGCGGCAGGCACAGCCGCCTTCCGTAGCGCCGGTGGTCGATCTCCTGTCCGTGCCACCGAGAGTCACGGCACCAGGCCCGGAGCACCGGCCGTCGGCCCACGGCCGGTAGCGGCGGAGGGTCCGCCTGGGTGACGCACTGATCAGACACCAGCGCGGTGCGGACGGACGGGCCCCAACCTCCAATCGGTAGGTTCGGAGCCCGCGCGGGACGACAGAGGGCAGGGACGTGGCAGGGGCACGCAAGGCAGCAGCAAGCCGGCGAAGTCGCTGGAGGCGACGCTCTGGGACGCCGCGGACAAGCTGCGCGGCAACCTCGAGGCGTCGGAATACAAGCACGTCGTGCTCGGCCTGGTGTTCCTCAAGTACGTCTCCGACGCCTTCACCGCCCGGCGCCTCGAGCTTGAGACCACGCTGGCCGACCCGGACTCCGACGACCACATCCCGTCGCAGGCCCGGCGCGAGCGCATCCTGGAGTCCCGCGACGAGTACACCAGCCACAACGTCTTCTGGGTCCCGCCCCGCGCACGGTGGGAGCACCTGCTCGACAACGCCAAGCAACCAGGCATAGGCCAGTACCTCGACGAGGCCATGGACCTCATCGAGTACGAGAACCCCAGCCTCAAGGGCGTGCTGCCCAAGAACTTCGGCCGGCCCGACCTGGACAAGCGGCTGCTCGGTGAGCTCGTTGACATGATCGGCACCATCGGATTCACCAACGTCGACCACGGCACCGACGACGTGCTCGGCAAGGTCTACGAGTACTTCCTGGGCAAGTTCGCCGGGCAGGAGGGCCGCGGCGCCGGCGAGTTCTACACCCCGCGCAGCGTCGTACGCCTGCTCGTCGAGATGCTCGAGCCGTACGCCGGCCGGGTCTACGACCCGTGCTGCGGCTCGGGCGGGATGTTCGTGCAGTCCGAGGCGTTCGTGCTCGCGCACGGCGGGCGCCGCAACGACCTGGCCATCTATGGCCAGGAGTTCGTCGGCACCACCTGGAAGCTCGCCCGGATGAACCTCGCCATCCGCGGCATCGACGCCGACCTGGGCGACCGCTCCGACGACTCCTTCCACCGCGACCAGCACCCGGACTTGCGCGCGGACTTCGTCATCGCGAACCCGCCGTTCAACAAGGACGACTGGTTCTCCGAGGCGCTCGCCGACGACCCTCGCTGGGCGTACGGCACGCCGCCGGCCGGCAACGCCAACTTCGCGTGGGTGCAGCACTTCGTGCACCACCTCTCACCGACAGGTACTGCGGGGTTCGTGCTCGCCAACGGGTCGCTGTCGTCCAAGCAGTCGGGCGAGGGAAAGATCCGCCAGCGGCTCGTCGAGGCTGACCTGGTCGACTGCATCGTCGCCTTGCCGGAGAAGCTCTTCCTCAACACCGGCATCCCGGTCTGCTTGTGGTTCCTGTCTAAGGGCCGGCACGGCAACGGCCATCGCGAGCGGCGCGGCGAGGTGCTTTTCATCGATGCGCGGTCGCTAGGGCGCATGGAGACGCGGACGCTGCGGGTCCTCGACGACACCGACGTCGAACGGATCGCCGGGACCTACCACTCCTGGCGGTCCCGGGAGCCTGAGGTGGCGTACGAGGACGTGCCCGGCTTCGCCCGCGCGGCTCCTGCCGAAGAGTTGGCCGAGCACGACTATGTGCTGACGCCAGGTCGCTATGTGGGTGCGGCTGACGTCATCGACGACGGCGAGCCGATCGCCGACAAGATCGTCCGCCAGCAGGCCGAGCTGCTTGCCGACTTCGACGAAGGGCGCACACTTGAGCAGGTCATCCGCGCGCGCCTCGCAGATTTGGCGCGGGTGAGCGTCGCAGCGGGCCGGTTGCCCGACGGATGGACGAGGACCAGTCTGGCGTCTTTGCTGACGGGACCGCGCGAGCTCACCTACGGCATCGTCCAGCCGGGATCGCATGTTCCAGACGGCGTCCCGATCCTCCGTGTCACGGATATCCGTAACGGGCGAGTCGCGGTTGAAGCCCCGATGCGGGTTGCAGAGGCTGTCGCGGCGCCCTTCAAGCGTTCTCGTCTGCAAGGTGGAGAGTTGCTGATCACGCTCGTCGGGACGGTTGGCGAGTGCGCTGTTGCGCCAGCCACTCTGCGGGGTTGGAACACTGCACGCGCCGTAGGAGTGGCGCGAATCCGATCCGACGTGGGTGCTGGCTGGGTCGCTCTCTGCTTGCGCTCTCAAGACGTGCAGGAGCGAATTGCAGCGCGGGTCAATACGACCGTGCAAACGACGCTCAACCTCAAGGATCTTCGCGACCTGCCGATCGTGCTGCCTCCAAGTGCGGAACTGCACCGCGTCGAGGCGCTCATGGGTGCGCTGGACGACAGGATCGAGTGGAACCGCCGCCTGTTGAGCACGGCCCTGAGCTTGACAAGGGCTGAGGTGCATGGCGCAGTCGGCATCGCAGGAGCAACGGCGCTGCCCGTGGCGGCTCTGGCGCGCTTCGTCAACGGCGGCGCGTACACGAAAGGGGCGACGGGTAGCGGCCGCATGGTTCTCCGGATCGCCGAGCTGAACTCTGGCCCAAGTGGCTCCACCGTCTACACCGAGTTCGATGTGCCGGAAGACAAGACTGCCCGTGCCGGTGACCTGCTCATGTCCTGGCCGGGTTCGCTCGACGTCTACCGATGGACACGCGAGGAGGCGATCATCAACCAGCACATCTTCAAGGTGATCCCGAACGGCCTGCCAGCGTGGCTCGTGCACGACCGACTCAAGGCTGTCATGCCGACGTTCCAGTCGATCGCGAAGGACAAGGCGACGACGATGGGTCACATCCAGCGCGGCCACCTGCAAAGCACCACCGTGGCCATGCCGTCGTCCGAGCAGATCGATCAGCTGGACGCTCGACTCGGACCGCTGTGGGATCGGCTGTTCCTGGCGGAACGTGAGATCCACACCTTGACGGCGCTGCGGGACGCCCTGCTACCGGAGTTGCTGTCCGGCCGCATCCGCGTACCCGAGGCGGGCGAGGCAGTCGAGTCGGCGCTCGCTTGACCGAGTGACTGCGCGCAGACTGGATGTCATGACGACAACGCCCGACGAGGACTCCGCCGCCGAGCGAGCCGAGTTCTGGCGGGTGACGCAGGACGCGCTCGCCAAGCACCCGGATGCGCTGGACGAGGACCCGGTGTGGGAGCGCGCCCTCAGGGACGGGCTTGAACGCGACTGACAGGACGATCGCCCCGCCGTACCTTGTGACCATCTCGATGGTCACGAGGAGCCGGACATGAGCGAGCGCACGGTCAGCGTGGCGGAGGCGAAGTCACGTCTCAGCGAGCTCATCGCTGCGGTGGAGGCAGGCGACGAGGTGGTCATCACCAAGCGCGGCGTGCCGGTCGCGACCATCGTGCCGAGGCCGAAGCCGAGGAAGAAGATCGACCTGGAGTGGCTGCAGGAGATGACGAAGGGCATGCCGATGCAGCCGGAGGATTCCGGCACCTTCATGCGGCGGGTACGCGACAGCGACCGCTACTGATGCGGTACCTGGACCCGAGCCTGGCTGTCTCGCTGATCACCCACGAGTCCTTCACCGCGGTGGCGCAGGAGTGGCTCGCCGGCCAGCATCCCGAGCAGGTGGCGGTCTCGGACTGGGTCATCACCGAGGTGTCGTCCGCGCTGTCGATCAAGCAGCGGACGGGAGACCTGGACGACGCGGCGCGGCGGCGCGCGCAGCGCACCTTCGACGTCCTCGTACGCGACTCGTCGACCGTGCTCGACGTCCCGCGCGAGTGCTTTGCACGGGCAGCCGAGATGGCCGGGCGGCCGGAGCTCGGACTCCGGAGCGGTGACGCGCTCCACCTGGCGGTCGCCCAACATCACGGCGCACAGCTGGGCACACGCGACGAGCGGCAGGCTAATGCCGGCCGCGCCCTGGGCATCGACGTGTTCTTCCTGGCGCCGACCACATGAGCGGCGGCGGGATCACCGAGGGCGTCGTTGAGCAGGCCGCTCTCGACTGGTTCCGCTCGCTGGGCTACGCCACCCTGCCCGGAGCCGTGCTCGCGCCCGGGGGCACAGCCCAAGAGCGCTCGTCGTACGACCAGGTCGTCCTGACCGGACGCCTGCGCAACGCCGATCTTCGCATCAACCCCGACCTGCCCGCGGGCGTGGTCGAGGAGGCCGTCACTCGGCTGCTGCGTGCGGAGTCGCAGAACGCCCTGGCGGAGAACGAGCGTGTGCACCAGCTGCTCACCGGCGGCGTGCCGGTCGAGCACCGTACGGCTGCCGGCGAGATCCGCACCGCGCTGGTGTGGCTGGTCGACTGGGAGGAGCCGGCGAGCAACGACTGGCTCGTCGTGCACCAGTTCACCGTCGTGGAGGCCGGCAAGAACCGTCGGGCCGACGTCGTCATCCTCCTCAACGGGCTGCCGATCGCCCTGCTGGAGCTGAAGAACCCCGGCGACGCGCACGCCACCCTGCGCGGCGCCTGGAACCAGGTCCAGACCTACCGCCACGACATCCCGGCGCTGTTCACCCCCAACGCGCTCGTCGTCATCTCCGACGGGACCTCGGCGGCGATGGGCTCGTTCACCGCTGGCTGGGAGCACTACGCGCCGTGGAAGACGATCGATGGGCGCGACGTCGTCACCGACCGGCCGGCGCTCGAGGTGCTGATCCGTGGGGTGTTCGACCAGCGCCGGCTGCTGGACCTGCTGCACTCGTTCATCGTCTACTCCGACGAGCCGGCCGGGCTGGTCAAGCGGGTCGCGAAGTACCACCAGTACTGGGCTGTCAACGCCGCCGTCGAGTCGACGATAGAGGCCGCCGGCCCGGACGGCGACCGGCGCGGCGGCGTCGTCTGGCATACCCAGGGTTCCGGCAAGTCGATCGAGATGCTGCTGTACGCCGCCAAGATCATGCGGTCGACTCAGATGGGCAACCCGACGCTGGTCTTCATCACCGACCGCAACGACCTCGACGACCAGCTGTTCGGGGAGGTCTTCGCCCCGGCGCGCATCCTGCCCGAGCAGCCGCGCAAGGCCGCGTCGCGCGCCGACGTACGCCAGGTGCTGTCCCGGGCGGCGGGCGGCATCGTCTTCGCCACGATCCAGAAGTTCGCCCCCGAGGCGGTCGGCGACGTGCACCCGGTGCTGACCGACCGGCGCAATGTCGTCGTCGTCGCCGACGAGGCGCACCGCTCGCAGTACGGCTTCGCCGACGGTTACGCCAAGCACCTGCGCGACGCGCTGCCGAACGCGACCTACCTCGGCTTCACCGGCACCCCGATCGAAAGCGCCGACCGCTCGACCCGCAGCGTGTTCGGCGACTACATCGACGTCTACGACCTCACCCGCGCCGTCGAGGACGGCGCCACCGTCCGTATCTACTACGAGTCTCGGCTGGCGAAGGTCTCGCTCCCGGCTGCTGCACTTGAAACGCTCGACGCGCTGGCGGACGAGATCACCGAGGGGGCCGAGGAGGCCGAGGCCACCCGGGCCAAGACCAAGTGGGCTCGCCTGGAGGCGATCGTCGGAGCGGGGGACCGGCTCGACATGGTCGCGGCCGACCTGGTCGAGCACTGGTCGCACCGGCCCCGGCCGGGCAAGGCGATGGTCGCCGCGATGAGCCGGCGGATCGCCGTCGAGCTCGACGACAGGCTCGTCGCCCTGCGCCCGGACTGGCACGACTTCGATCCGGCCCGCGGTGTCGTCAAGGTCGTGATGACCGGCTCGGCCGCCGACCCGGCGCGCTACCAGCCGCACTTGCACTCCCAGGATGTCCGCAAGCAGCTCAAGGCGCGGGCCAAGGACCCGGACGATCCCCTGGAGATCGTCATCGTCCGCGACATGTGGCTCACCGGCTTCGACGACCCCGCGCTGCACACGATGTACGTCGACAAGCCCATGCAGGGCGCCGGTCTCATGCAGGCCATCGCCCGGGTCAACCGCACGTTCCGCGACAAGCCGGGCGGTCTGATTGTCGACTACCTCGGCATCGCCACCAACCTGCGTCAGGCCCTCGCCGAGTACTCACCGGCCGACCGGGACCAGGCCGGAGTGCCCATCGAGCAGATGGTCGCCGCGATGCTCGAGAAGCACGACATCGTCCGCGGTCTGCTGCACGGCTGTGCGTACGACGCCGACCCGCAGCTGCCCGCGGCGCAGCGGATGGCGGCGTACGCGACCGTGCTCGACGTCGTGATGGGCGACCCGGACCGCAAGACCCGCTACCTGGACCAGGTCCTGGCGTTGACCAAGGCCTTGGCGCTGTGCGCCAGCCGGGACGAGGCGCTCGCCATCCGCAACGACGTCCGCCTCTTCGCTGACGTCTGCGCCGCGATCCTCAAGATCGAGAACCCGGACTCCGGCCGGGCCGGCAGCAAGGCAGGCGTCGAGCTTGAGACCGCCATCGGCCAGCTGGTCGACGAGGCGGTGGTCGCCGACGCCGTCATCGACGTCTACGCCTTGGCCGGCATCGAGACCCCCGAGTTGTCGATCCTGTCTGACGAGTTCCTCGACGGGATCGCCCACAAGGACAAGCCGAACCTGCAGATGGGCATGCTGCGCAAGCTCCTGTCGGACGAGATCCGGACCGTGCGGCGCACCAACCTCGTGCAGGCCCGGCGCTTCTCCGAGCAGCTCGACGACGCCATCAACCGCTACACCAACCGGGCCTGACGACGGCCGAGATCATCGCCGAGCTGGTGAAGCTCGCCAAGCAGATGCGCGACGCCGCCCAGCGGCACACCGAGCTCGGGCTGTCGGTGGCCGAGGCGGCGCTCTACGACGCGATCGCGGCGAACGACGCCGCCGTGCTGCAGATGGGCGACGCCACGTTAAAGCGGATCGCCGTCGACCTCGTCTGGGCAGTGCAGCAGAGCGTGACGATCGACTGGAGCGTCAAGGAGTCGGTGCGCGCAGCCATGCGGGCCAAGATCCGACGGCTGCTGGCGAAGTACGACTACCCGCCCGACCAGGAAGACAAGGCCGTCGAGCTCATCCTCGAGCAGGCCGAGCTCTTCGCGGCGCACGGGTAGCGGCGCGTGCACCATCTTGACCGTAGGTTCATCTCCCGGCTGGCCGTGACCTGGCAGCACCCTCTGACCCATCGCACTACGGCTGTCGGTCTCCTGACCTACGTCGACTCCACCTACCGCTTCTGCTATCTCCGATCGGCCGGCACTGTCCAGGGATTTCAGCCGTTCCTCGGCTTCCCGGACCTCGAGCGAAGGTACGCAGCGGCCGCGCTTTTTCCGCTGTTCGCGCAGCGCGTGATGCGTCCGAGCCGGCCCGACTTCGATCGCTACCGACGCGCGCTGGGCCTCGACGTCGATAGCAGCGACTGGTCGATGCTCGGGCGGTCACAGGGGCAGCGGGAGGGTGACGGCATCTGGGTCTTTCCCGAGCCGGACGTCGACGAGGCTGGTGTGACGTCGTCCACGTTCTTCGTGAGCGGGCTGGGCGACCGGATGCGCCAGGACCCGCGAGTCGAGCCGGCCCTGGTCAGGCTGGTTGTCGGGAACCGCCTGCGCCTGCTGGATGAGCGGGCCACCGCCGAGGACACGCGGGCACTCGTCGTCGAGCGCACGGGGGTGGCCCTCGCCTGGGTACCCGGCCTTCTGCTGTCCCACCTCGACACGATTCGCTCTCACGGTGCGCCTGAGCTCTCCGTCGTCGGCACCAACGGCACTGATGTGCCACCGGCTTACCGGCTACTCGTGATGCTGCGCGGGACCGCGCCCGTCGGCTACTGGCCCTTCGACGGTCCGGAGTGGTCGCTGGCGTCGAAGCTCGGGCCGTCTGACGTTGCGGCCTGTGGATAACGCGCCGCTATCCCTGCGCGAGCGGCCTGTTCGCGCAACTCTGGCGGCCAACCTTGCGCGAGCGCCTGCTGCGTCGAGGCTCACCGGCGCGGGCGGGGACCGCAGGGCCCGACTCATCCAGCGACGATCGCGCTGGCGCAGGTGATGAGTCGTTGCGCCCAGGCGATCATCGCGTGCGCTTGGGTGTCCGTCGTGGAGATCGTGCCCTAACCCGGGGTTTTCATGGAGATCCTCGCGACACGGGACTCAGATACGCGAAAGTGCCTGCTCTGTACGGGAAAATGGGCTTGTCGAGGGCTCATGATCACCTGCGCGGAGAGGCACTTCGCGAGTGAAGAGTACGACGAGGACCGCCCGGACGCTGGTCACTGCTGACGGCACAGGGATCGTGTCGCACGCGGGCGCGGCCTTGCTGCGGGAACTGGCCGACGAATCGGGGCTGACCGCGGGCTGGACCGCCGCCCTGCTGGACACCTACCAGGGCGCCCCGGTGCACCTGCCCGGTCGGGTCCTGACCGACCTGGCCGTCACCCTCGCCGACGGTGGGGATTGCTTGGCGGACCTGGCTGCGCTCCGCGATCAGGCAGCGCTGTTCGGTCCGGTCGCGTCGCACCCGATCGATGCTCCTATAGATTGGCAAGCCGTCTCAACAAGATCCTCTTGCTGGTTGGCGGGTTGCAGGGCGGTGTAGATGTCTCGGGCCACGTAGCGTTTGAGGCAGCGCATGATCTCGCGCTTGGACAGGCCCTCCTGAGTGCGCCGGGCGGCGTAGGCGCGGGTGCGCTCGTGGTGGCGGAGCCGAACCAGCACGACGGTGTAGA
>JAABUY010007007.1_pt1 | contig 10839 bp, 19 predicted proteins | sample 5560271 | NCBI WGS metagenome assembly JAABUY01 (sample SAMN10711886, study PRJNA513374) | rock metagenome | isolation source: Antarctica rocks | place: Antarctica: Victoria Land, University Valley
CCGAGGCCGCGCGCACCACGCGCAGCCTGCGCGGCGCCGCGCTGTTCGTCGTGCCCAGCCTCATCTACTGGCTGCACAACAACGTGCAGGCGCGCGCGCCCGGCCGCGGCCCGCGCCGGGCTCAGGGTCGGCCGGCGGCCGCAGCGCGCCGCACAGCCATGCCATGCGTGTAGCAGCTGCACTCTGCTGGACGACCGTACAGATGAGTGCCTGACATGGAGCATCCATGGAGGCTGCATGCCCGAATCGACTCCATGCGTTCCTGTGTCTACCCCGCACCTGTTGCCAATGCTCATATACCAGCATGCATCGCTGCTGCTTCGCCTTGCCTGCCGCCAGCAGTGGCACAGCGTGTGCTGCGCTCTCCAGGCGCCGGCTTGCTTTAGCCGCTGCTAGGCTGCAGCCATGGCTGGCCGTGCCGCGTGCACGCTGGGAGCTGATGTGGCGCCAGCCTGCGCACGCTTCCCCTAACGTGGCTGCAAGGCGATGCTGCATCGCGCCATCCGTGCACGCGCACAGGCTCGCTTGAACCTGTTTAGGGTGCGGTCGTGCCGGGGAGCGGCGCTGACATGCCCCGGACGCGCTCCGGCGCATGTGGTGGCCGACGTGCGGGCCTGCGCCGCGCGCAGTTCTGGACGCTGCGGCATGTTGACGCCGCGACGTACCAGATCCTGGGCAACCTCAAGATCGTGACGACCGGCCTGCTACTGTGGGCTTGCCTGCGCCGGCCGCTGAGCCTGCTGCAGGCGCTTGCGCTGCTGCTGCTCATGATCGGGGCTACCATCAGCCAGGCGCGCCGGGCGGCTAGGCAGCCCACAGAAGGCCCTCAGCCTCGGGCTGGACGCACGATGCGTGCAGGGTCATCGCGCGGCTGGCATGCTCCGCTTGCGCGGAGCCGATTGGCATGCTAGAAGCGCGCTGCGTTGCGTCTGCGATGCGAGCAAGGGCGCGCCTCTGTGCGGCGGGGCCGCCAGGTCTGCATGGCCGTGCAGTGCTCCGCACGCGCCGCGCCAGAGGCGGCAGCCCGCTGACGGCTGCGCGGCGACGCGGCAGGTGAACACAAACTGCGAGGGCAAGTCGTTGTTCACGGCGCCCTTCCAGGTGGGCGCCACACCCTGTTTGCGCGCCGAACCCTGTTTGCGATTCATGCATGTGCCTGCGCACCCCGGATTTTCCTCGTCAGGCCTGCTCCCGCTCGGCTGGACGACGAACACACACAGGTACGCGCGTGTCCTGGCGCGCTGGCACCTGCCGCCGTCCCGGCGCCCGGCACGCTGCGCGCCCGGCCCCGCGCGCCCCCACGCGCGCCCGTGCGCGCCGCGCCAGGGCTACGCGCTGGGCGTGCTGAGCGCGCTGCTGAGCGCGCTGGCCGCGGTGTACACGGAGTGGGTCATGAAGCGCACCAGCGACTCGCTGTACTGGCAGAACATGCAGCTGTACTCCTTCGGCGTCGCGTTCAACGCGCTCGGGCTCACCATTGCCGACGCGCGCTCAGGCGCGCCGCGCCGCGGCCGTCCTTCACCCGCCCTGCGCCTGCCAGCACCTCCTGGGTGCACTTTCTCCTGCATACGGTGTGATGGGGAGTAGCCGTACCCTCACCTACAGTATTGTACCCTACCCTATTGGGTGCACAGCCTCAGCATCTGGCGGGCGTCGCGCGTGCTGCGCTGCCTTGGCATGGTGTGTCGCTTCGCTTGAATCGGGCAACGCGCGCAGGCTTTGTGGACGGCTCCTGGCTGACCGCGCTGGTGCGCGGCTACAACTGGGTGACGGTGCTGGTGGTGGCCAACCTGGCGTTCAGCGGGCTGCTCGTGTCGTGGGTCATGAAGTTTGCCGACTCCATTATGAAGGCGCGCGGCCCGCGCGCCCGGCAGCATCCGCCGCGCCCCCGGCGTGCTCTTGCAGTGGTGTTGCGCCCTGTCAGGGTCAGGGCCCAGTACTCTCTTGCTGTGCGGTCAGTGCGCCGTAAGGCTGCGCTGCGCAGGCATGGAGCAAATGCGCTGCGAGTCCTGTCGAGCTTGGGGGCGCTATGCATGCCGTCACGCACAGGCAGGCGGCCGGTGTCAGGCTTGTGAGGACTGCGCCTCTGGTTCGTGTCGCAAGTGGGTATTCTCAGTCTGAGGACACCCACTGGTGGTGGGACAGCCCCGAGTCGCTGCAGCGCGCCGCACTGGGCCTGGGCGCCACATCCTCCCCGCGCGCCCGCAGGTGTACGCGACCTCGTCCGCGATGCTGGTGACCATGGCCATCTCAGTCGCCTTCTTCGGCCTGGAGCCGAGCCTGCAGCTGCTGCTCGGCATCCTGACGGCCGCCGTCTCGCTCGTGCTGTACTACGTCCCGCCCGCCACGCTGACCGCCAAGCCGGAGCCGCGCGCGGACAAGCCCGGGTCATCCGACGACCTGCAGCGCCTGCCGCGGTGATGCCCGGCAGCCTGACGGCCGGGCTGACGCGCGGCCGCGGCGTCCGGTGCGGCGCGCCATGACGGCGGTTGAGCCCAAGCCGCGCTGACTGCGCTGCACTGGAAGCACCGTAAAGGACGCCCCTGCGGGCACATCGAGCGTGTGGCCGTGTGCGGCCTGGCGCGTTTCGCGCAGCTGCTGCGGCAGGGCCTTGGGTGTGGTGCGCGCTTGTTTGCTCCTAAAGTTACCGACTGCCAGCTTGCTGTGTGGCCGGCTGTGCTGCTCATGACAAAGCTGCGTGCACGAGGGGTTGTAGGGGGGGCCACGTTGGCGGTCTAAGAGTGCGGCGAGCTGAAGTGCCAGCCAGGTCCTAGCATCTGCGCATGGTCACTGGACCGGGGCACTAGATAGTGGTATGTGGTGTTTTATACGGGTATATGCGCTGCCGTGGCAGGAAGGACATAGAGAAGCCAGTGGGGTCGTTTTGTTGCAGCTATGCGTTGCATGCATACGGTTTGCATGGTACACACACGCCGAAGTATATCTTTGCACGGTACACACACACCGAAGTATTTTCTTGTTTATGTGGGCAGAGTGATATGTGCAGTCTTCTCCGCTGCCAACCAGCACTGCGCGTGGCTGAGTGAGCGGACGGTGCCAGCTTTGTCCTGGTAGTAAGCATCGGTCACCTTGAGACTTTATGGGATGTGTGATGATTGTAATTAGATGGCAGACGCTCATGCGCACGCCATGCGCACACATGCCGGCACTTGCAGCCAGCTCACATGCTGCGCACCCAGCATGCCACCCTGACCGATGACCGTGGGCATGCTGGGCACACAGCATGGCCCGCTAGGTTGTGTCACATTTACGTAACTTGCAGCATAGCAAACCGCACCGAGCCTTGAATGTAGCCTTTGACTGAGCGCTGCAACCTGCTTGCAGCTCTGTGCAGCCAAGTAAAGCATGAACCGTCTGCTTCTGCCCACCGCACCTGCGGTTAGCTTCAAGGCAGATGTGCGTACAGGGAGAAGCAGCAGGGCCCAGCGCAGAATATGTCTGCAGACACGGGCGTCAACTGGGGGTGCGGGGCCTCTTTGCGCCCAAAGGTCCTGATCACCCGTTGGCTTGCACTTGAGGCTGCTTGCGCCTGTAAGCCCATCCGCTTCTATAGGTGTCAGTATGTATTATTTGAGCCTGGCCTTGTCTGCAGTATGATTGCCGATGTCAGCGGGGATCTTGGCTGCCATGCTTCGCTTGCACTTAAAAGTAGTAAAGTAGTACAGGTGAAATAACTGAGAAACTCTGGCCACTAAACAAAGGCACGTTCATATGCCTTTGGTCGTATCAGAAATTCTGTCTGGTTCCTGCTGTGCTGAGTGGATGTGCTTAGAATTTGCGCTACCTGTGCAGACATGGAGAACGGTGTTGTCGTTGTCGGCGGCGGAATAGGCGGCCTGGCAGCGGCGGTCGGCCTGCAGCGGGTGTGCACTTTGTGACCATACTTAATGCCGGCGCGTTCTTTGGTCCAAGCGTGAGCATGCCTAAGGCAGCTTCACTCGTAGTGTTCTGTGCGTGAAGTGTGTGTCTGTACTTACTGCCAGGACTCGCGTGTTCTGTGCTTGATGTTTATGTCTGTACTTACTACCGGGAATTGCGTGCGCTTTTGAGTAACGCTCGCGGTGTGCGCCTCACAGGTGGGCATCCCCGTGACGGTGCTGGAGCGGGCGCCCCACCTGCGTGAGGCCGGCGCGTGCATTATGATGCAGAGCAACGCCTGGCGCGCGCTGACCGCACTGGGCGTCGCGGACGAGCTCCGCGCCAAGCACACCATGCAGGTTGAGCGGTGCGTGGCCATTTTGCTTGAGAGTCAGCAGCGGTGTTGCCTACCAATTGCAGCAGGTGTGGAAGCAGCTTCGAGTTCTAGCTGGGAATAATTGACGATGTGCCGTTTTCGCTTATGCTCAGATTGTCATGGTTCGTATGCAGTGTACAGAACAGTCAGTCTTTCAACAGGTAGCTTCCAGAGTGGCTTTCAGTCCTTGCAATCACTTTGGTGCGCGCGGCGACAGCCCCAGGCTGCGCGCGCAGGATGGAGGCCTACAACAAGCGCGGCAAGCAGCTGAACGGGCTGAACATCGCCGACTGCGCGGGCGGTCCGCACGAGCTGCGCGGCCTGGTGCGCAACGAGCTGCAGTCCACGCTCGCGGCGCAGCTGGCCGACGGCGTCGTCCGCACCAGCACGGGCGTCAAGGGCGTCACCCACTTCGACGAGGGTGCGGCCTGGCCCGCCGACCGCCGCGCGTGCAGGGCGTGCGTTGCAGGGCGTGCGTGGCGCTGCTGCGCGCTGCAGGGTCGTGCCTGTTTTGGCTCCGACACGTGCCCCTGTGGCATGCAGGCCCCGTCGTGGAGCTGGAGGATGGCTCGAGCATCAGGGCGAAGGTGGTCGTGGGCGCCGACGGCGTCATGAGCAAGGTGGGCGGGCCGCCGCGAGCGTGTTGATTTGACGCACATGGTATTGCCCGCGTGTCAGGCCCGTTGTGCTCGTGCCGGGCTTACCGGCGCCCTGCGATGCCCCGCAGGTGGGTGCGTCGCTCGGGCTGCCCAAGCCGCAGTACGCGGGCTGGTCCTGCTTCCGGTGCGGCCCCGCCTCGGTCCTGCTTGGCTGTTAGCTATGTAAACTCATTCTCCCGTATGTGTGCTCTAGAAAAGGCTTGAACCAGGACCAAGTGCGGCATCAAGCTGTTGTTGAGGTAGTGCCAAGCACCTACGCTCAACTGTTAGGAAGTGTTTGGCTTGTGCGTGGTGCAAGACAAACACATTGTTTGGTTCGCTATCCGCTTGCAGCCGCTGCATGCGGAATTGTGTGTGTCGTGTTTCGATAATCCATATATTGTGTCCTGCGTAAAGTAGAGTACGCTGTGCTTCGCTCTGCGGCGTCCATACCCACACTTTGCCTTCACATACGATGCTCAGAGCTGGCTGTGTGGGCGCTTGTGTGGGTGCTGCATGCATGTGAGAGGCATGGCCCAGAGCGCGCACGCTTGCCCTCAGGCCCGCGCCGGTCCGCGTGCAGGGGCATGGCCGACTTCGAGCAGGGCCTGCCGGACGCGCGGCCAGCCTTCCGCGTGGTCATGGGCGGCCCCGAAGGCCTGATGGTGGGCACATACCCGGTGTCACCCGACCGTGCGTACTATTTTGTCTGCCGACCGGTGCCAGAGGCGCGCCCGCCCTCCCGGGCTCTCCTGCTCCGCAGCTCTCCTGCTCCGAGGGTGCAGGGCTTTTGCGCTGCGAGGGGCCAGGGCTCTCCTGCTGTGAGAGTCGCAAAAGGAGCGCACGCTCTCCCCCCAGCTCAACATCGCGGCGCTCGCAGACATGCTCGCCAGCTGAAGTCTGCATGTACATGTCCATGTCATTGCGCCCGCTGCGAGCTGCGTGTCGAGGCTGGCCTGCCCGGTGCGTTTGCAGACCAGGCGCAGGCAAGCCGTGCGCTCCTTATGCCTGCGTTCCTGCGCAGCCGAGGTATTTTTCGCTGGACGGCAAGCACCGCAGCCAAGTCCCGCCGTTCTGCGCGCGCAGAGCTTCGTGCACGAGCACAAGGACAAGGGCGCGATGCGCGCGGAGTTGGAGCGGTGGGTGGTCGGCCTGCCGCTGCACATCCAGGACTACGTCACAAACACGCCCGACGAGCACTTGTACCTGTCCATTGTGGGCGACCGGTGCGCCGCCCCCTTGCTGCACGGCCTGCGAGTGCTCATCTGTGCGAGTGCATGGCGCGTGCATGAGGGCATGGCGCGCCTGTCTGCGTGCTGCAGGCAGCGTGTGGCGGCACCGCACGCTTGATGCTGCAGCGCTCGTGAAGCTTGCGAAGCAAGCGACTTGTCCGTGGGCGAGACCATCAGCGCCGCTCACTGCTCCAATTATTCCTGCAGACACTGGCTGACGGGCGTCATGCATGTAAACCCATGTCTGAACTTTGTGTGTCATGCGGCAGCAAACTGACCCCTGGCGAGGCGTTTGGCCGCGGATGCGTGACGGCGCTGGGAGATGCCGCGCACCCGACGACGCCGGCGGTGGGCCAGGTGAGGGCGGCCTGCCCCACGCTCCTCCGCGGGCGGCACAGAGCGCTCTGGGCAATACAGTATACGCCACTGCCTTGGTATGCAAATTTACATGACATACTAACATACTCATGCATGAAGGACTCACACCCTGATGGGTAATTCTTGCCTACGCCATCCTGCATGCCTCAAAAGTCCTTTCTAAAAGCCATTTGGAGTGACGCCGTGCAACTTACTTCGCCAACTTTCTACAGTGCAGCTCCACACGACTTAAAAGACCGAGCCCAGGTGCTATGGACATCCAGACCCATGCAGTGATTGAGCCGTGGTGCCTGACATTGTCCGGACCAGGGCGGCGCCATGGCGCTGGAGGACGCCGTGGACATGGCCGCGACGCTGCGCGATGCGTGCTGCGCGGCGGGCAGCGCGCCGGCCGATGCCGCGGCCGCGTTCGCGGCCGCGGACCCGGCGGCGATCGCCGACGCACTGCGCGCCATGGAGCGCCGGCGCACGGCGCGCTGCGCGCCGCTTGTGGACCTCGCGCACAACAACGCCGAGCGGGCCGTCATGCCGCAGCCGCTGCCGGTGCGCTGCGGGCGTCGCGTTGGCGTGAACGGCGCGCTGGCAGCCACAGAAGCCGCGCATGCACCGTCTTGCTTGCGCTGAGATGACTCGGCGCATCCTAGTTTGGGCTGGCGTCTTACAGTCCCCAAACGCTGCAGCTCCTGTGCTGTGGCTTGCTACAGGCCGGCGGCCCCTTGCTTGTCCTGCACGGCCCCTGCACGGCGCCTTGCTTGTCCTCGGTGACCACCTCAGGGCTCCAGGCTGTCCGAGCGATGCTTGGGCGCCGTCGGGCGTATGCTCCTCAGGCTGGCTCTGGCGGCTCGCTGATGTGAAGTGCTGCGCGTGCGCGCAGATGATCTGGCTGCGCGACTTCCTGATCAGCACGCTTTACTTCAACCCCAAGAAGCAGCTGGAGTACACGCTGGGGTGGCAGGCGAGCACGCTCTGAGCGGCCCACCTTAATGGGCCCGACCCCCCCTCGGCCGGACTCTGCCCGGCCTGGCACAGGTTGAGAGCACAGCATGCTGCGGCACCCGCTGCTGCACCAGGCAACGGCATATGAGGGGTGACAGATTAGTTGTTGCAGGCGCCTGTTTGTCCGGTCCCTGAGCCACTTTACCGTGATGCGAGTTGCGCTCATTGCACACACAGCATGTTATGATAAAACGCATGCAACGCAGTATGCATTGTAACAGTGCCGTGCTGGTTGATGGGTCAGAGGCCATGTCTTGAATGTGGTCTAGGTCTGCCTGTTATCATGCTGAGCGCTCGTGCGCTCGAGCTGGTGCGCCTTGCTCCAGCGTCCCCCTTGCCATTCTTATGTTACTCTCGTTGCCCATTCTTTATGCGCACTGGTGTTGCGTGGTCATCATGCAGAGTGTTAATGGAGATGCAGTAAGTACTACATGACACGTATGAAGGCGTGTAGGAACAGGGCCGTTGTGACGCGTGTGATGGTGCATGCCGTGGCATTCTAGGGAGTGTACCGTATCGCATCTGCAATCAACATCAAAGGATCTTTTGCATCCTTTGATACTATTACACAGCACGGCACTGAGTTAAGGCACGACAGGTCATTACCACTTTGTGCATGCGCATGTGCCAGGTTCCTGGCACTGTATGAAAGAAGCATCATTTGCAGCTACCAGGCATTCTGGGATTCCCAACATCAAGAACAGGCACAGGATAAGCATGGAACACATGCTGAACTGATGATTGACCCGCAAATCGACTACACAGCAGGCAAGGTTCCCATGAGCAGCTTTGCGCTCATTCTGAAAGCTGGGTCTGTGCAAACTGGACAGCTAGCGTGAAGATATCAACATGACATGCATGAACACCCTATCAACCCTGCAATTTGCAACCTCACTGAGGCGCCGCAAAACGCTATCTTCTCTTCCAGCCTGCGGCCGCAGGCTGAGCAGGCCGCCGGCTGAAGCCAGAAGAATCATAAACGGGGGGCGTGACAGGGAAGATTTCACACCTGTTGCACCTGCTGTGCATCAGGCTGAGCCAGGCTGGCATCGCAGAGCAGCGGCGCCGAGTGCTGCACAAAGCGGCCGCCGAGCGCGAGTGCCAGCATGTCCTCTTCCTCCACATACCTGCGAGCCACCACATGCCTGAAACCCGGCAGCATACTTTCCAGCGCATGCTAGACAGGAACTGCCTCCAGGCATGCTGGGGAAAGGAGAGTGTGTCTACAGCAACAGGTGAAGCTGGACATACCAGCGACGCCACATATGCGGTGGCACCTCGCCGCTGCACGCCAAGGGTCAGGAGCCCGAGCGGCATGCGGCCGCATGCCAGCTGGTGCTGGGCCGTGAGCAGGACTGCAACCGCTGCCGCATCGCGCGCCCCACCACTCTGGCTTGCGACGCGACCTGCGGGAACCCAGGGGGGAGGCAATCCGTCAACAGTGCGGCCATGACACCCAGTTGCAGCGCACCAGAGCTCGGGCAGCGTGGCCTGCAGGCCGCACAGCGACGCCGACATCGCGTCCACCGCCGCGCGCACCGCCCCCGCCGCGTCGCTCCCGTTGCCGGCGGGAATGCCGGCGCCGGCGCCGCTGCGCGCGTGCAGGGCGCGCGCGTGCTTGCTGTCGCCGCCGCCCGGCCTGTCGCCCTGGCTCCTGCCCCGGTCCCGGGCCCGGTCCCTGCCGCCGCCGCCCTTTGGCGCCCGGGAGCCGGCGTCATCCGGCGGCGCCACGACGCGCGCGAGCGTGGTGTAGAGAATGTGTAGCTCGGTCACGGTCTGCTGCTCTGGCGGCGGCGCGCGCGGCAGCGCGGCCCGCAGCGCCCTGCGCGGCGTGCTCTGCTCGAGTCAGGTGAGAGGGGGATGCCGCTGCCGGGCGTAGAGCTGCTGTCACAAGCAGCGCAGCTGACGGTGCGAGGCATGAAGTGCGCCCGGCAGGCAGGCTTGTCGGTGCGCCATGCCGACGCCCGACAGCGCTGCTGCTGAAACTGACCAGGCATGGGCTCGGCCATGGCTGCCACGGTACCGCAAGGCGGCCGGGCCGGCGCTGCCGGCGACCTGCCGGCGACGCGCTTGCACGCCGGGGGGTCACTCAGAATCAGGGACAGGGGCGCGCCGGCGCAGGGCGGCCGGGTCGGCGCCGCCGGCGACCTGCCAGCAGGCGAGGAGGTTGCCGGACGGCGTCAGCACGACGCGCTCGAGCACAACCGCGGGCGGGCACAGCGGCGCGGCTGCAGCGCGCACGGCCGCCACCTCCAGCGCGACCTGCGTGCCCGTCGCGCGCACGGGGTGCTGCGCGCGCGGCATTGCCGGACGCGTCAGCGCGGCGCCATGCGCGGAGCGGCCCTCGCGGATGGACCGGCAGCCTGCACCTGCTGGGCGCGCTCAGCTTTGAGCCGTGCCTGTGCACAGTGCGCGAACAGAGCCCGCAGCTGGCCATGCCCAACGGGGTCTTTGGGGCCACCCTGCACAACCCCAGGGGCGCTGCAACAGCCCCGGCGCCGCTGCCGGACAGCGCGGGGCTGCTGCCGGCCGCCGCGCCCCGGCGCGGGTGCGGCCGGGCGCGCACGGCGTGCGGCGACGCGTGGAAGAGCGTGGCGTGCAGCAGCGCGGGGTCCTGCGGCCACAGGCCGCCGCGCGGCAGCAGCGGCGCCAGCTGCCGCCTGACCTGCGCGCGCGGAGTGGCCCTGTCACGGCCCCGCACGCCCGACAACCAACCGAGGCTGCGCACCGGCGGAGCATGGAGCGGGATGCACGCGGGGCCAGCGGCGGCCGTGGCGCCACCGCCGCGTGCCCCGAACATGAGCAGCGCTGCCTGCCCACGGACACGCCTCCGCCTGCAAGGCCTCCGAGCGAATGCTGCGCTTGGGACCTCCAGGGCAAGCCCGAACGCGTGCTCCTCTCACGCACTGCTCCTCTCACGCACTGCTCCTCTCACGCACTGCTCTTGAGCAAGGGAGCCAGCGTGCTCGAAGCAGCGCCGCCCTATTGCCTGCCGTATGCCAGAGGGCGCGCACCGCGTCCTGCAGCCGCGCGGCGGCGCGCGCGTCGCGCAGCGGCAGCACCACCGCGCGCACGGGCTGCTCCAGCGGCCGCAGGATGGGCTCGGCCGCCGCGCCGGGCCTCAGGCGGAAGAGGGACGCTGTGCCCAGGCCCTGCGTCTGCTCCGCGCCTGCACACGCCGCACCGCGTTCATGTATGACCCTGGCTGTGAGCGAGCCAGGGCTCAGAGGGCATGTCTATGCACCACGGCATAGGAGGCGGGCAAGTGGGTGCAGGTGTTGCGAGGCTTCCAGCACACGTTTGTATTGTAAAGGGCCCAAGCGCCAATCGACAGGGCCAT
>JAABUY010007008.1_pt1 | contig 10838 bp, 9 predicted proteins | sample 5560271 | NCBI WGS metagenome assembly JAABUY01 (sample SAMN10711886, study PRJNA513374) | rock metagenome | isolation source: Antarctica rocks | place: Antarctica: Victoria Land, University Valley
ATCAGCAGCGGCAGCAGCGCGCCCGACGACGGCAAGGCCGTGACGTCGCCGGCGACGGCGGGTGCGCCGGGACGGCCCCTTACAGCTTGTCACCAGGCAGGGGGGGTCCATGGCACGTTCTTCCGGGGGTAGGAGCAGGCTCCTTGCAGAGCCCATGACTGCAGCCGCAGAGGTGTGGAGGAACGCGGTGCCGGCTTGGCGCAGCCGGTGGTCGTGGCAGCTTGCGCACCTACCTGGCTGTGACGCGCTGGGTGCAGGGCGGGAGAGGCAGCTGGCAGCACTGCTGGGTGGGTCTGGTCCCCTGACGTGGGTGGGTCAGGAGGTGCAGGCGGTACAGGCCATGTGCAGTCACCACCAAAAGCTGCTACCGGTGCGCCTATGTGTCTGTGCAGGGACCCAAGCTCCTGTGCAGTGGCTGGAGGGCTGGCGGGCAGTGCTTGCAGGGGCGTGTGCACGGGCCCAGCCTCAGCTCCAGTTCAAGTGCTGACGTTGCAAGTGCCCGCCGCAGGCAAACGCCGCAGCAGCGCCAGCAAGCGCAAGCGCTCCTCGAGCGGCGGCGGCGTCGGCAGTGGCAGGTGAAAGCGCAGTCTGGCAGTGTAGAGCCAGTGTAAAAGGTCCCCGTCATATACTGAGTGTCTTATCGTGACCTGCAGGCACCGAGTGCTCCTGTGAGGCGTGCTTGAAGGCCTGGTTCGCATAGAAAACGTGCAGGCGCATAGGCCACACTCCGCCAAGAGCTGCACCTACTGCCTCTGCCTTCCCAGCAGTGCTGACAAGGCCTGCGTGGCGCTGCGCCGTCAAGCTTGTGTCTGCCTCAGCTACTGCAAAAGAACACCAGCTGCATGTACCGGGCGCAAGCATTTGGCCATTTGGCCTGCTGGTGCCTCATATAAAAAGGGTCTTTTGGGGAACCTTTCCAAACCTAGCAAGTTGTATGTGCTCCAACATGACAAATATCTCAGTGCCGCGGTCCAACGCGTGAATAGACACCTCATTCCGGGGTTGGGCAGTGCGTGATGCAGTTATGATGTAGGGGCGCGCGGCGCGGCTGCTGGGTGCAAGTTGGGCAGGGAGTGCGCCGGACTGTGTTCACGTGCGCAAGGGAGTCGATTGGTCTGCACGCCGTGAGCACACACAGCAGCCAGCGCCCGCGGCACCTTTGCCATGCATCCCGGCAGCCTGGCCCCGCTGGGCCTGAAGCTGGATGTTGGGCCCGCGCTGCTGCGCTGGATGAATGACCAGCTGCAGCGGCAGGAGGCGCCCGGCCTGCCCGGTGCGCCAGGCCACCTCAGCAGAACGTTTTGGCAGGCCATGCAGCAAACCCCACGAGCACTGTCCAAGCGGTGTGCATCGCTACCGCGCAGGGCCCCGAGAGCAGCGAGGAGTGGCCCGCGCTGCCTCGAGCGATCTCAAGCCGGAGGCCGTCGTCCCCCTGGCGCCGGCCCGGTTCAATGCCAACCAGGTCGTGACCGGCGAGTGGGAGGCAAGTTGCCCGGGTGCCACTGGTTGGCCTTGGCAAGGCCTGAGTGGCCGTGTGGAGCGCTGGGATCGTGAGTTTGTTACTGCATGCCGGCACCCGGCGTGTGCCCCTTGCGGCAGCGACTCGGTACACCCGCCGTCACGTGGTTGGGACTTGGGAGGCTCGGTTCATGTCGGGCCGTTGCTGGCGGGCTCTGCCCTGGGTTGCGTGCTGGGTGCCTCATCATGCTCCGGTGTCTGTATATACGCTTTGGATGGTTCTCACGCTGTGGCAGCCAACTCTCCAACTGTTACTGACCTGCCAGTGCCTGTCCGTGCGCGCGCAGCGTGTGGCGCTGTTCGAGGGTGACAGTGGAGTTTGCGCCTTCTGCATGCAAGCTCGCCCTGGAGCTGGTCGATGGCAGCGCCAGCGGCAAGCGCCGCCTGGTGGTCGCTTGGAAGTGCATCACCTGCCTGCGCGCGCTCACGCCGGTGCGCGCTGTGCTGCGTGGCACCCAGCGCTGCTCACGACATGGAATCACCAGCATGTGTGTTTGCGCAAGTGGCTGACTAGCTGTACCGGTGGACACCGAAGGAGCCTTTTCCTTAATTATGTGTGGCTCTCTCTCGCTCACTCTGTCGCTTACAAGGCAATAGAAAAGGCGCCTGCTGTGCCTGGCGCGGTCACGAAGCGATGCGTCAGGCAGCAGAGCTGACTCGACGCGCCAGCAGGGCGCCGAGGGCCAGCGCGGCGTGCTGGAGGTGGACCTGGGCGAGGCCCCGACCTTCCTGAAGCAGGTCAGGCGGCCCAAGCGGCAGCCCGCGTGGCAGGCCTGCGCAGACTTCACCGACGGCCAGGCCTCCGCGACCAGGCACGCGCCCGGCCTGTGAACGTCGCTAGAGGCCCGAGCTGTGCTCGTTGGCAGGGGCGAGCTCCAGCGCGCGCCCGTGCAGCGCCAGGTGTCGCGCATGCGCAGAAGCCAGGTGCCCGGCGGTGGTAAGCAAACCCTTGTTTTAGGTTTTACCAGCGGTCGTACACACGGCGGGAACCGTTTGGGAGACGTGTGACGAGGTTTACGCGTGCGCCGCAGCCTCATAGACAGGCTTGCATGCCTGGGTGTACGCACCATGCGCAGTTGGTGCCAGCGGCAGCGCTGGGGTTGTGAGAGGGACTGAGGGAGGAGGGTCTGCGCCAGGTCTGTGCGGCTGGTGCTGCCGCCGGGCGTGCTGGAAGCGCCGCTCGCCATGCTGCTGGAGGCGGAGCCGCGGCTGCGCGACCTGCTGGCCTGCGCGCCGCTGCCGGCGCCCGCCGCGCCGCGCTCCCTGGGTGCGCCCCACCTGCAGGCGCTGCGGGACTCTGCAGTGTGAGAAAGGGTTGTGCCTGTACAGTACCTGCCTGTGCACCTGTCTTGCTCTGTTGAATTGACCCACAGTGCAACGCAAAGGTGTTTGCGCGCACGTTGCAGAGTAGTGTTATACGGGGATGTGCCCTCGCACAAGCCTGGCGCACAGCCTGCGAGGACGCGCGCGACCCACTATACCTGCGACCCATCACGCCCGCACCGCGCAGGCTGCCTGTCAGAGGCGTGCGCGAGCAGCTCGGGCGAGGGCACGCCCTCGTCCGCCTGGACGCACTTTGGCTTCCCGGACTCGGGCGCCGACTCCGGCCCGCTCGGCGCGTCCGGCGCGGCGTCGCCCGCGCTGCCCTGCTCGCCGCGCCGCGCCGCGTCCTTCGAGGTGTATGGCCGCACGGCGTCGCCGCTGGGGTTCCCGCGCGCCGCGTCTGCGGCCGTGCCGCGCTTCTCGGTGCCGACCAGCGGCGGGCACATGGCGCCGCTGCCCGCCGGCGGGGCGCCCGCCCGCGGCGCGACGGGCCCGCTCACTGGCGGGCTGCCGCCGCCGGGCGTGCTGTCGCCGTTCACGGCGGCGAGCGGCATTGGGTTTGGTCTGGACAGCGGCGCGTTCGCGGCGGGCGGCGGGGTGGCGCCGGGGTCAGCGCCAGAGTCCGCCGCTGCGCTGGCCTCGCCGTTTGGGTCGCCGCCCGGCGGCGCGCCCATCGACGTGGACGCCTTTGCGGCGGCGATCCTGGACATGCCGTGCGACGACGACGGCGGCGACGACAGCCTGGCGTGCGCTGGCTGGCTGCAGGCGGCCGCCCCGCCGCAGGCCGGCCTGGCAAGCCTTGCGCCCAGCTCGGCCAGCCTGGCGGCGGGCACCGGGTTTGACCCGCTGACGCCCGCGCCGGCGTCCGCCTCGCGCGCGCGGCCCTCGCCGCCGGCCGCCGCGGCGGCCGCCGCCGCGGCCGCGCTCGGCGGCCTGGCCGCGCCACCCGCCGGCGCGCGCCCGGACATGCTGCGCTGCCAGTCGCTGGAGGCGGCGCTGGCGCGCTCGTCGCTCGCGCACGGCGAGGCTGCGGCGGCCAAGCCGATCCTGGCGGGGCTTGCGGTGCCAGGCGCTGGCTGCCTGGGCGGGTCGCTGGGCGGGGCGCTGGGCGGGTCCCTGGGCGGGTCGCTGGTCGGCTCGCTGGCCGGGTCGCAGAGCGGGTCCTTGGGCAGGCCCCTGGGCGCGTCTTTGGGGCACGCAGCCAGCTCGAGCTCGCCGGGCGTGAGCGCGGCGCGCGGCGGCGGGCGCGGGCGCGGCGTCGGCGACCTGCTGCGGCCGGAGCCGGGCGGCGTGGCCAAGCCCAGCCTCTCGCCGCGCTGCGGGCGCCTCAGCACGCGGGTGCGCCGCCCGGTCGGTCTCTCTGCACTCTGGCTGCGCTTGCGGCGCTGTCTTTGCGATGCCGCTTGGCTCTGAGAGTGCTGGAGACCAGTGTGCGTGAGACCGCTCGGCGGCTAAAATGGCGGCAAGCCAGCTCACGTGGCAGTGTGCAGGACAGCCTTCTGTGGCTTGAAAAGCAGCAGCAGCAAGTGGGGCGGAGCGGTGGGTTTGCCTGTCTCATGCATGAGCGAGTGAGAGTCAGGCTGCCTGCATACTCTGCCTTACAGGCCAGGCCACTGACGTGCTTCCATGTCTGCAGGCGTCGCTGGACTGTGGTGCGCTGCGGCGCTCGGCTCGCCAGGGCATGTTCTGAGCCATGCGCACGTGTCCAGGCGCCTACGCTTAGCGCCGCTGAAGATGGTCCAGGCACCGGGCTGTGTTTCTAGCGTGTGTGATTTTACTGTTGCCGTTGCGCTCGCCACTTGTGCTTTGCTTGTCACGGGCTTGCACTCTGCTACGCCGCAGCACCGCTCTTTACAGACCGGCGTGTTGCATTTGCGCGTTGCTGTCTCTTGGGGCATTTTGGGGGCGCCCCGCCTTGCGGGGTGCCGCCCGCCTGTGAATTGCAGCCCCTGTGGTGCGGACCTCGCATGCAGGGTGTATATGGGCAGTGAGCGCGCTGCCCGCGTTGGAGGGACGGGTAACCCGGGGATGGCCTGCGCCATCACGCCCAGCTCCCGGTTGTGTGGCTGTTTGACGACTTTGTTGGGTTCGGCCACAGCGCGGCGGGGGCTGTGCGCTCGTCGGAGGGATTGGGGTTTGGCGCTGGCCTGCGCTGCCTCGCGCACGCGGCGCGCGCGCGTCAGCCCGGCTGCCCGTGGGGCTTGCGCTGTCGGGCTCTACCGCGAGTAGGGCCTGCAGCGCCAAGCACGGTATTGCGTTATGACCGTGACCGGAGAGGGTCTGACCGCCCAGTGGGGAGAGGGGCTGACCGCCCAGTGGTGAGACGCGTGAGAGCGTGTGTGGCCGCTTCTGTGTGCCTGGCGCGCCGGCAGGGGGCGGTCCTGCCTGCCGAGCGTTTGTGCGCCGGCAGCGCGGCGTGCACACCCTGCCAGTGCGTCGCTTGCCTGGTCGTGCCCTGTTTGCTTGACGCCGTGCGCTTTGCACCCACGCCTGGAGATGGCTGCGAGACTGAGCGGAGAGACTGCGACATGCGGAGAGAGCGCAGGGGCGGGAGAGGGCGGGAGAGTGAGCGAAGTGACCTGGGCTTGTGCGGTGCGACTGGGCAGCGTGAGGCGTGTTGAGCGGGGCGGGGCCGCTGCAGCGCCCTTGCTGCTGCGGCCCACTGCCAGCTGTTGCATGGGAGTTCCTTTAACCTGTTGCAGGAGCGGACACTCATCTGGGCGCCGGCCAGCGCAGCGGCCGGGCCGCCTGCGCTGGCGCTGCCGCCAGCGCTGCAGCGGCGCCGCGCTCTCTGCGGCCTTGCATGGGGCGCTGCGCAGCAAGATTTCTATCTCTGGGCTCGAGCTGTGCGGACGGTGCTCTGCCGCCCGCCTGCGTGCGCACGCGTCGCGCGGTTGGGTTTTTTTTGGTGGTTGGGAGCGGCGGGCGATGCCCTGCCATGCAGCTTTGCCAGGGCCCGGAAGCGTAGGGACATAGGAAAGTGCGGGGCGCAGTGCCTGGCGACCATCGCTTCTCGGGGCTGTGCGCCGTGCACAGGTTTTGGGCCCGAATCGGCCTTGCGTCCCAGTTGGGGGCTGCCTGGGGGCCCCGGCGCGGGGGCTGCGCAGCTCGTTGCGCAGCCGGCACCGCTTTGGGGCGCAGGCCTGCAGGAGCGGGCAAGGGAGTTCTTTCTCGGCGCGTGCGCATGGCACGCCGCTGCCTCCACGCGGTCGCAGCATTGCGCTGCCACTGGCCGCCCGGACCACATTCTTTTCCCCCCGAGGGTCGGGACTGCGCGACTCTGCGTGCTGCGGCTGCGGCTGCGGGCAGCTGCAGCCCTGGGCTTGCCCCGGGGCGTTCCGGGTTAGCTGGGCTCCATGGCTCCTGCGCTACCTCAGAATGCATGCCGATTCGCCATGCGCGGGAGGCCGCACGCGTGACCCCTTCTGCGCCTGGGGCCCATTTTGGCTCTTCCTGGCTTTGACCGCCCGGGCGCGAAGTCTGCTTAGGTCTGAGGTGTTAGGGGTGAGGGACAGAGGGCGCAACCGCCCTGGGGCGGGGCAGCGCGAGGAGGCATGGCGTGTGCACCTGGCTGGACACCCGGGTGCGCGCGCCCACATTTTTGCTCCTTGGAGGGCGGTCCCGCTTTCACGCGGCTGCTGCCAAGTGTGCGGCAAGTTTACCTGATTGTAACCAGCCCCTGGTCCGCGCGCGCTTCGCGCCTCCTTTAGGTGCGCTGCTGAACGGCAGTGAGGCGCCAATGCAGGCCACACTAGTGCCTCGACGCGCCTGAACATCCAACAGTCGCCCGAACATCACACAGGGAACGACTGGTCTGTCTTTCTGCATGTATGCTTACAGAAGTAACAGAGATTGCGTCTCAACACTTACCCCCCGCCAAGCAGGTTTGTCGCCATCACAGGTTGTAACCTGCTGCATTGACAAGCCTATCGCCTTGCCAGCAAGGCCGCTGTCTTGCCGCCAGAGTGCACTGGCGCTCATCAAGAGTCGCGCCTCGCATGACAGGAACGCGGTTCGCATGCCAGGAACTCCTCGTTACGGTTTCATGTCTTCAGCGCTTGCCGCGGGCCCAAAACAGGCCCTCTGCAGGCCCTCTGGCGCGCCGTGCCGGGCCCCACCCTGGCACGCGCGCAACCTCCCGCGGCTGGCCGTCGAGCGAGGCACCCTGCCGCGGCGGCGCAGCCCTACCCCGGCATGCGCGAGTCCTCCTTCGGCTCGCCGTCGAGCGACACCTCGCCGCTGAGGTACAGCCAGCGCCCCGTGGCCGCGTCGCGGCGGAAGTGGCTGCGCTCGTCCAGGCGTTGCTCCTGCGCGGGCTTCTTGCCCAGCTGCCCGATCTGGTTGGTGAGCCGGAACCAGGCCTGCCGCGCGCGCGCGCGTCGGGCTCGGGCAGCGCACGGCGTGCGTTCCTGGCACTCCGAAAAGGCAGTCTGCGCGTCTGGCGCTCCGAACAAGCGATCTGTGCCAGTGGCGGAGCAGGCCTCGCTCGAGAGGCACACGCCCACGTCGCGCGCACCACCGACCGCCCCCCGACCCCGCCTCTGCGCCGCTCACACAAGCTGGCCGCACCACTGCCAGGCCCAGCCGCGGCGCCGGGGCTCGGCGCCCTGCAGTGGCGGCGCGCGCCCCGGGCGCGCCGCGCGCCTGGAACGTGACCCACGCGTCCGCCGCGTCCGGTTCCGGCGGCGGCGCGCGCACGATGGCCAGGCGCCGGTACGCGAAGCGGCGGCAGGTGGCCGCCGCGTCCTCCAGCAGCGTGCTGGACAGCGTGCCGTCCGCGTTGAAGGTGCCGCGCGCGGCCGGGTTCTCGGGGTGCGTGCTGTCCGCCTGGCCCGGGGACACAAAGGGTTTGAGAAAAGCCGTTGGGCGCACCCCCTGCACCAAACCCTCCTGGCGGCGCCGCCGGCAGCGCAGGCGCTGGCGCGCGGCGGCACGCGGCGCGCGGCGGCACGCGGCGCGCCCGGAGCACGCCCCGCGGGCCCAGGGCCTCGCGGCGCGGCCCCGAGGCCCTGGGAGCTCAGAGATCCTGCGGCTCAAACCAGGCGGGAGGCTGGTGGGCTTGCCGGCGCGGCGGTGGGGGCCGGCGGGCGGGGGCGCACGATGTACTGGGGGGCGTTCTTTACGTAGGCGGTGAAGCGGGCGCGCATGACGGCCTCCGGCGTGGGCGCCGCCTCGTTGCCCCGCAGGTAGGGCCTGCAGCACTCCTGCGCATGCGCATGCGCCCACATTTTCGACCTGTTCAGCTGTGGCGAGGGGGAGGCATGCGGCAGAGAGGCCAGGCGGCCAGCCGCAGTGCGCGCCGCGCGCCTCATACTTCCGCCCCGAGGCGCACGGGCACTGGCTCCGGTACACCTCCCAGACGGGCGGCTGCTCCGACTTTGGCGCCTTCTTCTGCGTGGCTCCCGCGGCTCCAAAGCCTGGCCAGGGGTATCCACACAGTCACTTGTGCAAGCTGTGTCCGAGACGGCAGTGCAGGCAGGCAGGTTAGGAAGCTTTCTGGAAAAGTGCAGCGGAGCATTGTGCGGCGCGCCTTTTGCGCCGAACACCTGCAGCTGTCTCCGCCCGCACTGGCGTCCTGCCGCCTGCAGGCCTCAGCGCCCACAGCAACGCTGCAGAAGCACTCACCAACAGTAACGCAGCGGCGCAGACGCACCTGCAGCTCGGCCCGCCACAAAGCTATGCCTCCTTGCACACCAGCAAGTGCCAATGCTGCCACTGCTTTGTATGGGCTCCTTCATCTGTGTCTTGGAGTAGCAGTTGCTCGCCAACCACTGCGCGCCCATGTCAGGCAAGTCCGGATGGCAGTCGAAACTAAGTGCACGCTAGCTTGGCAGTGCCCTCAACTCTCAAATGCAACCTGAAGATGGCGACTTTGAACATGAGCACTGAAAATGATGGTGTTTCTGAGCCTGGCACACTGATACATGAGCCTGCTGGGCGGCTGGGCGTGCATTACATGGATGGCACATCTTCCACGCTGGGATCCTTGCAGAGACATGCATGGACACAGCATGCACAAGCCTCTTCTCATGCACAGGCCTCTTCTCTCGCAACAAATAACCTGACGCGGTTGCAAGTTATTGCAAAGACGGTAGCGGCACAGGGCAGATAGCACAAAAAATCTGTGATGACACCCTCGGGTTGAAAGTCTGCACGGATACTGCAGCAGTAACCAAAAAAGCCAGGCAGTTTTGTGACCGTGTGGCGCTTCTGTGCGCATAATTATGACATGCGCTGATTCCCATGGCAGAGGCTTGGGGTCAGGGCGCCGCGGTGGGGTGCACGAGCGGCCGCAGCGCGTGCGCCTCCGGCGCACCGCCGCGCAGCTCGCCCGGCCGGTGCGCGCAGGGTCGGGGTCAGGTCGCTGCGGCCTGGTGCACGAGCGGCAGCAGCGCATGGGCAGCCGGCGCGCCGCCGCGCAGCTGCCCCAGCCACGGCGCGTAGCTCTCTGCGTCCTCGTCCGCCAGGCGCCCGGCGCGCAGCGCCTCGGGCAGCACGACCGCGCCATCCGCAAAGTACGACACGGCAAGCGCGAGGCGCGGCGGCGTGCCGGGCGGCTGCGGCGGCGCACAGTGCAGCGTCCAGCCGGCGTGCCAGGTCACATCGCCCAGCGCCAGGCGCCCTGCCGCGCCGGCGACCGGGTCACCGGCGCACAACGGTGCGACCGCCGCTCGCCAGCGCCAGGCTGCACAGGTGTGTGCGAGCTGGCGGCCGCCCTGCCCGATGCAGCGCAGGCCGCGTGCATGGCATGGTCCTCTGTCTGTGTGTGCTGCCGCATGGCGGTCTGCCACGCACTGCATGTGGGCTGCTTGCACCCAGCACCTCTTTGTGCAGCCCCCGCCAGTATGCATAAGTAGGGCGACGCCGCACCGACCGATACTAGCGGTCGCCGGGCCAAAAGCAGGCACTCTGCAGCCCATCTCGCGGCTGCGCGCAGAAGCGCGCCGAGCCGGCATGCCTCCCGGCCGCCCCCGCATCCTGCAAGCAGGGCGGCAGCGAGGGCAGAGGCGCGGGCGCGCGCCGGCGGACGCCAGCCGGTAGCCGCGCGCGCCCAGGTCCGCGCAGGCCGCGTCGCGCCAGAACGGCAGCGCGAAGTCGCGGTGGCTGCCGCCTGCAAACAGCAGCCCGGAGTCGCCCTCCGCCTGCGGCCAAGGGCAGGGTAAGGGTTAGAGGTTAGGCGCAGCCGCGCTCACGCGCACGCGCACTCCCCTCCCCCAGCCCCTGGCTCTTGGCACCATCCCCTCGCTCTGCAGCCCAGGCCCGGCGCTGGTGGCGGAGCTCGTACGGCGAACTTCGCACGGGCGCGCCTCCGCGCACCGCGCCCATACGGGGCGCAGGCGCCGGCGGAGGCCCTGCGGGGGTTTCCCGCGCTGCGCGCGCGCGCGCACGCGAGCACGCTCTTGCGTACACCCTGACCCTATCCCGCGCCTGGATGGGCCGCAGCGGGATCCATGCGGTGACGAACGCGTTGGTATCCAGCGGCGCCATGCGCAAGTCGGAGTGCCAGTTCGTCGCGCCAAACCCCGGCCGCTTGACGAACGCACAGTCCTGGTACAGGCGCAGCCGCGGCGCGCCGAGCAACGCGGCCGCGGTCGCCGCCAGGCGCGGGTTGCGCACCAGCGCGGCCACGGCCGGGCACTCCCTGCGCGCGCGCGCATGCGGTGGGCACAGGGTTGCAGTAAGGGTGCTGCACCAGCCGCCTCTCCCACACTGCAAGACTGCCCTGTACGCGACAGGCCCGCGCCGGTGCAGGTCAAAGTCCGGCAGAAAATCCACAGTGCCAGAACAGCCGCCTCCCACACCTCAAACTCCCACACCTCAGGCTGCCCTGGAGTAGGGTAGGTATCCCAGCACCTATGCAGGTTGAAGACCTGCAGGAAGCCCAGCTCGTCGCTGGCCGCGGCGCTGCGCAGCAGCGCCAGCGCGGCCGCGGGCGTGGCCAGCGCGGCCGGCGCCGCGCCGGGCGCCAGCACGCGCGCGCGGTGCCGCAGCGCGCC
>JAABUY010007013.1_pt1 | contig 10833 bp, 11 predicted proteins | sample 5560271 | NCBI WGS metagenome assembly JAABUY01 (sample SAMN10711886, study PRJNA513374) | rock metagenome | isolation source: Antarctica rocks | place: Antarctica: Victoria Land, University Valley
GCGGAAGGCGGCAGCCTTCGTTCGGTGGCACGAGCCGGATGACGCGAGAGTGTCAAGTCCGGATCTGTGAGCGGCTCGGGGTGAGACTCCCCGGGCCGACTCGGCAAACCGTGGTGGCCGGCCATCGCCGGCAAGCTCCGTCTCGACGTCCGCGCGGGCCTGCTGCCGGAAGACAAGCTGCGCGAAATCGCGGCGCTGAAGGCGGTGTTCCTGGTCACGACGCTTGTGGGAATCACCGGGCTGTGGCCGGCAATCCTGGAGGATACGGGGGCGACGGTGCTGGTGACGTTGAATGCTTTGCGTCTCCTGCGCTGGCGCTTCGCCGCGCCGGAGGTCCGCTGATGTTTGAACCAGATCAGGCGGTTCTGTTAGGCTTTCCTAGTTTCGTGAAGATAAGCTTCTGACCCCAGGTGCGCCGGGTGCTCGTGCCGTCGGACGGTTTGCGCGAGCGCGGAATGCACCCAAAGCAGACCGGCCAAAGGGAACGCTAGGCGGAGGTTCATGCGCGTGTTTTCCTGGGGAGCCTACCAAAGGTCGTGCTGGTGCGGCTGACCGTAGTTCGGGGCAGCACAGCCCTAGCCGCCAATTATGACGAAACATTGCTGGCCGCCGCAACGCGGCACCATGGGGCGGGGTCAAGCGTTCTGCCCGGACGACTTGGCCACAACGGGAAGGAACCCATACCATGATGCTCACAAAGTTCGGGATGCCGATGTTGCTCGGCGCGCTGGCCATTCTTCCTGCTGCCTGTGCACCTCAGCCAGCCAGAACGGCGACACCTGCGCCTGCCGCCAGCCTGAGCGGCCCAGGAAACGCCGCGCAGGGCGCTGCCCCGATGCAGGGCATGGACCACTCCAACATGCCGGGTATGGCCGGCATGGACCACTCGAACATGCAGGGCATGGACATGAACACCATGATGGCCCACTGCGCCCAGATGCGTCAGGGAACGCGGTCAGGCATGGCGATGTCGGGCGACAGGCGGCAGATGATGGCGCAGTGCGACCAGATGGACCGTAGCATGGGAATGCCGGCGCCGCGCAGCCGCTGAACGCGCACGCCGCCTCGGCTGGCGCTCCCGTCGGCCGGGGTGGCTGCTTCGTGGCAAAGTGTGTCCGTGTGGCCGCGAGGATTGTGCACTCGCGCCACCTCGTGATGTGTCTTGCGTGCCGTTTGGGTAGGTGCCGACCCCGGCATCCCTGGGCGGACGCGCTGCACGGCAGCGTCAAATTGGAGAGATCACATGAGGCTTGCTGCGACTGCGTTTGGGCTTGCCCTGGCCCTTGCTCCTGTTTCCGGCTTCGCACACGGCGAACTGCCCCCGGCGATCCACGGCGGCTTGGTGCAGGAAGCAGGCGAAATGTATCTGGAACTCGTGGTGAAGGGCACCGACGTCACGGCCTACGTCCTCGACCAGGCCCGCAAGCCGGTGCCGGGCACGCAGGCCGGCACTGCAACCGTCCTTGTGGACGGCAAGAACCATAAGGTCGAACTCAAGGCTGCCGAGGGGAATAGCCTGCACGCCGTCCTGCCCGTCGAAGCTACGGGCCGGATCGTCGCGACGGTGGCTCTGAAGATCGGGGGCAGGACCGCTTCGGCCCGTTTCATGCCGGCTGCCTGAACCTCGTTACGCGGAGACGGGCGGCTTGGCCCGCGAGCCGGCACGGCGGGGTTGCGCCGCAATGCATCTGCATCATCCCGTGATCCATGCTGCCCCCGTTCATCATTGCCCCATGGTCCATGCCCATGCCGCCACCGCTGGCCTGTGCGGTCATCCACAGCTCGTTGAAGTCGTCTTCCGATAAGCTCGGCAGCTTTTCCAGGAAGGCGACGGTCGACTAAAGCATCTCGTCGCCGTCACTGGCCATCGACGGCATCGCGCTCATCTTGATGCCGTTCTTCAGGATCCAAAACAGCTCGCCTGGCGTGTAGCGGAAGGCGGCTTCCTTCAAGTTGGGCGGCGCGGGATACATGCCTTCCGCCCACACGCTCGGCTTGATGCCGGGGCCGCCATGGTACGTCGCGCGATGCTTGGAGAAGTGGCCGGCGGCACTGGCCAGCTTCGACGCCTCGTCATAGCCGGAAGGGGTGGTCAAACCGGCCGCCCGCACCTGGATCGAGCGCATGCGCGTCTTCTCCATCACCCAACGGCTCGCTGACCAGTGCGGCTCGGTTGCCGCGACGTTGAAGGCGCCTGAATGGACGAACGCAGCACCGCCTCGGACCGTGAGCACGGCGGCCGACAGCAGAGTGGCAAGAACAGTCTTCATGTATGCCTCGAGCAAGTTCCAGTATTTCAGCACGCGGGGCAGAGGCGGTCCGGCAACCCAGCCAAGCCGCCAAGCAACGGCGCTGGTTGGGCCGCTCTTCTGCTGGGCCGTCGCTACGCCGGCGAGGCCGAGCAGCATGCCGGCCGTGAAGGCGGCAAGGGTAAAGGATCGCATGCTGATACTCCGGGCATTCGGTTGCCGGGCCGAGCTGGCCAGGCTGCACGCCGGGTTAACACAGCAGGGATGCCCCCGATTGTGACATAACATTGCCTGGGGGCGCCGACGGGGCAGTGCGCATTGACCGGCCTGCTGCCACAGCAATATCCGGTGGCATCAGGAAGGCCCGGGCGGGTCTTCCCAGTGTTGGAGCGAAGCCATGCAAACGACGCCATTGTCACGACGCAGCGCCCTCGGGGCTGGCGCTGCCCTGGCAGCGCTGACCATGGCGCCGCGGTCCTGGGCGCAGCCGGCCCAGGCCAAGGCAGGCGGCCCTAAGGTGTTCGACCTCGTGCTGGAGCACCGGATGGTGGACATCACCGGGCGCCCCCGCCCAGCGATGACGATCAACGGCCAGCTTCCCGCTCCGGCGCTGCGGTTCCGTGAGGGCGAGGAGGTTGTCATCAACGTGACCAATCGGCTGCGCGAGGACACGTCGATCCATTGGCACGGCCTCCTCCTGCCCAGCGGCCAGGACGGCGTGCCCGGAATTAGCAATGGCTTCCAAGGCATTCCGGCCGGCACGGCGCACCAATACCGTTTCCCGCTGATCCAGGCTGGCACCTATTGGTATCATAGCCACTCCGCGACGCAGGAGCAGTCAGGCCTGTATGGCCCGATCATCATCGAGCCCGCCCGGCCCGATCCGTTCGCCTACGACCGCGACTACATCGTCCAGCTCTCGGACTGGACCGACGAGAACCCCAACCGGGTGATCGCCAACCTCAAGCGCGACCCGAGCTACTACAACTATTCCCGGCGGACTGGGGCGTCGCTGGTGCGCGACATGGCGGTGGCCAAGAGCGGGGAGGAGCGCGCGGCGCTCATCAAGGACCGGCTCATGTGGGGCGACATGCGCATGGACCCGACCGACATCGAGGACGTGACCGGCTACACGTTCCTGGTGAACGGCCGCTCGCCCGAGCGCAACTACACGGCGCTGTTCCGCCCCGGCGAGCGGGTGCGGGTGCGCTTCATCAACGCGTCGGCCATGACCTATCAGGACGTGCGCATCCCCGGCCTGCGCATGACCGTGATCCAGGCGGACGGGAACAACGTGCAGCCGGTGACAGTGGACGAGTTCCGCATCGCGCCGGCCGAGACGCTCGATGTCATCGTGACACCGACGGAGGACCGGCAATACGACATCCTGGGCGAGTCGATGGGCCGCCAGGGCTTCGCCCGCATGACTTTGGCCACACGCGAAGGGCTGCCGCCGCTGCCGTTGCCAGCGCACCGCCCCCGGCCCGTGCTGAGCATGGCCGACATGGGCATGCCCGCCACCACGCCCGGAGCCGACCGTGGGACGCCTAGGCCTGAACGGGACCGTCCAGGCCATGTCGCGCCAATGGACATGGGCAGCATGCAACATGGCGCCTCATCTGGCTCTCAGCCGATGGCCGGAATGGACCACTCCAAGATGGCAATGCCCAATGGGGGCAGCATGCCGGGCATGGACCATAGTGCAATGTCGACGGGCGGGCCGATGGCCATGGGCAACCAGAACGGCATGGCTGGGATGGACCACGGCGCGGCGGGCGGCATGACGATGGCGGACCCCATCCAGCAGGACACCGGTGCGCCGGCCGGGGCCAAGGTGCTGTCGTATCGCGACCTCAAGGCGCTGAACAATCCGTACGGCGACCGCAAGCCGGACCGGGTGATCGAGGTGCGGCTGACCGGGAACATGGAGCGCTACTTCTGGTCCATCAACGGCAATAAGTTCAGCGAGGCCCAGCCGATCGTCTTCAACTACGGCGAGCGCGTCCGGCTGCACTTCATCAACGAGACCATGATGAACCACCCGATGCACCTGCATGGCATGTGGATGGTGCCCGACGTCGGCAATGGCGCGCAGAACCCGCTCAAACACGTGGTCAACATCAAGCCCGGGACGGAGCTGAACGTGGATGTCGCCGCCGACGCCGAGGGCGGCTGGGCATTCCACTGCCACCTGCTCTATCACATGGAAACGGGCATGATGCGCAAGGTTGTGGTGCAGCGGGCGAGCGCCGCGCTGTGAACCCCGGCCACCGCCTCGCCGCTGCCATGTTGCTGGCCGCGGCGTCGGTGGGTTGGACCGTGCCGGGCTGGGCGCAGAGCATGCCGAGTATGGCCATGCCTGAACGGGCAGCGGCGCCGGCATCCTCGTCCCAGGGTACTCGGGTGAACCCAGGGCCGCTCAGTTCGAGCAGGCCGCCGTCAGCAGCGTTCATCGGCCACCATGAGGAGCTATATGGCGCGGTGCTGATCAACCAGCTCGAGTATCGCGGCGGCGGGACCAACATCGGCGCGTGGGAAGGACAGGCTTACTACGGCGGCGACTACAACAAGGTCTGGATCAACACGCGCGGCGAATACAACAGCAAGGCGCGTTCGCTGGAACGGGCCGAGCTGCAGCTCCTCTACTCACGGCTGATCAGCTACTTCTTCAACGCCCAGGCCGGCGTGCGGCAGGATGTCCCGATCCGCCCCAACGAGGGCACCCCGGCGCGCACGCACCTGGTGCTCGGGATCCAGGGACTGCTGCCGAACCTGTTGGAGGCCAACCTGCAGTTCTTCGTCGACCATGTCGGCACTGTGGCCGCGCGCTTCGAGGGTTCGTATGACGCCTACCTTACGCAGCGCCTTGTGCTGCAGCCGCAGGTGGAGCTGAACGTCGCCGTCAATTCGGACGCACGGTCGCGGCTGGGCAGCGGTTTCACGCGGTTGGAAAGCGGGCTGCGGCTGCGCTACGAGATCAGGCGCGAGTTCGCCCCCTATATTGGCGTCCAGTACGAAAGCGTGCTCGGCGACACCCGCCGCGTCTACAAGCGCAACAACGAAGACCGCGAGATCCTGAGCGGCGTCGCGGGCATCAGGCTGTTCTTCTGAGGACGGCACGGGGCAGCTGGGTGGGAGCGAGGACGTAGCTTTTCCTGATCCGTTGGACGGCGTGCTCGAGGCAGCGTCGGAGCCGCACGTCCTCGTGGTGGAGGACGACGGCGAAACACGCCGCCTCCTGGTGCGGCTCTTGCGCGAGAACGGTCTGCGCGCGACGGGTGTCGCGGACGGCCAGGAGATGTGGCAGGCGCTCGCGGCGTCCACGCCGCAACTCCTGATACTGGACCTCATGCTGCCGAGAACGCCTGGCCTCGATCTCCTGCGGGAACTGCGGCGGGACGCGCGTTGGGCGGCTCTGCCCGTCGTGATCGTCACCGCACGCGGCGAGGTGGGCGATCGCACCCGTGGGCTGGAGCTTGGGGCGGATGACTATGTCGCCAAGCCATTCGACCGGCGCGAGTTGCTCGCGCGGATCGGCGCGGTGCTACGCCGGACGGCAGGACCGAACCTGGTGGTCCGTGGCAACCTGATCCGCTTCGCTGGCTGGTCGTTGGATACCGGGAAGCGTATCCTGACCTCCCCAAAGGGTGCGGCGGTGGACCTGTCCGGCGCGGAGTATGACCTGCTGACAGTGTTCCTCGATCACCCGAAGCGGACGCTGTCGCGTGAACGGCTGCTGGAACTCGCGCGTAACCGTGTTTCCATCACGGCAACGGACCGCAGCGTGGACGTGCAGGTCAGCCGCTTGCGCCAGAAACTGGACGTGGCAGGCGAAGGCCACAGCATCATCAAGACGGTGCGCGGCGTCGGCTACGTGCTCGCCGCGGACGTCGGTCAGTGATGCCGAGGCCTCAGTACTTCCGCTTCTGGCCGCGGAACCTTGCGGGGCGCACCGCCCTGCTGCTTCTCGTAAGCCTGACGGTGTTCCATTTGGGCAGTCTTTGGATGCACCAGCACGGCCTTCGCGATGCTGTCGCAGAATTGGATGAAGCAAGGGTTGCCGAGCGGCTGCTCTCGGCTGCCAGGACCATCACCGCCCTGCCCGTCGACGAGCGTGACCGTGCTGCGCACGACCTGTCCAATCCCGGCCTGAGCCTTGGCTGGAACCCGCGCCCTTCGGTGGCCACCCCTGACGCCAGGGCTCGTGGAGCCGAGTTGCAGGCCCGCTTGGTCCAGGGTGAGGCTCGCTTCGTCGAGGGCCGGCTGGCACCCTGGCGCGACGCAGGCACCGGGATGCGTGGCAGCTTGCCGCTTTCGGACGACACATGGCTGAACTTCACGCTCGCGCCGTTGGCAGCTTCAGCGGGCATGCTGGGAGGCACCGATGCTGTCGCGTCCACCTCGGTCATGGCTGTCGGAATCGTCGGAGCGTCGCTGCTGCTCGTGCGGTGGTTGACCGGTCCGCTGCGGCGCCTTGCCCAGGCCGCCGACAGCATCGGCCGGGGCCGTTTGATCGCCGTGCCGCAGGACGGGCCGGAGGAGGTCCTGCGCGTCGCCCGGGCGCTGGATGCCATGCAGGCGCGCATCACCCGCCTGGTCGACGACCGCACCCAGGCGCTGGCGGCGGTGAGCCATGACCTGCGAACGCCGATCACCCGGTTGCGGCTGCGCGCTGGGTTTCTTGATGACCGCGAAAGCCAGGTCCGGATTGAAGCCGATCTTGACGAGATGGAGAAGATGATCTCGGCGACCCTGGCCTACCTGCAGGGCGAGGCGGACAAGGAGCCGCCGCAGCTCACCGACGTCGGCGCACTCTTGTCCACCCTGTGCGATGCTGCGCTCGATGCTGGCCAGCAGGTCTCGCTTGACGGGCCAGCTCACCTCGACGTGCTGTGCCGGCATGTGGCACTCCGCCGTGCCATGTCGAACCTTATCGGGAACGCGGTGAGCTACGGCGGCGCTGCCAGCGTGCGGCTCGACGTTGGCTCCGACGTGCTGCAAATCAGTGTCGAGGATAGTGGGCCGGGCATCCCGGAGGATGAGCTTGAGCGGGTGTTCGAGCCCTTCCGCCGCCTGGAGGGATCGCGGAACCGCAGCACGGGCGGGGTCGGGCTTGGCCTTACGATCGCGCGGCAGGCCGTCGAGGAGCAGGGAGGCACGCTGACGCTCGCTAACCGGTCCGGCGGCGGACTATGCGCGGTCATCCGCCTCCCGGTTGCCGGACCGTCAATGGCACTGCGCAATAAATGCAGCTTGGGTGAGCCCGGGCTGAAACGCGAGGAGAAACCATATGCTTCGACGTAGCCTTCTCTCGACGGCTCTGCCGGCGCTTGCGGTGGCACATATCCCGGGGCTTGCCTGGGCAGAGGAGCGCCCGCGCCGGCGCTGTGAGGTTGGTGGCTGGCGTATGTTGATGGCCTGAGGTTTGCTCCGACTTCTACGCAGCCGCCGCAACGCCGGTGATCTCGCGCCAGGCACGGAAAGCACCGTCGCGTGCAGCGCGGTGCTGGTCGGCGGATAGGCGGCGGCGGCGGCGGCGGCGGCGGAGCTGGAAGTGGTTGTGGATCCGGCTGCAGGTCGAGAGGAAGCGTTGCGCATGGCGCGCTGACTTGAACCGCTGCATCTGCCGTTCTCGTCGTCGCGTCGGCTGGTGCGACACCTCGGCGCGTGGTGGCAAACAGCCGTCCGAAGCGCAGGCCCCACCAGTCGCGGATGCTCTCGTAGCTGACCACAGCCCCGCGAACAGCGAGTATCGTCTCGACGTCACGCAGGCTGAGGCTGAAGCAGTGGTAAAGCCAGGCCGCATGCTGGATCACCTCGGCCGGAAAGCGGAAACCACGGTAGGGATTGGACGACGTTGTCATGCCGGACAGGCTGCCATGGCCTGATCGGGCCCAGCAACCTGATAACGCCCGCTGAACCAGTGACTTGCGGGCTGCCAGGCGATTCGGGTTCAATTGGGACAGCGCCGCTGGGAAGGAACACAGGCCATGGCGGTCCACCTGCTGCAAGTCCCTTACGACAGCGGCCACCGCGCCCGGCGCATGGGACGCGGGCCGCTCCATCTTGTCGAGCGGGGCAGGGCGCTGGATTGCCTGCGCGGGGTCGAGCCGGACGATATACGCCTCGTGCCGGTCGAGACGGGGGCGGGATTTCCCACCGAAATCGGCACGGCCTTCGAGCTGCATCGCGGCGTGTCGGAAGTGGTCGCAGGGGCGGTGCGGAACGGCGCGCTGCCGCTCGTGCTCTCCGGCAACTGCAACAGCGCAGTCGGCACCGTGTCCGGCCTGCAAGCTGCGGACCCGGACGCACCCGTGGGCGTCGTATGGTTCGACGGCCACGGTGACTGCAACACACCTGACACCTTCACGGGCGACTTCCTGGACGCCATGGGGCTGAGCACGCTCACGGGCCGCTGCTGGCAGGCGCTGTGCGCCACCGTGCCGGGCTTCCGCCCCGTGCCGGACGAGAACGTAATCCTGTTGGGCGCGCATGGGGCGGACCGGGGCGCTTTGGGCGTCCTTGCATGTTCGGGGATGGCGCATGTGCGAACAGCAGACGTGAGCGCACAGGGCGCTGCGGTCGCGCTGGGAACGGCGCTGGACGCCATGGCCCGGCGCGGGGTGAAGAAGGTTTACGTCCACCTCGACGTGGACGTGCTGGATGCTGCCTGGGCGCCCGCAAACGAGTTCGCGCCCAAGGGCGGGCTGTTGCCGGACCAGCTCGCGACCTGCGTCGGGGAGATCACAAGCCGCTTCGCCGTTGCCGCGGCGGCGGTAGCGTCTTACGACCCGGCGTGGGACCGCGAGGACCGGGTGCTCGGCGCCGCGCTCGGCTTCTTGAAGTTCGTCGCGTCGTCGCGCGCCGCCGATGTTCTCGGTTCACCCCGGAAGGAGTGCTTTCGTGCCTGTTCTATGGAGTGACCCCGTCATGGACCCGGCCCCGAACGACCTCCGGCGTCGAGGCCTCAGGCCTGCGACGGAGTTTTCTGGAGTTCGGGCTTATCGGTCGATAACAGCGAGGAGCTGAGAACACCAATCAGCGGGACAGTGCTCGTGAAATGCCTCCAGGATCCCTCCAGCAGGGAAGCGAAGGGAAGGGTTGTTTGCGGCGATGACCATCAAAGGTCCCACGATCCCGAGCACGGCCCCGACGTAGCAGGCGGAAAAGGCCATCGTTTCGGCGCGTTTGTTCGACATACGCCCGACGGTTCGGATCAGCCACGCAAGCGGGCCGAAGACACCGCACCACACGGCGATGTATCCGACGACCGCGAGCCAGAAGGCAATCGTGTCCATTCGATCCACGCGCGAGCCGGCTGAGAGAGTGGGAGTGGCGTGAAGGCGACCGGGATTGGCGAGCAGCATATCGCTACGATATTGCAATATCAAGGATGATCGACCGGTGCCTTTGTCCCGTTTGGGCACGTGCCGCGCCCCGCTCCGAATAGGGTTGTTGGGCGCACGCGTAGGATGACCGAAGCCCAGACATGACCATGGGCCACGGGGCGCTATGGCCGGGAGTCATGACGGCTTCGTCTAATTCCAACTCTCGATCACATCCGGCGGCTGCGATGATGTTCAGTCACGACGCGTAAGCTCCGTCGGCAGCATGGCGCGCAACGCGTCCAGTGTATCAGCGACCAGCGCACCGGGAAGGCAGGTTCCGCCCTGATGGTCCGCCACCTGCGCACGGGCCGTTACCTTGCCCGGGTACTCCATGTCGGCCGCCGTCACCATCCAGATCAACCACGGACCGCGAGCGGCGGCCTTATCCTCCATCATCTGGGCATCAGCGGGTGTAAGCCTCATGACTCGCGTCGGAGAGCGTCAAGCACCGGAGACCAAGGCTGTTCATATCGATGAGCGATGACACTATTGTGCATTGCACAAATCCCGGCTTACCTCGGTATGCAGATGGCATATGTTCAGTTCTGCGACGCGGTTATGCCGCCTCACAGGACGTTTCCTCCCTAAACTTGACCGCATCTTCGGGTGCCGCCTCTTTTTCCGGCCGGCTCTCGGGCACCCAAAACCTGTCGTTAGGGCTAGTTAACCCACGGACGAGATCAGATGCCTGATCTTTGCCTCCGTTGCGGGCTCATTCAGCAAAGTTGCGATTTCGGCCCAGCTTGCGATTACAACCCGATCCGGCACGCCTCCCGGCGGTCATGATTACAGGGCAGGTTCCGAAGTCGCTCGGGATCGACCTGCGCGACGAACCCAAGCCTGTCATGCCGAAGCACCAATCATGGCCACTGTCGGTTTAGTGTCGGCATCCCGGTCCCGGCGCCGCCCTCACTGACGTCACCCAACGGCCGGTCGGAGGTGGGCTGCACCTCCGACCGGCTCCAGGCTGCCTTTAGCCCTTGGGGCCTTGACCGCCTTTGTCGTTCTGCCCGGCGCTTGCCTCGGAACGCCCGGGAGCCTTCGGCGGCTCGGCCATGGCTTTTGATGCCTGGACTTGCGGCTGTGACGCAGCCGGCTTCTGGTCGACCTTCACACCCGCCGTCTCCGGGCGGGATGCCTCGGACGCCTTGTCATGCCCGTTGCTGTTCGTTTCGAACCGCTCGGCGACCTGCTTC
>JAABUY010007014.1_pt1 | contig 10832 bp, 14 predicted proteins | sample 5560271 | NCBI WGS metagenome assembly JAABUY01 (sample SAMN10711886, study PRJNA513374) | rock metagenome | isolation source: Antarctica rocks | place: Antarctica: Victoria Land, University Valley
GCAGCGGCGACCGCGGCGGAGGCCGGCGGGGGCCGCACCGGCGCGCGGCGGCCAGCTGGTCGGCGGAGGCGCCGCGCTGCACGAGCGCGCCGTCCAGCAGCCCCGCGGTGCCCGCCACGGCCGCGCCAGGCAGGTGCCGCGGCAGCGCGTAGCCGAGCAGCGCGTCCGCGACCAGGTGCCGCCGCGCCGGGCCGCTCTCCCAGACTACGGCCTCCGCGATCGCGCCGTCCTGGGGCGCGGCGGGCCCACGTGGCGCTCCCGCCTCCGAGCGGGCCGCGGCTGCGAGGCAGGAGGGGCACGCGCGGCGCGGGCGCGCGCCTGGAAGCGGCGCAGCTCCGCCCGCTCGCCCCAGAACGCGCGGAACTCCGCCGCGGCGGGGTCCTCGGCCGCCGGGCCCATGTCCACCGCGCGCAGCACCGCGGCCGCGTCCACCTGCGCGGCCCCGCCGCGGCGCATGCGCAGGCAGCCCCGCCGCCCGGCCGGCCTGCCGCCAGGGCGCGCTGCGCGCACGCGCGGCAGGTGCCGCACCCAGCGAGTGCACGGCCCGGCGCGCGCCGCCGCAGCCTCCAGCAAATGTGAGACAGCAGCACTGAGTGCGCCCGCGTGCCCGGGCCACCGTGCGCGGACCGCCGGAGCGCACCTGCGCGGCGAGCAGGATGGCGCCCGCTGAGGGGTCGGGGACGCCCTCAACCGGGTCGGCCGGCGGCGCCAGGCGGCGCCGGAAGGCGCGCACGGCCGTCGCGCGCGTGCCCAGCGCGCGCGCCGCCAGCGCCTCCACGCGCGCCTCCGCCGCCCTGCGCCGCGCGCGCGGTCCGTGCCTCAGAGCCGACGCGCGCTGCGAGGACCCGGCAGGCGCGCGCGGCGTTGCGGGCGGCCGCTGCTTGCGCGAGGTCCTGCAGCTTGCGGCGGCCGAATCGGGCCTCCCCCGGCGGCGTGTCGGGAGCGCACCGCCACGCAGGCACGTCGCCGCCCAGCGCGGGGCCGCCGGGCGCGGGCACGTGCACGTGCCACCAGGCGTCGAACGCGGCGCCTCGCGGCTGCCGCGCCAGGAACACCGCGCGAAAGGCGTCCAGCGGCGCGCGCGGCCGGTCCAGCAGCGCCACACTGCGCGCGGCCGCCGCCTGCGCCTGCGCGCCGCGGCGACGCGCGTCAGGCGCCCGTCCCGTCTCCTCGCCCCTGGCAAGCTCGAACCGATGCTGCAAGAGTGAAGAGGAGCGACGACATGAGGCTGGAAGCCCCAGCAGGCAGCGGGGTGGCGCAGGCAGCGTTGCAAGGCAGGGCCGCAAGCGCGCCCAGGCGGCAGGGGCGGCGGGCGCGCCTGCGCGAGCGCGCTGCCCGACACCTGCTGCGCGCCCCCCGGCAGCCCGCCGGCCGGCGCATCCACCACGTGCCGCACGCGCACAGGCCCCAGCGGCTGCCAGCGCCTCTGCCGCCGGCGCGCGCGGGCGCTGCTCGGCCGCGCTCGCTGCGCGGGATGGCCACCGTGCCGGCCCCCCCCGCGCTGGCGGACGGCGCCGTGGACGACGACATCGAGAGCCTGCGGCACCAGGTCGCGCAGCTGCAGGTGCCCCACAGCGAGCGCGCTGCCAATGCGCTCAATGCCGGCTGCCGGCGAGGAGGGCGCTCGTACGGCGGAGGCGGGACTGATGCACGGGGCCGCGCAGCTCGAGCTGAAGGCGAAGGAGAGCGCGGCGGCGGCCCAGAGCGCCGGCGGCGACACGGTCGCGCCGTACTCGCGCTCGTTCCAGCGCACGCTGGTGGCGACGATCACCAACGCGCCCGATGAGGGCGTCGGCCTGGTGAGCGGCCCCGGCGCCGTTCCCGTCCTGGACGCTGGCTGCCACAGCACTGCGCTGCGCTCAGCCGACGGCGCCCCGCCCGGCGCAGGTCGGCCGCACCCTGCGCATAGGCGGCTGGGTGCGGACCGGGCGGGAGGCGGGCGCGGGCGCGTTTGCGTTCCTGGAGGTCAGCGACGGGTCGTGCTTCGGCAGCATCCAGGCGCGCCCCGCCAGCGCGCCCCGATCCTCATCGGGCCGGCCCGGGCGGCCGCGCGGGGCCGAGCGCCGCGCCGCGGGGCCCAGGTGATGGTGACGCGGGAGGTCGCGGCGGCGGCGGGCGGCCTGAAGGCCCTGATCTCGACGGGCACGAGCGTGCTGGTGGAGGGCGAGCTCACGGAGACGCCGCCCGGCACCAAGCAGGCGCGGCGCCCGCCGCGCCGCCGCCGCGCCCGCCAGGCGGGCCTGCCCGCCTAGCGGTGCTGCCCCGCGCCGGCGCCGGGCCTGAGGCGCGGCGCCGCGGCAGAGGGTGGAGCTGAAGGCGGCCGCGGTGCTGCACGTGGGCGCCTGCGACAATGCTGCCGGCGCGTACCCGCTAGCGAAGAAGAAGCAGACGATGGAGTTTTTGCGCGAGATCATGCACCTGCGCGCGCGGACCAACACGATCGGCGCGGTCGCGCGCGTGCGCAACGCGCTGGCGGCCGCCACGCACGCCTTCTTCCAGGGCCGCGGCTTCCTGTACGTGCACACGCCCGTGCTCACCGCGTCCGACTGCGAGGGCGCCGGCGAGATGTTCCAGGCGCGCGCCTGCCCGGGGGCGCCTCTCGGTGGCGCGTGCGGCTGCCGGGCCGCGCCCTCCCACGCCGCACGCATAATGGCGTCGCCGCTGCTCCCCACAGCGGCGCCGTTTCAGACGCGTGCCAGAGCAACGCGCGCCTGCGGTAGGCCGCCGGCATGCCGCGCCGGCGGCCTTGAATAGCGCGTGCGACACCCGCCTGTGCGCAGGTCGGCCGAGCGTGTTTCTTCTGCACAGCGAGCGCCTGCGGGGGTGCCAGGGCGCGCGCGAGCGCGCAGGTCACCACGCTGCTGACCAAGGCGGACGAGAAGCCGCCCGTCAAGCCCAGCGCGGAGGCCATTGCTGAGCGGCAGGCCGCCGTGGACGAGCGGGAAGCAGACGTGGGCAGGTTGCGCGAGGTGCGCCCGCCGGGGGCGTGCATGGGCCCCATTGGCAAGTGCACCCTGGTGGTCGCTGGGCCGCATGTGCATGCGACCTGCATCGCTGCCGCGCAAGGGCGCGCCGCCTCGAGCTTCCTGGCACTTGCCTTCCTCTGCGTGGCGCCCTGTGCGTGGCTGGACTGGCAGCTCCGCGCCCCTCACGCGGCCGGGCGCGCGCCGTGCAGGAGGAGGCCGCCGAGCCCAAGGCCAAGGGCCTGGCGAAGAAGCTAAAGAATGCGGAGGTGGCGCTGCAGCACGCGCGCGACGAGCTGGCCAAGCTCATGGAGCTGTGCGGGCCCAGCCCTAGCCCTGCTCGCAGGCCTGTGCAGTGGATGCGGTGCGTGCTTGCCTCGGCGCCAGGGCGGCGCATGCCGCGTAGGGCAGGCGCATTGCGCGCTGCATGCATGGGGCTGCGCCCACCCCGCGCGCGCTGCCCGGCGGCGCAGCACGCGCGTGGAGGGCGGCATCCTGCGCACCGAGGCCGGCAAGGTGGACTACCGCGCCGACTTCTTCGGCAAGCCGGCCTTCCTGACGGTCTCGGGGCAGCTGCAAGCGGAGTACTACGCGTGCGCGCTGTCCAACGTGTACACGTTCGGGCCGACGTTCCGCGCGGAGAACAGCCACACCGCGCGCCACCTGGCCGAGTTCCTCATGATCGAGCCCGAGATGGCCTTTGCCACGCTGGAGGACGACATGCAGTGCGCCGAGGACTACGTGCGCTTCTGCTGCCGCCACCTGCTGGGCACCTGCCGGTGCGCAGGCCCACCCCGGCGCTGGCTGGTCGCCTGCCGCGAATGCGCCCCCCCCCGTGGCGCCGGCCCGTGCGCGGACTGGCCGGCGCGTCCCCGTGCTGCGGCTGGGGAGCATGAGCGGGGGCCGCGCGCGGCGCGCAGCGCGGACCTGGAGTTCCTGGGCAAGCAGGCGGACGCGGGCGCGATCGCGCGCCTGGAGGCCGTCGCGGCCACGCCGTTCAAGCGGCTGAGCTACACCGAGGCGGTCGAGATCCTGGAGGAGGTCGTGCGCTCGAAGAAGAAGAAGTTTGAGTTCCCGGTGCGGCCGTTCGCGCACCGCCCTGCGCTGTCCTGCGCTGCGGCGGTGCCTGCTCTCGCGGCGCACGAATGCCGCAACTGCGCTCCCGGCCGCGACGGGGGCGCCCCCCGCGCGCGCGCAGGTGAGGTGGGGCATCGACCTGCAGAGCGAGCACGAGCGCTACCTGACCGAGGACGTGTTCCGGCAGCCGGTCATCGTGTTCAACTACCCGCGCGCCATCAAGGCCTTCTACATGCGCCAGAACGACGACGGGCGCACCGTGGCCGCCATGGACGTGCTCGTGCCCAAGGTCGGCGAGCTCATCGGCGGCAGCCAGCGCAAGGAGCGCTACGAGGCGCGCCCGCGCCCCCGGCGCTGGCACAGCGCAATGCTGCCTGGCGTGGGTTGCGAAGCCGGCTGGCGCGGGTTGCGGGGCCGGGTGCGCGTGCACGCCACAACGTTCTAGGTCCCTCACGGCGGCCGAGCGCGCGCGTGGCCCGCGCAGGTGCTCAAGGCGCGGCTGGAGGAGGCGGGCATGCCGCTGGAGCCGTACGCGGCCTACATGGATCTGCGCAAGTACGGCACCGTGCCCCACGCCGGCTTCGGGTTGGGCTTTGAGCGCCTCGTGCTCTTCGCGACCGGCTTGGACAACATACGGGAAGTCATACCCTTCCCCCGCTGGCCCGGCCACGCCGACTTCTGACGCGGCGGTGCGGAAGGCTTGCTGCGCGCTCACGCAGCGGCGGAGGGCTTGCACGGGGCGCTGGGGGGCCTGTGAGGGTGTTCAGGCGGGGTGTTTGCACGCTCGCGTTCCCCAAAGGCGAGCGCAGGGCAGGGCACCTATATGCTGTTTGGAGGGTTGCAGGAGAGAGTTGAGTGGAACGACTGAAAGCAAGGTTAAGTCAGCTCGCACGCCGCTCCCGCGCCGCCTGCTCCCCAGCCAACAGCTGCGCCATGAAGGCAAGCGGGTCCTCCGGCCGGGCCAGGAGCAGCTCGGTCATGAGCTTGTGCCACAGCTCGCGGAGGTCGGCCCTGCACGCATAGGCCTCCAGCTCCAGCACCTGCCGCCAGGAGCTCAACAGCTCAGCGGCGGCGCCCTGCAGGCAGTGGCCGCCGCGCTGCGTCGAGGCGCGCCTGGGGCGTCAGGGGGACCGACGCGCCGTTTACAAAGACGCACACCTCGGGCGGTGACATGGGGCCGGGTCCTCTGGATTGCAACGGCGGCCGCTGCAGAGTTTCTCTGCCACCACTGCCAAAGGCGTAACTCCACCCTCGCAGACCTATACAGGGTTGCTGACTCCTTCCCACCCCGCTCTCATGCTCCTGCTCTCTGCCCTCTTCACCGCTGCTGCCTCTACCACCAATTCTCCTGCTCAAGCTTGTTCTGACCTCGTTTATCAGAGAAATCAAGATGAGCTTGCTGAAGACGATGCCGCTGTCCCAAAGGCTGGTGGCCAGCAGCAACCAGCTCGCAGGGACCTCATGCAGGAGCATGGCCACCGTTGTGGACAAGATCAAGGAGAAGGCTGGTGCGGGCCCGGCCGCTAGGGTGACGCCAGTGGCATGCACGGTCGGGGAGCGCCGGTGCTGCCGCCCGGCCGGTCTGCCGGCCGGGCTCGCCTGCGGGTGTGGCCGGGGGGGCACCGAGGCGGCATGAACCAGGCTGTGCCCAGGTCAAAACACCTTGCACATAATCAGGCGAAGGCAGTGCATCTGATGCCACCTTTGCTGCTCCCCGCAGGCGAGGCCATGGAGAAGGTGGGCAAGGTGTTTGACGAGGATGGCGCGGTCGGCAAGCAGTTCACGACCAAGGGCTCCGTGGGTGCGCCCCCGCGCCGGCGGCGCATGTCGCCCCGGCCGAGCGCGCCGCCCTTTGCGCGAGCGGCGCATCCTGGGTGTGCGTCCTGTTGATGGCGGAGCGCCAGCGCAATGCGCCCGCGTTTGTCCAAGCTGTGGGCCCCGCCCGCGCTTGATCGTTTCCCCTGCCGCGCCGCACGCGCCTGGCTCACACAATAGCAAGCGGCGCCGGCGCTGAGCCGCCCGCCCGCGTGCGGCAGGCGGCACCGCGCAGCAGACCGCCGACGAGGGCGAGGTGGACCCGCTGGACAAGAAGGGCAGCGTGGGCCACCAGTTCACGACTGATGGCAAGGTCGGTGCGTGCCCCGCCCGCCTGCGCGCGGCGGGCCGTCGCGACCTGCCCGGCTCTTGGGGACAGGGCGGCGCATGCTTGTGCTCACAGGTCCGTTTTCCTGACTATTGCCTGAACGATGCGTGCGCGGGGCTGGCACAGGCGGCACCGTACAGGACCTCGCAGACAAGGCGAACGCAAAGGGCAAGGAGATGCAGTCCGACGCCAAGAAGCCGTAGTGGGCTGCGAGCCGGGTGGGTGGGGAGCCTGCGCGCGCTGCAGCGCCACCGGGTAGACTGCTCGTGCAGCGCGGCGGCCTGTTTCCTGCACTCTGTCGTGTCGGCTGCGTTTCCTGCTGCAGACTCTAGGCTAGGCTAGGAGGGAGTCTGTAAATGTACGGCTGCTGAGCAGCGCTGGGCGACGTGTGCACGTCCGCGCTGCCGTTGCTCCTGCAGCGCTTGTGAGCGGCTTTGCGACAGCCTGTGCCCCTTCTAACTATGAACACACCTTGCGCAAACCTATTGAGCCTCTGTAGTGTGCGGCACCCGTCCAAGTGGGGCATGACATCCAGCTCTTTCAACATCCAGCAGACAACAAGCCCAGCACTTCCTGCAGGTGCACATCAGTGTGTCTTGGTTGAGCAGGTAGCTTGCCCCATGTCTGAAGGGAGTTGCATCATGCAGCAGGGTGCCAGGAGCAGCTTGGATTTCCAAGTCGTCAGCTGACCATGCATGGGCACCAATCCCGTTTCACTTTCAACAGGTGCGCTTAAGTGAGCGTGGCGACGCTGACACTGCCATGCTCGCGTCCCGGTCGTGCCAATGCCCGGCTGCGGCGCCGCTGCACCCGGCGCCTGACGCGCATCTGACACGGTGCTGTGGTGCCGCAACCCCACACCGGCCTGCCAGCCTCACGAGCTGGGGGCGTCGCGGCGCCGTCCCCGCCAGGCGCAGGCACCGCGCCCGCGTCCAGCCAATAGACACCGACTCGCAGCGCGGCGCAGAGCGCGGCGGCAGCACGGAGTTGCCGCAGGTGCGCCCTGTCGCCCGCCCTCGAGCGGCGCTCAGCACGTGGGGTGCACAAGCCCAGGACAAGCCCCCCGCAGGAGCTCAGGAGCTTTGACGAGCTCACCGCCAAGGACGTAATGTCCTCCCCGGCGGTCTTTGCCACCCCGGACACGCACATCCTGGGAGCGATGACGCTGCTGGTGGACAAAGGCATCTCCGGCCTGCCCATCTGCAGTGCGCGCCGGCGCCCGCGACCCGCCCGGGGGCCCGCCGGCAGCGTCAGCGGCGGGCGAAGCGCGCGCACGCGCAGGCGAGGACGGCCGCGTGCTGGGCGTCGCGAGCGGCTACGACCTGCTGGCGGTGGACGCGACGCCGGGCCGCCTGGACGCCCCGCTCGACCCGGGCGACCTCTTCCCGCCCGTCAACCTGTGCGCCCCCGGGGCGCACGCACGGTCCCCGGTCGCGGCGCCCGCCCTCCGCGGTCCTGCCTGGCGTCACAACCTCTCAGGCTCGCCTGCAGGGCACCGGGCAGAGCGCGGCGCCCGCCCGTGCACGCGCAGGTGCGTGGAGCGGTACGGCGGCAACAGGCACCTCATGTGGTCGAACTTTGGCGCGCTGCGGCGCGAGCTGGAGAAGCGCAAGGCGACGCACGTGGGCGACGTGATGCGCGAGGCGGTCACCATCGACGAGGGCCTCAGCCTCTCCGAGGCCGCCGACCTCATCGTCCAGAAGAAGGCCAACCGGCTGGCGCGGCCCCGCAGCGGCCCCGGTCCAGCCCGCATGTGTGTCGCGCCGCCCTGCCAGCCTTGCGCGGCGCTGGCAGAGAGGGCGTGGCTGCCTTGCGTGCACAGGCGGCGAGAGCAGGCTGTGTGTACGGGCGGGGCCGCCATGATGCCGCCGCACGTCGCAGCGCTGCGCTGTACCTGTCACGAATACTGCATGAGGGACCGGCGCTGCTTGGGAGCCGCATCCTTGGACACGCTGGGTGAAGGCGGCGCGCCTTTGCGCGCGCCGCCTGTGCGCGCCGCCCCACCTGGCATTCCAGCCTGGGCCTGGGGTGCACGCGTATCATCGCATGCATGCGCCTCGGCGGCGGCGAGCGGGCGGGCGCTGTCGCGCCAGGTGGTGGTCGACGAGCAGGGCCGCCTGGCGGGCGTGCTGTCGCGGGGCGACGTGCTGCGAGCGGTCATCAACAACTTCAATATCTACATGCAGAGCACGGACGCGTAGCCGCTGACAGATGCCGGGAGTGCGGGCGCTGAGAGGTCTGTCTGCTTATCTTTTCTGATTGTGTACAACACTGTGTACTGTGGAGTGATCACTGTGTACTATTAGAGAGCGCGTGCCTGAGTGAGAGCGGTGGCGAGCGGACTTGGCACGCGTGTGCGCCTCACGAGACGCTTGTTGCAAATGAGTGCTTGTATAGGAGCATAATACTACTGCTCATGGACTCCCCTCAAGGCAGGCAGCGCGGTTCGCTCACCTGCTCAGGCAAGCAGCCCTTGCGCGTGACTTACTACAGAGCGCAACTCCCGCGCCGCTTCCACGCGCTCACAGCTCTGACCGGGCGGCCTCGCCGGCTCTGTCATCGAGGTGCAGGACCGCCCTGACGCCCGCCAGCAGCGCCTCGAGCTCCTGCCGGTACTCGGCATCCAGCCCAGCCTCGCCGCGCAGAGCAGCCGCCACCGCATCCAGCTGCGCCCCTTGCGGCCGCTCCTGCGCGGCCAGGCGCGCTTGAGCGGCCGGTCCTGCAAGACAGCTCAGCGGGTATGCACATGAGCGCCGCGCCGGCCAGCGGCGTCTTCTCGACCGATGACAGCGGCGCTCTGCGCGCTGTGACAGCGAGGCGGACGCCCGGGCCCGCGGCCGCACCCGCAGCCGCGCCGCCAGGGGCGGCACGGCCGCCAGCGCGCGCAGCGCCAGCAGCGCGCGCTCCGCCGTGTCCCAGTCCGCGCCGGCCGCCGCCGCGGACAGCTGCGCGGGCAGGGCGGCCGCCAGCGCGGCCGCGCCGCCCGACGCCTCCACGTGCGCGGCCAGCCCCTGCGCGTGATGCATCGCACGGTCGCCGCGGCGCCGCGGCCCTTTAGAAGCTCGTCCTGCCGGGGGCTGACACGGGGGGCCGCAATAGCGCGAGCGGCCGCGCCTGCACGTCCGCATGCGCCAGGTCGGCCAGCAGCGACAGCGCCTTGCGCCGCAGCGCCGCCGGCTGCGGCGGCGCGCCGGGCGCCTGCTGCAGCAGCGCGTCCGCCGCCTCCAGGCCGCCCGCGCGCAGCAGCGCGCCCGCGCCCGCGGCCGAGTTGCGCGCCAGGCCCGCCGCGCAGTAGAGCGCCTTGGCGGCCGCCGCCGCGTCAGCCCCGCGCATGACCTGTCGCGAGCCGGGTTGGGAGCCTGGGAGGCGGCGCAGCGGCTGCATGCGTGCGCCCGCGCTCGCGGGGTTTCAAGAGCGCAATTTCCAGGGCGTGGAGGCCCTGGGCCGCGGGGCCCGCACGCCGACCAGGCGCTCAAGCACGCCGCCGTGCCGCGCCAGCAGCAGCGCCTGCAGCGCGTCGTTGTTGGCGGCCGCGGTGCCCAGCGCGTGCGCGGCGCCCGCCTGCACCGCCGCCGGCTGCCCGGCACCCAGCAGGCGCACCAGCGGCTCCAGGCCGCCCATCTTGGCCATGTCTGCGCGGGGCGCCGGCTCAGGGGGCGCTGCGGTCGCCGGCGCGGCACTGCAGCAGCCCGTCCCGGGGCGCACCATTGGCCAGGTCGATGGGCTCGACCAGGATGCCCAGGGCCTCGAGCGCCGCCAGCGTCTCCTCCGGCTCCGCGGTCTGGTTGCGCAGCGCGGTGATCACGTCCTGCCCGGCGCGCGGCGGTCAGGCGCCATGCACCGGCGGCCAGTGCGGCGGGCGGGCGCCGGGCGCCGCACCTTGAGCAGCTCCGCCTCCGTGGGCTCCTGCCTGAGGTGCTCGATGAGCTGCGCGCAGCAGCAGCGCAGTCAGCGGCAGGCCCCGGGCCGCCACAGCTGCGGGCCGGCGGCGGAGGCCCGCACCTGCTGCACCTCATGCTGGCGGGCCTCGAGCGCGGCGCCCTTGGCCGCGCTCTCCCTCAGCTTGTCCGCGTCGCTGTGGGCTGTCCGGCGGCAGGAGCAAGCGTCAGCGTCAGGCAGGGCAGGGGCGCGGCGGGAGCGGCTGATGGGCGGGCGCGGGCGGCGCACAGATCGCCCAGTGCAGCAGGTCCTGCAGCTCCTGCCCGTCCGACAGCGCCTGCTTGGCGACGCTCAGGTCCGCCGCGTCGTACGTCACGTGCTGCACGCTCGCGTTGAGTTCGCATGCGGCGTGACTCAGCAGCAGCGCGAGCGCCACCACGACCGCGCGCCCCGCGCAGCAGCCACGGGGCATGCCGTGCGCTGCTGGGCCAAGGCAGCAGAGCAGCATGCTGCCTGCCTCTCGAGACAGCGCTCTCGGCCCCAGTCCGAGGGGGATACGAGACCCGGCCATTGCCAAGCTCAGTACAAGCGTCCCTGCAAATAGCAGCCTAGAGCGCAAGACGCCGCGGGCGCTCCTTCACGCAGCAGGCGCCGTGTCCCGCAGCCGCGATGCAGCCGCAGGGCGAAGCGGGCGCGCCGCCGCGCAAGCGGCCCATGTTTCAGCTGCCCTCCTTGAGCGAGGTGCTCCCGCCGCACGACCCGGATGTGGC
>JAABUY010007015.1_pt1 | contig 10832 bp, 11 predicted proteins | sample 5560271 | NCBI WGS metagenome assembly JAABUY01 (sample SAMN10711886, study PRJNA513374) | rock metagenome | isolation source: Antarctica rocks | place: Antarctica: Victoria Land, University Valley
AGTGGGGGATGACTCGGGGTCAAAGTCGGTACCCAGTCTGGCGACATCTTGCACTTGCTGATGAACGCTGTCTGCTGGCACTGATACAACACCAGTTTTGGCGGGAACTGTTGGCTGCTGCGGCTTGTCTGGTGATGATGCAGCGGTAATTTTGTCAACCTCCTGTGCAGTAGAAGCAGACTTGGAACCTTCTTGCTGAGCAGCCTTACTGGCACTAGCTTCTGCTGGTGCTGCAGCAGCAAGCAGATCGGCACTGGGCAGACCAGCCCCTGCAGGCCGGTCAGCTTCCCCAGGGCCATGCAGAACAGGCCCTGCAGCAGGGGCAGTTTGCTTGCCAGCTGTGCCTGCTGGCTGCTCTAGCTGAAAGGAAGCTGCTCCAGCAGGTGCAGGACCAGGTGCTCCCTGTTGCAACACAGGTTGGCCAGCAGCAGAGATCTCAGCAGCTTTGGAAGCCGCCTGGGCTGATAACAGAGCTGGGTTTGCAGCTGGTGCAGCAGGTGGTTGTCCAGCAGACGCGCATGTGTCAGCTGCTGCGGCTGGCTGGACTGTAGTGCCTACAGCAATTGTGTTAGCTGCTGCTGCCGGCTGTGCCTTGCTGCCTGCAACGCAGGTGGTAGCTGCTGCTGATGGCTGTGCCTTGCTGCCTGCAGCACCTGCAGACACGGCTCCCTTGCTTGCTGCTGAAACTCCATTCGATAGTGGCAGCGAATCAGCCTTAGCAGCAGCAGAGGCAACAGCTGGCGTAGCTCGCACAGCTTCTGTTGGCTTGGTACTGCCAGACGCAGTTTCCTGCTGGCTGCCAGCGGCTTCAGATGGAGCTTCAAAGCTCTTTGGCGCCAGACTTGTGACCACTGCCTCTGGTGCCTTAGCACGCTTTGCACGCTTTGGTGCTTTGCCTGCGGCTGCTGCTGCTGAGGCAGCTGCAGGCAAGGGCTCTTTGGCTGCAGGAGCCTTGATGCTTGACTGACCAACCTGCTGGGCTTCTGCCGACAGGAACGGTGTTGCAGCTGGCACGTCTGCACACATTATGTACATTATCTGAGACTAGCAAGTTAGAACTTCCTGGGATTAGATGTAGCTACAGATTTGCACAATCATGCTCAGGGAGCAGAGGCGCTACTGACAGCATGCCTGCGTCACAGCTGTAAAGTGACATCTGCCTGCCATGTAGACACCAAACTCAAGCAGGCATCAGTCCTTTGACAAGTGAGCAGACATACACGCAAGCATCAAGCAGCATCATGTGCTGCATGCAAGTTATTAACGCACAGCAAGACATTCATGTCCAGGACCAGTATTGTGGCATACAACACCTTTGTTGACTTTGATCTTGGATCCTGTAGAGCGCATCTGCCTTGCAGAAAGCCTCCTGTCCCTTTCTGACTCAGCAGCTTTCCCATCAGCACCAGATTGCCCAGCAGGCACTCTTTCCAGACCATGAGCCTCAGCTGCAGAAGTGTCTTCCACCTTGATCAACGCAGCAGCAGGCTGAGCGACACCTCTCTGCGAGCGTGTCTTGCCTGCCGTTGGCTGGACAGCTGCAGCCCTGGCGCCTGGCTGATCCTGCCCTTCTAGAAGATGGGGATGCCCTGGACCCATCCCTGGTTGCTTGTCCACGTCAGCGCTGGCACCACCGCTGGCCACAGCTGTGGCGGGAGGATTGGGCGCTTCCATGCTGCCATCTCTGTGCCTCTCCTCTGACGCCCTTGTAACTAAGGCTGACTCAGTTGTGGCAACCTGCTTGTCTGCACCAGTCTTTACGTTGCGCTGAGAGGTACGCCGCCTGCTCCTGACAGGAGCCTGATTGCTGTCTTTGTTGTCGCTTGCAACTGGACCGCTGGCGTCAATGGGGCGAGATGCAAGCGAAGCATTCACTGACTGGTCATCTGCTACAGATGCATCCCAGGAGGCATCAGGTGCATCAGCAGCAGGAGTAGCAGCAGCAAGAGTAGTAGCAGCAGCAGCAGCAGCAGCAGGAGTAGTAGCAGCAGCAGCAGCTGCATCCAGATGAAAGTCTGCAAGCTTGCGCTTCCTGGTGCTGACCTTGCCTGTAGAGAGGGACAGGCTTGCAGATCCGTCCCTTTGCAATGCCTGTAAAATCAACAAAAAGGACTGCTGTCAACACGACAACACCAGAGAAGGTTGCCATGGGTGTTTGACTCAATGTAAGGACAGGTGCAGCGATAACCAATGAAACACACGTTTTGAAACACACTTTGGAGCACTTGTGGTATGAACACTACCAAGGTGCTGCTAGTCAGTGAGGAAGAAAGTGCAACAGCAGATGCGACGCCGTGTTGGTGTTGGATGATCCTGAAGAGCCTACATGATGGATGGGTGCAAACTGTTTTGTTCAGTCGATACTTTGCATTGCGGAGACAGGGCTGTGAGCTACAGGCCCATTCTGATACGCATGTGCTGTAGCATAGGAGCTGTGAGTGTGTGTGTATGTGTGTGTGCGTGCTTACCTGCAACTCCCTGTGCGCTCTTGTAGCCTTGGCCTGTGTGGAAGATCCCTTGCCACCTGCACAGACGCATAAACACACCGACATGAATCACTGACACTAACCACAGTTCAGAAGATGTTTGTTACAAGCTGCATCTGCAAGGCATCAACAGACCAAAGGGCATTGCCATCAGCAAAAGCCGTGCTTGTTTCGTCTTCCCAGCATGTCAGCAATCAACTGCGACAGGCTCTGCAAGGCATTGCACAGCTTCCCCTGGTACGTGTCTGTTTGTGGATTCTGGCAAAGCAGCTCACAGGAGCTTACCAGGAGGCTGCATGAAGCTGCTGCCGAAGACTACTTGAGCACCTGAGAGCGTGAATCCCTGACCTAGCATGTCCATCAGACCCTTGCGCCTCCTGAAACAAGCAGCAAACAATCATTTTGAATCATGCCTTTGTGCGCAAAAGCATGCATGATTTGTGACTCACAGGGCCCCCAGTCCCTGTGACAATGGCAGCTCTGTCACATGTCACATGTCTGCCACAAGCTGGAGTAACTTGGGGAGAGATCTGACTCTGGAGTGATCCCCTCTAAAGCTCGATGAGCCAAATCGTTGGTCCCATCAGCAATGACAGCAAGGACAGCACTAGCTATGGTGGAGACAGCAATAACAAGGTTGAGTCTTACTCTTCATCAGCCAAGGCGGCCACAAAGTCATCCTGGTTCATGGCTGTCAGCACCTTCATCTCATCTTTGTACGTGGACATGTCAAAGTTGGTGGCCACCTTCTGCCCCTCGTGCAAGCTCTTATTGATTGCTGCTCGGTCATACGCCTTGGCAGCAAGCTGCTCACTGAGGAAGAATCCAAGGTGGACCTGCAAGCAGGCACAGTCAGTAATGTAATGGTACAGGCCGTGGTAGCAAGAGCGCAAGACATATTGCACATGGACTTCTTGACAAATTGGTGTGGCATGTCAGACATTGTCATGGGTGCGTTACAACAGCATTGAGAGCCAAACAAAGCAGCTGGAGTGTGTGATCACACATGCAGCAGCCTGATACTATGATGTTAAGCTCTGGCATGCTGGATCCTTGCCACTTGCTTGACACCCACATCACATTTGCGCTGTGCTTGCGCAACAAAAGGGATCATGCAACATGCAAGGACCAGAGGTAAAGGTCAGGTGTACCTGTTTCCCACCAACATTGATCTGTGCATGCCACTTGCCAGTCTGTTTTAACAAGCTCACACCTCTATAGCTGCTTGTGTGCGATGTACTCTTGCGAGCTCGACTTCGTAGCATTGCAACAAGGTCTTCTTGAGACAAACCTGCAGCAGGTGCAAGCGACAGGTCTGTGTCTGTCCGCTTCAAGTGGACAGGTCTGTGCTGCCTCTGTTCATCAAGGGTCAAGCTACACCTCGTTTCGATATATCACAGCATGCACACAAGGAGGCTGAATATTCATTGCAGAGCATGCAAACTATCACATGTTCTGGCTGCAGTGCACGCCAGTCATAGGGACTGTAGTTTGGGATCTTGTGTCACCTGTGAGCTCAGTCACCTCTGTCTCATACTCGCTCATTGGAAAGTTTGTCTTTGCTGCTCTGCCTCCCTTGTTGATGGCAGCTCTATCAAATGCGTGTGCTGCTTCTTCTTCAGTATCGTGATCACCAAGGGAAACGGTTTTTCCCACAGCAGAAATCTGCAAGGATGCAAGGGACTGGTCAGCTTTGACAGATCTCACTCAACAAATGCATGCTGCATGTTGCCGGTGCAACAGCATTCACATGAGGAAAGCGCATGCTTCAAATCAAGCACAGTGAACTTGCATAAGCCAAATGTTGTTTTAGGGTACAGAGCACAATGGACTTTGAAATCTAGCAGCAAAACAGCCATAAAAGCTGAAGGGTGACATACCTGTGCTCTCCACTTGCCTGTAGGCCGAAACAAGGTCACACCTCGGTAAGGGCTAGACTTTGCCATATAGCTTGAGGTGAAGTGGTTGCCCTACAGACTTGTGTGTTATCTTCGCTTGACAAATAGTCGGCCTTTCAGCTGACGAAACAACCAGTTTATGCTCTGTCATGCAGCTTAATGAGCACCTCAAAAGGCTCGACGGTGATCTACTGCGCTAATATACGTTAGTTGTTAACATCTTCCAGTCTAGAGCTTTCGGGCTGAAGGAAGAAACGGTTCCACTTCAAACACCACAATCCCTCCCAGAAACACAACTGCCTACTCCACACAGACAGCTGCACAGCCAGAAGCTTTCCGTAAGCTGTGAGATGCAGTCTTTATGTCCGCGGCTGCTTACTCTTGGCCAAGCGCTGCATCTTTCCCTCGGGGATACTGAATGATACACCACATTCTGCTTCAGATTCCACTCATTACTGTAGTACAAGAATTTGCGTTTTTGCGTCTAGTAAAACGCAATATTTTGTTGTCCCACTCACTTTTGACAAAGTCTCGTGACAGGCAAAGGCTCCGAGTCGGCTATCATACACTTCGGCGCCTTTCCAAGACGTCGCTTCCGGCGCATGCGCACGCGTAAGTCTCTTTGGCAGCCGTGCCTGGATAAGAAGTCACAGTCACAGTGTCGTAAGCGTTGTGCCCAAACTCGTTTGGCCCAACTGCAATAGACCGCGCACTACAGCGGTGTGTCAAGCTGGCTGTCGCGGAGCATGTCGGGAAAACCTGATGTGGAACTGGGGAAAGCTAGCATAGATACCGCCAATGGATACGTCAGCAAACGCGCTCAAAAGCCTGAACCAGATGAGACGCTCGCTGAGTACGACTCGTCAGACAGCGACGACGAGTTGCCTATTACAGCCAATAGGCACGCACGTTGGTGGTACTCTATCTTTCACAATGTCACAGCCATGATCGGCGCTGGTGTGCTGGGCTTGCCTCAAGCTTTCAAGTATTTAGGTAAGCAAACCTGCTACCTGTCAGCTGTATGTTCTGCTTGACCTTCATCGTTTTCAGACCTTCTTGAGCTATGTACCTGCAGGATGGACCGGCGGAACCATCACATTGGTTTTGTCATTCATCATTTCCCTTTGGAACCTTCGGCAGCTCTGCAGCATGCATGAAATTAACGGCAAACGCATGAACCGCTATCATGAGCTTGGCCAGTATGCTTTTGGTGAGGATCATCTTCACCATGTTGATGCTGGCAACAGTACCCAGTGTTGGTGACAGCATTTGCTATGCGGTAAATAGCCTGCAACTCAAAATTTATCTCTGCAGGTCAGAGAGCTGGTCTGTGGGCAGTAGTACCCTTCCAGTTGATTGTCATGATTGGTCTAGGTAAGCCTTGTTGTGACCGGGTAATGGTGAACTGCTTGAATTGCTTGGTGAGGTGTCAGAAGCTGACAAGCGTTGCTGAAATTTGCAGGGATCACTTACTCAGTTACAGCTGGCAAAAGTTTACAGGCAGTGTACCTCATGTGTGGCGGTTCTGGTCATGTTGGGTTGTCTGTGTGGATCATAGTATTTGCTATCTCTGAGCTTTTTGCATCACAGGTATCTTCTCTGTGCATCACAGTGTACCGCCGGGGTGCCTTCTGATAAGATGTGCATGGACATGTGCATGCTTGCTTATTCTGTACTCAAGCAGGGCTTTCACCAACAGGTGCTGCTGTTCCCAGATCTCCTCTGCTTTCTGTCACGTCACAGCATAGGAAGTGCATAGATCATTTGACAATGATTCCACAGCTTCGCTGCTTTGAGACAGCATTCCTGCATAACAATAATATCAACAAATAATTCGAACGCTTTCCGGCTCATGATGAGCTAGGTACGTGCGGGGAGCCTTGTCTCTCCAGAGCATCCTGTCATGTGCATATCTGTAGGGCCTACTAATAATATCCCTGCATGTCTCAGCGCTTTTCAATTGGTTTGGTCCTGTATGGCTTCCGTCGGGGCGTAGATCACTTAGCCATGACGTTTCATTTTGCATAACATCTGGCTTGCAATCCTGCAGTTGCCAAACTTCAATTCACTGGCCTTCGTGTCTCTAGTGGCCGCAGTCATGTCGGTGACATATTCAACAATTGGTTGGACAACAGCTGTGGCTGATGGGCGTATCCCAGGTGCGTGCATCACATCATCAGCAGCAGTAAAGCTGTCAAGGCTTTCAAAGCTGCATGTCTGTGACATGCTCAGTACAGGAAAGGCATGAGTGCCAGTGCTGGGGCGTTTCGTGTGCACAAATTGCGCCAATCAACGCAAGTAGGATTGTGTCAACAAGCTCTGTCGTTGCCTTGCACAGTCTCCGGGTCTATGTCATACTGAATGCCATTCTCATGCAAGGCTGCGGATTGTTGTGATGTGCATGTCCTGGCAATGTGTGACTTATACTGACAGACCTGCCCTGATGAGTTGCAGACATACAATACAACCTCGACGGCGTAAGCAGGCTAGAGGGTATCATGGGCTGCTTCAATGCCCTTGGCACAATTGCATTTGCATATGGCGGGCACAATGTTGTACTGGAAATTCAGGTCGGTTTCTGTCTACCACAGCAGTCATCACTGACTGTCTATGAAGCAGCTCAGTGGCTGCAGTTACTTTGTATGCATGTATTTCAGCAGCCGCATTTTTGCCCTGGCTGTTTTGCCTGGTTTGAGAGCATGCACCTGGTGTACGCATCAAGAAGGCTTGCAAGCAGCCCTGTGAGTTGCATGCATGCTCACGCGCCCCTTGCATTGCAGCGTGTGCCTGTGTCCACGCTTCTGTGCTTGCTCAAATCAATGTTGTTCGGCAAAGTTGCAGACTTCGAGCAACACCATCAATAACCAGGACTCAGACGTCCTGCTCAACATGCAGGCGACACTGCCAAAGAAGATATCAGTGGAGGGGGGCACCTTCAAGCCCTACATGAGGGGCGTGTACATGGCTTACGCCTTTGTGTGCTATTGTTACTTCACAGTAGCAATCTGCGGCTACTGGGCATTTGGGCAAGCAGTGCAAGACAACGTGCTACTGTCCATCAGGCACCCCAAATGGGTCGTAGCAGTTGCAGATATGTTTGTGGTGGTTCACGTCTTTGGCAGCTACCAGGTAAGCAACACCACTGTTGCTCATGTAGAGATTTGTGTAGGGTCAAGTGGGTTGTGGCAGTTTCTGATATGTCTGTTGTGGGTCATGTCTCTGGTAGCTGCAAGGTTGCACAAAGATTGCACCCCATGCAGGTTTGATAATGGTCCAAGTGGGTTGTTGCAGTTGCTGATGTGTTTGTTGTAGTCCGTGAACCTGGTGGCTAACAAATGAACATGCTGCCAAGGCAGCGAGTGTACAGCTTGTTGACAGATGTTTAGCTTTGCATAGCACTTGCAACCAAAGACCTGCTGGTTGCAGCTCAGCGACTTCAGATGGACTATGTTGCAAATGCATGATCCTGATCATGCCGACGTTTCCTCTGACAACTCACAGCTGCCAACTTGATTCGGCCTTCTCATCTCGGGCATGAGTCCAGCATCAGCTTTCTGCTGACATTGAGATGCACATGCCAGCAGCATCATTGTTATTATTATTATTTTCACTGTTATTGTCATCCTAATGATGTAATTGTGTCCCTGCAGATGTACAGTATGCCTGTATTTGACATGATAGAGGCATCCTTCCGGAATTGGGGCCTCACCCGCAAAAAGATTGTGACCCGACTTGTCATGCGCTCCCTCTACGTCGTCTTCACTTGCTTTGTGGCGGTCACCCTTCCTTTTTTTGGGGATTTGATGGGCTTCTTTGGTGCTATTGGGTTTGCACCTACAACCTTCTGGCTGCCAAGCCTGATATGGCTGGTTGTCAAGAAACCAAAAAGGAACACGTTTTCCTTCTGGTTCAATACCTTCAACATCGTCCTCTGTGTGACAGTCATGTTTCTAGCAGCCATTGGATCAATGTATTGGATTGTGCGAAATTCCACGGGCTACAAGTTCTACCAGTAGTACTTACAGGTGTCATGTGCGTTCTGACGCGTTCAATGCATCAATGTGCAGTTGCTAGTGTGGTGTTGCTGCTGATTTTCAGTCTAGTCAAGTTTTAGTTCAGCGTATTCAACCATGTCATTTGCATCTGAAATAGTCACACACGACATTGACACACATGGTAGTCACCTGTATGCTCTTTTGGTTTGGTCGGCTTCCATGCTGATTCAGTGTACAATGCTTTAAGCTGATGCTTGTCAAACTGCCTACGCTACTAGTTGCTAGTTCTACACTGATTTGCAGCTACAGCTTTTTGCCTTCGCTGTACAGCTGCAGGTGAGCTACCATGAGTTGATAGCAATGCTTCTTTCTGATGCACAGGCAGCCTACAAGTGTTTTTTTTCATGGCAGGGTTGTAGTAATATAGTATGATTTTGCAGGCAGCTCATGCTTTTTGTAACATATGCACATGCTTTGCTTTTGCCTGGTGTAAGGCAGCTATGTTGTGATGCATCACTCATGTCTTCAAGAATCACGTCTGACTCATACAAATTCTGACTGATTCGGGCAGAGATGGCGGTCAGACAGTCTCCATTTTTTCCAGATAAAGTTGCATGTATGAAAGCAGTACTACATTGACCGTGTTCTGCAATGTTGGAAACTGACATTAGTGCCTGAGCATCAGCAGCACTCACTTTGTCAGAGTCCCCACTGAAGCAGCATGCATGTTGACCAGCGAGCCAGGCGCGCTTTGCTCACTCAAACTCAGACTTACCCAACAAAATTCTTGCTCCAACCCAACTGCGAGTCCGGCAGCATACGCGATCTCCTTGCCAGACTAGGCTCTTGCGTACCTGGGTCGCTGCTTTTTGTGTGCAGACACATCTGGGATCTGGGATCACACCAGACGCTAGGTCAGAAGTTTTGAGCCCCCGTGTACACCTACAGTGCGATAGGGATGCATTCTTTGCTCACAAAAGCCAAAGATCTTGGCTTGAAAGGGAGAGAAAAGCTAGAACAGTATAGCAGTGGCAAGCTTGGCTCCGACGAGGGTTCCCGCGAGGGCTCTCCCTCATTCAGTCGCAAGCGCAGAGAAGCTGCCTTGAAAGCAGACCTGTTTGCTGGGCCGGACAAGATAGTGTCCGCCGGAAACACGTATGGCTTGATCAAGCTTACTGTGCACGAAGCCAAAGTGCCCTCAGAGCAGAGATACTGTGCTGTTGTGTCAATTGGCATGCAGGTAAACAAGCAAGTGTTTCATCCCTCACTGGTTACTCAGTGAGGAGTTGACAAACCAATATGCCCTGTGCTTCAGACATATATGTCAAGGACTGAGCCAAAGGCAACCATAAATCCTGTGTTTGAAGAAGGTAGGTCCAGCGGCGCATTACAATATCGGTCTGACTGTGCCACTGCAATATGCCAATCAATGCCTATGTTGATTGCAACCACATTGACTGTGCATGCATGTCACCCTTCTTGCACTGCAACAGCCACCTCTGACTGCTTGCTGCGTATTGTCAGCAAGCACACATTTGCAAATGCCGGTCTTTGCCTTATCCCCAGCATCAAATTCATGCACCAGTGTTGCCATGGCCACAACTGTATATGTTGTCAGGTATACAGGTTGTATACAGGCATACAAATTACGTACACAATTACCACGCAGTCACAACTCTTTTCCAGGCCTGTCAGGCTGATGCTATCTCTGGGCACATGTTATTCATCCACTGCTGCAATGCAAACCACGACCTGTCAAGCTGCTGCTGACTGCCACAATGATACCAACAGCAATAATCGAAAAGATATCATTTGATTTGGTCGCAAATCAATAAGACACAAATGAAAAAGTAGCTGCAAAAACGAATAAACTGATGCACATGTCATTCATCCATCGCTGCAGTGCAGGCCATGACCTGGTTTTGCAGCGTGACGGCGCCACTCGAGCTCACATTGCCCTTTACAGCACTGGCAGGCCTGCTATCGGCCAGTTCAAAAAAAGCCTTTGTGGGTAAGCTGCCTCAAGCTGCTGTAGCTATCACCATCATGGTCATGATCCAGTGAGGACACGAGTGACACAGAACATGACAGCTGCTATGATGCATGACATGATGAACATCAGCCTTGTCTGGCATTGCCAGTGCTGCAACTGCATTCCCAATCAAAGGTTGTTTCCAGCACCAACGATTTGTGCCTTTTGCTCTGCTGCGTCCTAGCCAGTCTTGTCATGAGACCATGACCACAGACTGGCAGACACTGGATTATCCTTTTGCTGTGTATAGTAACATTGTTACCACAGTCGTGACACTGTGAAGCCTGTGAAGGTGGTGTGACATAGATCTGGCAGCTTTTTTTGGCCCTGGTGGCGCTGACAAATTGCGCGACGGATGGTATCCACTGCTAGACCCCTCCAACTCTGCAAAAGAGGTACTCCTGTTGTTCCCCAATGCTGC
>JAABUY010007016.1_pt1 | contig 10829 bp, 18 predicted proteins | sample 5560271 | NCBI WGS metagenome assembly JAABUY01 (sample SAMN10711886, study PRJNA513374) | rock metagenome | isolation source: Antarctica rocks | place: Antarctica: Victoria Land, University Valley
AAGCCTCTGGTCTCAAGCATGGTGCTGAGTCAGCACACACCAACGGAGGCACAGAGTCTGTCCGGGAGCAGGTGCTGAGACAGCTGGAAGCGCCGGTGACTGTGAAGGAAGTAAAGAGAGTGATTGGGGAGCTGCACCTGTCCCAGCTCTTGTTGGCCCACCAGCAGTAGGCATCTGGCGATAGTAAGTCTACAGACCAAGGCAGGTCTGTAGCATATGCATCCAGTCTGCAGAGGAGGTGGCAATTAAGGATCGCCGGCAGTTGAACCCTAATTGCGTAAACTACATGCAATACTTCTGATAGTTAGTTTTTCAGAGTATTGCATGTTGTTGTCTTTTACTAAAAACACCTGCGTGCAGGTTTACAAGAGCCAGACTGCTTTAGATTTTATGATTTGGTCTGCTTCGAGATGTTTTGTCTGGCAACTACTTAGACCACCTTGAAAGGAGAACAGCAAAAGTTGCTGAGATACATGTGAGGCCGCTGTTCTGGCCTTTGTAAGACTCTGCTCATTTCATGTGAAAAGAGGTGCTGCCGCACGTGATTTTTAAGGCCTTTTTTTGATTACTTTGACCCTACATTCATCAAGGCACACATACACTGGCTCGATAGCAGCCCCTTATGCGTCATTTAGTAGAGCAGCATTACAACAGGACTTCAGAAAGCAGAAAACAGTCTTAGCCTTTCGGCAATCATAATGAAAGCCTCCTGATACAGCAGCCCAGAGCTACTAGGAATTCATGCGTGCCTACAAGGTCTGGAGGGCAGCTGGATCATATTCCTTCAGAAGTTTCAGTGCTAGGGCTGAATATATTTCATCACTGATGTCATCGACAGGCGCTCGATGCCATCTTAGCGTAGACTCTGCTTGCTTGCTGTTCACCTGCTGCATGAGCTTCTGCCTAGGTCCTCCAAACAAGTGAGACAATGCGCCGGCTGCCTCTACCGTTGCATCGTCAGCACTTGAAGTATGCTGCTCAGCTGCGTCATGATCAGTTGTCAGAGTCCAGCTTGCAGTTTGGCTGGCGTCGTTATTGTCAAGCTCTTGACTGCCCACACCATTCTCTTGATGGCATTCATCTGAAGATTCCCCATCAGCAGTTTTGGCAGTGCTGTGATTTGATGCATCGGCTGGCTGATTTGCCTTTGCTTGGCTGCTTGAGGGTGTCAAGTATTTGAGCTGAGCTCTGGCATACACAACATCATAATGTTCGTGCAGCATAGCAGCAACAAAGTCATCCCACTTGCTTTGTTCTGCCAGCTCCCGCCACTTGCTCACAACCTGCATCATTCAAACACTCTGCTACAACATCCATTAACACCACTGGCATCAGCCAATGAGAGCCAGACAACTGAGACCAAGGCTTTACAATGTGCAGATCCAGTCTGCCTACTGACTTAAGTACCTGCTACAGCACAGTCAGAACAAACGACACATACATATACACAAGACGATGGAGCATAGCATACCGTGTGCACATTTAGAAAAGCCTTCTGAACCTTCACATGCAACATACCTTTTTGCCAGAGGTCTTGGTGAGCGCATCCAGCTTGCGCATGAGCACATCCTTGTGCTCATCCTCGAAGTAGCTGTAGTTGTGACGCAACCAAGCCACTCTGCTGTGCAGTGGGACCTCCAGCTCTGTGACTTGGGCAGCAGCTTGCATGGCCTAACATATTCACCATATGAGCCACGTGACTGGGTGTTGCTTGCATCATTGATTACATTGCTGGGGATTGGGAGCCAGACTGCAACATATATGCAACTTTGGTGCAGTTTATCTCAAGCATGCAATGCAACTCATGTGTGGTTCAAAAGCCCCATGCTTCTTGCAAGCACAAATGTGCAGGAACAGCACGTGGTGAATTTGCTGCTGCCTGACATATACCAATCATGAACAACAATGTCAGGACATTCCTTGCACTGCGACATGCATCAGTGGGGCTCCCAATGGTGCAGGATGCTACTGTCTGACTTGCTCGCAGTAAAAACCTGCTCTCGGCATCAACAACAAGATGCCTATGTCCAAGCATGACGTGCAGGGCTGGTTTGCATGAGCAGCAAAATGCTGTGTGTAAGGCAGAGTTGCACTTGACAAGGCAAGTTCACCTTCCACATGGCGGCAGGAACTTGACGGCGGCCAACCAGGGAAGACTCAGACTCAATGAAGACGGGCCGATCTACCGAGAAGTTGCGCATCTGGTGCAGCAGCTTAGATTCAAACATCTTCTGGGGAGGCTGCAGGCGGGTAGGGTGGTCGCCCAGAATACTACCCCTATGATCTGCTGCCACTTCCAGATCCACCACCTGTTCGACATCAGAGCCATCATTGCCAAGGTGTCTCACAGGTGACATATTCACAGATGCCACATTTTCATAGTCTTGGGGTATCAACAGGAGCCAAAATGCCTTAAGAATCAAAGATTGTTGGCACCTTTTGCTGTTCCGCCGCAACAAATGGGCAGTGCAACGTTCAGGAGAACAGACTTGGGTTGTGCGGCAGGAGAAGCCAAAGGTACAGAGGGTATAACTGAAGAACATGCTGTATGCTGCAAGAGCATTTCAAATGACCTGGCCCCCCTGGTCTCTGAGGCAGTCCAGCAGCTTCCCCTTGCCTGATCCAGTAGCCCCACCTATCACGTGGTACTGGAAACGCCCAAGCACCTCCATGCACCGACGCACCTAAAAATGAATAAGTTCTGCTTCAAGATACATGTAATTATGCCTCTGGCACAAACAAGCCTGCTGCTACATGCTCAATCACTGCACATGTACACAGGCTTCCATCACTGCCTGGAGCATATCTATTTTGCATTCTCCTATACCTTAGGAATATAGTCTCTGCCATATGGCTTTCCCAAAGGTTGAAGTTATGACCCCAAAAGCACAAAAAGGGTCCCCAACATTCAGCAGAACATGTGAAAGGATCCTTTGGAGTGCACACAACATGCACCCACCTGATTGCGGTAGCCCATGTAGCCACGCTTGATGATAGCAACCTCCCAACCCACCCTGGAGAGGACGTGGGCCAAGGACTGTGACCTCTCGCCACCCCGCCAGCAATAGACCAGAACCCTCAGCTGCTTGCCATGCTCCTGGAAATGGTTCAACAGAATGTCTGCAATGTTGCGCGAGATAAGCGCAGATCCCAGTCTCTTTGCTTCATGCTGCCCCCTGCATGCACATGCCACCTGTCAACTGCCCTTGCCCCTGCTGTTGCCCCTGTCCCTGCTAGTGCAAAGCGCGTGTTCTTTTGAAGACAGGCACGCAACCCTAGAACACGCTGTTTCTGTGCGTGTCAATCAGATCGGGCAGCTGCATCTTGCAGCAATGCGCATGGTTTGCATTCAGAAGTGCTGCTTGAGAGACCAGCGACTGTGGGGCAGTGCAAAAAGTTTGAGGTCATGAGCTTACGTTTGCTTGTATATAGTTCCAATTTGTGCCCTTTGCTCGTTGCTTAGGACAGGTGTGTTGACAGCACCCAGGATGCAGTCTTCTTCAAACTCGTCAGGAGTACGCACATCACAGATCACATCCCAGTCTGCAGGATTGATCATCTCGACCTCAGGGTCAACAATCTGCAGCAGATATTGAGGGTGAGTCAAGAGGCATAAGAGGTTGCTGCTTGACACTAGCCAGGGATGCAGGTTTGGCTCAAATATAGACATGCCACAGTCAAGCAGAGGTGCCTTGCAGTGACTACCAGTCACCTTTGACAGCTCAGCACTGCACTCACAACATCTGGCTGGCAGGATATGCATCCCTTATTTGACTTGGGTACACAAAGACAGTGGAGAGCAGAACCTGTAAAGGTCTCTGACCCCTCGAATAGTCCACCTGCCCTCTCACAGGCTGTTCAGAGGCGCAAGTCAGAAATGGATGCAGAGTTACTTCGGCTTTTGGTAGGATTGCCTCAGCAGCACCTGCACCTTGTTGGTGCGCCCTGAGGGTTTTGACTTCCTCTTGCTGTGCTGCAGCTGTCTGCTGTGTTTGCATACTTGTCACACGGATCTGTCTCCTGAGGGGACTTGATTTCAGGGATTCAACGTCCGCACGACCATATGCAGCAGATGTGCTGGCGCAAAAGGTCCTGTGCTGCAACCTGCTAGCTGCCTGCAAGTGGGAGTGTCGAGGACCACGCAAAGTCAGACTTCGGTCGGTCGACGTTGCACCGACAGAACAGACAGGCGACAAGCGGCTGCAGCCAGCAATGCTTGGGGCTACGCGAGCGACAGAAGACAGGTTCAACGCTGAGAAGTGTGCGGTGCTGTTGAGCATAGACTTTGTATCGTTAGGCCAGCTTTCGGCAGCCAAATATAGTGTCGAGCGAAATGTAGCCCGGCAACTTTTCCGCATCAGAGCATGCCAAGTGGTGTAAGCTGTTGCCGGGAGCCTCGTACAGCGTCATCACAACCTTTTGTCGTGTGCATTGGTCTCGGAGCGACAGCTGCATTTTTGCTCAAATTGGCATGGAATAGTTGACTTTTGACCACACAGGCAAGGAGTTTGTCTAAATCACTGGCATTACAACAGCTCATGGCCAGGCAGGTGGGCTTGTACTCTGTCTGCCCTGCTTCGTTTTGTCCTGTGCCCCCCGTGTGCCTGGAGCTTGCCTTCCAATTGTGCAGGCAGCTGCAGTGACACCATGTCTTGTAGGCTGAGACACTGCTTTTGTAAGCTAGCACATTTGTCTACAGCTGTCTGCCGCTGTCTTTCAGCACGACTCACTTCAAGCTCGGCCCGGTCGAGTTGGACATTGAGGTCTCTCTTGGCTTGTGACAAGGTGTCCTCACGCTGCTGCAGAGCTCTTGCTTGTGCTGAGACCTACAAGATCACACTGTTGCTGAAGCCCATCTGATTGTACTCAACCCATACTCTCAAGTCAGATCAAAACATGGTCACCAAAAACGACCAACATGTTCTGTATTGTACACCTTTTGCAGCGCCAGCAGATATGCATGGCTTGCACGCAGACATCACTGTGAACTTTTGCTGGAGAAGGGCTACAGATCAAGCAGGTAGACTGCACATCAAGCAGCTTTCTGTTGCCATCCAATGTGAGCTTGCATCACAGTGACGTCAGTGCAGCAGCCACTGTACGTACACGCCTTCTATGTGCTGGAAAGTCATGAGAAAAGCAACAGCACCTGCTTGAGACTGTGTTTGCAGGCCTTCAGATCATGCTGTAAACCAGCATTGCAGCTCTGTGCAACCTCATATTGCTCAACCAGCCTTGAGTGATCAGCATGCAAGGAACGCAGCTCATCTTTCAAGTCTGTCGCCCTGAACCTCATCTGCTCAGATTTGCTGCAAGCACATATCACGACATTCTTATTATGTCTTGATCATGACACACATCAGGACATACCATGATACCAGAAGATTGGATTGAATTGGGCATCAGTAGCTGCATGCTGTGTGTTACGTTGCATGTTTTGAAGTCCAAAATTTGTTCATGAGGCACCCTTCATGCTGCAACTTGTGCATCATTCACTAGTTGAACACGGCACTGCTAGACTTGCATTGCTGCCTAAGGCAGAGACCAAGCGTATAGCTAAGATTTCTGGTGTAAAGCAGCAGATATTGCATTGTCCAATCAATTGAGATTTTTTTATGCAATATGCATCCATCATTAGCAATATCGGCAGCCCAGCAGGACAGTAGCGCAATCTGCCTTGTGCATGCAGAAACATGCCTTCGTGTGTAAACACAGATGCAAGGCACCAGCGCAGAACCAGGGAAAATACCTGTACAAGAGGATAGAGCAGCCAGCTTACCTGCTCTGTAGAGCTGATGTGTCTTGCAGCGCTGCCAGGGCTCGCTGAGCCAGAGTCAGCTCTGCCTGCTTGCTGGCCAGGCTCCTTTCAGATGCCTCAGAGGACCTGCAGACCCACTTCCTTAAAACTGGCACAAAATCCAACTTGCCACCACAACATATACCCTGGGTCTCAAGCCATGCTGACTGTGCAGTAGCAGATGGTGCTGACATTATGCAGACAGGTGCAAGCCTGCATGAGCCTCATGGGTGACAGATGCTTCGTTCCTTGGCTCACAAGCACACACCTTTACAGATGCTAGCATCCATGCTCCTTAGGACTTGGATATGATCTGACATAGGTCTGTAGTGAACATGCATAGATACAGGTGACCATTGCTGCAGGTCTACATTACAGAGCCTCTTGGGGTGGTCATTAACACCTGCCTCATGCATGCACAAAGCCTCAGCTGCATCTGGTGACACAGTGAAAGGGCAGATGCCGCAGGTATGCAGCATACCTTCTAAGCTTGTCTGTGGCTGCTGCCAGCTGCATGCGCACAGCCTCGACTGTTGCATCAGCTTCAGCCCTGACACCAATGGCATGCCCCCGCAGCTCTGCCTCCAATTGACCCTGGCTTTGCCTGCTGGCTGACAGCTCCTGCCTGATTGATGCCACTTCTTGCCTGCTTGCCTCTGCTTGCCTGAACAGGCTTGCTGCCTCAGCTCTGTGAGAAATGGCTGTGCTTTCTACCTCGGCCATGCGCTTGCGCTGCTCATTAGCTGAGGCCTGTATGAAGGGAGAGCTGGGAGTTATGCCCCTTGCTGCACACTGTGCTTGACAAGCAGGTCTGAGCCATGGAGACAGCCTCGTGAAGCAATCAGACACAACATTGCCATGCCTCCAATTTTGTTATTGTTTCTCAGCTTGTGCTTGAGCGCATGCGCATGCCGAGGACATCTAAGTGGGTGTTTAGAGGCATGCCAAGCTTGCTGTAATCATGCAGTATCAGATTTGTGGACATTGCAGGTGTTTCATGCAGTTGTTTGCAGCCATGTCTTGTTCACCATGACAGCGTCGCTAATACACAGTCACCACTGCTGCATGAGACCAACAGGAATACACTTTAGCATATTATTTATGTCTGAAGTGCGTCACACAGTGTGGTGTAGGCGTAAAGATACGCTTGTACCACTGCCAGTTTACCTGCAGCTGCTGCTTCTCAAGCTCCCACTCACGAGCTGCCCGCTCGTGACTCAGCTGAGTACTCTGCAGACGACTCAAAGCCTCAGACTTGGCTGACTCAGCTTCTTGATAGGCTCTGAGCGATCCCAAGTGACTACTGCCAGTTGTGGGGGCTAGTCCCAGGGATGCATAGTGCTCCCTCAGTTCTGCTATCTGGCTGTGCAGAGAGGCTTTGTCATTGAGCAGGCGCTCGCGCTCTGCCCTCATCTCTGCTACCTGACACAAGCCATCAGCCAACAGCTGAAGAAACGTATTATTTTGGGGTCTCACAGCATGTTACATAAATTGGCTCTGGCAGCAGCAGCTGAATTAGGCTACATCATATTCGATTTAACCACAGCTTGATCATGCGCTGCCGCAGTGCTCACTTGTCAGAAGTATTGGCGTCTGCAAATGAGCCCCTCTACAGCCTCTTACTCCTGATGCATGACGTCTCGCAGGATTTGAGACATGTGGTCATGCATGTTAAGATCAGCATAGTCAGAAACATGGGACTACCTTCCTCAACTTTGTTACCTGAGTCTGCCAAGACGAAGAATCAGCATAAGCTGCCTTGCACTTGGCCTCAGCAGCACTGACTCGCTCCTCAGCATCTGCAGCAGCTGTGATGACGGCTGCCTGGCGAGTCATCTTGGCCCTGAGGGCTTTGAGCTCAGCCTCAGACTCGGCCTGCTGATCCAGCAGCTTGTCCCGAGCTGCTGCTGCTTCTTGAGCTGCGTCCATGGCTGTCCTGATACAAGTATATACCTACCACAGCACAGCATGTGTTGAGATTGAAGCTTGTTCACTACTTTTGCAAACTAAAAGGTCAGTTGCATAGCATTGCCAAGCAGCTTTTGACTGGCTTGTCAATGTAATGCAGGTAATCGTAGTGAGTAGCAATGCAATGAGTAGACGTAATGTAGTAAACACCATCAATGCATGTATTCGCAAAGCCAACATCGCAAGTAAACAGTAAGGACAACAATATAAGATTGGTCAAGTCAAGACTGGAGGACACTTTGTGCTGGAGACTGATGGATGCTGCATCAAGATATGTTGCACCTGGCCCTCCTTCTGCTGTGCTTGCAAGAGTTGTGCCTCTGAGTCCTGAAGCAACAAACCAAGGCGACGCTCCTCCCCTTCTGCAGCTGCACATGCTGTGCTGGCCTTCTCATAAGCCTCTGCAAGGGCTGCCACCTGTTGCTTTGCAGCAGACTCACTGACAGACAGTTGCTGCTGCCCGGATGTGACCATAGCCAGCTCCTCCTGCGTCATCAGAATCAATAGCCCAGTCAGCGCTGCTGCTCGGACTGCATCGGAAATCCGCTTTTGCTGTCGGCAACACCTTATGTCCAGGCTGTGACAAACTGGGATTGCAGTAGCGCTGCATGCAAGAATTTGCGCAGTGATGGCGTTTTGGAAGATATCTTTGCTGTGAATGTGTTACCCAGGGAGGAACCATGTGCCAAAATCTGGGCCAAATAGAGGCCTGGGGTGGTACACACGTCTTGCAGTTCCTTGACCCTCCTGGCCGTAAGCTTGATGATGGTAAGCAGTGCTGGCACACTATCTGGCGCTGAACAGCCCAGATTTGGGTGGAGCACAGTGAGACTGAGTTAGGGCACAGCTTATGCCATGTAGTTTACCCAGTTTTGTGCACTTCACAAACAGGAGGCTAGATGAGGACAGACCATAAGAGGCTGTACAGCAAAGGTTTGCAGCTCACCTGTACCATGTTCAGCCTTGTAGTAAGCTCTTCTACAGCCTGCTGACTGGACTGAGCTGCTGCTTGCTCACTGGACAGACTCTCACTCAGCTGCTCCAGCTCAGCAGTATGCTGAGCATTGACTGCTTGAGTCTGCTGCAGCTCCCCCTTGGCTGCTCTGTACTTGGCTTCATACCGGTCTGCAGCAGCTTCAGCAGCTTCCAGACGCTCCATCAGCTCAGCTGCCTCACGGCTCAGACTTACAACCTCAGCAGAGCGGGCCTGAGATGACAAAGGCTTTGTGACAATTTTGGCTGCCTGGCTGTCATGATTATGATTGCAACAAGCAAGAAGATCTGTGCTGCTGGTATCATGCATCGAGCTGACAATGTGCAAGGTCTCTGCACACGTGACGACTGTGAAGCATTCCCAATCAATGCGGCTGAGACTCGTTCAGGATTTGCTTCTTTTTGTGCATGACTAGATTGACAGGCAGCACTTTGGCATGCAACATGTTCAAGGTTTCCATCAATCTGGACACCAGCTGCGATGCCATCAGCAATTTCTTTTGCTATGACCAACCTGTACATCGCTTTGCAATTGCTTCATGTCTGCAGCTTGCTGCCGACATTGCCTCTCCAATGTAGCGTTCTCCTGCACGACGCTCTCAGCCTGCTGCTGCAGAGCAGCTACCTGATCACTGGTAGCAGCTTCTGCCTGCTGATGGTTCCTAGCACGGTCCTGCTGCTGACTCAGTGCTGACTCAGCATGACCAAGCTGCCTCTGAAGTGAAGTCACTTCGTTCTCAAGCCTGTGCCGCACTTCCAGATGGGCTGCGCTGTTGTTTAGCAGATTGTCAATCTGCTCTTGTAGCGCAGTGGTCTTGGACTGTTTTTGGGCTTCAGACGCTTTTGATTGTGCTTCTGCCGCATGCTGTGCGTGCTGTGCATGCTGTGCTTTGGCCAGCTGCTTGGTGAGCGATTCAAACCGGGTCTCCAGTTGCTCATGGTGCTTCAGGAGAGACTGGTTTTCCTGAGTCAGATTGTCCACCTTGTGCTGTAGCTCCCAGGCCATGTGATCAGCTTGATCATGTATCTGCTGCTGCTGCTTCACGCCCTTTGCCGCTTCCTGTTTCAAATTTTGAACAGCTGTTGCCAACTCAGACTGCAGCTCACTGTTGTGTCTGCCAAGCTCCTCAAGTTGACTCTGCAGGTGGCTAGACCGGGCTGAGTCTTGCTCTGGAGATGTGGAGGATCTGTCTGATTGGTTGTGTTGAAGCTGCTGTGCAGTATGTTCAGCCTGGCTCAGCTTACTCTGAGCAGATTGGAGCTGCCACTGTAGCTGCTCATTCTCACCACCAAGCTCGACAACCTGCACAGCACATTGATGCTGATGAACACCTGCTTCCAAGTCGTGCACAAGTAATTGATATAAGTATTGGCTAAGTTGGCATGCTCTCAGTATAGTAGACTGTTTCCAACAGGTTACATAATATTTTGCTCAGTTGTCAATGACCATGTGCAACATGTGGTTGAACCAATCCTGTATGCAAGTTGCTCAGCCCAGTCACGATTTCATTTGGGTGGTTTGCTTGTTTATTGGTGACTACAGGATTCTGGTCAGGACACCATTCGAGCATACCCTTGCGCTGAGGGCCTGCATTTCACGCTGTGTAGCAGGAGATCCTTTCGTAGACTGCACAACATCTTCCTCGGCTCGACTGCTGCTGCTGCTGCTGCTGCTGGCCTTCTGCTGGGCCTCGGCCAGCTTGAGGTTATGTGACAGTTGACGCACCACCTCTTCCAGCATGTTGACCTGCATGCATGCTAGCTTGCTGATACAGTAGCAGCTCTTGGTTGAGTTGGCATCCAAACACAGACACTTTAGTGTCATGGCAAGCACTGGGCAGCATAAGGTCATCAAGGGAACAATATCCCAGAACAGAGTCGAAGTAGGGCGTGCAGCCTGAATGTGTTTGGAGGGTGTGGATGCAGCCTGGACCAAAATCGGGGTAGCAATGCAGGCCGGCAGCAGACAATCGTTCTGCATGATGTACATGCTGAAAATCTGATGGTGTAACAGTGGCCAGCTTTGGAAACAACTAAGGCATCTATTCATGCAAGTGTCATGTGATCAGTA
>JAABUY010007019.1_pt1 | contig 10822 bp, 7 predicted proteins | sample 5560271 | NCBI WGS metagenome assembly JAABUY01 (sample SAMN10711886, study PRJNA513374) | rock metagenome | isolation source: Antarctica rocks | place: Antarctica: Victoria Land, University Valley
GCAGCACGTCCACATCTACGGCGCCGTACACCACATTCAGAAAATGCTCCTCTGGCAGCCGAGGTCGTTGCCGCGCCTGTCCCTGGAAAAATGTCGTCAACGCTGGCCGGTGTTGCTCCTTGTAGGCACGGTCCCAAAGCAGGCGGCTCAGGTCGGCACCGGTAGCCGCCGCGTATTCTCGCTTGATCGCATCGCTAATGCTGACTGCACGCGCCGTGAGGCTTTTGTGAGTACATCTGATGAACACAGAGACCCAGACGTCAGCACAATAGTCCTTGCCGGTGCAGCTTTCGCCCGTGACAAGAATGATAAGCTTCTGTTCCATCGGTGCTTTCGGGAGCGGGCAGGCGTAAGCCAGCACATTACGCGGGTCCAAGCTGTGTTTGAGACGGGCTAGGCGCGGCCGGTTCGGTCCAAAAGCCTTGGCCGCCAGCGCGGCGTCTCTAGGGTCCGGCCCGAGGTCGGCGCCGTAAGCTCCGCTACTCAAGGACAACAAGTCCCCAGCGACGTTGTAAACCCACCGCACGGCAGATTGTGCGGCTTCGGTGCCATCTTGATCGCGGGGCCAGACACCGGTTATCACGCAGGCAAAGTCCCAGTCTCGACAGCCAAAAGCAGTGGCTATCGACGGAGGTGCTGTTGTAACTGCAAACGAGAACGATACAGCTAGACCAAATCTATTTCCAAATTAATTAGAGATGAGCAAGTCAAGCACTGTCTTGGAGAATCAGGGAATTTTCATCACGTGATGGAAGTTCTTTGCCCCCAGGGAAAGAACTTCCTTAGTGTAATCAGACGATGGGAAATCCTGTTCTTCGGCACACAGGACCTGCAACATGGCTCACTCCCCCTTTTCACAGACGGCGTGTAGATATGAGATACATAGAAGGTAAACAGAATAAAAAGTAGACGCAAATTAAGGGATGGATTCGATGGGCATTGTTGTTGCGGAAGGTGTGGCGACTGAGCAAGGAATCGAGAATACTCAAGGGAGTACTCGCCAAGGGTAATCCTTCGAAAATTGAGGAGAATACTGGCCGACTTGTCAGGCAAATCCTTCAAAAACTGAGGGTAGTACTCGCCAGGGGAGTACTCGCCACAGGTAAATCCTTCAAAAACTGAGGGTAGTACTCCCCTCAGTAGTACTCCCCTAGTGAGTACTCCCTCTAGTTTTTGTGGGATCTGCTCGGAGAGTACTCGCCAGTCAAATCCTTCAGAATTTTAGGGAAGTACTCCCCTGATGAGTACTCCCTCTAGTTTTTGTGGGATTTGCCCTTGGTAGTACTCCCCCTACGAGTACTCCCCTCAGGTTTTGAAGGATTTATCTGTGGCGAGTACCCCCCTGGCGAGCACTCTCCCGGTGAGTACTACCGTCAGTTTTTGAGGGGTTTACCTGTGGCGAGTACTCCCTTGGCGAGAGGGAGTACTCCTCACGGGAGTACACCTGGGGGGAGTACGCGCAAAGGGAGTGCTTGCTGAAGGATTACTCTATATTCTGGAGCTACCATGGAGTACGCGCAGGTGGAGTACTCTACATCCAAAATTCCAGCAATTACTAAGAAGTGAAAATGATACACTGTACAAACAACAGCTAAGTGGCGTGCACATTTATTTATGTAGACCATCTATGGATAACGGTTCCACAAAGAAGGATCAAAGGAGACTTATTGTTGGAAGAGCACGTCCGAGTAGCTTTTTGAAGGACTTCACTCGTCTAGAGACATCTATCAAGAGATTAGATCGGTTGTTAGATAGTGTATATCTCGAGATACTACGTTGAGAAACCATCTTCTTCCTTCAAGAGGAGGAAAGATATGTTGAAAGCTTATTCATAGCTTTTGCTCTCTTTACTAATCTACTACGGACCATCTAATGATACTGCTCCAGGATTGACCACTTACGGAGACGCATTCGATAATATCATTGCGTTCGTAAAAGAGATTAGATATCGACCCATATCCGTAAATGAATGCGACGGCACGACGGTGCTTGCTGGACCATCCTCACCTGGAGGACTTCTGATTTTGTCGTTGGAACCCCTGGATAATCATCCATGGGCCAAGGGCATCGACACAGTCATTTCGAAATGCCTAAGTCCAGCTCTGCTGCGCGAAGGAGTTTTGGCTGACTCGGACGGAGCGCAAAGTCTGACGAAAGACGTTTCCATTATGGACAGGTGGTCGCTCCTTCCCAAGAGGCATCATACGAAGCTTCAAACGAGCGATGTGGAGGTATTGGACCGGCTGGTACTACATGCCATATGTGCCAAGAGATCAGATGTTATCTTATGCATGGGCGAAGTAAAGAATTCGATGTCTCATGCGAATACATAGACTAGCTGCGTCAGGTGGGTACCGGTCCCCCCTCGACTACTTGCTTATATAATATAACGGTTAACGTAAAGTTATGTTTGTTACCCAATTTCTAATTGTAGTCGATGTACGAAGCCACTTACGCCTCTGCCTGTGCAACATCATGGCGACAAAGCGCAGTCACATGGCACAGCCACAAACCCCTCAGCACCCCACTTGGTAGCTACTGTCCTCCGCACGATATCAAAAAGTGCAAATTCCCCTGGGTAAATCGAGACTCATTCGGGTTCAAAACGTAATGCCTGCCATTCGAAAGATTATTCCGAAACGGGGAAGAGAATTCTGGGATTCGCTTGACCCCAATAACAGGAAGCAGGTTTTGGAGGCGGTAATGATTGAGGTAAAAGTCAAAAAGAGCTTACGTTCGCCGTGCAAAGACCTAATAAGTGTCTCAAACAGTATGACAGGCCAGTGCCGGATCAGGTTCACTACAATTCGGGTGGATCGAGCGGTTCTCCTCTCACGGCCTGTGGGGTCAGGGTCAACTTGCCATGTTTCCGCGATTGCCAGATATTCCTGCTCCGCGGCGCGTTCCTCATCGAAGGTCATGGACGAGTAATAGAAACTGGCTGCTCATATCTCGTCAAAGACGAGGACTGGATCGGGCTATGTGGGAGCGAGACCGTTATCGTCATCGTGGAGGAAGGGCAACAGCGGGGCGCATGTCGCAAACACACGCAAGAAGCGCAGGAAAGAATACTTGCCGAGAAGTCAAAGTCCGGCACCGAGTGTACTCTTATGTAAGATACTCGAAAGTACTAGATTCCGACGTGCACGTCGAGGCAAGAAGGTGTTTACAAGACGAGAAACTTACCAAATACCTCTTAACCGAATCGTTGGCACACCCGGGCCGAAAATGCTTATGTCGGCCAGCTGGCTTGCCCGCCATAGGACTGATTTGGGGCACTCTAGTGGTTTTCGTAGGCAGAAAGAACTTAGCTAGATATACTACCCATCAATTGAATACCCATACCCATGTGATTGGCTTCTTTCGTGCTTGATCCATCGCTAGCCCTCAACGTAGAGATCTCCATGACGATTCCACTAATGAAATTGACAGTTGATGTGGCTACATTCGGTGTCCTCCTGTTATTATGATGTTATTCTCTGAGATATCCCTATGCAGGATATTGCCCATGAGGTATAGGGATCTATGCGCCTTGATTGCGTCACGAAGTGCCTCCAGGAGCTCTTTGATCGACAGGAAATCACGGACTCCCCGGCCCGCCGGTGAGATTACCAAGCAACGAAAAACGCGATTGTCGAATGAACTCTCATTGGGGGCATAGAGACTCGTCGTTTGTGTATCTTCCACAGAGTTTGTTACCTCCCTTTCCTGCTTGGCCTTATCAGATCTCTGGCTGTTGGACCTTGATCTTTTGGACGGCCTCCCTCCGACGTCTACAGACTTTCGTTTTTCTGGAGAACCACCGGCGGTGCTCAGTCCACGAAGCTGGCTAAACGATCGGTGAAGGAGGGCCTGTGGTTGAGACTGCGAAAAGGAGGACGCAGGACTCAACGTGGTATTCCGAAAAGGGTACGGCTTCCCAAACGTCAACCCCTCGCGCATGTCCGCAATACTGGTGATGCGATGGTGACCGAATAACTTGGCAACCCCCTCCACTCCTCTTTCGCGTGCTAACCTGAGGAGATCGGCTTCCGGTCGTCGCTTGTCGGAGACCCAGGAAAATTTAGCGACATATTGCAAATCCTTGGAACTAGGAGTTCTGGCACGAAAGCAGGATGTTCCGCGACACACAATCGCCCGTTGATGGGCGATGGGAACCGGCTCCAACTGCAGTCTTCTCTCCTTGCCCGTTGCATCTTCCATGACGGTGATGAATCGATCGCCATCATCTCGCTCGATGAAAGTGTCAAGACCCAACTCTTCGTCGCTCATCATCACATAGGCTGCAATCGTACGGATGAAACGCTCTGGCTCCTCATGGATATCGAAAGCAGTTGAGCTGTAAGGACCAGAGCGATCAAACACCCACGCCTGCATATCGTTCCCACAGAGAGTAAAAGCGTGAACGTATCGGCGAGTCGGCTGACAGGAGAACACATCGCGGACGTATCTAGCGATTTGAAGCAGTGTCGCTTTCTTGTCCTTGTTGGACTCTTTGAGTTCCCCAATCACTTCAACGTCCTTCCAATCATGTACTACCTTCGACAGCTTTTCGTTGTTGGGCTTGACGAACAGATCGATTTGGCGTTTAGCTTCGGAGCCCGTAAGATCTTTGGTGTTGCTCGTGTAATAAACACCCCGTTCATTCGATAGGAACTCATCTTGAAAATGAAACCACCATTCGCACACAGCATTTTGTACCGGTGACTGAGGGAAATCTGTCCACCGTCCGTCTGCATGCCTTTCTTGCACGGCCTTATAAATCTCTTTCGTACGCTCAGTCCAAGGCTTTCCCTCGAAATATTTTGAGAAGAAACTCTCAACGTTCTGATGTGTACATCCCCTTATCTCTTCGAAGATCCTTCCTTCCACCAGTTTCTGAGTTTGCTCACCGCCTTGTTGCGAGGCGGATGAACTCGTGATTGGAGTGCCATCGAAGGAAACAGGAATGCTTGTAGGAGGGGTTGTTCGGGAAACTGTGATGATGAGGTCGAAGACGGCGTTCCAGATGTCGACATCAGGGGCTTGTTTGACGACAAGGCGTGACAGCGCACGGTGGTGTTCGTAGTTGAAGTTGCCATTTCGGACGCGTCTCCGAAGTCCTAACAGGTCAGAAGCTATATCTTCACTCCCGGTCTTTGAGCGAAGGTCAAGCGCAGCTTCATGGCCCTGCAATGTTGTGAGTAACCTTGAAATAGCCTTTTGAGGATCCGAATCGGCACCATTGACGATGTCATGGTGGGAGAGGGAATTCGGCTCGTATTTTTGCTCTGCTCTTCGAAGTGGATCTCGTAAATGATCCAGACATTTGTTCAAAGGATGCTCTGCGATGATGTTGCGATCGTTTTGCGATAGGTTGACCATCTCAAGGTAGGGGGCGCAAGGCCTGGGCTACAGTGAGCTTTATATCTTATTTGCAAGCTGCTAAACGAGACTGCAGGATGATCGTGGGTTTGAAGTCGATGGCGAGGAGACTGGAAAAGTTGGAGATGAAGTTGGCAAAACACAATCGCGTCGATCTTTAGGATGACTAATAGGCTGTCAAGGGCAACTATCATTCCTGCGCTGTACGAGACAGCCCAACTTTAAGTCGAGAAGCGCTGAAGAGGATGCTGCGCAAGCGTAGGCGTCTCAACAACGACAACAACATTCGGGCTTTGCAAGCTACTTTAAAGACAAGGAGCAAGAAAGCACACTTCCTGACTTTCGCCGGGCTCTAGGCGGCTCATACTCATATCCGACCATTTCCACCACAGTCGGGTTCTGTTGGTACTCAATAGCTACATTCACCTCCTTCTCAGCTCACAATAATAGGGCCTCCCGAAGTGTGCATCCGCTGTTGGAGCGATCCTTTCCTTTGCAGCGCTTTGCCCACTGTTCAAACTACATCCGCACCATGGCCGTGGAGAATACGGTGTCTTCGCAAGGCAGTTTGTTGCCTCCAATCTTACGTTTGCCACCAGAACTCCGGCTTAAGATTTATCGACCTCTACTACTTTCCGACCAAACTGTACGCATGGTGTGGCTTAAAGATAGTGACTCATTTCCTCGCCCGAATTGTCTTTTCCCAGCAATCTTACGTACCTGTCGTGTTTTCTACAACGAAGCCGCGGATGTTCTTTATGGAGAAAACGTGTTTCGCGCTCATCGCATTGACGACACGAATGACAACACTGCCTCGATATTGCGCGCGAAATTCTTGATTGGCATAGTAGATCCTAAGGATGGAGAAGATGATGCTTCTAAGCTACTAAGCTTTCTTGAAAATCATCCAAAATTGGAGCATCTTGTGCTTGAATTCGGGTTTAACTTGTTAGAGGACAGCAAGCTTCGAAACCTAATATCATACGTGCTCTACAGGTGTGGCTACTCATCTAGACTGACGGTCCGTTCGGCGTTCCAATCCAAAAGAAGTTCTTATAATGCGGCGGCGCAAATCATCACTGGAGCCTTCCGGACAACCGCCGGAGCTGCTGTGGACGTGGAAGCACACCTACTTCCCACGCAGCAGCAACTCGAGCAGACAGCGCTTGAAACAACAATGCGCATCAGAACCACTCCCCTCTACGAAGAGATGGCTATACCCAAGGACAACAACACGGTCCCAAGGAGGACCTCCCAGGGGAGTAATGCTCAGAGCCCCCTCAGCCATTTCTCAAGCATCCTCGAGCGTAAGTATGATGTACAACTCGACCGATTAGAGAAGCGCCAGCAGCACGTTGTGCCACCATGGTGGATTCCGCCACCCACCTACGTTGCCGAATCTAAGGAGACAGCAATCAAGCAACACATTTTACCTCTCTGTACAGCCCTGCAAGGGAAAGAGCGCTCACTTCTAGAAACATCAAGGCCGCGTGGGCTGCAAGTGGTTTGTTTCGGTTCAATCCAGACAGGGTACTCAGAGACACCCCGAAACCGGTCTCACTAACCGTCCCCAAAGCCTATGAATTGGAGGTGGGTCCATGTCCGCAAGGCGAAGTACTCCAGACCCCAGTGACGCCAGTGACATCAGAGGCTCTTACGTCGTTGCATAATCTGATCACACAGGATGTTCATGCGCTTGATGAGACGAGCAAACAGCGCCTACAGAGGCACGTTCAGAAGCTCGCTAACGCCGCCTAAATATCCTTTGCCGAACGTGCGCTCCTTCGGGATCAAACTCGATTCCTGTCCAGAATGAACGACGAAGCCAAAGTTCGCCGATCGACGAGCGACTAAATCAGTGGTGCTAGGGAAAGCGAAGGTGATGAGCTATGAGGATATCGAGGAGGCACGAGCAAAGCGTGCTGCAAAAGAGGAAGTCACCGCGAAACGTGGTTGGAAGCGCAAGAATCCTGCTCGAAAGGCAGATGCGCCAGAGCTGGTGGCGCCTGTGGCACGGATGATATGAGATTGCCGCTTCTTTGGTTCGAATCGGTTTCTTGGAGCAGGCTCGCGGAAGCTTCACAGCCTGTTACTGTATAGTAGTTAGAGAGTTGGCCTCCGTCGCACCTTTAGCGTAATGGAACAGAAATTACAATCATCTTATATTAGTTATCCGCTTAACTATTGTAAGTGCTTTAGTCATCCAAATTTACTGTCTAATGTCTGGGCGGGGTCGTTTTTGTTTCGGGACCTTAGTCTCTTGTACAGTGATCTAACTTCTGTCCAATACAGTACTGCTTACTAGAAATCTCATACCAGATGCGCCTTTTGAAATTCACAACCGGCGGCAAACTCAGCTACGCTAAGTTTGTCGACGACAACGTTCCACCATATGCGGTACTTTCGCACACCTGGGGACCGGAAGACGAAGAGGTAACCTTCAAAGACCTAGAGGAAGATGCTGGTAAGAGCAAGTTTGGTTCTACTGGCTACAATAAGATCCAGTTCTGCGGAAAGCAAGCCGCTTGCCATGGCATAGCATACTTTTGGGTGGACACCTGTTGTATTGATAAATCCAGCAGCGCAGAACTCTCGGAGGCTATCAACTCCATGTTCAAATGGTATCGTGAGGCGGCTAGATGCTTTGCCTATCTCTCAGACGTATCGGCAGATGACTGTAATGCCAATTCTAATATCCCTCAGCCTAAATTCGAATCAGCATTTCGGGAGAGTAAATGGTTCACTCGAGGCTGGACGCTCCAAGAGCTTATTGCTCCGTCATCAGTCGACTTCTTCTCCCGAGAGGGCAAGCTCCTAGGTGATAAGACATCACTAGAGCGACAAATCCATGAGATAACAGGTATTCCTGTCAAAGCGATTCAAGGAAGTCCTTTGTCTCAATTTACGGTGGAGGAGCGAATGTCATGGGCGGCAAAACGTACGACTACACGCAAAGAAGACGAAGCGTACTGTCTACTTGGTATTTTCGAGATCAGTATGGTGCAGATTTATGGCGAGGGTAAGAAGGACGCGTTCATTCGACTCCAAGAGGCGATCGACAAACCTTTAAGTAAGCCATTCCTATTTTCCGTCAGTGCATTTGTCGAAGCGTGATGAACGATAAAGAACGATAAATCAAGACCGCTAACGAGCGATTCAGAGACAGAGAGCCTACTTAGCCACTTGCCATACGCTGTTGATGCGCCGTTCAATGCCTACAGCAGGCAGCACGATCCCGCCTGCCTTCCCGACACCCGCATCGACCTTCTTCGAGAAATATATACCTGGGCAGATGGAAAAGATGGGCGCTTCATTTACTGGCTGAACGGTTTGGCCGGCACGGGGAAATCAACAGTTGCTCGCACTGTTGCTCGCAAATACCATGAGAATGGCCAGCTCGGAGCCAGCTTCTTCTTTTCAAAGGGTGGCGGAGATGTTGGTCATGCTAGCAAGTTCTTCACAACTATTGCGGTACAGCTTGCTCGGAAATCACAATCTCTTAAGCGGTACATCTGCGATGCTGTTAAAAAAAACGCCGATATTGCGACTCAATCTCTTGGCGATCAGTGGCGCCAGATCGTCCTTGGTCCACTATCCAAATTAAGCGGCGACTCATATCCGTTCTTGTATGTTCTTGTGATTGACGCCCTTGATGAATGCGATAACGACGAGGACATCCGGACTATCTTAAAACTTTTAGCTGAAGCTCAAACATTGCAGATAGTTCGGCTACGAGTGTTCCTGACAAGCCGACCAGAAACCCCAATTTGGTCCGGCCTCGACAGGATACCAGAGACAGAGCGCCAAGTTTTCGTACTCCACCATATATCACTGTCAATTGTAGACCACGATATTACGATATTTCTGAAACACAATCTTGGACTCATTAGGCAGGGAAAACCGTCTCTTAGTGCCAGCTGGCCAGGTGAAGAGACCGTAAAACAATTGGTTCAATTTGCTAGTGGACTATTCATCTGGGCTGCAACTGCCTGTCGTTTTATTCGGGAAGCTGCAAAGGTATTTCTCATTCAAAAAAGATTGGACGCAATTCTTCAGATTGATAGCTCGATCGTAGAAGGACACCCAGAGAAGCATCTTAACAAGATTTACACTATAGTCCTCGGGCATTCCATTCCTGTGCAATATTCTAAAGAAGAAGTAAAAGAGTTCTTAAGCATACTAAGAGATATTCTTGGGAGCATTGTAACTTTGCTCTCTCCTCTCTCTATACACTCCTTGAGCAGGTTATTGAATTTTCAATCAGAAGAGGTCGATGACTGTCTTGAAGACCTACATGCAATTCTAGATATTCCAAGGGACCATACTCGTTTACTTCGTTTGCATCATCCTTCATTTCGCGACTTTCTTCTAAAGCAGGATAGATGTAGCGATTCGAATTTCTGGGTGGATGAGAAGTCAGCAAATGAAATACTAGCCACTCGCTGTATTCAACTCATGTCGACTTCTCTCAAGGAAGATATCTGCGGCGTCTCTATACCAGGTACGCTTGTCGCCGACGTTAAAAGCTGTCGAGTAGAGCAATGTCTACCTCCAGAGGTCCAGTACGCATGTCTGCACTGGGTAAAACATCTTCGAAGGAGTGATGTTCAGTTACGAGATAACGATTATGTCCATCAATTCCTCCAAAAACATCTCCTCCATTGGCTTGAAGCGCTTGGTTGGATGCAGAAGATATCAGAGGGAATTCTTCAGATAATTTCTCTCGAGTCCATCGCATCTGTAAGTCCGCCGAAGATAAATTACAAATATTTAAATTAAGCTGCGGAATTATAGGTGGCGAATTGTCTTAATTTATATGGGTTTATTCATGACCTAAAGCGATTTGCGTTACATAACCGAGTTGGAATAGAGCAGGCTCCACTACAGGTATACTATAGTGCGCTGTTATTTACGCCAGTAATGAGCATAGTGCGGAAACAATTTGATAATCAGATGCCACAGTGGATTAAGAGATGGCCTGAAGTAGAAGCGAATTGGAGCGCGACGCTGCAGACTCTCGAGGGCCATTCATCTTGGGTCAGCGCCGTCGCCTTCTCGCCCGACGGTAAGAAGCTGGCGTCCGGTTCTGGTGATAAGACAGTACGGATCTGGGACGCGGCTACGGGAGCGACGCTGCAGACTTTCGAGGGCCATTCAGACCAGGTCCGCGCCGTCGCCTTCTCGCCCGACGGTAAGCAGCTGGCGTCCGGTTCTGATAATAAGACAGTACGGATCTGGGACGCGGCTACGGGAGCGACGCTGCAGACTCTCGAGGGCCATTCATCTTGGGTCAGCGCCGTCGCCTTCTCGCCCGACGGTAAGCAGCTGGCGTCCGGTTCTTGTGATAGGACAGTACGGATCTGGGACGCGGCTACGGGAGCGACGCTGCAGACTCTCGAGGGCCATTCAGACTGGGTCAGCGCCGTCGCCTTCTCGCCTGACGATAAGCAGCTGGCGT
>JAABUY010007020.1_pt1 | contig 10822 bp, 16 predicted proteins | sample 5560271 | NCBI WGS metagenome assembly JAABUY01 (sample SAMN10711886, study PRJNA513374) | rock metagenome | isolation source: Antarctica rocks | place: Antarctica: Victoria Land, University Valley
ATGGTGAATCTGTTCGTATGTAGGTGTTGAGGTGGAGGTGGTAGTGCCGGCCCCGCAGGCCGCCCCCCGCATCCCTGCCAGTGAGAGCCTAGGGGCTCTTGCCCTGTTCCACAGCTATGCTGCCACTGTGGGCATGTCCCAACCAGCCCTTGACGCTGCCCTGGACCTGCTCAGGGTAAGTCCTAGTGTTTCTGTAGCAGCTGTGCCCTGCAACACTGTGTATTACCCCTATAGCTGTCCTACCTTGCCACACTGTGTATGATGACCCCTGATTGACCCATGCATCAGACACATGTTTTACAAAGAGAAAAACCCTAACTGACCCATACATTTGACACATATATAACACAGGGAAACAGGAGTAATGTGTGTGGCAGCTAGGGCTTGCATTTGCTTTCATCCTGCATGTGCTCTGCATGGCATGGTGGCTTGTCTCTTGCTCTGTGTCAAGGCTGCATATAGACCCTGATACTGCTGTGCTGCTGGCTATCACAAACCTTGGCATTTTTGCTCAGCACAGCTTTGCTGGGATTTTGACCAATCAGTCTTAGTGCCCATGAGTATGCAGCTACATCTGCACACATGCTGTGGCGCAAGTATGCTGAGACATGTTGAAAAACAACACATGTTGCAAAAACAAAGCCATGTTGAAAGGAAACATTTACTCACGGAAAAACAACATGTTGCAGTCATCACCAGCATGGGTTAATTTCATTCTATGTGGTGTCATGGTGCAGGAATATGAGACATGCTGGGAGGGAAAAAACCCTGAAAAACAAAAGACATGTTGTATTTGGCATGGTTAGGTTTGGTTTTGAGTGTGGTGTGATGGTGCAGGAGCATGAGGGCCAAGGGGCTCAGCTGAAGCATGAGGCTGCTGTAATTCAATTTGATGAGATGGACCTGGAAGGCTACGGTCCCTTCAGGTAATGCTTCAGTTGGTCTGTGCATCACCAGCGCTATCATTCCATGCATGTATGCTCGTGAACCTGCATGGTATAGTAAGGATCAAACTTTGTATGTTTGAATTTTGACTGATATTTTCTGTGAATACTCAAAGCTGTCACTGCTGACTTTGAACAAAGGAGACAGACAGTTGAGGATACATACAACTGCGAAGGTCTATCAAACAGCTGCTGCAACTGACTATCTGATATGTGTGCATGAGTCCATGACACAGCACATGCCAGATACGCCTGTCAATCCTTGTGGTGATGTTACACAATTGCATGCTTCCATGGAAGGTGGTTATCACACACAGCACTGCCGTCTGCCGTCGGAGTATGTGCATTGTCATGCCATCTTGTTGTTGCAGCTGACAAGGTAATATTGCCTGTCACTCATGTCGTCACTCATCATTGTCACTCATGCAGCCTGTGCTGTGCAATGCTTAGGCATGCTCTGATGTCATTGATGCTGAATGTGTATCTGCTGTATCTAGTCCACCATTGTTCATGATGCGCAGTAAAGACTGTTTTGGATGATGGGCAGTAAAGACTGATGCTCATGATGCGCAGTTAAGGCTGACGTTCATGATGGGCAGTCAAAACTGATGCTCATGATCTGCCGTAAAAACTGATGTTCATGATGGGCAGTCAAAACTGATGTTGGCATGTTTGCAGGGAGTCGTGCACCTATGACCTCACCAACAGGGGCTTCTGCGTCATTACAGGGCGTAACGAGGATGACCAGGGGGCAGAAAGCAATGGTGCAGGCAAGAGTGCGCTAGTGATGGCACCCTTGTGGGCTCTCACCGGCAAATCTGATGCCAGAAACGAGGCAAACCCACTCACCCATGACCGTTGCTGACTGTATCACCCTGGTTTGTGCACCCAATGCACATACTTTTTAGGACCATGCTTTGGCTGACACCAGTCATGCCAGCGTCCATGGTGTGTTTCGTCCAAATAGGCTCTTAAAATTGCACTAGTTTGTGAACTGCGCAAGAACGCTATGCCTGCTGCTGCCTTGACTTGCATGAAGCAAGATGACAAAGTGGCTTTTCATTGCAGCCAATGTGTTCCGTATCAAGATTGCAAGCTGTCTCAGTTATAGCACTCGGCTTGCTGAGCAAGAGCTTCAGCAAAGACCAGAGAGAAAGGACAGTGGATATAGAGTAACATGCTGAGGGGTACATGCAGGGGGGTTCAGGGAGGGGTCTCACTAGCAGTGAGGTGCTGAATGATGAAGCTACCTCTGCACGTGTGTGTCTGCGAGGCCATGTCAACGGGAAGACTTTTGCTATAGAGCGCTCAATCAAGAGGTACTCTTACTGTCAATGCCATTCCAATCCTGATTCAGTGTAGCAGACTCACAATCAGCGAGTTCAGTGCAAACAAAGCTAAGTGCATGTTGGATGAGCTAGGTTTATGTTACCTGTTAAACCTGCAGGGTATTGTTTCCTACTGTCACGTGATCAATTGTCATGGACACGTGCGTGTGGGATATACAACAGTAATGCACAAATCATCTTGTGCATAGTCAAACATGTTGACCTTGACGAATGTAGTGGGAGGAAGAAGGGCGGACCCAAAAGAACAGCGCTGAAGTTTGAGTATGATGGCGAGGATCTGACTTGTCTTGAGCAGAGGCTGACTCAGGCAGAGATTGACCGCATACTGGGCTCTGATCTCTTAGTCAGAGCCATATTTCATGGCCAAGCTGATGTCACGGCCTTGCTGGAGGTAGCTTCATGTCTCATCTGTAATGTTTCAGTTCTCTTTTGGCTATGCGCGACTCGTGTTTGGCACCACTGGTTGGCACTGTGTGGCGTTCTGCATCCATCAAGCCTTTCATTCAAGCTGTGTATCTAGATGCTATCCGCAGAAATCAGCCTATATTGCTGATTGTGAAAACAAAATCTCTGGTGCCCCAGGAAGGCCAGCATACAGGTACTGCTTTTGTTAACATCACAATAAACACGACGCAGGGTTAGCCAACAGGCATCGTGCTATTATGCGGCTGTGACACTTACTGAGTGCCAACTTGCAGGCTGGTGATGAGAGGTTCAAGGCTGAACTAGGGTGGGTGGTGAATCTGGACATGTGGGATGAAGCTAAACAGCTGGCGGCGCAAGAACTGAAGGGTGCCACCTCTCACCTGAGCTCTGTGACTGGCCAGCAGCATGGCAGGCAGGCCGGGCTTGAAAGTTTGGAGAAGCAGGTGCGCTGCGCTGCGCTGTGTTGTGCTGTGCCGTGCTGTGCCTGATACACGTCCTGCAAAAGCTTGCCACCTCAGGGGCAAGCAGATTGCCCCTGCACTGGCCTGCATGCATTAGGGTCCTGTGTATGACAGGTGACTACGGCCAAGTAGTGATTTCGAATGTCCTTTTTGTGTCCTGTAGGCAGATGAAGCCCAAGAGAGAGTGATGTCATGGCAAGCGGACAATCAGCAGCAGCAGACCGCTCTTCAGTCAACGCTCAAGCTGATCCAGGAGCATCTCCAGGCATCTGTTCAGAGCTGCAGATCCAAGCTGACTCAGCTGCAGCACTGGCTGAGCCATCCAGAGGCTTCTAGCCAGCAGGATGACTTTTCACACCAGCTGCAGGAAGCTGAGCAGCAGCTGACAAAATTGCGACAGGAAGCCAAGCAATGTGAGGCAGAGGTGATTTGGGCAAGCCAGCAGCCGCCAGTTCAAACATCCAGCACAACCTCAGCAGGCACAGCGCAGGCTGACACTTTGAATTCAAATGAAGAACCAGAAGCCACACCATCAGGCAACAGGAGTAGAATCAATGGAAGGAACGGCAGCAGTGCAGAGGGCGTAAGCAGGACTGGGGGTGGAGCTGCAGGTCATGGCTGGGCCACATTCCGTACATCAGATGAAGACAGGTCAGAATTAATGCACAGCGCGCAAAGCATAAGGGGCGGCAATGTATGGCAGCCTGCAAGCACAGCTAGCACAAGCACAGCTACAGTGGAAGCTCCAGCAGCAGCAGCAACAGCAGCAGCTGCAGCAGGTGTTACTACCAGGCCTGTCAGGTAGGCAATCAGTGTAGCGTGCAGTGGTTATGAGAAGTCTGCAAGGCCTGTAGCATACAACATCTTCTTCAAGCTGAAAAGGGGCTAGATGTTGTGAAAGCCCTTCTTGGGCTACTGGAAAAGCTGTATCTGTCATATGTGTCATTGTGTTAACACGTGAGCTCTGCAGCCATCCAACTCTGCTGAGTCAAACGGTGTGTCACACACCATGTTCATCTATAGCATCTGCAATTTCAGGCAGGAATTGCAACATAGTAATTTCCATTGTGGTTTGTTTTCTTTGGTGTTGTATTGAGGTCGAAGTCCAACCCGCTGTGGTCAAGCAGGTTTGTCTCTTTTGGGTAAAGTGCATTCAGTGTTGTTCTAGACGTCTCTATGAAGACACAATGCATGGTTTTCAGGCCACCAAGGCATGTGATCACCCCTGAGGTGGAGGCAGCCGAGGCACAGCTCCAGCAGCTGCAAAACATGCTGATGAACCAGCAAGCAGAACTGGGCGCTAAGCGGGCTGATGTACAGGTATGCTGTCCGGCTCAAGTCCATCCCATAGCTGTGGTGCAAGCATGACTTGTCCCACCTCAGCTGTGGTGCAAAGTTTCGTGGTCACCCTCATTTCTGACTCTGAAGGAGATGAGCTAGTTGTAGGGATGAGGATTCGTGAGGTTGGTCATGCACACACTGGGTACATGCTGAAGCAAAACAAACATCGTGCTCATTTCGTTCCTGACGTCAGGTGTGAGTCAAACACTGTCATCATCACTACTCAATTTGTTGCGAGGCTGACAAGCTGGCAGGCTTCAAGCACGTGTAAGTGGCTGATAATTGTCCTGGCATGCAGGCAGCAAGCAGCAGCTATGAGCAGTACTTGAGCCTAGCATCACAGCATTTGGGTCACAGCACGCATCAGGACTCGTCTGAGCTGCTGTGTGACCGGTGCCTCCAGCCCATTGATGAAGCCACCTTCCAGGCAAATGTCTGGCGATTGGAGGCAAGTCCTTCTGTATCCCAGCAATGCATAGCATGCATGGTACAGCAGCACAGCGTGCATAGTACAGCAGCACAGCATGCATACCACAGCACGCGTGCAACAGCCATGGCTCCCATTGGGCTCTCTGGTTATTGTTGGCAGTGTGTGGCTACTGTCCAACCACCATGGGGTCTAGATGCAGCTCTCAAAAGCTTTTCTTCATAGACATGCTTGCATGCAAGCTGCTATTGCATGTTACATGGGCCACCAGAACAGGGCGACGCTGTTGCCTGAACCACGTGCATGCTGATGCATGCACACAATTGCTTGACCTGATGCCACAAAGTGCTGGTCATGAGGCTCTGTGCTGGGCCTTCAGGAAGTGATGGAGCAAGCTCGAGCACTTCAGGTCAAAGCTGAGCATGACATCAGGCACTGCACCACAGCTGTGGGCCAGGCTGCTCAGAGCCTGCGCCGCATACAGCAGGAAGCTGCTGAGGCAGCTGAGACTGTCTGGAGGTGCCAGGTGGCACAACATGAGGCTGCAGTTAGGCATGAGCAAGAAGCTTTTCAGGCAGAGCAGGTGTGGTCTGAAAGTACATTGCCCTGCCCTGGGCTAACTCACGCTGCCCTGCCCCGCCCTGCTCTGCCCTGCCCTGCTCTGCCCTGTTCTCCTTTGTCCTGTCTTGCCCTGCTTCAAAGTTGCGCTGCCCTGGTTTGCCCTGCCCCTATTCTGGCCTGCCCATCCTGACTTGCCCTGCCATCTACAGATCTGCCCTGCCCGGCCTTCACCTGCCCTGCCCTGCTGGTCTCATGTAACCTGTACCTGTGTAGCACAGCTGTTTCTGCTCTCAAGCATGGCTGTCAGTAGGCAGGGCCATAAAAGACATAGGTTGACTGTTGCACACCTTTTGTCAACTGCTTTGTCTCACCATCAATATTGATGTTGTCTGATTTGCAAGAGCAATCTGATACAAAGTTACTGGTATGCAGGCTGCACAGCAAGCTGCCCTACAACATCAGCTTGAGGCTTGGCAGGCCCAGGAAGCTACCAGAGCAGCTGCTGAGGCAATTGAGCAGGAGAAGCAGCAAGCACAGGAAGCTGAGCAAGCAGCTGCATGGCGGCAGGCAGAGGCAATAAAGGAAGGTGCCAGGCAGAAAGAGAGGGCTGCTTGGGGTGCTGTCAGTCATGCTGAAGCTCAGTATTCAGCGCTGCAAATGGAGGCTGCACAGTATGTCCTTTACACTATAGCTTTGACATCAACTGATGTCTGTTGTGACCAAGCATCTGCAATTGTAGCCATAGCTGCGTTTGGCAAAGATTAAGCTGCAAGGGGCTACAGTGTGCATGACACAGCATTATGAGCTTGCATGTCTCTAGCATGTTTGGGTCATGAATGCCACAACAAGAAACCTTTCCTGTGGATGGGCAGAGAATGGCTACGAAATAGACTGAAGCAGCAACAGCATGTGCCACATGGACAGGTGGTCTTTGGTCCAAGTTAGCACACATGCCTGCCACCTGCATTTAATATTTTGCGTGCATGAGTGCATGAGTGTCTGTCTGTCTGTCTGTCTGTCTGTCTGTCTGTCTGTCTGTCTGTCTGTCTGTCTGTCTGTCTGTCTGTCTGAAATCACGCCATGCTATTTGGCTGTTGCCTCGTTCACTCAACACGCTCATCTCTGGCAGCAGCTCTAGCGCAGACACACAAACACTGTTACAGATCTTCTGTCAATGTCACAAGCTTACAGTTGGTGTATCGTGCAGGTGGCAGCAGAGCAGAGCTGCACAACAGCAACTGGCCAGGAGCACAGTGCTGCAGAGTGAGCCAGCACTGGCAAGGTTGACTGTTCAGCCCTTGGGCATGCATGAGCCAATGTCTTTGTCTGTGGAAGCTGACCAAAATGTGCCCTCAGATGAGGATGTTTCACAGGCAAGTATGGTTGCAGTCTTGTGGCTCCTTTCCGGCTTGTTGCCTATCAGCACTCATGGCCTGAGTGTGTGTGCCACAGTTATGGGGGGTTCTGTGCTTGAGTGCATGTTGACTTTAGACTTGTTTGTCTGAACAGTCCCTCCCCTGCCCTGCATGATCAGCTAGAGAGCACAAGCACTATCACCATTCTGCTTATTGGCATGTGTGAGCATTTGGGACAAGGTGTCTGTGTTGCAGCAGGTGTGTCAGCAGTGCAGCAGCCTGCTGAGAGCAGCTGAGTCAGCATCACATGACTGCATGCTGCAGCAGCAGCAGCTGGAAGCTTTGAGGCAGGCCGTCAACCCTTACTCAGCTGAGTTCAGCCGGTTGAGTCAGCTGCAAGCTGAGAGTCAAGAGGCACTTGATCTGCTGAACACTCAAAAGGCTGATCTGCAGCAGCAGGTGATGTACCATGATGATTGTACTTTACACTACACAATGTGTATGCAGAAGTGCAAGGATTGACACACCTTGTCCATGCTGACTGCTATCACAGCTTTCTTGCATTGTTGTTGGTAGGCCACCTACCACAGCTGCTCATCTGCAAATGTTACAGAGACACAATCATGCTTGGTTATGTTATACCTGTGCAAAAGCTTCAATTGCGGAACAAATATGCCCGTAGAGGAGCCATGAGAAACGGCCCACAGCAGCTTATCATGTTTGGCAGATGTGTTATGTTGACAAGGGGTTTGGAATCCAGTGCAGGTGAGTCTGTGGGGGGAGGTGGATAGGGGCTTTGGGCGCACAGGGGTGCAGAGCTTTGCCCTTGAGGGGGTGCTAGGGGAACTGCAGGTGATCAATCAGTCAATTGTCCTTGTGGGTCACTGCAAGCAGATACTGCACTTACTATTGATGATGGCCTGCACTGGTCAGCCAGCATGGTACTCGGGTCCATCAGCAATAACGCTTTTGCTCAAAACCTGCCCAAATTTCAAAACAGCAAAGCTGACCTGTCTTACACAAGAGTCATTGCTGCATTTGCAATGCATCAGCATGCATTTACGTCATGGTTGACTATCATTATCAAATACCGTGCTGTACAAGACAGACATGTCAAGTGTCATGCTACACATGTTGTCCCTCACTTATGGGAAGACTACATGACCATCATAGTCACATACATTACTAGATGGTCGAATGGTCCACATGCTGTACTTGCAGTCCCAATTGCCATGACTCATGCCTACAGTGCGGCTGTATTAGCATCACTTGCATTCAAATGTGTCAATGCGTGCTGTGACAGGAGCTGACAAGTAGATACTTGGAGCAGCTAAGCAGTGGCACCACTCTCACATTGGCAGCCTTCAGGCCTGCCAGCAAGTCAGGAGCAGCAGAGATTGAGCGCATCACAAAGGCACAGCCCCCATCCTAACCCCTAGTTTCCTATACATGACCCTATCATGGTCTCAGCATGCACAGTGTCAGAGTCATTGTCTGCTGACAACTCAATACATGCGCATATGCCTTTGGCCATAGTCTGTGGTATGCTGGTCCTGTCACGTGCATTGTCATGCCCTGTAACTGTATGTCAGCCATCAGAATATAGCCCTGTTCAGCCCTGTATGCAGGGTCGTTTTGCCCTGCGTGCAGTGAGTTTATGGTCGTTGTTTGCCATCAACCATTTCATGGAGCATGTAAGGCAGACTGACTTTCAATGTATAGTGAAGCATGTTTGGCCTGCCGTTTGGTCCCTTTTGCCAAAATGTCAGGATTTTGCTACACCCCAGCTTTATTTTAAAATGTGCCTGTTGCTTCAGAGTGTGCATGTGCGAAGTGAGAGTGGCTTGAAGGAGAGGTCTATCAGGCAGCTCAGCGGTGGTGAGAGGAGACGAGTTGCACTTGCATTAGCTCTGGGTTTTGCTGACCTCATCTCCGGCCGAGGCCAGTTGCGCTGCAATCTCATTGTTCTTGATGAGGCAAGCGCTTCTGCACATCCAGTCACCAGCTCACTGAACTACAATGACTGCTGCTCTCAGGAGTCAGTCAGTATGCGCATTCTTGTTGGCGTGTTGAAGAAGGCATGCACGCCACAATCACACAAGCAGCTTGCTGGTGCTGCAATGAGTTGTTGATCAGTCTCAGTGTCAACCCTCTGCTGATGTACCAATTACTGCTGGTGAGAGGGCATGCCTGTTCTGCAGGTGCTGCAACAGTTGGATGGGGAGGGAAAGTCCCGGGTAGGAGCAGTGTTGCGCAATCTGCCACACACATCCATTCTGGTAGTCGGCCAGGCAGATTCTTACCTGGCTCAGATCACTGACAATGTTGATGTGGTCATCAAGCGCAATGGCTGTGCAAGCATTGAGTGAACAAAACAGATGGGAACGAGCCTGACTATATTTAGGCGATGTACACAGAAGCATAGAGTCTGTTTAGTTGGCATTGTGTAGTTGATGCCCCTGCCAATCTAGCTAGGCCCTTCAGGCCTGCAACTTTCCAGATCTGGTTGTCTGGGTGAACCACAATGCAGCAAGACCTTGTCAAGCTTTCATAATCTAGCATGTGCTTGGTGCACTCTCCACCTCTAGATTCTATCCTTTGCTCACCAGGATTCTTTTAGTAAACAGTAGCAGGACAGGATTCAGTAGGACATTCAATGCACACGTGGCGTCTGCATTGAACAGCCTAAAGTGAAACCAGACTGCTGCAGTGAGCTGAAGTGGTTGCCGCATCGAGACATGGGCAGGGAAAAGATTGGAAGCGTTGCCATGAAAATCGTTAATGTTGCCTTGGGATACCACCCAGGTCACCGTCACTTGCACTCACTGTGATGGTCAATCCTCACTCCGAGTCCTTGATAGCAATACAGAGTCACGCCATATATGATGCAGTCAATAATAGATGCTCAAACCTAATTAGCTAGATGTTCAGCATGATCTCCATTCTGACTGCTTTGGAGTGTAAGATGTCCACGGTCATCCTGCACCAGGTCCTGACTCAGGACCTGGGCGAAAGGCTCTAGGTCCATACTATGGACAAAGAGCACCAAGTCCTGACTCAGAACAAGGGCGGAAGGCTGTAGGTCCATACTACGGACAAAGAGCACCAAGTCCTGACTCAGGACCTGGGCCAAAGGCTGTAGGTCCATACTATGGACAAAGAGCACCAAGTTCTGACTCAGGACAAGGGCCAAGCAACTCCACACAGCTCCTGGCAAGCAGTAGTTGTGATGACATAGCGCCAAAATGCAGCTCCACAAAGGTAGACCAGCTTCATGTAGGGGTAGACAAGCCATGGTGAGGAACTGATTGGAGGAAGATTCACAGCATCCTGCACACAGTCAAGCCAAGACTTTTCTGAAGAAAAAGAATAACGGTCACACTTGCAAGCTGAATGCAACAGTGTCACAGACCTTGAGCACAAATGAGCGGCTTGTCAAAGGTCTGACCACAAAGCTGTTTCTGATGGCACAACTGTCAAAAGATGCATGCCAGGAACTGCAGCAAAACACAAACAGTCAAAGATGTCGCCTGATGAAAGCAGCACAACTAATCTCACCTGAAGAAGCAATCAATTGAAACAGCCAGCATAATCTCCATTCTGACTGCTCTGGAGTGTAAGGTCATCCTGCACCAGGTCCTGACTCAGAACAAGGGCAAAAGGCTGTAGGTCCATACTATGGACAAAGAGCACCAAGTCCTGACTCAGGACCTGGGCCAAAGGCTGTAGGTCCATACTATGGACAAAGAGCACCAAGTCCTGACTCAGGACCTGGGCGAAAGGCTGTAGGTCCATACTATGGACAAAGAGCACCAAGTTCTGACTCAGAACAAGGGCGAAAGGCTGTAGGTCCATACTATGGACAAAGAGCACCAAGTTCTGACTCAGAACAAGGGCGAAAGGCTGTAGGTCCATACTATGGACAAAGAGCACCAAGTTCTGACTCACAACAAGGGCG
>JAABUY010007021.1_pt1 | contig 10821 bp, 8 predicted proteins | sample 5560271 | NCBI WGS metagenome assembly JAABUY01 (sample SAMN10711886, study PRJNA513374) | rock metagenome | isolation source: Antarctica rocks | place: Antarctica: Victoria Land, University Valley
AGGATGAGCTCCAATTCTCGGCGGAAGGCGGCAGCCTTCGTTCGGTGGCACGAGCCGGATGACGCGAGAGTGTCAAGTCCGGATCTGTGAGCGGCTCGGGGTGAGACTCCCCGGGCCGACTCGGCAGTAGCGGCAACTGGATCGCGCCGGCCCCCACTGTCATGCCGACCGCCGTCCAAAGTGCGACACGCCGGCCCTGACCCACACCGCGGCTAACTAGAAGTGCGATGTCTGGTCCTGGCACGACCTGCATGGCGAGTACAGCAGCGGCGAAGGTCAGCAGCGTTCCAAGATCGGGCATTCTGGCGTTCCTTCACAGCTTACGGCAGGGCCGCCTCTTCTTCGATGGCTTGGTCAGGCGGCGCCAAAGGAGCTCATGCAATTCGCGAAGCCAGGCGACCAGAAAGCCTTTGCCCAATGATGGACGCGGATAGAGCGGCGCAGGCCAGCAGTCCAGAAAGGGTCCGATTGGTAGAGGGTTTCAACTGCCGTTTGGTCGGGAGCGTTGACTATCCAGATGCCCCCCAAAGGAATGCCCTCCTGGCTGTCACGGAGAGCACCAGCAGCAACCACTTTGTCGGGATGGTGCGCCAGGAAAGCGAGATGCGCGGGCATGTGCTGCTGCCGCTCGGGCAGCCGCTCCGGCTGGTCCGCATACACATCCTCGAACTGGACAACAAACAACATCGGCGGCTCCCTTCGCTGGCATGACCCAGACAGGTTCAACGGGTATGATCTCAGCCCACACTGATGGGCACCCCGGCAAGCCAGGACAATCTGCCACATGGGGAATGCCGTCAAGACGCTGGCGCCGTGATCTTCTGATGCCTGTCCGTCAAACGAACCATGACCGGTCACCCCGGATGTGTCCGCTAACTTCGCCATCCGCATGGGAGAACGGACAAGATGATTACCGGACGGCAAAACGGACAGATGACTACGGCAAGAATTGGCTGGGCAGGTCCACGCCGCCAAGTGGCGGTTCGTGACAGAGGTGTTGGGTCGAGACCTAAAAGGGCCTTGGCCCGCCCTGCCGGCGCTCTTGGGCGGGCGCTTGCTGGCGCTTCGGGTTGAGATGCACCGCCAACTTCCCACGCATACCCGCCCTGCCCAGCACCTCCTGCGCAGCCTCAAGCGCCTGGTCCTGTCGGTCCATGGCCTCGCTGATCGGCGCCAGCTTGCCCTCCAGAGACTTCCGCAGCGCCTTGTTCTGCACCCTGGCACGCGCCATGGTCCCCACGTCCTCGCCCTCGTCAAGCTCCTTGGCTTTGCGGATGCGGCGGCTGGTCCGGATGCAACCATCGACCGCGCCATCCAAGGCCCGGCGCACCTGGTCCACAAGGTCGATGCCGAGCGTCTTGTATGGCTTCTCGCTCATGTTCTTGGCCACCCGCTTCCATAGCAGCGCGTCCGTGATCTCGGTCGGGTCGCCCAGCGCGCGGGCGGCCTGCTCCGCCTGAAGCTCGGCCGCCTTGCTGACCATGGTCCACGACATGTTCTCGTGCCGGCTCTCGGCGACATAGCCCTTGAAGGCCGTGATGCCAGCGCTGCCCCGCGGCAGGGCGTTGATGTGCTCGGCCGACGTGATGCCTTGCGCCGCGTCCACGGTCAGGCATTGCCCGTAGCCCAGCAGCAGGCGCTTCGTGGTCGGGTCGAGCAGCCGGCGCCATTCGACATGCCCGACACGGCCGACCTGGTTTTCCAGCACGAGGCCGTTGTCCCACCATCCCTTGACCGTCACCACGTCGCCGTTGGCCCCGATGAAGCCCCGCTTGCCGTCGATCTGCGCGAAGGTCTTCTTGTAGAGCCTGAACTTGTCGCCAGCGGCAACCGGCAGGTCGTAGGTCTCGCCGCGGTTGTTGATCGCCTGATAGACCGTCTCGGCGCCCGCGATCTCGCCCCGGTCCCGGAGGATGCCGCGGATGGCCCGGCTGATCTCCGCCGCGTCGGCGTTGGTCAAGGCCGTGACGGTCACGCCGCGCTTGCTGCCCTTCTCCCGCAGCGCGTCGCGGCGCTCGACGTAGAACGCCGCGATGCGGGCCACCACCTGATCGTAATCGCCTCCGATCAGGTGCGCGTGCCCATCCGCGATCTTCATGTCCAGCGCCTGCGCGGCCTCGCCGTCGCGGAACAGCGTCGCGATCTCCCTCGCCCGTGCCGTCTTCTGCCGCACGGTGGCGAGGAGCTGCGGCGCGGCCTCCTCGGGCATGTTGCGGACCATGATCTCGATGGCGCTTGACGCCTCGATGGCCTGGCACTGCTCGGCGTCGCCCAAGCCCCGGATGATGCAGCCGGTGTCGCGCCACAGCTTCATCATTTCGAGGAACTGACGCGGGCCGAGCTGCGCCGCCTCGTCGATCACCAGCACGGTGTTGCGGTCCACCTTGATGTCGCCGGACTGCACGCCGGCCAGGAACGGGTGGACGGCAATCGTCTCGTCCACGCCGGCCTCATTCAGCGCGTCCGCCTGGCGCCACGCCTGCGAGATGCCGAACACCTTGCGCCCGTCGCGCTGCCACGCCAGCACTGCCGGCGGCAGGACGCGCGTGGTCTTGCCAACGCCGGCCACGCCCTCCAGGAACACCAAGCCGCCGCCAAAGGCGAAGCGCTCCGCTGCCGCCAACTGATCCTCGCCCATGGTTCCCGTGAAGTCGATGCCGGAGTCCGCCACGGCCTTTCGGAACGTCGCGTCGGGCACGACGCCGGCAGGCGCACGGGATGCCTGATAGACAAGCTCTGCCATGTCCCGTTCCAGTTTGACCTGCACCGAGTTCGTCACCCGCAACCTGCCGTCCATCTCGCCGACGATCAGCACCGCCCGTGTCCCGTTCACCATGACGCCGTCGCGTTCCAGCCGCTGCACCACGGCCTCGATGTCGCCCTCGCCCTTGATGCCGACGCCGATCAGGCCGCGCGTGGCATGGACCCGCACAACGCTCTGGTCGATTACGGCAGCCGTCGCAAACTCCTTCTCGATGTGCCGGGCGGCAAACTCCGTGGCCCGCTCGATGCGCTCCTGGTCGCCCAGCTTCTCCCGGTGCTCGCCCGTGATCGCCGTCTCGTGCTGCCATCCAAGCCGGGCGGCGGTGTCGTCCCAAGTGCCTTGGCCGGGACTGGCGGCATCTTTCCGGAGTTTGGTGTTGGCGGCGGTGGCGTTCAGAAGGCCCAGCTTGCGTTCCACACCGATGGTGTCCCAGTCGAGGCCCTGGTCTTGGGCGAACTGCCGCGCTTTGCTCACCGTGGCCTTGTGGCCTTTTGAGAACGCATCGCGAACCGCTTGCGGGACGCTGGCAATGGCGACGGCCTGCTCGTTCTGGTCGTATTCCAGCTTGATGCCCATGGCGTCCAGCTCGTTGGCGAGGAACGCCTGAAAATGGGCACCGAACTCCTTGATGCGCCCCTGCGTCTCCTTCATGTCGAGCGATCCGACGTGACCGGAGGCCGTCACCACGGCGTTGAACAGCGTGTTGTGAATATGCACCTGGGGATCACCCGGCACTGCGGCATCGACCACGTAGGTTTCGCCGTCCGGCCCGTCCTGCAACGCGAGCGTCGGCCGCGCACTGAAATGCATGAAAGAGGCCCATGCTACCTCGCCTGGTTCCGCGCCGTCCTTTCCGCCATCTCCCCGACGTGCCCAGCCGATTTCCTGACCTACATACCGCATGGTCCGGTCGTTGGCCCGCCAGATGGCTTGTAGGAACGCAGCGCGCTCCTCGTCTGTCTTCGCGAACGTAAAAGCGAGGGTGACGGACTTCTCCGGGCTGATGGTCAGGTCGAGTGCGGAGATGTCCCGGCTGGCAGGGGACCATGCCGCGCCGTCGTTGCCGCGCTTCGCCTCGAACAGCCGGTCCAGCGCCTCCGGCGTAGGCGGCTTGGTGATGTCGATGCCCAGCGCCTCCGCCACCTCGGGCGCCATGTCCAAGCGCCAGGACGCCCGCGCGTCCCGCCCGTAGTACTTGGTCAGCACCGCGGCGCTGCTGCCCTCGTCCGGCTCGGGTGCAAAGTTGGAGTTCTCGGTCAGGTAGGCCCGGACCAGCTTGCCATTGCTCGCGGCACTGATCTTGCGAAAGGTCATCATTGGTCGGTCGCCTGGACAACCACCTTGGTCAGGTCGCGGATCAGGGCAGTCTGCCGCTCGATCCGGTTGGCCAACTCCATCAGCGTCTCGGCAAGGCTGGGACCGGTCTTGGGCTGCTCCTCCGGGGTCAGCAGCTCTACGACCTCCTCCAGCCTGGCGTTCGCCATCTCAAGCTGAGGTTGCTGGTCACGAACCGCCTGCACCACGGAGACCAGCAGGTGCCCTTGGGCCTCCAGCGTTTGTAGAACGCGCTCTTGGAACGCCTCGTTGTTCATATGCCTACCTCCTTCAGGTGAGGAGGCAGGGTCACTTGGCCGGGTGCGAACGCCCTCCCTACCAAAAGCGCATCCCGCAGGGATGCATTGGTGCATACCACTATTTGCTGTCCGCCCGCCGTCAGCTTGCCGTCTTAGGGTGTCAGCCTGCCGTCAGCTCCCTGTCAGTCCCCTGTCCATCGCAGGTTAGCGGAGATGTCGCGGAAACGTCCCGTTCGCACCCGAACGGCGGATGTTCCATCCATGACCCAGAAAAAAGCTGCCTGCCTGCATCCCGCCATTCCCGACGCCGTGTTGTTGGGCACTGTGCGATCCCGATTGTTCTGGCTGCTCTACGAGCATCACGACGTTCTGGCGGCCAAGTGGAAAGGCAGCCGCGTTAGTTGGGATGCCGTCTGCGAATGGGCCACGGCGGAGGAAGCCTGGGATAAAGGCGGCAAGCCTCCCAAAGCTGGCGCGGCCCGCAAAACGTGGGAACGGGTGCGCGCTTTCAAGGCGCTCGAACGTGCTGAAACTGCCTGCGCTGATGCGCCATGAGAAAGGCGAAGGTCCCGCCTGGCGTTCCAGAGCCAGTGCTGAAGGGCAGTGAAAGGTCTGCCCTGTTTTGGCTTCTCTACCAGCATCACGACGCACTTTGGGACAAATGGAACGGTCGCCGCGTCGATTGGAAGCTGGTTTCCGCATGGGCCGAAACTCAACAGGCATGGGACAGGAACGGTCGAACGCCGCAGCCTGATACTGCGCAGAGAACATGGCACCGTGTCCGCGCTTTGGTTGCCCGGGAAACGGCCGAACGGCAGGCCAAGCAGCGCCCGGCCCCTGTGCGCAGCCCAGCGGTCAATCACGCCCCCGCGATAGCGCCGCCTCCGCAAAGCCGTTCGCAGCCGCCCGCGCCACAAGAGACTCCGCAGTCAGACGTGGAGAGACGCATGGCGGCGATGAAGGCGACGATCAATCGCCGGAGCGGGCGTCCTGCTTGACGAGCAACAGGAGAAACAGATGACATCCAAGAAGACAATCGACGCGGCCGTAAGCTCCGGGGATGCGATCCTTCAGCCGGCAGAGGACATCGGGGTGGCTGCCGTCGCCTTGAAGAAGCCCGTCTATATGGCGAAGTGGGGACGGGGCCGCCTGGGCGGCACTGGTGCCCTGATGGTGCTGGGCCAGCGCGCGGAAGCGCAGGGGCGCCCCGTGCGCTGGCTGGACGGCGATCTCAAATCGGGGACGCTATCGGCCTTCTACGGGGATAGGTGCTCGCGCGCACCGTCCGAGGATGCGGTCGATTTCCGCGACTGGATCATGGGAGACCTCGACGACCTGATGCTGGATCGGCAATCCCGTGCGCTTGACGTGTCAGGCGGCAGCTCCTCCATGGAGGAGCTGCTGCGCGACATGGAGCTGCCCTCCTTCTGCGAGGAGAACGGCATGCGCTTCACCTGGCTTTGCGCCCTTGGCCCCAACGTCGAGGATTTCCAGCATGTGCGGAGTGCCGTGGACGCCAACCATATGCAGCCCAGAGACATGCTGCTGGTCCTGAACGAGGGGGTTGTCCGCAAAGGACAGAATGCGGCAGGCGCCTTCATTCCCCTCATGGAGAACAAGGGCTACATGCAACTGATGGAGGCCGGCGCGCGGATGCTCTACCTTCCGCAGAACCCGGTGATGGATGAAGTCCGCCAGCTCGGCGTGAGCTACTACGATATCCTGGCCGACTGCCGCGACCCGATCACCGGGAAGGTGAAGGCTGCGAGGCAGCATATCGTGAAAAGGTGGCTGGGAGCGCTGGAGGCCGAGATTGCCGAGCAGAGGGCGGAGGATGCAGTGCCATGAGCGCCGAACTTACCCGCGTCGGGACTGCAATCGACCTTTTGGATGCCGCTGGGCATGAGGAAGGCATCACACCGGATACCTACCTGGGCGCATGGGCGGTCGCCCAGCGGGATCTGGTCCAGGCGCTGTATGCACTTGAGCAAACGCGGGAAGCACAGTCGCAGGACGTGCTCGTCAAGGCCAAGGCCTCGGTGGAGGCCGGCGCCGAAACCATGCGGTTGCAGGTCGAGGCCATGCAGCTTGAACTGCGCAAAATCGACCGGCATATTGAGCAGTCCAAGATCACTTTAGGCAAACGGACGGATGAGACCGTCCAAGCGCTGATGGACATCTTCACCGACAAGGTGCGTGACGTGCTGGTCGCCCGCGCTAGGGCCTGGAGCCAGACGCGCTACCTGCAAACTGCCGGGGGGCTGGCGTTCGCCGGGTTCCTTCTGCTGGCTGGCGGCTACTGGGCCGGGGCAAGCCGGCCGGGCAACGGAGCACCGCACGACTTCCTCCAGCAGTGCGCCAGCTCGTTGCGGCGGGACCCGGCGACCGGGCGGACCTTCTGCGCCGTCGAGGTGCTGACCCGGTAGAGCCTCGCGGTCCCTTGACAACAAAAGTTTGGAGGCGTGCCGTAGGAACGGCGCATGAGTGGCGCAGAATCACCATGGACGGCTTTCGTTATTACGCCGAAAGTCGTGCCCGCAACGTGACTTGAGGAGAGTTCGGCAACCCACACGAATCGCGAGCCGGAAAAGAGAAAGGCCACCCCTGGCAGGGCGGCCTCTCGGTAGGCTCAGAAACCACCGAACCCTTGGCCGGGTTCGCAAACTCAACAGGTAAGCGCGAGAGTAGGGATTGCTTTTTCGGCAGTCAAGGCTCTCGACGGTGGTTCTCTGCCTTCCCGCAGGCTCGTCCAACGAAAGGACGAGGGCATGGACACGCACACGGCGCCGCCGACAGGCCGGCGCAAGATCACCCCACTCCAGCTCCGGGCCGAGGCCGCCGGGGCTGCTGCCTTCATCCCCACGACGCCAGGCCGGGCGCTGGCCGCGTTCAAGCGCGCGGAGCCGGCGTTGGGTGCTCCCGCCCAGGTGGTCAAGCTGGTGGACTACCTGGTCGGTCGCACCCGGCCCCAGGATTGGGACGGCAGCGCCGGCCTCGGCCCGATTGCCTGGCCGTCAGACGCCGAGCTGGAGGACCGCCTGAACGTCGGGCCGAGCCAGCGCAAGGCGACGATCCGCGCCGCGCTGGACGCGGGCTACGTGCGCCTGCGTCGCAGCCCGAACGGCAAGCGTTGGGGGCACCGCGACAAGCAGGGTCGCATCACGGACGCCTACGGCTTCGACTTGGCGCCCCTGGCAGAGCGCACGCCGGAGTTCGACCGGCGGTCGGCCGAATGGGAAGCGCGTCGCGACGAAGGCCGCCGGCTGCGGCGCGAGATCACCACCTCGCGCAACCACGTCCTGTCCCTGGTGGACTTGGCGCTGGCGCAGGAGCTGGAAAGCGAGGACTGGCCTGCCGCCGCGGCCAAGGCCGACGCGCTGTGGCGTGGGCGGGGTGCGCAGCGCGACCCGCTGGTGCTGGTGCCGATTGCGGCCCGGTTGCGGGCGCTGGACATCCATGTGGGGGAGCAAGTGACTGCGGCTCTGGTGGCTGTGGAACACGGGGAAATCGACCCCATGGAGGCGGAATACCGGCCCCACCTTACAACTACAACCCAACTTCCTATCGCTAAAGCGAATACAAACACACCAACCCAACCAACCAAAGTAGGGCCTGAACGGCCCATGACTCACAAGAAAAGAGGTAGTTCTGCCCAGTCGGATCAGCACGCAGCGAAAAAGTCGGTGCAAGCTGAACCAACTCGGAAGCCAGCAACGGGCAACGGTACGATTGTTGGGGCAGCTCTTCCTCAGAAAGATGCCATGCCGTCGTGCGCGCTGCGGGGGTTCGTGGTCACGCCAGGGTTCATCTTGGAAATCGCGCCCATCTTCCGCGACTGGACATCCACCGCCTGGCCGAACTGGGACGAACTGGGCCGGGTCGCCTACGATGTCCGCGGCGCCATCGGCATTTCCCCTCATGCATGGGGCCAGGCGTGGATCACGCTCGGCGGCGATGCGGCGATCACGGCTCTGGCCGCGATCTGTGCCCGTCACGCCGCCGGCAAGGTCAAGTCTCCCGGCGGGTTGCTGCGCAAGATGGTGGAGCTGCACCAGAAAGGCACGCTAAGGCTGGACCGCACCCTGTTCGGGCTGGCGGAAAAGGTGGGCTACGGTCGGCGCACGCCTGCAGAGCGGCAATGTGGGTCTCACCCAACATCGCTGCTATGAGCCGCAAAGTAGCGGCGTCCTACTGGGGCCTGGGCTGCCAGCATCTCGGCCAGGCACACCGGCATGGTCGGGACGGCTGGTCAAGCAAGCCAGCGCTTCGGGGCCGATCTGGGGCGGAAGGCCCACCGGCGCGAAAACGTACGGTAGCGGCTTGCACGCAATGTTGTGGGTCGAGGTGGGCGTTGCAGCAAACCCCTGATCCCGCATGGCCCCAAGGAGATAAGATAGGCCGAGACGCCGGTATTGATCGGGATAGGGGGACGCCTCACGGCGCCGCCCCTCCCACACCACCGGGCATACGGGTCACGTACCACGGCGGTTCGACCAGGTTAAGCTGGTTTCGGAACATAGAGTCGGGGGAGACCAAGGGAATCGAAGTGGTGGTTTCGTAGGGCCGATTGAACCGCCGGGTGTCCTGACATGCGCCAGAAGCCCGTCGGTGAACCGGCGGCGACCGCTGCTCTGAACTGTGATACGCCTCGACGGCGCAGTTCTTTGAAGCGGTTGCGCCCGTTCCCCCACTGCCGCCAAAGATATGAGCGCAATCTTCGGCGGGTCCACGCCTCCAGGTTTGTGAGCACGCGAGGGGTCTGGCAGAACCCGAAGTAGCCGCGCCATCCGATGAGGTATGGCGTTAGCTCCTCGATAATCTGCGTCAGGCTGAGCCCTCGTGTCCGGCAGGTCTGCTCCCGGATCCGCGTCTTGAATGTGTCGAGGGCCTTTGGCGCGATACGCCGCTCGCCGCCGTCGTTCGAGATGCTGAATCCCAGGAACTTGCGCTCGTCTGGTCGCGCCACCGCACTCTTCGTCTCGTTGACCGTCAGCCGCAGCTTCGTGGTCAGGAACCGGCTCACCGAGGTCATGACCCGTTCGCCGGCGCGGTGACTGCGAACATAGATGTTACAATCGTCCGCGTACCGGCAGAAGCGGTGACCACGGCGGGTCAGCTCCTTGTCGAGATCGTCGAGCACGAGGTTGCTTAAGAGGGGCGAAAGGGGGCCCCCTTGCGGGGCCCCCTCATCCACCGGAAGCACCAAGCCGTCTTCCATCACCCCGGCAGTGAGAAATGCCCGGATGAGTTTGAGCACGCGTTTGTCGGATATCCGTATGGCGACGCGCGACATCAGGATGTCGTGGTTAACTCGGTCGAAGAATTTTTCGAGATCGAGATCAACGACGACGTTGTAGCCCTCGGCGACGTATCGTTGCGCTTGGGCCACCGCCTGATGGGCCGAGCGCCCCGGGCGGAATCCGTAGCTATGCTCGGAAAACGTTGGGTCCCACCGCTCTTGCAGTACTTGCAGCACGGCTTGCTGGATCAGTCTGTCGACGACGCAAGGCACGCCGAGCTTCCTGATCCCACCGCCCGGCTTGAGTATTTCGACCCGCTTGACCGGCTGTGGCTGGTAGGTTCCGTCGAGTAGTTGAGACCGTATGCTTGGCCAGTGCTCACGCAGGTAGTCCTTGGCGTCGTCGATGGTCATCCCATCCACGCCCGGACTGCCCTGGTTCCTTCGAACGCGTTTCCACGCACTCCGGAGATTCTCGCCGTCGCACACCTCCTCCATGAGCTGTTCCGTTACAGCCGGGCTTTCGGGTGCTGGTTTCGCCGCGAGTGGTTCGGCCCTTGGGTGGCCGCTGACCGGGGTTTCACCCCGATCCTGCGGTTCCAAGGCCAGTGAGCGCTGGGTTTTCTGCCGCTTTCCACTCATGAGATGCCAGTCCTATTTGCCACTTCCAATCGTTCGGGCCTTCACCCATCGTTTCCGGCTCGGCCTATCCGTTGCTCCACCTTTCGGTTTGGAGTGCCTCAATTAGCCTTGCCGACAGCATGACCTACTATGCCCTCTGCTGACTCCTACGCCCCGGTCAGGTCCCCTTGCGGTTCCCTCAGTTCCGAAGTCGGAACGTGGCGCAGGCCTCCCTGGGTAAGTTCGATCGCCTTCCCCGCATCCCTGCCGGATCTACAGCCCTGGTCTTTGATGGATATGGACTTCGCGATTAGTCGCCCGCTCGTCCGGCCAGGGATGCCTCGTATCCAGTTTCTGTTCGTCAGGTCGCGGTTTTGCTCCACACTTCCTTCAGACACCGCCTCGCGGTGATGCCCTTGTGCTTCGCTAAGCCTTCACCTCCATCAGGTTGGCTAGAGGACTTTCACCCCCAAGCTATCGAACATGCCAGGCACGCAACTAAGCCGCTACCGCGGCAGTATTTCTTCACGGTTTACGGTTCTGCGATGTTGCCGATAGGGTATTTGCTCCGTCGCCTGCGTTGCTTGGCTGAAAGTTGCAGAGAGCGCCACAGCGGCGTGTGA
>JAABUY010007022.1_pt1 | contig 10820 bp, 17 predicted proteins | sample 5560271 | NCBI WGS metagenome assembly JAABUY01 (sample SAMN10711886, study PRJNA513374) | rock metagenome | isolation source: Antarctica rocks | place: Antarctica: Victoria Land, University Valley
CTCAGGCGGCCATTGAGCGGCTGCTGGCGGCCAGCCTGCTCGCGCGGGTGGCCTTCCACGGCCAGGCAGACATCAGCGGGCTGCTGGAGGCGGATGACCGCAAGTTCAAGGAGGTGCCTGCGCGCACACCGAGCTGCCTGGCAGCTGCTGTGCTAGACACCAGGTGCTGTGCTAGGGCGGCAATGCTCTTTGGTCATGCTGTTGACCACCCTCCACACCTTGATCTGTGCCCCTAGGATCTGTGCTGCGTGTTCGAGCTTGTGCGAGGCTGCCGAAGGCTGAGCTGCAACATCACGCAAAAACCCCAAGGCCTGCAAGCATGCGCGCCGGCCAGGAGCTGGGCCGCGTGATGGACCTGGACGTGTGGGAGGCCGCCAGGAGCTCAGCTGTAAAACCCTGCGCAGCTGCAAAACCCTACACAAAAGCCTGCAAGCCCGCCCGCCCGCCAGGAGCTGGGCCGCGTGGTGGACCTGGACGTGTGGGAGGCCGCCAAGGGCGTGGCCGGCGAGCGCGCGCGCGCGGCGCGCGCCGCGGCCGCCGCCGCCGAGCGCGAGGCGGCCGTGCGCGGCGAGCTGGCGGCCAAGCTGGCCGCGCAGGTGGGCGCCCGTGCCGCATGTCTCGCAGAGCAGCGCCATGCGAAGGGGTTGTATTTGTTTACTTTCACAACGCTTGGCCTCTTATGCGCTGTAGCGGCCGCGACCAACCGCGGGGCAGCCGAGCACACACGGCAGCGCGCGTGGCTAGGCGAAACTGGCCCAGGCACCTGGGGCGCCATGGCTCCTAGCCTCATCTTAGTTTTACGGACCATCACCTTGGAGAGGAGGCTCTCAGGCGGCTCGCGTGCAGGCGGCGGCCGCGGCAGCGCGTGGCGCCGAGTGGGGGGCCGCCCGCGCGGCCGGCGCGGCCGAGGCGCAGCGGCAGCTGGCCGACGCAGACGCCCAGGTGCGCAGCGCGGCCGCGGCCGCGGCGCGCGGCTGCGCGGGTCTGGAGCGCTGGCTGGCCGCGCGCGGCGCCGATGCAGCCGCACCCGCCACAGGCTCACCGCATGCCCGAGATCACCCCGGGCAGCGCGCGCAACGGAGTGAGTACGTGGGCGAAACGCACGGGGCGACAAACGCGCCTATGAGCATTGGTCAACTTGCCACGGACCCGCTGGCGGGGGGCGCCAGGCGTGCGCTAGGGCCTGCTGCCCCGTGGCCGTCAGAATCGCCGGACGCAGTGCAGGATGGTGCGGCGGCGGCGGCGGGCGGCGCTGACGCGGGGCGTGCCGACGCGCTCATCCAGAATGCGCGCGCCGAGGCGGCCGCGGCGACGGCGCAGCTCATGGCGGAGCGCATGGCGCTCGGCGCGGCGCGCGGCGCGCTCGCTGCCGCGTGTGCGCAGCGCGCGGAGTACGCGGGGCTGGGCGGTGCGGCCAGCGCGGGCGCCGTGTGCGACCGCTGCCTGCAGCCGGTGGGCGGGGACGCGTTCGCGGCCGGCCTGGCGCGCCTGGCCACGGCGGAGGCCGCCGCCGCCGACGCAGACGCGCGCGCCGAGCAGCGCGTGGCTGCCCTGCAGGTGGGGTTGGCTCAGCCCGAGCATCTACCCTCGCACCAGGGGCCATCCTGCATGCAGTGCCATCCTGCAGTCTGTATGCGAGCACGCCTTATGTGAGTTCCACATCGCAGCTTGATCTGGCACCCGAGCACGAGTTCGCCAGGCGTCGGCTGTGTTTTGAGCTGTGACCTGGCACATTGTGATTGCGGAACCGCCGGCGTGCCTGGGCTGAAGGTGGACGGGCATATTGTAACGGTACAGCAGGCTTGCCCAACGTAGCGCTCCTGCGACAGGCGCGGCTGCAGGCCGCGGAGCAGCGCGGCGCGGAGCTGCAGGCGGCAGAGCGCGCGCGCGCAGAGGACGTGCGCGCGGCGGAGCGGCGCGCGGCCGCTGCCTCCGACGCTGCAGACGCCGCCAGGCGCGCGGCGGACGACCAGCGCCTGCGCGCCTGGGTGCAGCACGCCGCGCTGGTCGCGTCCGCGCGCGGCGCCGTGGCCCGCGCGCGCGCCCTGCTCCAGCGCCTGAATTTCAGCGCCGAGGACGGACCGGTGGGAGCGGGCGCCGCAGCGCCAGCTCCTGCGGCAGGCGCGGTCGAGGGGGTGGCGGATGGGTTAGGTTTAGGTTTAGGTGTAGGGTTCGCCGACCCATCGCCCCAGGGCGAGGTGGCGGAGGAGGCGCTGCTGGACGACGAGGAGGTGGACTGGGAGGTGCAGGAGGCGCTGCGCGCGGCGGAGGCCGCGGCCGACGGCGCCGGCCGCGCGGCGCTGCTGCGCCAGCGCGCGGCCGCGGCCGCGGCCGCGCCCGGCCCGCACGCGGGCGAGGCGGCCCGCCTGGACGCGCTGGCCGGGGAGGAGGCGGCGGCGGGCGCGGCGGCGGCTAAGGCCCTAGCCAGGGCCTCGGCCGCCGCCGCCTGCCTGGCCGAGCTGGACGCCGCGTTCGGGCGCACCGGCGTGCAGAGCTTTGCGCTGGAGGGCGTGCTGGGCGACCTGCAGGCGCGCGCGGGGCGCTTCCTTGCGCAGCTCAGCACCGGCTTCGCGCTGTCGCTGTCCGCGCACCGCGCGCCCGCCGCCGGCGGCCGCGGCGGCGGCGGCGAGGCCATCGAGCGCATCACCAAGTCGGTGTGGGTGCAGCCGGCGGCGGGTGGGGCGCCGGGCGCGGGCGCGGTCGCGCCCGTGGAGCGCAGCCTGCGCCAGCTCAGCGGCGGCGAGCGCCGGCGCGTCGCGCTCGCGCTCGCGCTCGGCTTCTCGGAGCTGGTCGCGGCGCGCGGGCGCCTGCGCTGCAACCTCATCGTGCTCGACGAGGCGCGCCTCATTCTAAAGTAGTACAGGATATCTCAGGCATCGCATGCGCCTGGCGGGTGCACGAGGCTAGGATAGGATTTATGTCAGTGGCTGCCACACTGGCGCACACCGCGCACAGCTCGGCGCCGGCTCCGACCCTGGCGACCAGCGCGGCGCGTGCCGCAGGTGCTGCAGCAGCTGGACGGCGAAGGCTGCGCGCGCGTGGCGGCCGTGCTGCGGGGCCTGCCGCAGGCCAGCGTGCTCGTCGTCGGCCAGGCGCACTCGTTTGTCACGGAGGCCTTCGACACGGTGGACGTCGTCGTCAAGCGCGGCGGCTGCTCCTCCATCGAGGCCGCGCCGTGACACAGGCCGGCCTGCGCTGGGCTCGCATAGGGGTGGTCGATACAGCACAGCGCCGGGTGTGCCGCACGTCTGCAGCAGGCCAGCGCGCAAGCCATCGGCGAGGCGTCTGCGTGCCAGTGGAGGCCGTGGACTCGGCAGAGCATTGGCCCAGACCTGGTGGCTGCTTGCGTGTTGGGTTCCCTGATCTAAGTCTGATATCGGCTGTGTCTGGGGCTGTGCCGTGCCGGCCACGGTACGGCCGCTTGGAGCAGCAGGTCCGGCACGTTGAGGGATGCACACGTTCTGGGCGCCTTGCATGCTACCAGTCTTGCGTACTGAGCGTTTTTGAATGCACGGGTGCTTTCTTGTGCCAGACTGTGTCTGGACTCTTCCAGTGCGAGCGCATCGCACTTGCTCGACAGACGTGGTAGTACACGATTGGCTTATCAATGAGTGTGGACAGATGCCATGTGGCATGTCTGCTTACTCGCAGTCAGCCCCTTTGCCTCGTGCAAGTGTGTCTACGTCCGCTGCCACAAAGTAAAACAACAAATGTTAAAGGAACAACAGCACATGATGGTCTGCTCAATGCTGGGTGCGGTCAAGGGTATGGCCGCCCAATTGAAGGCAGCACCGGCGCCGCATCAGCCTGCAGCCCACCTCATGCAGCAAGACCCGACGGCCTGCCAGCCGCTGCGCAGGGCCGCCCCTCACACGGCGCCCGCGGGCGCGGCCTGCAGGTGGTACGCGGGCAGGGCGCGCGGCGCGCGCGCGGCGGCCAGCAGGCGCGCGCGGCGCACGTGGCGGAACGGGCGCGCCAGCGGCGGCAGCAGCGCCTGCGCGGATGCGTCCATGGCGAGCAGCTGGCCCGTCCGCGCGCACGGCCGCTCGAACAGGTCCCTGCCGCGCGCAGGAACTCCACGTTCAGCAGAGCCTTGCAGATGCCTGCCGCATAGCCCTCGCGGAGAGTGAAAGGAGTTGGTGCGCGCGCCCGCAGCGGCTACAGCAGCCTGCGCCGCTGCGTCCATGGCCAGCGAGCGGCCCCACTGCGCGCACGTCTGCATGTTGCACTGATTATGTGGGTGCCAGGCACATCTTAGCGCACCATAACAGACACCAAACAGAGCAGACGCATGCATCGAGCCAAGGCTGTCACCCACACGCCTCACCACGCAGTGCATCTCTGCCTAGACATGAGTCACGCCAACAAGAGGATGAATGGTATCAGACCGACTTTTTCCCTGTCTACGTCTTGCTCAGTCAACATCCCCTGATGTCAGCGGCATGCCCTCTCCACACACCCAGAGTTCACTGACACCCCCGCTAATATGCAGCTGGGAAGCGCTGCCAGGCCACGCCTGTACGACGCCAGCCACAGCAGCAGGTCCTCCAGCGCGACAGCGGCCGCGGCGCGCGCGCGCCCGCTCAGCTCCAGGCTGCCGGCACCGCCGCCCGCCGCGGCGGCGCGCTCCGCGCGCGCTGCAAAGTGCGCCAGCGCGCGTGTGGCCATGTCCGACAGCCGCCTGTTCAGCAGGCGCACGCCCAGTGTCTTACATCTACACAGACCGCCCACGCGAATGACCGACGAGGGCTCTGAAGATGGTGCACTTATCAGGCACTGGAGCAGCAGCGCGCTGCGCGGCTTCTGCCCACACACTTGATGTACGGTAGGATACAACACGCATGGGTAATAGGGTAAGGTCAACAAGCTGGTTTATAGGGTAGGGTACCAGACTCCTGGGTCATGCGCTTCAGGCACAACGCGGGCGCTGCGGGGCGCGCGCCTGAAGACCGGCGCCTCGGAGGCGCCCCAGGCGTCACGGCCGCCGCCGCCGGCCGGCGCCTCCTCGGCCGAGAAGACCGCCACGCGCAGCGCGGCGGCGGCGCCCGCGCCCGCAAGCGCCACCACCGCCGTCAGCACGTCGGGCACGGCCAGGCGCAGATCCGTTGCGTCGCGCGGCGCGCACCTGCGCGGCGCCAGGCCAGGCGGGTCGGAGTCAGGTTTCGCCCCTAACCCTGACCGGAGCTCTCAGGCACTCTGTCTCGCGCGAGGCGGCCGGCTGCGTGCTGCGCCAGGCGCGCTGTTGGCGGGTCGAAGCGCGTGAGCTACGTCGCGAACGTAACAGGGGAGTGGCATGCATCGGCAGTCAGGAGGTGTGTGCATGGAAGCGGGGCTGACTGATGGCGTGCCAAAAGCTGACGCCGCCTCAGCGAGGCGCATGGCACATGCAGCGCTACGGAGTGCCGCCGTTTACAGGCTCCCCACTGCTGACCCTGCTGCTGCTCTGCTCGGTGGCCACACTTGCACTCGGCGCCCAGCAGTGGGGACGCACGGGGCGCGCTGAGCAGGAGCAGCGCCGCCGCCGGTCGGCTGCCCGCCGCCGCTGCCGCCCATGCCGCGCGCGAGCGTGACGCTGAGGCCCGTCGCTGCGGAAACCCTGGCCACCAGGGCTTCCAGCGGGCTGGCGTCGGGCGCAGGCGCCTGATCTGGCGGGCGGCGGCAGGGCGGCACAGAATCCCGCCAGGGGTGCAGCTGCGCCCAGAGCGGCGCCAGGCCCGCGTCAAACACGGTCAGGGCATTGGCAGCGGCCGCGGCCGCGCCCGCCTGGCGCGCCGCTTGCTCCTGCAATGCGCACATCAGGCTGCGTGAGACACAGCGTGCTGGTTGAAAATTTCTCATTTCCAAGCCAAATAAGCCAGAGCTGGCGGACACGCCCACGGCTGGGGGAGGCTGCCCAGCATGGCAGGCACACGCCCACCAGCGCATGAGCAGGCGCCTTCGGGCGGACGTGCGCACCACCGCAGCGGGCTGCATGCACAACCCCCGGGGGACCAAGGTTGCACAATCTTGTCACTGTCTGACAACTGTGTCTGCCCAACTGCTGGTGCAGCGCCGCAGCGTCGGCAGGGGCCGCGGCAGCGGGCGGAGCCGCCTGCGCGCCGCCCGCCGCAGCGGCTGCTGCGGCCCCCGCTCGAGCCAGCGCCGCGTCGGCCGCGGCCACAGAGCGGCGCGCGGCGGCGACTGCAGCAGCTGCGCGGCGCGCCATGGCGGCGGGCGCGCCGCCGGCCGCCAGCGCTTCCAGCAGCGCCAGGCCGTCCCGGCGCGCCGCCCCGACCTGCGCGCCCGCAGCAAAAGGCGTGCATGCTCAGACAAGAGGGCGTGCGACTGCGGCACATAGTGCTGTCCTGCCACGTGTGACGTCCAAGGAAGACCATCGCCTGTGGCAGCGCCTTCAGTCTATCAGTAGTGTGGCTGAGCAGTAGAGAGAGCAATGTAATGTACAACCAAGCGCGCATGCTGCAGCGGTAGGCCTCCCCCAGCAGACTTATGCCAGTGGATGGCAAGCAGCCGGCGGTGGATGCAGGCAGGAGCCCAACACACGTTAGCACCAGGCAAGCTTTTGGTCAGTGCGCGCACTTACATACAAGTTCACACAGTGATACAACTATGCAGGGCTTATGGCTTTAAGACCAGCCCAGAACACTGGCACACAGAGAAGGAGGCTATATAGCTACATGGGCTTGGGCTGCGCACGCTCTGGCGGGTGGAGGCAATGAGTGCGAGCGTCTCCTGCACTGCATCAGCTGCGGTCGCGCTGGCCTGCTGCGCCTTCTGCTCATCCATAGCAGGTGCGTCAGCGGCGGTCAGCTGCCGCTGCTCGCTTCTGGTAGTACATGAGACCGATAAAGCCAACAAAGAAGGTTGTGCCCACGTAGGAAATTACGCGCATCACTGGTGTTGGCCTCTGCACAACACAGTCCCCTGCTGAGCCATACGCCAAAGTGCAGTTAGCAAAGCATGTGACACTGGCTCCTGTTCAGCGGGGTGTCCGCACCGCATATCGCTCAAAGTTAACGGCTCTGAAGAAGGATGTGCCTTCAGGTGCGACCACTGGCGGTTCTGGCTTGGGCACCTTAACCCCGGACATGACTTTCTTCACAGTCTATCCAGGGAGCTTTCCACACTTATTTTGTCCATGTCCTGCCCATAACCGGCTGAAACCCTCTTTGCGCGCCGCAGCTCGTGACAGCTGTACGCCAGCACGCCGGGCAGTCAGCAGCCTCCTGCGTCCCGCCATGGACGACGCAGAGGGTCAGGGGGGGCGGGACGCCCCTACGCAGGCGTCGCTGTCAGGCGGGAGCGGCTCACACTTACACCCTGCTACGGCGGCGCTCGAGCATGGCGAACGAGCGGCAGACACCTTGGCAGCGCCTGACCGCGACGCGGCCGAGATGTGCTCAGACCCCAGCTCCGCCACGGCGGGCTTTGGCCAGAGCCACACGCAAGCGGGCACGGGGGCCGCTGCGGGGGCGGGCGGGCGCAGCACGGACGCGCCTGTGGAGCTCGCGAGCGCGCGCCTGCAGCCTCCAAACCCTACCAAAGGGGGCCTGGACCCGGGCGACCCGCTGCTGCGGCGCGCGCAAGACGCGCTGGGCGCGCAGCTGGGAGCGGCCAAGCTGCGCCTGGAGGCCGAGCTGCGCGAGAAGCGCAAGGCGCTCAGCGTGCGCGCCTGGCCAGCCCAAGAGCGCTGCCAGAGCGCGCATATGGCAACACGTAATAAGGCGTATCACTGACGCTGTTTCCGCACGATGCAGGACGCGGGAGCGCGGCGCGAAGCGGTCGGCGTCGAGCTGTACGGCTTCCAGCAGCAGCTGGCGCGGCTGCAGCGCGCGCTGGCCGCGGCCGGCGCGCGCGCGGCCGCGCTGGCAGACGAGCGCGCCGGCGCAGAGGCGCGCGCGGCCGAGCTGCGCCGGGCCGGCGTCGCGGAGGCCGCCACCGCGGCCGCCGACGAGCAGAAGGCGCTCGCCTGGCGACTCTCTGTCTCTTTACTTTGATCCTGATCTTAAACTCACATGGTCACTTCTTCTGTTGTGAACAAGTGCTGGGCCTCTTCAGTTGCATAGAGGGTCAAGGCGCTCTGTTTCTCCCCAATGTTGCTCTATCGAGCACACAGCACACAGCAGCAGTGTGACCAGTGCTGAAGGAGGGTCCGCCGTGAGCGAAAGCACAGCGCCGCCGGCTGCCGCAGGCGGAGGCGGCAGAGGCGGAGCTGGACGTGCTGGCGGCCACGCTGCGCCAGGTGGAGGCGCGCAACACGCGCATGCAGAGCGACATCGCCGTCACGCGGCGGCGCGCGCCCCGCGTGGTGCTAGAACGCAGGCTGCCATTTACATGCAGGACTGCTGTCATACTTATGTGTGCTAAATTGGATGAAATTGTTGAGCGGCGGCACACGATGTGCGAGGCTGCCTGCAGGGCGACCTACGTGGCGGAGGGCATCGCGGCGGGCACGGAGAAGGCGCAGGCGGCCAAGGACGCGCTGCTCGAGGGCCTGCACAGCCGCGTGCGCGCCGCACGGCGCGCACCTGGCACTCTCCAAAGCTCGAGGTGATGCGTGTATATAAGTCTACTGCTAGACTCGAAGACAACATCGCAGCGTGGCAGGTGAGGTGTCGTGCGCGACAGTGCATAATCGGGCGGCTGCATTGCCCCGCTGATTGGCAGGCGGCCGGCAGGCCGCATGATGAAATACCAGGGCGGTGCTTCTTTCATCCTGGATTTGGTCTAACTTTGCGGTTTGAATAGAGTGCATGTTCAAGCGCCCCCAAAAAAAAAAAAAAGGTCAATGTAGCACGGATGGACGTTACAGCAAGCCCAGGTATGAATAGTGCTGAGCCCGCGGCCCTTGCTGTCCAAACGCTGCACAGGACGCAACCTAAATGACAGCTACCGCTGCCAGGGCCGCGCGGGACCTGTCCGCGGCGCGCCTGGACGAGCAGAGGCGCGAGACGCGCGCCGCGCGCGAGCTGCTGGCGGCCACGGCCGCGGAGGCCGAGGCGGTGCACTATGAGCGGCGCGCGCGCGGCGCGCAGTGGCGCGGCAGCCTGCTCGCATTGCAGCGGCGCGACGAGGCTCTCAAGGCGCGCAGGGCCCTGCCTCTAATGCCCACCGGCGTCAGCTGCTCGCACATGCTTGTCAGCCACTTCAGGCCGCAACACAGCTCAAGCAGGCGCTTTGAAGGCATGCAAGGCAATTTCTGCAGCAGCAGGTGTCAAGCGCTTGCTCCCACTCAGCTCTTGCTCCCGCTCACCCGCTGCAGCACTGCAGCTGTAAAGGCGGGCCATGCAGTGTGACGAGCAGCAGCGCGCTGCTCATCACAGACGTGATGCACACACATTGTGCGTCACCACTGCTCCCCCATGGACGCACCCAAACGACAGAGCATGCTACGTGCAGCTCGTCGAGGAGGCGCTGGCCGAGGCGGGCGAGCAGCAGCGCAGTCTGGCGGCGGAGGCGGCCGCATTCCGGCGCGATGCGGCCGCCACGGCCGCGCGCCGCGAGGCGGCGGCCGCCGTGCTGCGCCGGCTGGAGGCCGAGGGCGCCATGGTGGCCGCGGCCGCCGGCGCGCTGCGCGACAAGCAGGCCGGGCTGCAGGCGCGACCCTCTGGAGCACCGCATGCAGGTTTTAGAAGTGAGGGATGCTCCCATGCACACACGGCCTGTCCTCCTCGAACACCGTTCATGGCCAGTATATCATAGTTGTCTGCGTGCCAGAAAGGCGGAGATGTGTCTCTCTGACAAGGGTTCTTATGGAAAGCTGCAGAGGGACCAGCGCCAGGCCGGAAAGAGGTCAGTTGCCGGCAGTTGCGCCTGCCCATGGTGCAGTGCATGTCAAAGATAACGTGCCCGCGCAGGAGACGCTGCGCCGCCTGGCGGCGTCGCTGGCTGCCACAGAGGCCAGCCTGGCGGAGGAGCAGGCCAACACACGCCGCCTGGACGACATGCTGGCCGCCGCAGAGCGCGCGGCCGCCGCCGCCGCACAGGACATCCAGATACCTGCAACCTGGCAGCACTAGGCTGTGCTGGCACTGCATGTGCGGCCGCCCCGGCACACCCCTAGCCCAGGCTGTGCTCATAGCTCCTAGTTTGACCACCAGCAGCCTGTCTCATGAGCTGCGCAGCGATATGCCGGCTGCTGCTCGCGCAGGCGGAGGAGGCCGCTGCGCTGGGGCGCCTGGCCGAGGCGGCCATGGCCGGCAAGGGCGCGCAGCGGGCCGCGGCCGAGGCCGCGCGGCACCGCGCGGCCGCGCGCGAGCGCGAGGCCGCGGCCGAGCAGCTGCAGCATGCGCTCGCGCAGATGGAGGTGCAGCGTTCGTGACACTGGCTGTTAGGGTATGCGTAATTGCAAGGCGTCCAGGTGCTGGCCTTGTAGTTCCTGTGTTGCTGGACATGGTCAGGGTGCAACACTATGCTTGCCCCCTTGCCCTGGAGCAAGGAAACCTGCAGCCGTCGCAGATGCAGCAACAGTGCTGAGCCAAGGAGGTCCTTCCCTCCTCCCGGTGCCAAAGATGCACGTTAAATTGAAATGCATAGCCCGCTTGCCTGGAAATGCGGCAAGGTGCGTACAGGGGCATGCGGCACCCTGGCAGCTGGCTGCAAGCTGAGCTTGTGAAGGGGGCGTGTCAGTGCCGCATCACAGGCCTGCATACTTCCTGGGCGGACGCTGAGACGCCCTGTTGTGCTGGCGCGCAGGTAGATTCGTTGACGGCGGACGCGCAGAGCGCGCGGCTGCGTTCCGGGTCAGAGGCGCTGGCCGCGCGCGCGCGCGCGCAAGAGGAGGAGCTGGCGCAGGCGCGCAACGTTTTGCCTATGCCTGTGAA
>JAABUY010007023.1_pt1 | contig 10818 bp, 5 predicted proteins | sample 5560271 | NCBI WGS metagenome assembly JAABUY01 (sample SAMN10711886, study PRJNA513374) | rock metagenome | isolation source: Antarctica rocks | place: Antarctica: Victoria Land, University Valley
ACTCGGGCAGCAACTCCGAAATCCACATCGCCGGCCAGCCGCCGTACCCGCCGCAGCAGGAGGTTCTGGCCGAGGTGCGCTTCGCCACAGCAGGCTACTTCGAAGCCATGGGCATCAAGCTCCTCCGTGGCCGCATGCTCTCCCCAGCCGAGGACACCCCCAACCTCAAAGTACCCAACATCGTCATCAATCAGGTCTTCGGGAAGAAGTTCTTCGCCCAAGGCGGCGACCCCATTGGCGCCCAGACCGACGAAGGCGACAAGAACAACATCGTCGGTCTCGTCACCGACGTCCGCCAGAACCTTTACTCCCCGCCGCTCGCCGAGATGGACTGGCTCATCGACGAGATGGACATCAAGGACCACCTCGGCTATCTCGTAAACACGAGCCTTGTCGTGCGCTCAACCGCCGATCCCAAGTCCCTCACCCCCGCCCTTCGCAACGCCATGCACGAGGTCGACCCCACGGTGCCCTTCCTCGCCCCCGAGACCATGACCGACATCGTCAGCGAAAGCCTTGTCTTCGAGCGCATGGAGAACTGGCTATTCGGCATCTTCGCCGGCTTCGCCCTCCTGCTCGCCGTCATCGGCATCTACGGCCTCACCAGCCATGAGGTCGAACTGCGCACTCGCGACATCGGCGTGCGCATGGCTCTCGGGTCCACGCGCGCCCGAATCGTCCGCGAGATCCTCATGCGCGTCGTCGCCCTTATGCTTGGCGGCATCGCCCTCGGCTGGGCCCTGACCCTGGCCCTGCAACGCGTGCTCGCCTCCGTCGTCGAGCTCCACGCCGCACACGACGCCGCCCTGCTCGCCTCGCTCACCCTCACCCTTGCCGTAGTCGGTGTGGCCGCCAGCCTCCTTCCGGCACGCCGCGCATCCACCATCGATCCCATCGAAGCCCTCCGGGGCGAGTAGGAGACGCCATGCTCACCACCCATCTGCTTCACGACCTCCGCTACACCCTGCGCCAGCTCCGCCGCTCGCCCGGCTTCGCCGCGACCGCCGTCGTCACGCTCGGCCTGGGCATCGGCGCAACCACGGCGATGTACTCGATCGTGCGCAGCACGCTTCTGGCCCCGCTCCCGTATCCGCACCCGGACGAGCTCGTGGGTGTCGGCTTCTCGCATCCTGGCGAGGCCGCCAATAACGAGCAGACTGGCCAGACCGCCGACTTTCTTCTGGACCACGCCGCAAGCTTCTTGAGCGCCGGCGTCGCCGACGATGGTTCGCTTGGCCAGAACCTCTCGGTAACCAACGCGAACGCCGAGAGCAGCAGCGAAACCATTCGGTCTCTGCGCGTCTCCTCTGGATACCTTCCCACCTTCGCCGTCAGCCCTCAACTCGGCCGCACCTTCACCCGCGCGGACGACACGCCCGGCGCTGCCCCGACCGCCGTTCTCAGCGACAACCTGTGGCGGCGCGCGTTCAACGCCGACCCCAACATTCTCGGCCGCGTCCTCCACCTCAACGGCGATCCCTACACCGTCATCGGCGTCATGCCGCCGACCTTCCGCACAGTCGAGACGCCCGACCTCTGGCAACCCCTGCACCTCGCGGCGACCGACCCAGGCTACGAAGGCGATAACTATCAGTTCATCGCTCGATTGAAGCCCGGCGTCTCCGCAGCGCAGGCCGCGGCCGAGCTCACTTCCATCACCCCCGCCATCTATCGCCAGTTCCCTGGCTATCGCAAGTGGGGTCCCGCCGGCGCGCCCGTACTGCAGGAGTTCGTCTGGCCTCTGCAGCAGATCGTCGCCAGCGCCGCACGCCCCAGCCTGCTCGCGCTATCGGCAGCCGTGTTAGCTGTGCTTCTGATGGCGTGCCTCAACCTCGCCGGCCTGATCACCGCACGCTCCGCCGCCAAGCGTTCCGAGATCGCCCTCCGCTCCGCCCTCGGTGCCGGCCGCATCGCCATGCTCCGGCTGCTGCTCACCGAAAGCCTGGTCCTTGCGCTCGCTGGATCGATGCTCGGTCTCGCCATCGCACGGATCGGCATCCCCGTCCTCCTGGCCTACTCGCCCATCGATCTGCCGCCGCTGCATCTGCCAGGCGTCGACCTCGGCCTCGCCGTGTTTGCGATCGCCGTGGGCTGCGGGACGACGCTCGTCTTCGGCCTGCTTCCCGCGCTCGGAGTCTTCCGCCAGACCCTCAGCTCGCAGATCAGCGGCGGCCGGACAGCCGGCGAGAGCGCGCCTCAGCAGCGGCTCGGCCGATCTCTGCTTGTTGCGCAGGTGGCACTGGCAACCACCTTGCTCTCGGTGGGCGCCGTCCTGCTCGGCACCTTCCTTCGTCTGCGCTCGATCCCCCCCGGCGTGCGGCCGGAGCACCTGTACGCCCTGCAGGTGAACCTCAAGGGCGAGACCTACTCCAGAAGCCTGCGCACGCAGCAGTTCGTCTCTGCTGTGGAGGATCGCCTGCGCGGCATCCCGGGTGTCAAGGAAGTTGCCGCCGTCAATGGTCTTCCGCTCGATCGCGGCTTGAACGATGGAGGCTATCCCCTCGGCCGCAAGGAGCTCCAGCGCTCCATCGAAAGCCGTTTCATCACGCCCGGATACCTTCGCACAGCGGGAACCCCCCTTCTTGCGGGCACGGACCTCTCCGTGGCCGACACCGCGACGAGTCCGCATGTCGTGCTCATCAACCAGCGCGCCGCGGATCTCTGGTGGCCTGGACGGAGCGCCATCGGGGAGTCGATCGTCGAGGGCGGCCCCCCCGCATCATCGGCATCGTCGCCAACGCGCATAATCGCAGTCTCGCCGATGACATTCGGCCTACGGTCTACCATCCCTTCGCTCAGGTCTCCGATCAGGCCATGAAGACGATCAACGGCTGGTTCTCCACCACGTTCGTCCTTCGCGTCAAAGACCGCAACCCAGACCTCGGCAACACCGCCGACCCTGACATTGCCTCCGCCGCAGCCGCCGCCCTCGCCTCCGTCGATCCCGAAGTCCCGGTCAGCAAGTTCGCTCCCATGCAGAGCTTCATTGATCACACCGTCGCAACTCCACGCTTCTTCTCCTGGCTGGCCGGAGGCTTCGCCGCCTTCGCGCTCCTGCTCACCCTCATCGGCCTGTTCGGCCTGCTCAGCTACCAGGTCGCCTCGCGCACCCGTGAGATCGGCATCCGCATGGCGCTCGGTGCGCAGCGCTCGCAGATCCTCACCTTCATCCTCGGCAACGGCCTGGTTCTCACGGCGCTGGGCCTGTGCGTCGGCGTCGCCGGCAGCTTCGCCCTGCGCAGGCTGCTTGCCTCCTTTCTCGCCGGCGCCACTCGCGTCGATCCGCAGGCACTAAGCCCCATCCTCGCCAGCCAGACCACCTCAGTCGCCATCGCCGCTGCCGCCATGCTCCTCTCCGCCGGCGCCGCCAGCCTCATTCCCGCAAGCCGCGCCGCCTCCGTCGAACCCACCGAAGCGCTTCGCACCGAGTAAGGAGCCTCATGACCGCAGCCCTGCAGGATCTTCGCTTCGCCCTCCGCCAGATCGCCCGCTCGCCCGCCTTTGCGCTCACCGCTGTCGTCACTCTTGCGCTCGGCATCGGCGCTAACACCGCCATCTTCTCTCTCCTCGACCAGGCCCTGCTCCGCTCCCTTCCCGTCCGCGATCCCCAGCAGCTCGTCATCCTCGAAGGCACCGGCGACGCTTGGGAGGGGCACTCAAGCACCCACGGCGGGGACCATGCAGCCTACTTCTCCTACCCCATGTACAAGGATCTGCGCGATCGCACCCTGGCCTTCGAGGGCCTCATGGCGACCGCCCCGGCCAGCATCGGCTTCGCCCGCAACGGCGTCTCCGAGAACAGGGGGGCGGAGATCGTCAGCGGCAACTACTTCACCGTGCTCGGCGTCCGACCCGCGCTTGGACGTCTCTTCACCGAGGCCGACGACGTTGGCAAGGACGCGAACCCCGTCGCCGTGCTCAGCTACGACTTCTGACGCGACCACCTCGGATCCGATCCCGCCATCGTTGGCGCCGTCGCCTCGGTCAACGGTCATCCCTTCCAGATCGTCGGTGTCGCCGCCCCCGGATTCCGCAGCGCCGTCTGGGGCGAGACGCCCAGCCTCTTCGTTCCCATGTCCATGCTGGACGAGATCGTTCCCGGCAAAGGCAAGCGCCTCATCGACCACACCGATCGATGGATGAACATCCTCGGCCGGCTCAAGCCAGGCGAATCGTACGCAGCAGCCGAGGCCGCCACACAGCCGCTCTGGCACGCGCTCCGCGCCGAAGAGCTCAAGGCGCTCGGAACCAGGTCCAAACGCTTCACCGACGACTTCGTCACGGCTAGCCGCATCCGCGTTCTGCCCGGAGCGAAGGGCTTCTCGTACCAGCGCAACGAATTCCGGAAGCCGCTCCTTGCCGTCATGGCGATGGCCCTCCTCGTCCTCCTCATCGCTTCCGTCAACGTCGCCAGCCTGCTTCTCGTCCGCTCCGCCAGCCGCATCCGCGAGTTCTCCCTCCGCTATGCTCTGGGCGCAGGTTCAGCGCGTATCCTGCAGCAGCTGCTGCTTGAAGGTCTGCTCATCGGAATCGCCGGCGGTGTCGCCGGTATGCTGCTCGCGCCCGCGGCCATCCGCGCCCTTCTGCACCAGATCGCCGGCGATCAGACCAATCTCGCCTTCACCCCCTCCATCCACGGACGTCTTCTGCTGTTCAACTTCGTCGTCGCGCTCGCCGTCAGCGTCCTGTTCTCGCTGGCGCCCGCGCTGCATCTGCGTCGCCCAGATCTCACCCTGGCCATGCGCCAGACCAGCGGCACCAGCAGCGGATTCATAGGATCTATGCTCAGCTTTCGCCGTGTCGTCGTCTGCCTCCAGATCGGCCTCAGCGTCCTTCTTCTGGTCGGCGCCGGCCTCTTCGTCCGAACCATGCAGCGGCTCCGCGCGGTGGACGTCGGCTTCACCACCACGCACCTGGTCACCTTCGGCATCAATCCCAAGCTCTCCGGATACGCTCCCGCCGCCGTTCCCGCTCTGCACCAGCGCGTCATCGAGAGGCTCTCCGCCCTTCCCGGCGTCCAGTCCGTAGCCGCCACCGACGATCCCGAACTGGCCGGCAACGGACAGGGCGGCAACGTCACTGTCTCCGGATACACCGCGCCTCCCGACGAACAGTTCAGCATCGAGGAGCCGTACGTCAGCCCACCCTACTTCTCCACCTTCAGAATTCCTCTCCTGGCCGGACGCGCCTTCACCGACGCAGACGCCGCCGGGGATCAGCTTGTCGCGATCGTGAACGAGACGTTCGCCAAACACTTCTGCGGCTCAGCGGAGGCCTGCCTCGGTCGGCAGCTTGCAGGCGGCGCCGGTAATCACCTCAAACTCAACACCGAGATCGTCGGCGTGGCGCGCGACACCCGGCACGAGGGAATCCGGCAAGGCGTTAACCCGACCCTCTTCCGGCCGCTGAAGCAGTCTCCCGATCCCGAGCGCCTGTTCCTCTACCTGCGCACCTCCACAGATCCCGCACAGTTTCTTCCCACTGTCCGCCGAGCGATGCAGCAACTCGACCCCACCCTTCCCATAGCGGACCTCCGCACTATGGAGGCGCAGGTTGATGACAGCCTCTCGAACGAGCGCATGATCACCCTCCTTGCTGTCTCCTTCGGACTCCTGGCCACGCTTCTCGCCGGGGTCGGTCTGTACGGCGTTCTCGCCTACTCGACTGCGCAGCGCACCCGCGAGATCGGTATCCGCATCGCCCTCGGGTCCAGCCGCCTCGCCGTCTCCCGCATCGTCGTCGCGGACGTCCTCGGCTCGCCGGCATCGGCATTGCGCTCGCGCTTCCAGTCGCGTTTGCGCTCAGCCGCCTGCTCCGGAGCGAGCTCTTTGGGGTCTCGGCCGCGGATCCCGCAATCCTCCTCGGTGTGGTCCTGCTCATCACCCTCGTCGCCCTCACCGCCGCGCTTCTTCCCGCGCGCCGCGCCGCCTCCGTCAGCCCCACCGAAGCCCTCCGCTCCGAGTAGCCCGGGGCAACCGCGCAACCGAGATCGCCGACATCAAGGGGCAACACCCAATGCACGTACTCATCCAAGACGTCCGCTACGCCCTCCGGCAGCTCCGCCGCTCACCCGGCTTCGCCTTAGGCGTCATCTTCGTCCTGGCGTTAGGCATCGGTGCCAACGCAGGCATGTTCACCATCCTTGAAGCGACCCTCTTTCGTCCGCTCCCCTATCGGAGCCCGGGAGATCTGCTCCGCTTCGAGATCACGAGTGTCGATGGCAATCACGCCCGGTCACGCCTTCCCGATCTGCTCGTATGGCAGGCACGCAGCCACACTCTGGACCAGCTCGCCTATTTCAACACCGGAGCCGCGTACCTCAACACGCCGTCATCCCCGGATGGATCCGGCCAGCCGGCGACCGAGCAGCAGGTCGTCACCGTGGGCGCGAGCCCCAACCTCTTTGCCACCCTCGGCGTTGCGCCCACGCTCGGCCGTTCCTTCACCTCGCAGGAGCAGCAGGTTGGGGGAGGGCACGTCGTCCTGCTCAGCGACTCGATCTGGCGAGCCCAGTTCGATGCCGATCCCAACGTACTCGGAAGAACTATTCGTCTCGATGACACGCCGGTAACAGTAATCGGCGTCATGCCCGCGGGATTCCTATTCCCCGCCAACAAGCCGCAGGCGCAGATCTGGAAGCCTGCCCCGCTCGAACCTGTCGCGCTTACACGGGGTATGCACACGCCGTTTTTCGAGGCCATCGCCCGCCGTAAGCGCGATGCCTCGATCCCGGAAATCACGAAGGAGCTGACGGCCATACAGACACAATTGGTGCCGCTCTACACCAACAAAATGGCTGCCCGCCTCGCGCCGTCACGCGTCCAAGCCATCGACTACCGCCGAAGCCTCAGTGCCGCCGACCAGCGATCCGCCTTGCTCGCTCTCCTCGGCGCAGTAGGGGTCCTGTGGCTGATCTCCTGCGCTAACGTCGCCAGCCTCATGCTGGCTCGCACCGCCGTCCGCCGCCGCGAGATGGCAGTCCGATCCGCCTTGGGTGCCAGCCGCTGGCGACTGATTCGTCAGACACTTGCGGAAAGCCTGCTCCTCAGCATCACCGGCGGAGCCGTCGGCCTCCTGCTTTCGCAAGTCACGCTGCGCCTCTTCCGCCACAGCCTTCTGACGCAGCTCAACCCCAACTTGACTTTCCACGCGGACGCTCGTGTTCTCCTAGCCCTCTTTCTTCTCAGCTTGCTGAGCGCCGTCCTCTTCGGCGTTGTTCCGTCGCGGATGGCCGCCCGCATCCCCGTCGACCAAGCGCTTCGGCAGGATGGAGCTCAGGCCGGCACCGGGCGCAGCCAGCACCGGATGCAGCGCCTCCTGGTCGTTTCGGAACTCGCGCTCACCCTCGCCCTGCTCGTCTCCTGCGGTCTCCTGCTGCGAACGGTCTTCGCTCTGCGCCACGTCCCGCTTGGCTTCCGAACCGACCATGTCTTCGTCATCGACCCGCACCTTCCCGGTTACAAATATCGCAAACTCGATCCGAACGGCACCGTCTACAAGCCGTTGCTCGAGCGGTTTCGCGCCATTCCCGGAGTGCAGTCGGTAGCAATCACAACCGTCGCTCCACTCGCGACCGGATTTAATAGTGAACTCTCGCTGTACATGGGAACGGAAACCAAAAACGATAAATTCCACAACAGTCTTAGTGCTCGGCTGCGTGCCTCCGGCCCGGAGCTGCAGCAGGTCCTCGGCTTTCGCATGCTGCGCGGACGCTACTTCAACACGCAGGACACACCCGACTCGCAGCCCGTTGCGGTCGTCAACAGCGCCTTCGCGAAACTGTACGAACCGGCCGGTGGCGACATTGGCAAATTCTCGCTCGGTGCCGACAAGGGTCGCCAATTCAAGATCGTCGGCGTCATCGATGACTTCCACCAGGCGGGCATCGCCGACGCCGCCGAGCCCGAACTCGATCTCAACGCTGCCCAGATGCGGCCAACAGACGCCTTCTACCAACCCACGCTTCAGGCCCACGCCGAACTCGTTCTCCGTTCCAGCCGAGACGCCCGCAGTCTCGTCCCGCAGCTCAATCACGTCATGCAGGAGCTCAACCCCGATCTCGTCACCAGCAAGATCCGCACCATGGACCAGATCGTCGAGGATGCGATGGGCAGTCAGGTTCTCGCCGCCCACCTGCTCGAAACACTAGGTGCGCTCGCGCTTATCGTAGCTCTGGCCGGTCTCTACAGCCTTCTCGCCTACCTGGTCACGCTGCGCACCCGCGAGCTTGGTCTTCGTCTCGCGCTCGGCGCGCAACGCTCGGATATCCTTTCGCTCATCCTCCGGAATGCTGGCGCTCTCCTGCTCACGGGCGCGGCGATCGGCATCGGCTTCAGCCTTCTCTGCGCGCACCTCCTTAGCCGCTTCCTGTTCGGCGTCAAGCAGTTCGACTTCCTCACCCTGGCCGCTGCGTCAACCCTTCTTCTGCTCGTCGGAACCGTCGCCGCATGGCTATCCGCACGCCGCGCAGCTGCCCTCGAACCCATGCAAGCCCTTAGATCGGAGTAGGCACCACCATGATCGACCTCCAGCACCTCGAACGCAGCTACAAGACCGGCCACACCGAAACCTTTGTCCTCCGCCGCGTCAATCTCCACATCCGTGAAGGCGAGTTCCTCACGGTCATGGGACCGTCCGGCGCAGGCAAATCGTCGCTGCTCAACATCCTTGCCATGCTCGACGATCAGTGGCGCGGCGAGTTCAACTTTGAAGACATCGCCGTCCAGACACTCAACCGCAAACAGCGCAGCGACCTGGCCCGGCGACGCATCGGCATGGTCTTCCAGAGCTACCACCTCCTCGATGACCTCACCGTCGCCGAGAACATCGACCTTCCGCTCTCCTACAAGGACATCCCGCGCTCCGAGCGCCAGGCCCTCGTCGCCGATACGCTCGACCGCTTCAACATTGTCGGCAAAAGAGATCTCTTCCCCTCCCAGCTCTCCGGTGGCCAGCAGCAGCTCGTCGGCGTGGCGCGCGCCGTAATCCACAAGCCATCGCTTCTGCTCGCCGATGAGCCCACCGGAAATCTCCACTCCGAGCAGGCCGCCGAGATTATGGAGCTCTTCCGAACTCTTAACCAGCAGGGCACGACCGTGATCCAGGTCACGCACTCCGAGACCAACGCCGCCTACGGCTCGCGCACCATCGAGCTTCGCGATGGCTGGCTCACGCGTGACACCGCACATCCCGAACTCAACGCCGCCTCCGGAAGACACGCCTGACCGATGACCCTAACCTCCAAGCTCGCTCTCGCCGCCGCCTCCCTCCTTCTGCTCCCTCGTCCGGATCTCCGTGCCCAGCAGCAGCCCGAAGCGTCGACGCACCCGCCTGCAACCCGCCCCACCCTGCGCCTCGATCTCCCGCACTCACGCAATCCCTTCGACACCTACCGCGCGAGCACGGTTCCCGAGCCAGACCTCGCCAACTCGCCGCGCATCGACTCGCTCATCCACAACGGGGTCCTCGATCTTTCGCTGCGTGACGCCATCGCCCTCGCCCTCGAGGACAACCTTGACCTCGCCATCGCTCGATACAACATCCCGATCGCCCGCGCCGACATCCTCCGCACGGAAGCCGGCGGAGTCTTCCGGGGCGTCAATACCGGCGTCGTTCAGAACACACCCGGCGGCGGAATTGGCGGCTTCGGCTCGGGCATTACCGGTGCGGGTGCCGGTGGAACCACCGGCGGCGCGGGTGGCGCAGGCACCGGAGCCTCCGGCCTGGTGCAATCCACGCTCGGCACCGGAACCGCCGTCTCCTCCTACGACCCGGCCATCACCGCCAACGTCAACGTCCACCACTACTCCCAGCCGCTCTCGAACACCGCCTTTTACGGCGTTCAACTGCTTCGCGCAAACACCATCACCGGAAACTTCGGCTTCACCGAGGCCTTCCCCACAGGAACCAGCCTTTCAGTCGACCTCAAGAACGATCGCGTCACATCCAACAGCCCTTCTATTTTTCTTAACCCGGAGCTCGACACTTACTACCAGGTCCTCTTCGAGCAGCAGCTGCTCGCCGGCTTCGGGGGAGGCCCAAATCTCCGCTACCTCCGCATCGCCCGTAACAACCAGAAGATCTCCGACCAGGCTTTCGAACTGCAGGTCATCACCACCGTTACGCAGATCGCCAACATCTACTGGGACCTCGTCAGCGCCTACGAAGATGAACAGGTCAAGAGCCGATCGCTCGACTTCGCCAACCAGACCCTCACCACCGCCCGCAAGGAACTCGAGCTGCAGGCCATCCCCGCGCTCGATGTCCTCAAAGACGAAGGCGAGGTCGCCAATCGCGAACAGGATCTCACCATCGCCCGCTCTCAGCTCCAGTTTCAGCAGCTCCTTATCAAGAATGCCCTGACCAAGAACCTCGACGACCCCATCCTCGAGAGTATGCCCGTCCGTCCCACCGACGTTAGCACCGTCTCCGGCGACACCGCCTCAGCCGCTGCCGCCCCCACTGAAGACATCATCCAGCAGGCCCTCAAAGGCCGCCTCGAGTTGGGCGAGTCCGAAATCGACCTGCAGAGCCGGTCCATCAGTCGCAAAGCCGCCAGCAACGCCCTTCTGCCCTCGCTCGCCCTGATCGGCTACTACGGCGGAACCGGACTTGGCGGACCGGCGAATCCCGCGTCCACCGTCAACTCCACCGCTCCCCTCGGCTACAACGGCGCACTCGCCAACGCCTTTAACAACTCCGCTCCCGACTACTATGTCGGCCTCTCCCTCAACCTGCCCATCCGTAATCGCATCGCCAAGTCCGACCAATACCGCGCCGAGCTGGAGTCGCGCCAGGCCGAACTCCGAAGCCAGCAGC
>JAABUY010007028.1_pt1 | contig 10812 bp, 9 predicted proteins | sample 5560271 | NCBI WGS metagenome assembly JAABUY01 (sample SAMN10711886, study PRJNA513374) | rock metagenome | isolation source: Antarctica rocks | place: Antarctica: Victoria Land, University Valley
CGCGCCGCCGGAGCGCCCCGCGCCGGCAGGACGGCGCGCATCGGCTGGCGACCCCGCATCTGGCGACGCGCCCGGCGCTGCCACCGCAGCGGCTCCCGTTGGCTCCCCCGCAGGCACCGGGTCGGACAGCGGCGCGGCGCCGATGCGCACGCCGCCAGCCTCGGCTGCGGGCCCCGCCGGCCCGGCTCCTGCGGCCGCGCCGCTGCTCGGGCCGCCCTCACGCGCCTGCTCGCAGACGCGCCCCTGCGGCTCATCCGGGGGCCCGGTGGCTGAGGCCGGCGCGCCAGCGCTGCCAGGCGCGGCACCGGGCAAGCGCTCACCCTCCAGCTCCCGCCTGCGCGCGTCCGCCGGCCCTGCTGCCGCTCCCCCAGTCTCCATCCTGCGAGAGGGCAGAGGCGCGCCCAGCTGGCTGCGTGCGCCCGCCGGGCTGGCGGGCCCCGCTGCTGCGGCGGCCTGCTCGCTGTGGCGCCCTGCGGGCGGCGTGGGGCCCGGCGACACGGGTCCTGGGCTTGGGTGAAGACCACTCGGCGCGCAGCCCGCGCGGCCCCAGGGCAGCGCGTGCGGCGTCGCCGGAGGCACGCACGGGGACTCTGAAGCACACCCTGAGCCTGGGTGCGGCCGCCGCGCTGGCCCCGCGCCGCCTGCCCCCCGCGCGGTGGGCAGCAGCGCAGCCACGACTTCGACGAGGTGCGCCAGGTCGGGCGCGGGGGCCGGGTCTGGCGCCGCGCCCACCGCGTCGCAGCAGACCCGCAGGCTCCGTGCGGCCGGGCGCCCGGCTGCCGCCTTCTCTGCGATGGCCGAGGCGGGCGCGGGGGTAGGCGCGCGCGCGGCGGCTGCGGCGGACGCAGCATGCGGCTCCAGGGCCTCCAGGCCCTCGGGCGCGACCTGCAGCCAGCGCGGCGCCGGCCGCTGCGGCGGCGGCGGCGCCAGGAGCGCCGCCGCAGCGGCCAGGAGCGCCGCCGGCTGGCAGTCCGCGGCGCCCTGTGACGGGCCGTCTGGCCGGCGCGCGTGCGCCTCGGGCCGCTCGAGCGGGCTGGGCGCGGGTGGCGCAGCGGCGCATGCAGAGCACGGGTCAGGGCCAGGGGCTAAGCGCTGAGCAGGGCGCGCCAACGGCGCGGGGGCGCTGCGGGGGCGCGGGGTGCCCCCGTTGGCCACCCCACCCTGGTCCCGGCACGGCCCCGACCCGCCACCGCCCGCGAGCAGTGCGGCAGTCCCCGCGAGCAGTGCGGCAGTCCCCGCGCTGCTCGGCCGCGCGGCGGGCCCGGCTGCCCCGCCCCCGTCACTCCTGCAGCTCGGCGCGCCGGCGCGCGCTTCGCCGCCCACGCCCAGTGGCGAGCTAGAGGGCGGCTGGCCGTGGCGCCCGCCGCCACCGCCGCCTGCGGCGTGTGCGCCCCGCGCCGGCGCTGCGCCGCACGCGGCGGGCCCCGGAGTGGCGGGCGCCGCGCTGCCGCCGCCCTGGTCGGCCATGGACGCGTAGATGGCCTGCATGAGCTGCACCGGCAGCAGCGCGGGGCGTGTGAGCACGATGCGCCGAGGCGCTTGGTTCACAGCTGTGTGTGCACTCACACATTCGCGCATAATGCACACACACATTCGCCGGCACGCCCAAGCTCACAGTGCGAGCACCGGGGGTCCCATGCCGCCAGGACCAACAAATAGGGGTTGGGTCGCAGGCCGCGCACCATGAGCTCGTTCAGGTCGAGGTCGAGGTCCAGGCCGTCGGTGGCCGCCAGGATGTCGCGCGGCACGTACTCCGCAAAGCGCGCGTCCACGGCACGCGCCTGCCGCCCGCAACCCTGTAGGGTTACTGCAGCCCTTGCAAGACCTCCTCACAGGCGCGCCCCATTGCAGGCATGCCCCATGGCTTGCGTCAGGCTCCTGCCGACAGCATGCATGAAAGGTCAGGCTCACTGGGCACCTGCATCAAAAGCCCTCAACCCCCATCATGCACAGGGTGTAGCAGCCAAACCGTTTGGCAGTGGGCGCGCCTGGCGCGCGGCGGCGCGCGGGCGGCGGTCGGGCCCTGGGCTGGGCGTCGCCGGCTCCGCGGCACCCAGGCTGGCGCGCAGCAGGCTGTTGAGCGGGCCCTGGCGCTGCGCAGGCCGGCAGGCTCGACTTATGCACTTGCGTTTCATGTGACCTGGGTGAGTCTGCAAGCATGCTGTCCCAGCCGCCGGCGTTCACTGCGCCCGATACTATCACGAGGTCACCAGGGATGTCAGCACCACACTGGGGGCTCATCTAGCTGCACTGCCACTGACCCTGGGCTCATGGCTGTGAAAACACATTCAACTCGAATGCATGTTATTATCTTATTGACACCCTGGACATCAGGAACCGTAGACATCGATATCAACAGCAGCACAGAGTCACGGAGCGCATGGGGCCGAGCACGGCAGGTGCGCACCTGCGCGTCCGGCGACATGGCGGGCGCGCCGTCCGCCGCCGCGGCCGCGGCCTCCAGCCGCAGGCGCCGCTGCTCCGCGCCCTCCCGCTCCTCGTTCTGCGCGCGGCCAGGCGCGCGCCTCGCGCACGCTGACAGACCCTAGCTCTCACCCTAACCCGGTGCCTCACGCACGCTGCCAGACACTGCAAGCCGCGCTTTGCGCAGCTCACAAATCAGCCGCTGCAAGTGCTCGAGCCAGGCGGGCGCCTGCCTCAGCTCTCCTGCCGGCGCCTGCTTGTGGCACGGAGTGTGTGCGCCGGCGACTGCCTCAGGCGCCCCGCCTGGTGTTGCTGCGCCGCATACATATAACAGCAGCACGGCTGCGCGACTCCAGGGCGTACACGCGAAGTGCGCTACGCGCGTGCCGCGCGGCGCAGCAGCGAGCGCACCGGCGCCAATCAGCGGCCACGGCAGTCTTATCCCGCTTTGCAGGACGTGCACTAGCGTCGGGTCAGGGCGGCACCTCGCGCGCGCGCTTCTGCGCGGCGGCCAGCGCGGCGCGCTCGGCGGCGGCCGCCGCGCGCGCCTTCTCGCTGAGCGGCCCGGTGTAAGTCACCGCGAAGAAGCCCTTGCAGAACGGGCACGCGCTGCCGCTCTGCAGGCCCCCGCGCCGCCAGCGCACCTGCAAGCACGCCGGCACAGCTCACTCAGCACTGCAAGCCACTGCTGCAGGCTCTGAAGCTGCTAGCTCACCATGAAAGGCACTCCCTACGTGAAGCAGTGAATGCACGTGTTGGCGGCTAGGCACGTATGGAAAGCTTGAGGGTCCAGTCAAGGTGTCCGGCAGCACTGTACTACGAGCAGCGTAGGGGTACATGAGAAAAAAGGCATTGCAGGTGCAAGCTGGCTCAGGCGCCCCAGTACTCCGCCGCACAAGGGCCACCTTCTGCTTTGTATGAGGACGCCCAGCGCACACTCCCAGCAAGCAGAGCGCTCGGTGACCGCTGGCTTCACAGGCTAAAGCCCAACCAGGCACTGCTCTCTGTCAGCCAAATGCAGTGACACATGGGTGTCCGACTCGACGGCCCGAAGCGATCACCAGTGGTAGCTGCCAGGCGCTTGGCGAGCGCACACAGCGAGGGTTGCCCGGCAGCCGACACAGGCAGGGCCGCCTGCAGGGCCGCTCGTGTCACCTGAACATAGCACTCTGTGCAGATGTCCGATGAGCAGCAGACGCAGCGGTTGAGCGAGGGGTAGCGCAGGAAGCAGATGGGGCACTCCTCGCCCGGTGCACCCTGTGCCAGCGTCGAAGCAGGGTCAGGCATCAGGGTGCGCCGCGCAGCAACGGCCTGCACATCAGCTTCCTGTGCCACCGCACGTGACCGCTGCCCGCTTCACGGTATTATACCAGAGTGCTCCCCACAGCATAGTGCACCCGCAGCACCCTCGACCAGTGAGCAACAGTGCTCAGAATAGTCAAACTCAAGGAGAGCAACCTGAGCACGGCCACCTGCCGTAGCATTCCATGCAGGCTTTGTGCGTCGCTGCGCGGCAGGGGCACCCGTGCGCAGTGTTGCGCTGGGTGCGCACCTCATCAGCCTCCGCACAGCTGCCCGGGTGGCACGGCGCCAGAGTGCCCTTCAAGATGCAATGCCGCAGATGCTTTATTTGCTTGAGCGCGACGGAGTTGGTCGCGTACAGACCCTGGGGCTTCAGGTGCTGCGTGCTGACTGCCCCATACCGGGTAGAGTGCGTCTGGCCCATCGCGACCGGTTTGTAGCAGCAGGCGTGGTGCTATGTGCCAGTGCAACAGCAACCTTTGCGCAGCTGATGCACCACGCCGCACAGCGCCAGCCCTCCGTTGAGTGCTTACCGACTGCTCTCCGACGCATGGAAGGGGGGTTAGGTGTCTGTTCCCGAGTGTATTTGTATGCTGCCCCTTGGAATCAGACATCTGCATGTCTGAAGCTGCCTTTCCTCTCAAGTCCTCATGTGCCGCGCAGACAACCGTAACACGCATGCGGCAATGATCACGTCTATGCATGACACCCCTCGTCGCTGTCACTGGGATGCAAATAAACATGCCACCTAATAGCAACGTGAGCAGACAGCCAGGCAGTGGCTCTTTCCCGGTCAGAAAATCAGGGCGCACACCAACACACAGTTGCCTAGACGTGCGCGTGCTGCGCAGATCAAGGCATGCTCATAGAAGCTGCAACACGCCCCAGCTGACTTCGCAAGCGCCGCTGCTGGTCTGCCGCAGACAAGACGAATGCCACCCGCCAAACGGCGTGGTGCCAAGCTGGCACTCCCAACGCTTGGCAAAATCACAGTTTGGGCTGAAAAGCAGGGCTCTGCGGCGGCGTGGTGCCTGGCCGCCTGCATGTGTCTGCGCCAGCATTAAACCACTCACAGCACTTGCAGCACCAGCCAGGCCATGAGCGCCGCGGTGGCGCTGGCCGAGGCGAGGTTGACGCCGCTGTTGCTAAGCAGCGGCGCGCCGGAGATGCGGCGGATGCCGGGGCCCGGGCGGCCGGTCAGGCGCTGCGTGCTCGCGTTGAAGCCGGAGAACTGCACCGTGGCGCCCAGCACCGAGTCCACCAGCGAGCCGAACGCGCCGCCCAGCAGGCCTGGTGCGCGCCGCAGCGCGTGACTTTCAGCCTCCTTGGGTTCTCTGGATGCAGCATGCCCGGTCAGCGGCATGCTGCATGGGAATGCTGCATGGGCATGCTGCATGGGTACGCTGCATTGGAAAGCGGTCCCGACAGTACGCCGACGGCGCCAGTGAGCAGGTCCGAGGGCGCGCGGCCACATATGACGCTGAGCTGGCACAGGCGGCAACGCTACGCCCTGCATGCGACGGGCCCAGCCGCGAGGCTGCCAGGGAGCTGCCGGCGCCCTCAGCTGGCGGAGTGGCGCGGCGCCACATGTCACGGCTGGTCCCTGCAGAGCACTGGCTGCAGGACTTGAACGCACTGAGCCCCCAGGGTCTGCATGCATCTGAGCCCGCAGCAAGCACAAACCGCATCCGGACAGGTCACAGCGCGGCTCACCACCAGTGACGTGGGCGTCCGGAACTAGGCAGCCCCCACCATCCAGCGAGAGGCCTCCCGCTCACGCGGGACAGCTTTTAACCGTCTAGGCGCTCACCAGGACGGCATGCTAACTATGGTCTGCCCAGGTGACAGCTGGGCAGGCCGGACAGCGCAGGCGCGGCGAGCGCGGGCGCGCACCCAGGGGGACCAGCTGCCACTGCCGGGCGGCGGCCGCCGCCTGGCCGGGCAGCGCCCGCAGCGTCGGCGACACGAGCGCCGCGGCATAGAACACTAGCCCCACGAACAGCCCGCCCGCCAGGCTGGCTGCCAGCCCCAACGGCGTCACGCCTCCGTTGGTGCCCTGCGGGCCGCGTGGGGCCGTCGCCGCTGCGAGCTGGCTCGCCCAAGCCATGCTTGACAAGCTGCTGCTGCTGTGCATTCTTGCCACCCATGGCTGCTCAGGCAGCGAGCCAAACCGATGGGCGGAGCAGGCAGTGTGGATGCGGACACAGAGAAGCGCTCGCGTCAACGCACTGCAGCCACATAGCGCAGCCACGCTCAGCCTCCGCCGCATGTGCGCCATGACCCGGGGCGGAGGGCGCGCCTTCGGGACGGGCTTCAGCGTCGTGATCAGCGTGGGCTCGGCCTCGCTCAGCTGCCCCAGCTCGCTGGCCCAGGTGTCGCCGCAGCAGCACGCAAAGTAACCCAGCACGCCGCCTGCGCGCGCGGCGCTCAGCGTGGGCTAGGTCTAGGGCTAATCAACAGCGAGCCCAGCATGCTGCAGCCAGCCCCGGCTGGGGTGCACCCGGCGCCGAAACAATTCTGATAACGGGATTTAAGGGACCAGCATGCTGGCAGTGCGCATCTGGCTGCCCTGCCAGGGGGCAACTGATAGGCAGACGGCAGCTCTTCACCAGCAACGCTCTGCATGCTGGCAGGTGCACGCCTGTCACCAGCGGTGCGCATGCAAAGGCAGCCAGCTTGCTCTATGTCCTGCAGCAGCGGTGCAGTGGGGTCCGTCTCCCGCTTTCTGCGACCCTCTTTGTCAGTACGGCGCCAGCGTAGCGCATGGCGTGCAGCCTGAGAGCGCGGCTGCGCGCACCCAGGCACGCCGTCGCGGGCCGCCCGGCCAGGCCAATCGGTGCGTCCCGCGCGCCCGTGAAGGCGGCGGCCGCGACCGTCAGTAGTGCCGGCACCGCGGCGTTGCAGCAGACCTGCGCCGCGCAGCATCGGCCGCTAGCCGTTGAGGCGCCAGCCGACAGGCGTGCGGCGGACGGGGCTACATCGCTACAATGCACATGGCCTTTACCCACTTTGTTTTCCTAAATTGGGAAGCGCCACTTGCCTGGCGACAACACAGACCGGCTGTCGACAGCATGCATGTGCGTGTTCGCACGGCAGTGCGCGTCGCCCAGTCTCAAGCATTAATTGACACCAGGCTGATCGTGCCTGTGATGGTAGCAGCACCTGCGGTAAGGGGCATGACTCCCGGCTGACATGTGCCATGAGTTGCAATGCAGACAAAGCCCGCATCCAGGTCACTGGGACCACAGCAAACACTTTCTCACCCGCAGGAGCGCTGCTATCACCGGGGACCCTATTCAGTTGCAACACCTTGAGCACATCGCATGCAGCCACCTCCTGGCAGGCATCATGTGCTGTGGCATGGACTCGTGATGCTGCATCTCATGCTGCATTGTTATCAACAGCAGTGTGTGTGGTCACTCTGGCTTTTGCCAGGCACCGTAAGGCAGATTGTCCCTTATCTTGTGATGCTGCATCTCATGCTGCAATGTAATCAAAAGCAGTGTGTGATCACTCTGGCGTGACCACACACACTGCTATTGATCACAATGCAGCATGAGATGCAGCAACACACGATAACAGACATTGCGCCTCACGGTGCCTGGCAGAAGCGGCACACTGTGCGGGATGGTTCGGTGTACCCTACCCTAACACTAAACCTAACCTGCACAGCATCGCGCTGGCCGCCAGGCTTGAAGCTCTCATCGAGCGCCTTGGCCTGCTCCCGGAAAGCGGTTAGCCGTGACGAGGCCGCGTAGAACGCCAGCAGCGTCGCGCCGCAGCGCAGGCTCGCCGCCAGCGTCGCCGCGCCCACCGCAGCGGCTGCCACCGCGCCTGTGAAAGCGTCCAGGGTGTGCGCCTGGCGCTGCGTGCACTGCGCTGCTGCTCCAATCTCAGGAGCGTGCGCTGCGTATCGTCACCACGAAGCTGGGAAGTTAATAAAGGTTATACACTTTGCGGCAATACCTGCACTGCGCTGGGCACGCACGTACTGCCGCAAAGTACGTAACCTTGATTAGGTTCCCAGGTTTGTGGGGACGACGCGCACCGCACGCTCCTGAGCTTGAAGCGCGTGCACTTGCTTGAGCACCAGGAGGCACCTGAGCTCGACAAGCTGCCCCGCCGCCGGCCCGACGCGCCGAGAGCCAGCCCGCAGGCGGCTGCGCCAGCGCCCTGCCAGACCGGCCCGAGCGCCTGGGAGGCCAGCACCGCGGCCGCCGCCGCAGCGGCCAGCAGGCCCTTCGTCCACGGCGGGGCCTGGGCGCGGACAGGGCAATTATACCCAGGTGTATGAACAGAGCTGGGTGCGTGTGGTCGGGCAGCGCAGACTCCAGACTTCAGTCTCACCGTTGCAGGCTGAAGGCAGAGCGTTGGAAAAACAGAAGCGCTAGGGGACCGAACCGGCTGCGCAGCCGCGGAGGTCTCTCGGGGCGGCGGCTGAGGCCGCTCGCGCGCGCTCGGCAGCTCGTGCAAGACGTCCATCTGCTTCTCTACAGCCTGTCCCACAGTGCTGGACAGTTCACACTGCCCTCGGACCGTGCAGCGCTCCTTGGCAGTGCACTGACGCAGGGAGCAGACGTGCACCGATACAGGTGAAGCCAAGAGACAAAGCAGTGTGGTCTCTTGTATGGCGGACCTGCAACGCCAGGTCTGCACGCTGCAGCGCAGCCGCAACCAGGTCCTCGCCGCCCTCAGGTGAGCGCCCATTCTGCCGGTGTTCCTGCTCGCTTGCCAGCTCTGCATTGGGCTGGTCGGGCGTGCTGGGATGTCTGCACCCCACTCGAAAGCGGCTTTCTGACCTCCCTCGCAAGCTGGGCTCTGGCTTTGAGGCGCCATGGCTGTGCAAACTCTGTGCTGGCCTGCCGAGGCTCGCGGGGTGAGGAAGACACTGCGGAGGAGCGACTCTCATCAGCGCAAGCTTCTCTAAGCCTGAGCACGCCCAACCTCACTCCGCTGCCATGCAGTGTGCACTCTAGAGCTGTCGTCTCTTCAACTACAGATGGCGGACAAGCCATGCATCGGCGTTCCCCATTCTGCCCATCCAATAATGGCTCTTGGCTTCACCCCTACTCCTGGGGGTGAAACTGCAGGTGCCCTCTCTTGGCAGGGCCTCTGGGAGGAGGGAGAGCTTGCCCAGCCTCTGTCCATCACCATCGGCCACACACAGCAAAGGCTTTGTGGTCTAACCACTGCAGTATCCCCTGGTGTTAGTATGTTACGATCGGCGCCGAGACAATTCGCTTCTCAGTGTGTGCAGATGTGCACACCTTTCCTCAACGCTGACCTGCTGTAAGCGATGAAGGGCCTTTTCAGGCGCCTGGGCAGCCCGGGGGCGGGCAAGGGCAGCAGCCCGCAGCCGCCCCCCGCGGCGGAGGACGTGTCAGAGCAGCTGGCGCGCGCGGCGGCGCTGCTGCGGCAGATGCGCGCGGAGACAAGCACCAACTTCCCGCTGCTCAACAATGCAACGCGCCTGGGTAGGCGCCCTGGCAGTGGCAAAGTGCGAACTAGCCTGCGCAGTTGAGGTTGAGTTGATCACTGCGTAGCCCTCTTCCAGGGATGTGCCCGTCAGCAGCCCGAGCTGGCTGATACACGGTTGTAGTTCATTCATTCCTGCATTCGCTTGGCGTGAAGTGCGTGTCTCTGCAGCTGCCCAGAGCGCCTTGCTTGCGCCGTTCGAAAGCGCACCCCGCTCCGGCTGCCCGCGGCTATGGCACGTGTTTTGCTGATGAGTCACAGCTGCTGCCGCGTGCGCAGTCCTCCAAGTGGACAGCGCGGTGGCGAAGATGCCTGACGGCGACTCCAAGGAGACCTGGCGACTGTGCGCTATGCCCACACGGAGCTTGCTTTCTGCACTCGCCGTTCAAAGTAATGTGCCTGCTCTGGTTCTCCAACTCTTACGCAGGGACTGGGAGCGTCCTGCAGGCAAGTGGGAGAGCTTCAGAGGGAGCTGCAGTTAACGACAGAGCGCATGCTGCAGCCGGCAGAGGTTGAGCCCGCCGCCGGTGCGGCCCTCCGGCGCGCCAGTGCAAACTGAACTGTGTCACGGCGCCGTGCTGTCACACGGTGCGACTGCTGTCAGGCAGGGGATGGCAGCACACTGCTGATGGTTCACTTCGCGTGCTGCACAGACGCGAGCACTTCCCTATTCGAGGGACTCAGCTTTGCTGGCCCTGCCGCGGCGCCCGCGCCGCCAGCGGCAGCGCCTGCCGAGTCGCCGGCTGCACAGCCCGCACACGGCGCTGCTCGGCCGCCCTGCGCCGGCGACAGCGCGCGTGTCAGCGCGCCGCTCGTAGCCTCCGCCGCGGAGGATGGCTCCGAAGCGGGCGTGCGCAGGTGCGGGCGCCCTCCGGCACACCACAGGCCAGGGTCTCAAGCATGCGGTTTGGGACCATGCTCTGCGTTTGGATATGTCGCCGCTGCTGTTTCTCGCACTCTTCTCGCCCCACCCATGCACCTCTTGTCACCTGCTCGTCATTGACTGCACTGAGGTCAGCCACAGCGCTTCACATGGTCTTGGCCTGCGCCGTGCCCAGCTTGCGCCGCCAAAGGAGCGAAGGAGCTGTATCTCTGTGCTGAAAGCGCCTGATGCATGCAGCATATCGATACTCTACCCTGGCCTGCACCGCGCGCAGCTTGCCGCTGCCCGAGGACCTGTTCTCGCTGCTGGACATGTTGACGCCCGTAACGGGTTCGCCAGCGCCGGACGGCAGCGCCAGCGGCGGCCCTGCTGGGGACGCCCGCGGCCCCGGCGCTGCCGAGGACGTGGCGCACTCGCGCTCTGCAGTGCCGGCCGCCCCAGCACATCCTGACACTGGTGCCCTTGGAGCGGAGGGTCCAGGAGGGCTTGCCCCGCACGAAGGCGGTGCAGCAGGTGCTCGGGGGCCCGAACTGGCGGGCGCTGCATCTGGAGCCCCGATGCCGCCGCCGCCGCTGCCGCCGCTGCCGCCGCCTGAGGTGCACATCGCGGCACCTCGCGGCGGCCAACAGCTGGGCCTGTGTTGCAGCTGAGTAGTTGATGCATTGCTCAAGATGGCCAGTCTAGGCGACACGCTGCACTTGTGTCGCACGTCGTGTGCTCGCAGGCCT
>JAABUY010007033.1_pt1 | contig 10806 bp, 18 predicted proteins | sample 5560271 | NCBI WGS metagenome assembly JAABUY01 (sample SAMN10711886, study PRJNA513374) | rock metagenome | isolation source: Antarctica rocks | place: Antarctica: Victoria Land, University Valley
CTGGCCGAGGCCATGGCGCGGCTGGCCAAGACGCACACGGCGCGCGACAAGCGCGAGGTGCAGCTGGAGGCGCAGCTGGCGGCGCTGCGCGCGCGCGTGCGCGAGCTGGAGGCCCGCACTTGATAGGGTATATGGTATTGGGTATATGATACACCTACCCTGTCCCCGTCGTGGGTGTAAGGATGTGCGGTGTGCCGCAGTCGGTGCGCAGACGCAGCGCTGCCATGCTACGCTTGCGGCAGAGAGCAGCCACCCACGGGTGTGGCCAGCAGCAAAGCGCGTCATGCCACGCTTGCGGCAGAGAGCCCTCACCCACAGGTGTGGCCAGTAGCAGCGCGCATCATGCCACGCTGGCGGCAGAGAGCACCCACCGGAGGGTTGCGCCGACTGCTTTCGATGGAAGCTGTACAGACGGGCTGCCGCTTTGCGCTGTATGAGGTGGAGCCTGTACACAGTGGCTGAGATGGGCAGTCTGCAGGAGCATAGCTGTTGCACGAGGCACTGGGCTCACGGGCTGCAATGCATGGGAGGAGCGGCGGTCGTGCTGCAAGTGTATGGGGAGAGGGGCGGTCGTGCTGGCGGCGCGCACTGTGTGCGCGGTCACACAGGGAGTAGGGGTTGCGGGTTTGGAGCGATGCTACGCCTTCTGTTGAGGCGTAGGCAGGAGATGATGTCGCTGGTGCGTGTTAGTCAGCCTCACTTATGGGAGGCCGGACTGATGTGCCGCACCGCGCAGCTTGGACCGTGGTTTTGAGCAATGAACTGCGCTAACCTGTGGGAATTCTGCCACACGCCATATGGAGCAGGGAACTTGTTTTGGGTCTGAAGTGCTTGTGGCGGACATGCCTGGCAGGTGGCCTCGCTGAGAAGCTCACGGTGAGGTGGCATCCTGTCGCTTGTACACAAGTCTGCAGTGCCTGAGGGGCAAATGCCGCCCCATCTTCCTGCGGGTCGCATGCGTCAGCAACTGGTACCTAGGAGTGTGTGCAGACTGGGTTCCTTTTGCACTGCCGTCCTTATGGAGGCAATTCTTTTGTTTGGATGGAGGGCTTGCGTGGGCATATGCAGCCATCGCCTTCGTATGTTTGTGCCATCTTAGCGCCAGGCCTGCAGGCGGCACAGCGTAGCAATTTTTTTCCATTATTTGACTTGAGCAGCTACAGCTGCAGCCTGTCCCCGCTGAGCTGGGACGCAGGCACTGCGTGCAGCACAGGTGGGACGGCCACGGGCTTGGTGTGCCATCCCCTTGGTTGCACAGCCACACTGTGCACTCCCTCCCTTGCCACTGCTGCAGCTGTTGAAGTGTGCCATCTCTGCCTTTGTGAGTGCTCCTGAGAGTGCTGGATTGCTTGACCTGTGTTTCTTTTAATGGTGAGAACTACACATTTGACAGTTTAGGGTCACAGGCTGTGTAACACAGTGCTTTGTAGCAGACAAAGCGCTTTTGCATGCGCATGCAACATCGCTACTCCTTTCTGGCTCTACCAGCGGTGTAACCATGCGGCACGGGGTGCTGCCGCGAGCCCTGCCTCTGGCATGGCACACCACAGCAGCGACCAGCGCCGCCGACCTGCTGTGGGAGGACACTTCTCCGCCCCTGCCTGCAGTGGTTGGTCATCCCTCTGTGGTCGCTTGTGCCGTGCCTTCACACGCAAGGTGGTGACCAGTGCCGCCGCAGGCTGCCCCCGCGGTGCCTCACGAGGACAGCTCAGCGCCTCCTTGCAACACTGGCTGCTCTCCTGGCGCTGCTCTGTCCCTCTCGCTCGAGGCATATGCGGAGCTGCACGGGCTGCTCACCAAGGAGAAAGCTGCTGTGCAGCCGATGTCACTCCTGGAGAGGAGCCTGTACAAGGCTTCAGACCTCAAGCAGGCATGCGCGACTTTGGTCAGCATGACGCCTCCTTCCTTGCGAACTACACAGCAGCTGCACATGTTGCCGCCTGCAAACAGTTGTAAGCATCTGCAGGTGCTCCTGCTGCATGGCCTACATGCAGGGAGCAGGACCAAGCAGGATGTATTGGAGAAGATGATTGGCTTGCCGCTCTTCGCGCCAGCCTTTGACGCCGCTTCTGCTCTGCCGGACGCCGAGGTGACTTACAATGCATATGAGAAGCCATGCATGCTGTTGGTGTCCCCGTACAGCTGCCTCTCAGTATGCTTTCAATGAACATGCAGGCTGCTGCAGACGCCTGGCCTGCTTCAGACGCTGGACATGACCTCTGCATCAACGCATCCGACCTGGTTGCCCTGGGTTGGGTTAGGCCGAGCCATGCGTCAGCCGCCTCTGCCGCGCTCGCTACACCCCTGCGCCTCAAGCCAGCAGGCCTGCAGTGCGCCGTTCACGAGCGGGTCAGCCACACCACCCCCGGACCTGAAGCTGCAGTGCCAGGGGTCCCCGACGCATGCGGAGCCCCAGTGGCAGGACCTGCATGCTTGGTGCAGCCCGTGGCGCAGCTCCTGGAGCTGGAGCAGCCAACCTGCAGCAGAGGCAGCCCCCGTGCAGGCAGCCACGCCCAGGAAGCCAGCCCTGCCTGCGGCGGTCTTGCGGACCAAGCAAGCCAGGGGCTGCCGCCAACACGCAAGCGCGCGCAGCCGGAGCCATGTGACCCCCCGCCACAGCCTGGCAGCACATGCAGCCCCTCAGGGGTCGCTACGCCAGCGCCTGGACCAGCGCAAATCGCAGCCAACGTTGCTGCCAACCCCATCCACCCAGACGCGCCGGCGTGGCTCACGCAGCAGGTGGCGGCCATGAGCGGCGCCTTCACCGGCGTGGCCGCCGCGGCGCCGGACTCGAGGCAGGTCGAGCAACCCGCCGCGCTGGTAGGCCGCCGAGTGGCCTTTGCAGTGCTGGACGACATCGAGGCTCCGGCAGACGCACACAGCAGCGGCTGTGTCGTCCGCGCGGGGCTACACACAGGCCGGTGCGGCGCACGGCACGTGTGCCTGCAGGTGGCATCATCGCCGGCAAAGCATGCACATGTGCACATGACTGGAGGCATCATGCTCACACAAATGTGTCATCACACCATTGGACAATATGGCATGTGCGCATGTTCTCATGAGCTTGCGCGCGTGCATGCATGCATGTGTCCCTGATGCACTTGAAGAGCGCACTCGTTCGAACGCAACACGAAAGTTTGCTAGCTAGCACACCGTGTGCACATGCAGCCTCACAAGAGCGCCCCACGGGGCAGCGTGGTTGAGGTCATCGGAGCCGGACATCCGCCCGACATCTGCCCACCTGGCTGCGCGCATGCGCATGTACATGCGTTTGTCCGCTGCCCTGCGGAGCCCCGCTGCGCGTCCACGCCCGTGCATGTGCGCAACCTGCAGCTCCCGGCATGGTGCTGGCGTACTCCGTGTGCGTGCAGACTTGCGTTTGAGGGCTGTGGAGTTGCTGTCCGAGGCGCCCTGGCGAAGATAGCAGAGGCGGCATGTATGCTCACTGCCCCACCTATGCCAGCAGTGATGTGAGAATGACAGTGCGATGGCCATGTCAGGGACTCACTTGTGGCGGCGAGCATGTAGCTGCCTGACTTCGTGTGGACGCCTCTCGGCACATAGCTGTGGCCCTGTGTCAAGTTAGCTGGACAATACATGGCAATTATCACCGCATCACAAGCGCACCATGCCTGTACATCCAAGGCTTGCTTAAACATGTTGCAAGCCTGCGACACAGCGTGCGCGCATGGACCTCAAGCTGGACCTGCACGACCGTCTGCGGGTCTCCACGCCCGCGGCGCTGCTGAGCCTTGACGCCTCCGCACTGCAGGTGCTCCAGGGACCTTCCTTACCCGCCGTTCCCGCCCTACACAAATCTGGCGCATGCGTTGCTTGTGTGGCTGCTCCAGGGTTCTACCAGCCCCAGGCACACATCAGGCAAGTCTGCAGAAGGACATGAACGAGCGGGTCCATGCCATGGGCATCATGCGGTGCGCGCAGGATGCCTGGGTGCTCCTGGAGCCTGTGCCGGCTGAGGCGTTGCCTGCGGCGGTGCCGCATGCGGCAGCAGACCCTTGCCTGAGGGCGCGGCCGGCAGGCAAGGGCAAGGCGCCAGGGCGCAAGCCTGGCCGCAAGCCAAAGGGCAAGGTGCCAGCATAGCTCGACCGTAGCACATGGTGCTGCAGAGATCAGGGAGGGAGGCCTTTAGGGGCGTCTTAATGTGGTGCTAGGTGCCAGCTTATGCTTGGGAGTGGCTCTTAACCTGCACATGCGTGTTTGCTAGTGTGCAGCAGGGACGCGCATTTTGCAGGAGTCATTGGCCATTGCTGCTAGGTCAAACTTCCACCGGGTGCCGCATGAAACCTCCTGTTCTGGGTGCATCTGGGTTCGTCACGCATACCAGAGCCCAGGCAAGGGCACAAGCATGCCGTCTGGTGCCCAGGATCAGAGTGAGTGCAAAAGAACAGAGAGGTCGCTGCTATGGGTAGCGCGGAAACTTTGAGAAGTCCGGCGGCCGCTTCTCCAGGTATGCGCGCCGGCCCTCGTCGCCCTCCGGCGTCTGGTAGAAGAGCAGGGTGGCGTTGCCGCCCAGCTCCTGCCGCGCATCGCAGGCATCTGATGCCACACTGCATGCGTGCGGGGACAGCGCGCCGGTTGACCAACAGGTCGTGCCCATGAGCGGCTAGAGCCACGGCGCTGCCAGCCGTGCATGCATCTGTCAGGGTCGGGGCAGACGCGCGCGCGCCTGCAGGCCAGCCTGGCCGTCCTCGGCCGCGTTGAGCGCGGCCTTGAGCACACGCAGCGCGGTGGGGCTGTTGCGCAGCACCTCGCGGCACCACGCCGTCGCCTCCTGCTCCAGCGCCACCAGCGGGACCACCGCATTCACGAGGCCCATCGCCAGCGCCTGCGCGGCAGCCGCGCTCAGACCCTGCCCGGCTTAAGGACCTTCTGAGCAGGCGCCACCGCGCGAGCAGGGCCTGCCAGACAGCCTGCTGCGCTCCGCCGGCAGACATCCGACCGCTGACACACCCCTTGGTGGGTCAGCGCGCCTCAGCGTGCCCACCGCATCGCCATCGGTACCCCCGGTCCTGGAATGCACGCGTCCCAGTGCACGGCTGCACAGTCTGGCAAGCGCACACATCCGAGCGCGCTGGCAGGCAGGTCAGCCAGGGTGTGCTAGAGCGCAACAAGCCGCAGGCGCGCTCCGCTGCGCAGGGAGCAGGCAAGGGCGCGGGGACCGAGCGCGCGCCTGCTGCGCGTTGTACATGCGCGCCAGGAACCAGACCTCGCGCGCCTTCTTCTGGCCCACCAGGCGCGCCAGGTGCGTGGAGCCGTAGCCCGCGTCAAAGCTGCCCACCTTGGGGCCCGTCTGGCCGAACACCGCGTTCTCGGCCGCGATCTGGCGCGCGCCACAGGCGCCGCTTACTACGCACGTCATGACCAGCGCGCCCCTTTCGCTCAACTTTAAAGCATCCTGTCCAGCGCAGTGCGTGCAACACTGGCGCGCCAGTACGAGCTACCAACGTATGGCAGTCGGCAGCTCTGCATGATGGCCCATGACCCCACGACACCAGGAAGTGTCATGCAGACCGACCCACACGCTTGGCAGTGCCCAGCACATCTCAGCAAACGGGGACAGTCAAGCGACAGCGTTCCCGCAATCAGCGTCCCGTCAGTGCTGCCCACCGCAGCCTGAGGCGCGCCCATGTGACCATACTGACCCACTGACCCACTGAGCTCAGTACGCAGGGGCTGGCACCGTGATGTCGCACATCATGTGCAGGATGTTTCCGCCGCCCACCGCATAGCCTGCCACTGCTGCGATGACGGGCTTGGGCAATCGTCTGATGGCCACCTGCATGCATGCCATCACACACGCACTCATGACGTAGAGCTGGGCGTGGGCATGCATCCATGACGGCAAGGACTCCGCATGCGCGGCAGGTTCGCATGTGCGCCCACAAATGCTCAGATCACCTACATGCACACAGCCCATGCATGCATGCGGACAGAAGCGCACTGCACAGCATGCACAGCCGGTTCAAGAATTCATGCAACTAAGAGGCACGCCGGCTTGGCACAGGGGCAAGGACGTGGGGCCCGCCTGCAGGTCAAGCACGTTCAGGCGCGGTATGTGGTCCTCGCCGACGTAGCCGCCCTCGCCCCGCACCGCCTGGTCGCCGCCGCTGCAGAACGCCAGCGGCCCGCTGCCTGGCGCCGCGCAGGCGCGCTCAGGGACATGAGGCCGCTCCTCCTGCTGCGGCTAACAGGGTATGAAGCAGGCCTGTCTGTCGACGGCCCATGCACGCAGGAGCTGAGACGTGCGCCGCGCCCAGCGCGCACCTGTGAGGACCACGACGCCTACGGCGGGGTCGTTGCGCGCGTCGTCAAAGCAGCGCATGAGCTCGGTCACGGTCTGCGGCGTGAACGCGTTCCGCCTCTCCGGCCGGTTTATGGTTATCTGCTCGGCAGCACCCCGCCTCCTGGTCGGTGAGCTGACAGGTGTTGACAGGTGTTGGAGGTGCAGCTAGGCAGCGCTTGTGTCAAGCACCCACTTTTACGATGCCCTCCCCAACCGCCTTGTCATAGAGCACGTCCTGGAGCTCCTGCTGCTGCACTGCGGCCACCCGCCGCCACCGCACTGGCTCGCGCGACACCTCCCCGTGTATCCTGCGGGACGGGGCACACGGTCGGCCGCCCGCACGGCTGGCTCTGAGTCAGTGCAATGCAAAATGAAGTGGGCGTCCAGGACGTGCCTGGCATAGGAGGAGGGCTCTGCAGTTGCAGACTCATAGCTGGTGCTGGCGGCGCCTTGTGCTGAGCAGGGAGCCGTGGAAAAGCCGCGGGGCAGCGGCTCTGCACTGGCGCTGCTGCTCAGCTGCACGGTGAGCTTGCCGAGGCGCCGCTGCGCCGTCGCGTGCTGGCTGCAGCAGTCTGGCCCTGTCATGAGTGCTCGGCAGCATTGCCAAGTTGCCAATCTTTCTCCATAGGAAGAAATGATGGGCAGCAATCACACAAGCAGACCGAGGTTGGCATATCCGGGCGCGCGCCATGCACGGCACTGCCCAAGCCAAAGACAAGTTTGTTTGAGCAGGAGTCACCTTCCGGAGCCCGTTCAGCACGTTGAGAGACTGATATCGCAAAGCATCAGGCACGCCTGAAAGACTGCGGTGGTTTGCCTGCAGCAGACCAGTGCTGACTTGCTCAGGCGACTTTGATACAGATTGATCTCACGCGGTGTTGCACTGCTTCACGTGATGGTGTGCTGCGGTGCAGGTGAAGCTTGCGCTTACAATCCATCGAGCAGCTGACATCCAGAGCCGCAGCTACTCTCCAAAATGGATGTGCGCCCACAGCGTCCGCAATGCAAGCCCGCGGGGCAGAGCACGGGCTAGGAGATTGATCGCAGTGTGCAAGATGTGCGTCAGTCACGGAGACTGAGTAGTGCGCGAAGTTGTACTGCAGCCCATGCAAATGCTTACCAGCTCCTGGGTGGAGTGGTCAAGTCGATGAACGCCAATATGGCGTGCACTGCAGAGGAGCGGGGACATGCGAGAGCGCTTGTGCTGACAGACTTTTGCGCCTCTTGGGCGGCAGTTCATAGAGAAGATGGCCGAGAAGGCCATGGGCCAGGGCCAGGGCCAGGGCCAGGGCGGCGGGGCGCCGGCCGGCTACCCTCGCCCGCAGGAGGTGCAGTTCCCGCAGTGTACAACTTCCGCAGTGCTTGTCACGCCGGGAAGCAGCAGAACCCCAGCTTTGCCTTGGCAGTTGCTCTGGCACCCGTTGTATGTGCACGGGTGTTGAAGTCAGCAGCTGCAGGGCTACGGAGGCCAGCCCGGATACGGCGGTGGCGGGTACGGCGGGCCGCCGCAGCAGGTGCGGCGCCCTTCTGCGTCACTGGAGGTCCCCATTATGCAACGAGCCCCGCAGTACTGTGGGCGCATGACTGCGGTCTGCGCGCAGGGTTTCATGGGCCAGCAGGGCTACGGCGAGCAGCGCATGCAGGGCTACGGCGGCGGGCCCCAGCAGGCGCGCTGCAAGCACACAGGACGCTGGAGCGGCGTCATGCTCCAAGCGTTCATGCATGCATGCGCAGCTGCACGTTGCGCTCAGCACACCCCAGCGCCAGAGGCGGGGCCCGCTTGGAGCGACGTTGAACGCAGCGCGCCCTGCGCGGCAGGGCTACATGGGCCAGCAGGGCATGGGCCAGCAGGGCTACGGCGAGCCACGGATGCAGGGCTATGGCGGCGGGCCCATGGAGGTGCGCCGCACGTCAGCTGCGCACCTGGCGCCTGCCGCCGTGCCGGCCGCCGGAGCTGTGCACGCGCGGCGAGCTGTCCAGGGGCATGGCGTGCTTCCCACACAGCTGTGCAAGCTGAGCAGGTTTGATTTAGTCTGTTCTGGCTCACAATGTGCCGCCCGGGATGCTAGCGCCCGAGGTGCAGCCAGTGAGCAGCCAGATCACCATATGGCACCAAACCTGGATGCATTGCCATATTTCTGCGGTGCTGGGCGCGCATGCGCAGGGCCCTGCAGCTCTGCACGTGCTTCAGCAGGGCACTTGGCATTGCCAGCGCATCCTTACGCGGATGAACCGTGTCTGCCTGGTCTACTGTGCCGTCCATTGAAAGCGTCTGCGCGCGACGCCAGGGCGGCATGGGCGGCGGCATGATGGGCGGCGGCATGGGCGGCGGCATGATGGGCGGCGGCATGGGCGGCGGCATGGGCGGCGGCATGGGCGGCCCCGGCTACGGCGGTCAGGGCGGCTACGGCGGTCAGGGCGGCTACGGCGGCGGCCACGAGGGCATGGTGCGCTGCGTCGCGTGCGGTGCCAGGCTGCTGTGCGCTCACGCTCCGCGCACTGCAATGGAAAGGACGCCACTCGAATTTATTGCGCTTGGCTCTGCTCGCGCCTGTGCGCCTGGTGTGCTGCTGGTGAAGGAGTCGGCCCTCGCAAGCAGCGGCGGCGGGAGCCGGCTGTGAGGTCAGGTGACCGGGGCGTGCTGGCCGCCGGCAGGACTGGTCGCACCTGGGCCGCCTGGCGCAGCACTACGAGGGGCAGCCGGTGCCCGGGTGAGCGCCCGCCCTCGAGGGGCAGCCGCGTGATGGACCTGAGCGCCGCCTGACTTTATCAAGTATGCTTGGCGTGTTGGCCGGCAGCGCATCGGCAGGCTGCAGGCCTCCCAGTTGGTACCAACCAGAGCTGCCTGTGCGAGCACGGGACGCGCGCTCCCGTGCCGAGTGTGGATACGGTGCAAGACTGATTGGCTGCCATGCAGGGACGGCGGGCCGCCGCCGCCGTCGGACGCCAACCCCAACATCGTGCGCCCCCGCTGCATGCGCTCAGTGAGCTTGAACGCATGGACGCGCACCTGCAGGCACAGCTGAGATGCGCGGCGCGGGGGCGCAGCTCTCCAAGCTGATGGGCCACTTCCAGCAGAGCACCGGCAGCAGCTTCCAGGGCGGCCACGACCAGTACGACCAGATGGCCGCCATGGCCAGCAAGCTCACCGGCTTCCCCATCCCGGCCTCCATGCTGCGCAAGCTGTGCGCGCGCGCCTGACCCCCCAGCTCGCCCCCTGTCGCGCACAGCACTTCTTGGCACCTGTTTCATGCAGAGCCACAGCCGGCCCTTTCAGCATGGAGCAATGCATGCACCATGCAGCAGTGCATGCAGGCGTTGCCTGGCATATCGGCTCCCTGTCGTGCATCCGCACCTGCTGGGATGCGGTGTGCGGCCCGGCGTGCGCTGCGCGGTCTGCCGAGCCTGGTGCTGCAGCGGATGGCAGGCATGCCGCAGCTCCTGCCCTGCTGAAGCATGTGCATGCGCAGGATCGGAGCCAAGCTCAACGGCATGCTTTGAGGCGGGCACATTGATGCTGACATGCAGATGTGCACCAAGAATGCAAGCGCACAGTGCTGGCCTTCTTTATGGGTCGTGACACTGTCACGGTGACAATCAGTGGCCCAGCAATGCTGCTAGATTCTGCATTGCTATTTCATTGCTAGGTGAGTCATTGTAGCAGCAAGAGTTTGTGTTGAACCATATACTTCTGCCTTCATGCATAATTGGCAAGTGAATTCTTTACCATTATGCAGAAGTTGCAACCACCACAGCTGTTGAGTTGTTCGAAGTATATCTTTGTGTTAATGTAGGACATGTAGGTCTGTGCTGTTACTACCATTTTGCTGTAACTTTGTTATGCTAGTGGCTTACCGTGGAGGCACTATGCCCCAAGGCAAGGAAGAGCGCACGCTCTGCCGCGGAGCAGGTAGCTATGGCGCAGGGCCACAGCTCTCCCACAGCTGCAGCCCCCCGCAGGCCCTCACGCCCCCCCTCTGGCACCATGCGCACGCTTTCGCCGTGAGCAGAGCACGGAAGGCAGTTGCGGCGCTGCATGCATGGCGGCGTGTCCTCACCCACGACCTGCCGCCGCGCACGTGCGCTGACCACGCTCGCGACACCCTTGCCAGTCATGGCTGGCAGACCACCCCCCTCAAGTGCGCCGCGCTCCTGGACAGGTCAGCGCACGACCCAGGCAGGCGCAGCCGCAACCCGCTGGCACTGCATGGCCGCCTGCTCAACGTAGCCCCGTGTGGCAGCCCTCCAATGTCTCCCCGCCACCCGAACCAAACAGTACCGCAGCTCGCCACGCATGCAGCCCCGGCCGCGCATGGCATGCATGCTGCGCTGCGCGGGTCACCGCCTGCACAGCGGACATACGGCAGCAATGCGCGCATGCGGCCGAGCCTGCTCAGGCGCGCCAGCGCGGCAGCAGGCCCAGCAGTTGCCAGCCTGGCTAGCACGGCCGAGCCCGGCCCTGCAGAGCCGCAGCAGGCGCCGCGCGGCGGCCTGCGCGAGCG
>JAABUY010007034.1_pt1 | contig 10806 bp, 11 predicted proteins | sample 5560271 | NCBI WGS metagenome assembly JAABUY01 (sample SAMN10711886, study PRJNA513374) | rock metagenome | isolation source: Antarctica rocks | place: Antarctica: Victoria Land, University Valley
TCTCCGCCGCTCCAGCCGTCCCGTCTCTATCCCACCTTATCCGATGCCGCGGCCAGCCCGCCTGACGCCGTCCCGCCCGGGGTTCTGCCCCGATTACCGTCAAAAGGATAAATAGGACAACTGTCCTTAGGAATTTTCAAACTGACCCACTACCGGGGCTGTAAAAGCTGAGATTGCAGCATGCGTGGGCCGAGATCGCTGAGGTGCCAGGTGTAGGCTCATATCTTTAATCGAGATCGAGAGCAGCACGATGGCGCCTAAGCCCAAGAAGACTTCGCCAACGTGGAGTGACGTGAAAAGAAAGATGGCCGAGTTCGACCGCGCGGGCCTGCTTGGAACGATCCAGGATCTGTATGCCGCCAGCGAGGACACCCGAGCGTTCCTGCATGCCCGACTCAGCCTTGGCCATGATGTCCTCGATCCCTACAAGGCCACTATCGCCCGCTCGCTTTGGCCTGACCTCACCAGGAACCAACTGCCATTCGTGGCGGCAGCCAAGAAGGCGATTGCAGACTACAAGAAGGCCATCGGTCAGCCCGACGGACTGGCGGAGCTGATGGTGTTCTATTGCGAGCAAGCGGCAGGTTTCGGCGGCGAGTATGGCTTTGAAGATGGAGGGTACTTTGACGCGCTGGTGAGGATGTTTGAACAGGCGCTCAAGGCGTCGGTCACCCTACCTGCCGAGCAGCGTGACACGATGCTGCGTCGCTTAACCTCCGTGCGCCGCATAGGCCATCGTTTTGGCTACGGTGTTGGATACGACATGGATCACCTACTCGCGAGACACGCCAAACATGGCGAAGCGCCCGAATGAGGGCGTCGTGCAAGTCGGTGGGCAGTCAGTCCTGTTACACTATGGGCAATAGTGTAACAGGACGCCCAGTCGGGATGGGAACGGCAACGCCCCCTGCCCTACCGCGGATCTCCGGTTCGCCCTGTCGATACGATGTCACGTCGAGGATCATCTGATCGCGCTTCTGGATCGTCTTTTTGATCAGCTTCGACGTGCGACGTAGTGGGGCGGTGTCCCGGAAGCTTAGGCGTAAAGCAACGCCGGAGGAGAGCCAGTTGGATGGGCATGGTCGAACACCACCCAGGCGTGATGATGCTGCGCACCCTTGGTATGCTCACCCATGTCAAACCACTGAATGCGCCGCGTCAGAATCAAAGTGGCCGCAAATGGACCGGAGGACAGCAGGTCGGCAACACGTCGTCCAGCAATCCATTGCAGGCGGACCAGCAGAGCGAGCTGACCCTGCACGGACGCAGTCAGCGCCAGGGCATGACGCAGAAAGTTCAGCATCGCCATGGGCGACCTTGCCTGCCCCTTGTCGGACGCCGTTTCCCCGTAGGGCGGGTTGGTCACGATACTCCGACATCCCTCGGGCATAGTCCGGCAGGTGAGGAAATCAATGCCGGACGTGCCAAAGCCACGTTCGGCGATATCAGTGGATGTCACCGTGTAACCGTGTGCGGCGAGGACGCTGGACATAGCACCGTCGCCACAGCAAGGCTCCCAAACCGAGCCACGGAAACGAACGTGTCGCAGCAGTGCCTCGGTAACCCAGCTCGGTGTTGCGTAGAAGTCCCGCCCTTCCCGCTCGTAGCCCGAGACATGAACAGCGCGGCGCTCTGCTGGCCATGCTGCCACCGTTTGAGGACCTGCGATCGGCTGCTTCTCGCAGCCGGCAAAAGGCAGGCCGTGCTGGTCAGGGCTGTTCTGGGCGGAGACTCTGGGTCGATCCATGCTGCTCACACGGGATCATAGCGCCTCGGGGAGCGCAAGATGGACGCTGCTCTACACTATGCGGGCCTAGTTCATGAAAGGGTCTCGATCCGAGACTGCGGAGCAGCCGATCAGGCGCACGCGCCGAAGGCCGTCCCAAACCTCCGCTTGCTCGCCAGCCTCAATCAAGCTCTCGCTACGTTGCGATCTGCCCTATCGATGCTGCCGGAGGCCGGCGTCAGCGCGAGGCGCTTGCCTGCTGCGCCGCGGCCAGGCGCTGACGCCGTTGCTGTTCACGCAGTCGCGCCTCCTCCGCCCGCACCCGATTGAGCTCCGACAGCGGCAGGCCCAGCACGCCGCCGCGCATTGGCTCGCCGCCCGGGCGTACCATCCGCGCCAGCGCGCCCAGGCGCCGGAGCAGGCTCTCGTATCGGCTCCCGCCGGCATGGGCGATCTCAGCTGGCGAGCCGCCCAGCGCCGCCAGGGGCCGGTGCATCCAGTCCAGCGGCAGCGCCGCACCGGTGCCGGCCAGCACCGCTCCGACCCGCGTCAGGACGGCCACCTCGCGCGCCCGGGCTGATCGGACCGCGGCCAGCCTGGCCCGGACATCCTGGGCGGTGTCGGGGTCCGCGCGCCAGCCACCCGCTCCGAGCCTGAGCACGCCGCAGCTGACCAGGTGGGCGCAGTAGGTGCTTACTACTGCGGCCGGGGGCTGGAAGTCCGGCAACCGTGCCCGGACCTGCTCGACCAAGTCGCTGTCCCAAACACGTGCAGTTGCGAAGGGTGCCTTCAGCACTCCTCGCTCCCGCAAGCCCTGCAGCACTTGGTCCACTCCGACGCGGCGCTTGCCCGAGCTCGTCATGCACAGCTGCAGCAGCACCGTCTGCCAGGTGGCCGGCTCGACCGCGAACACTTCCTGCCCCACCGCGGGTAGGCCCACGATCTCGTCCAGGCCCGCATGGTGCGCCCATCGCGCCAAGGCCGGATCGCCCGGACGATGTGGGGCAGCCCAAGCGATGATGATCGCCTCGGTGAGTCGGGCATACCGCCCGGCCCGCCGGGCGCGCTCGGCTTCGGCCCGCGCCTGCCCGGCCGCACGCAGGCGCGCCTCGGCCCCAGCGATGCGTGCGTTGAACAGCCAGTGCCGGGGTGCCTCGTGTAGGATGGCGCGGGTATGCGCCTCCCGAGTGGCGAACCGGGGCACGGCCGAAAGGTCCACCTCGACGCAGGGCAGGCCACGGCGGCGCAGCTCGGCCACCTTCTCGGGCTCGCAGAAGTGCGTGACCGCGAACTCAACCGCGAGGGTGCGCCCGGCCCGGTGTAGGACGGCGTCGGGCCGCAGGCCGCCCAGGTCCACTTCCGTCTCGATCGCCTCGCAGCGGAACACCCGGGCTGCCGCCACGTGCTCTCGCATGCCGTCCAGCTCGGCCACGGCTTCAGGCAGCAGCAACTCGCATGCCGCGCGGACCACTTCCTTGGCCAGCCGGTGCAGCGTCGTCTCCCACGCCGCCTTGCAGGCGCGGCCGCCGGCGTGGGCGAAGTGCGGCGCCACGAGCGCGCCCTTGCGGGCGACCAGCGGGCTGCCGCAGCGCGGGCAGCGGCACCAGCAAGCGAGACCCGCGGGCACCTCGGTGATGTGCATCAGGCTCCCGTCCGGGGACAGCCCATAAGGCAGCAGCGCAGCGAGGTCGTGGGCAGGCATGCGCGCATACTGGCCCGGCTGTCCGGCCGGCGCCACCGGGCCAGCCAAACACTGTAGCGCCGGCAATCTCGTCGGTCGACGACTTGGTTGCGGCCGGCCAGCGTGTCAGGGGCGTCGGCCTTTACAAGCACTATCCGCTAGGCATTGGGTGCTGCGGTTCCGACCATCAGCCCGAGCTATAGCCGGATAGGGCGGAACTCGGCCCAACGGCAGCATCCACGCGGATTTTTTCGGTAGCGCGCAAGCAAAAATCGCCCATCCTGGCTCTTGTCGGACCAACGGCTTGCGTGAACCCCGTGCGTGGCGCAAGCGTGATGTCTGGCGGCCGCCAGGGCTCACTACGGCCGTCACCTTCACGACAACATCCGGCAAAGGATGGTCGTGGATTGATTGCGACTGGGTGGCCGTACGCAACGTGCCTGGAAATATCCTGGACAGCACGAGCATGGCGCTACGCTCGACGGATCAGGACGGCATACTCCGCCTCAGGACATGGCGGAGTTTCTCAACCGTTCATCGCGCACTTAACCGCGGGTACGAAGGCCACGCTAGCCCTTGTCGCTGGTTACTCACTGAACCATCACGACAGCTACGGGAAAGCTAGAGGACTCTATCTATAGGTTGGGGGTGCGATTACCCGTGCGAAAAGAGGGGCGATTACCCGAAGAACAGGGGGGCGATGTCCCGTGTATAACTCCCACCTTTCGCAACCGATTGTGGATAACTCTTTGGGCCGGGTTTGCTTTGCCTTCCTGTCACACCTGGGGGGTAATTACCCGAACACAGCCTTACAACCTTAGTGGCGATTCTAGTTAGCGGGGGGGGGGTAAACGCCCGAACCTCAAAGGGGGGGTAATTGCCCGAATGTGGCCTTACAACTTCAGCGGCGATTCTAATTTCCGTTAGGTCTGAAGCTAGTCTGCTGCAGCGGCGATACAGAGGACGCCGAGGTAGGACCGGGTAGTCTTTTCGTAGTGGGTCGCCAACGGCCCGCCATTCTTTCAGCCGGGCCCACATGTTCTCAACAAGCCGGCGATTGTTGTAGATTCAGGGCGGGCACACCACCGGCGCATCCGTGCGCTGAGGCGGGATGGCCGGTCTGGCCGGCATGGTCCAGATCAGGTCGCGAAACCGATCGGAAGCATAGCTGCGGTCGCCCACCATCCAGCCAGGCCCATCCGGCAAGCAGCCAAGCAGGCCGGCGGCGAGCGGCAACTCGTAGGCCTGCCCGGGGGCGAGCGTGAAGGCGACGGCCCGTCCACGGCTATCCGCGATCACACAGGCCTTGGTGCCGTAGCCGCCGCGAGAGCGGCCAAGTGCTTCACGACGGTCTCGCTCCAAGCTGTTGACCCCCTTTTGCGCGCCACCCGCCTTCTGGTGCGAGCGTATGCTGGTGCCGTCCAGGAACACCATGCCCAATGCAACATCGCCCATTCGCTCCTGGGCCCACTCAAGCAAGCGCTTCCACACACCCTGCTTGGCCCAGCGGATGAACAACTGAGCGGCCAGCCACCAGGGGCCGAGCTCGGGTGGGATGCTGCGCCACTTGGCGCCATTGCTGGTGCTGTTGCGCCGGAACACCGCCGAGATAGTCCGACGCAGGTCCTTGGGCGGCGTCTTGCCCCAGGGCCTGACCTCCTCAATCAGTTGCCCCCAGATCGCTCACGTTTCGTCGGGAAAGAGCACATATCCAATCGTCGTCATGCCTCAAAGATGGGCATAGAACTCATGCTCTAGCAGCCCTTAGTCCGGGGGGGGGGTAAACGCCCGAACCTCAAAGGGTGGGTAATTACCCGAACAGCCTTGCGACTTCAGCGGCGGTCCTAGTCTTGCAAGGGGGGGTAAACGCCCGAACCTCAAAGGGTGGGTAATTACCCGAACAGCCTTACAGCGTCAGCGGCGATCCTAGTCTTGCAGGGGGGTAAAGGCCCGAACCCCAAAGGGGGCAAGTACCAATATTTGATCCCGACCTAAGCTCATGGGCGCTCAACCTTAGTCCAAAGGGGAAAGTTCCCCGCAGTCGACGTCTGCCTCTTGAACGGGTCGGTAGGTGGGAGACGACCGACGCAAGACGGGGGGCGATAGCTCGCAAGTACCCCGACTCGATAACTTATCTGATACCAGGCGCCCTGACTATTGACCGGTCCGGGTGGGCTGGGACGCTGCACGCAGCGCATCCACTCTAGCTTCAGAAACCGGTCATTCGTCAGGGCGGCTGGTTTGAGACGTTCCTTGCCAGGGGGGCGGAGACCCGCACAAGCCCTTGCAAAGGGCGATCCATATTCACGTGATCCGCACAATGCTTTGTCTGAGGCACTGCTGGCCGATATCAGCCCTGGCGAGGGGGCGATTACCCGAACGTCCATGACGTTTTGCTATGAGCCAAAAGCCGCCGGCAACCAACGAGAACCCTTCATCGTCAGTGGCATGCCCGAACGAGCCTAGGCTTGGGGCCAGGGGCTACGCATGAGAAGCCCAGTTGGGCCAGGTCGCACGATGTTAGCCAATGCGCGATCATTTGCGCTCGGCATACGCACTTTTTATCAACCACGACAAGTTTGCCAGACCAGATCAAGCTACCTGGGCGATCTCATGCGTAGCCCCTGGGCTTGGGGCTTGTTTGGACCGGGAGGTATTTGCCCGCAGTATTGGGGAGGCGGAGCTGATGTCCTCGGCTTGCGATAAGCTCAGCCGCCACATCCAGCGGCCTGCAAGCAGAAGCGTGGCTAGAAAGAAGCACCTAAGCCTTTAAGCTCTTAGGCATTGATAAAGATGTTTTTGGGATGGGCGAAGGGGATGGAAGTAGCTTCATGCCGCCATTTACCTTCTCAATCCGGGCATCCGGATAGACAGCATGAACTAGACGCAACGTCTTATTCATCTCTCGCTTAAAATCTTTAATCTCGCTGTATTCCTGCCCGAATTGCTGCCTTAGATTTTCATATGATAGGAAAGTTCCACTAGGCGGCTTTACCCGGTGCAAACGATGGGCAAGCCAAGCATACACGTCCAGAGCGAGAGCAGAATGCTTCAATGCTCCAAGCGCTCTAGGATCTAGAGGAACGGCGAATTGTGTCAGAGACTCAAAAAATTCAGGGGTTAACTCGATCACCCCTGGCATCAAGCTCGGTGCTGCTTCTGAATGACAAAGCCACGTTGAAAAACGCTTGATTGGTTTAGCGCTCAATGTGTCCTGGCCATATCCAAGGCTCATATGGCACGCAGCCAGCGCCCTCATTTGCGCCGAAAAGCTTCGGTATTCCCTCCCCCCAGTGTCGATGCCGAGTCGGATAAGGAACTCTCTCGCCGACCGGCCGACCTCTACGCAGGGGTTTTGAGTCCTGATAGCCTCGGTGCTGACATGGACAAGAGCAAGGCGCGGACGTGTTCCGTATGGAAGGGGCTGCTGCACCCACTCCGCTCCGTCCCACAGCTTGCCGGCTTCTAGCAGGAGCGATGCCTTGCCGCTTGTTCGCTCGAAGGTGAGTGCTCTTACCTGGCTGCGTGGCAGCCCTACCTGGCAGAGACCAGCATGCAGAAAGTCAGGACGTTCAGAGGGTTTCTCCACGATCTGAGAGGATAGACGAATAATCCTTGCTGTTGTCGCGGGGAGACGAGCGCTTCCGAGCTCAAGGTCGCCTTGACCACCTGTGGAACTAGAAGCCATCACCTGCCCCGTCAAAAACGCACCACAACCATCTACGCGCGCGACTCGGTCGTTAATTGAGAATCTAGCCGACTCTATACGTATACGGCAACCCGACTAAACAACCTAAAAATCTCTGAGTTTTGGCACCAGAACCCAACAACACTAATGCGCTCTTGCGCCGCCGCGTCAGAACGCTCTAACATATCGCGGTTTCGAATTGGGGAAGAGTAAATGGCTGGACGGATGAAGCTTAGCGGAGCTGCTTTGGCGGCGGAGCTTTCAGAACTCTCGTTCCCAGGCGTGACCGAATCTCAGGCTGAGCCCCTCGTCTCGGACACTACTGCCGAACGCCCCGAAGCCTCCTTCCCTTCTCCACCACATGCGCAGCCCACGCGGTCCCAAGGTGACACGAGAGCACGTCGAGATGCTAAGCCGGTTTCCCGGGGAGGCCGCCCAGCCAAGGCGGGTGTGGACGGAATCCCGGTCAATGTGAGGCTGTCGCAGGCGGACCATCTCGCGCTCGCGAAGCTCGCGTCGAAGCTCATGGTGCCAGGACGACCCTTGCCGACGGTCCAAGACGTAGTGAGAAGCATCATTCGTGGTGCACTTAGAGAGCCAGATTTGGCTCTGAAGCTCTGCCGTCAGTTGGACTCCTAGCGTGGTTAAGACAATCGTGTTGGCGGGCGATAAGGGCGGGTCCGGGAAGACGACGTCGAGCCACGCAATCTCGCATGGCTTGGCCATGCACGGCATTCGGGCATTCCATATCTCGACCGATCCTCGACGGGAAATCTTGCCGCCAGAGTCGCGTCGTTATGCGACGTTGGACGGACGTGACCCAAAGGCGCTAGGGGCCATACTGGATAAACTTAGTGATATGGATGGTGCTATTGCCCTCATTGATGGCGGCGGTGGTCGACCGGACGTCGATCGGGTCTTGGCCCGTGCCGCTGACCTAACAATCCTTCCATTCATGCAATCACAAACAGACTTGCGTGTGGTCAAGGTAGATCTTCGGAGGCTTCCCGAGGCTGTCGGACTCCCTAATCGCTGGCCGACCCAGAAGTGGGCGCGCGATGTCGCTGATCGCGAACTTGCGCTGGAACTCGAGGGCTTCCTTGACCGGCTAATGTCCCCTGTTCCGGAAATAAATGGTTACGTGTCCCTGTTGCGCGATACGGGCGCAGCGGCCAGAATCAATCCGCCATGTAAGCAGCTTGCGCTTCGCGTTTTGGAGAGGATGGGGCTGAGCCTCTACAGCTTCGCAGCGGCAGGCGAGACCCAAGTCTCAGACGCAGAACTATCTCCGAAATCTCGACAGGCATCGTAGCGCAAGGAAGTATCGGGGTTAACACACCAAAACGTCTTGGGGCCGCATCGCACGCGAGGTGCCGAGATCCGCGCTACAGTGTTTTGACGCCAGAACCTCAAAATAGCTAAGTTGTACCTAATTTAAACTGGAAGCGTTTGCGACGGTTGGGCTCAGCTTCTAATTGTTGTGAGCGGCTATAATACTGCAACCTCAAGCTCAGGACTTTCTCCCAAACCCAGGGCATCTCATCCCATCGAAAGGTTCAAACGTCGCAACGCAACATCATAACGCTGAAAGATACCTCGAGCCAGACTGCGCTAAGGCATTTTGGTGCTAAAACCTCGTTAAGTTAATGTGCTAAAACGTTTTAGCATATCTCTGCCATGTAGCTCGAAAGCGGTATTGCCTCAATGGCTTGTGCAAGGCCCTGAAACCAGCGAAACGTAAGCTTTTTATCCACTTACCAAAAGTTTTGGCGGAGTTCTATTCGTGACTTCGTGCCAAGTCCCCTAACCCACAAACATCCTGGTCACGGGCTGGCGAGCCGTATTTCCCCACTACATCTTAGGTTTTGGTGTCTTAACTTTCTAGCACCCAAACTGTAAAACTTTTAAGCATAACAGCGTTCCAATACCATATCTTTTATACGCTGAAACGTTGTCGTGTGCAAAGCTAGAGATGTCGCAGCACTTAAATTCTTTAACTCATATGCGCTTCAACGCTCTGACGCTTGCCGGTTAGGTTATTCCTCTCCCGGCTGGCATAAAAAAGCCACGAGGCCACAAGGTTAAAACGCCAAAACCTTTGTTGTAAGGTCTGTATGGAATTGAGCACTCAAACGTTTAAAGGCTTGATGCTGACACTAGGCGACATCGCCGAAAATTGGCCAAGGGCGGGCTCGTGGGCTTTCATAGCTCTTGTGCGGTCGAAGCAGCCAGACATGCACCGTGTCCGGCAGCAAGCACGGAAGTAGGCTCACGCATTCTATATGGTAACACCCCGGATTCGATCATCGAGAATGGCCAAGAGCCAATAATGTGAGTAGGCCCGTCGCTCTGTTCTCAACGAAGCCGAGCCGGAGGCTGCTCAGTTTGCAAGCGCAACATCCGATGATTGCAGCGCCTACAGATAGCCTCGATGCGCCTGAATCGAGCCGTGCTGGGCGACTCATCCGACAGATCGTACTCGCCAGCCGTCCCGAGTCGGTCTTTGGCGACACCAAGCCGGTGTTCCTGTGGTGGCTTCGCGAGCGGGCAGGGGGCTCTGCCGCGACGGCGGGCGCTCCCGTCAGTCCCCCGCGCCGGCCCACCGCCCGCGAGCCGTTCACTCGCTGCTACAGGAACGGTTCGCCGGCGTGGTTGTCGAACAAGCGGACGTCGCGGACGGTGCCGGACAGCACCTGCAGGGATTTGTGCCGGCTGACCTGCTGGACTTCCACAGGTCGGCGCCGGCGCGGGCGGCGGCGGTAACGAAGCCGGCGCGCAAGCTGTGGCCGGCAAAGCGCGTGGGATCGAGCCCGGCCGCCAGCGCGCGCGCCTGGACGATGCGGGCGACGGCGTGGCCGGACAGCCGGGCGTCGCGCACCCAGGGCCCGCCGCGCCCGCGCTGACGGGCTGGGCCGCTGGAGCCGGGCTGCCCGCCGCCCTTGCACAGCGGCCGGAACACCGGGCCTTCGGTGATGCCGGCGGCCTCGAGCCAGGCGCGCAGGTGCAGGAGCGGCGTGAGCCGGCGCCCTTCGGGCACGGCGACGACCGCGCCCGCGCCCTCCTGGTCGGTTTTCGAGCGCCGGATGGTGACCCGCAGGCCCTGCTCGTCCCAGACAAGGTCGGCGACATCGAGCGCCACGAGCTCCGAGCGGCGGGCGGCGAGCGCCATGCCAAAGGCGATCAGCGCCCAGTCGCGCCGGGCGGCGAGGCTGGTGCCGGTGATGGGGTCTGGGGAGCAAGCGAACGGAAAACCGATGTAAGGCCGTGTCGCGCAACTTGTCGCAGAGCCTCGCCCTTGTGCGACATACATCTGCGACAGAAAAGTGCCCGGCCCGCCTGGGGCGCGGTGGCGGTCGCGGAACTTAGGAGTTGTGCAACTGACCCGCAATCGTTGGTCGGACAGGGCTTACATAGGTTTTCCGTTCGCTTGCTCCCTAGACCCCGTGATGGCGCCGAGCAGCTGCATGACGACGTCGGCGTCGGCGGCGCGCTTGGTGGGGGGCGCGTCGGTGCGCGAGCGGCGGATGCCGGCAAGCACCTCGGCCACCACCGCGCCGCCGTCCGTCCGGTGCGGGGCGAGGAGGCCGGCGCGCTTGTGGGCATGGGCGATGGCGGCGAACGCGCGGGCGACGGAGGGCGGCGCCAGGCCGCGCGCGGCGAGGGCGGACAGATGCAGCGCCACCAGCGCCGGCGGCGCGGGCAGGGCCGGGG
>JAABUY010007035.1_pt1 | contig 10805 bp, 10 predicted proteins | sample 5560271 | NCBI WGS metagenome assembly JAABUY01 (sample SAMN10711886, study PRJNA513374) | rock metagenome | isolation source: Antarctica rocks | place: Antarctica: Victoria Land, University Valley
CAGCGGAATTGAGAGCGCAAGCCGACGGCGAAGCAATGAAGAGTGTCAGGTGCTGTATGAGCTGCTGACTCTTCAAACAAAGGCACAACATGCAGCCAGGTCCGTCTAGGCGCGCACGCGGCACGCATGGTATCGGTGCCTGCTGGGCTCGGTCACGCAAGTCTTTCAATAGGTTGATAAGTCGGGGCGCACCTATGCCGATGCAGGTAGGGCAGACTCCTGTGGTGCTGCGCGCTCGCCGGCTCCGCGACGACGACCGCACAAAGCCAGTGCCGCTGCAGGCGTAGCACTTGCGCTCCCAGACGTACATTGGCACCTGTGAAGCATATGCCGTTGATACAGCTGCGCCTCAGACGCTCGGGCGTACCCCGCACCTTGACCAGGCCGCTGCTTGACGCGTGCACAAGACGGCACCCACAGACCGTCGCCTGAGCACCCACCACTCCGGTGGCATGACTGGTTCACCTTGCACGCGCGCTCCGCCGGGTTGCACAGCTCCTCTTCCTCCGTCAGGGCCTGCACGCAGCAACACTTGTCACACAACCATCCACGACAAGAGCCTGCGTTACGGTGCTGAAGCGCAGAGGGCCGCTTCGAGCGTTCGCCGCACCTTGCCGTCCGGCGGCAGGTTTGTGTACTTCGCAAACAGCGGCAGGCCGTGCTTGCTGCGCCGCACAAAGCTTGTCGGCGCATGCGTGACCGTGAGCAACACTGGCCGGGACCAGTTATGCGTGACAGCGTGCTTCGTGCGGCGCACCTATCGCGCGCACGACCGTTGCTGTGCGCGCCGCGCTCGCCCTGCCCGTCCCCGGCCTCTGAAGCGCCGCTGCCCTTCCGATTGAACATGGCAAAGTGTGCCGCCACCTCCTTCTCAGCCTTCTCGCTGGAGAACATGCCCGCCGCCTGCGGCACCCAGGTGCGCCGCCCGCCGCACGCGTGCCGGGCACGAGCTGTCCGCCCGAGCAAAACGCAGTGGCTCTGCAGGCCACCGTGCAGCGCATCGTGCGGGCAGCGTGCGAGCTGGGTCTGAAAAACATCAAAGGTCATCAGCCGGCCCTGCCGTGCCCGCCTACGCGCAGGGCTGGCCGAGCAACACACACAGCAGTCCGGTCCCAACAGGAGAGCTCATATGCCTTTGCAGCCAGCGGCCTGTCTCTTTTCGCACTGCTGTGCCAAGCGCAAGCGTGCGGAGAGTAGGCTGAAAGGGAGGCTTCCTGGACAGCATGCAGAACCGCCAGGCAAGTTGCCTCCTGCTCCGGGAACCCTTCTGCAGCAGAGCTGTACCGCAAGAGCGCTCAGCGGCTTGGCTTGCAAAGCGCTGGCATTAGCAGAATGAGCAGCACCTCAGAGGCAGCCATTATCGCCATTGTGTTGTCGCGCTGTTGCTGGGTGTTCGCAGACTCTGCTCAGCTGAGGCTGTGATGGGATACTGGCTGTGACCGTCTCATCAAGTCCTGAGCGTCACCTCAGTGTACTAGTCTGCTTGAAGGAGTACTGGCGACTCCCACACCTCGCTCGCTGCACTGCGAGAGCCCCGCTTCAGTCGCGCAGCGACTGCGCCCGCCCGGCTGCGCTTTGCATGTCGCCGCAGCTGGGCAGGCTTCCAGGCGCTGGTGTCTGGCTCAACCCCGGGCTGCACAAAGCTTGCGCGCTGGCGGCACGCAGTTGCAAACGCCCTGTGACGCGCTGCTGCGCCGCTGCTGAGGCCTCGCCTTGCGAGAGCAGGTAGCCTGCGCATGCCTTCTGCCCCTGACTGCCTCGTGGAGCAGAGAGCGTGTGCTCTAGCGACAGCAGCCAGCTGAGTAGCTCTGGTGCTGCGTGCAGGGAGTTGTATGGACCCTTTGCGGCCAGGCGGCAGGCGGCAGCCTTGCCCAGGCGGCAGGAGCCCTGCCGGCGCTGCGGCGGGCAGCAGCGCGTGCGCTGCGCGCAGTGCAACGGCGCCGGCCACCTCAGCCGCGGCGGGTACCACAAGCGCAACCCCGTGAACGCCGCGCGGGTCGTCGGTGCGGCCCGCCGCTGTCGCCGCCGCTGCTCCCGCTGCTGCTGGCCCCCTGCCTTCGCCCGAACTTCATGCGCTGGAGCAAACCCTGGACCTGGCCGCGCAGGGTCCAAGTGGACCGCGCGGCGGCGGACGCTGGGGTGGCGCCACTTCCACGTGAGCCAGAAGCGGGTGCAGAGCAACGGCGAGAAGGTTTGCCTGCTGGTCAGCACATGCGACGCCAGCACGCAGCTCTGGGTGCCGCTCACGACGCTGAAGAGCCGCGAGGCGTGGGCCGCCGGCTGGCTGCAGAAGTGCGAGCTGGAGGCCTTTGTTGGGCCGCCCTGCCCGGCGTGCGGCGAGGCGGGCAGCGTGCCCTGCAACCTCTGCTCGCGGGCGGGCCAGGAGATTGAGTTCTGAGCCGCTCGGGGGCGCCGTCCTGCGGCTTGTATCATGAGCTGTACCCTGCTGTGCTGTGTCAATTTGGAGCGTGTAGTCAGTGTGGACAGCAGGGTTGGAGTTGTGTGGCCAGGTGTCTCAGCGTGGACTCGTGCGTCAGCATGCACATGCGCCCTGCACGACTCACTTTGAAACACACATGCGCTGCATGTTACGTGCGTAGGTTAGTTTCCATGAGCCGCAACAAAGGAGCTGCCGCTGCGGCAGCAAAGCTTCTGAGGAAACAAGATTTATGCATCTCAAAGGCGTTGCTTGCTGCCCGAGGCACCGTCATTACAGCAAAGAATATATGGTGCGGGCAAAGCCATAATGCACGCATTTGCACTTTAGTTTCTTCTCTCCGCCATATGCCATATGCATACACATGCATGCCATGTTGACAATGTCGTCTAGGGCTCCCTTTCAGAAGCGGGTCGTACTTTGGAGTCGGTGTGCGACATATCAACTCGAACTCATTTCAAGAAAAAATCCGGCTGCAGCCGCCATTCAGTGATTGTGTGTTCATGTCAGGGCTGTCTCCAATAAGGGCATGCACACTCAGTGTACATGGATGCATGTGGCCATGCACACCTGAGGTGTGTCAAGAAGTCACCGTGTTTACACTTGAGCATCCAAGCTTGTCAGGCCCTTACTAGCCATGTGTGGTCCTGCATCATTTCACCTCACCTGCCTGGGTGCTGGGCAGCACCAGACAGCCTAGTATACATATCACTGGCCACACGCAGCCCTGAATACATGCGCTCTACCCATGCACATGGAGCGCCCAAGGTGTGAGGACACACGGAAAACTGACGCGATGTCCACATACTAAGCTCAAGCTCTCTGCGTGTGGACACTCAACCTGGCCCTGGCACACTCCACCACACCCCGGGCAGGCGGTTACCCTTGGCAGTAGTGCACAGAAGAAGCTGCAGCATCTTGCAGCCCTCTCCCTCCTGACCTGGCTCCCGTGCAGCGCACTAACGGCGCGCTTGGCCCGTCAACGCAGCTGCGCGCCGCCCTTGCGTGCGCTGCGCGGCTAGCACGTGGGCGTGGCTGCGCACACCTTGCCGCCAGACAGCGCCGCGGGCACCGTGCTGGCTTGCGGAACAAACACAGGGGCGCTAGCGCGCAGACCGCCGCTGGGCTTCGCAAGTACAGCGCGCGGCACAAACGGCGGCGCCTCCGCACGCAGCTTGCTGCGGAGCACCTCCGTCGCTGCGCCAGTGCCGGAGCCCGGCGCAGCCGCGGCTGTCTCCGAGCGCGCGCCCGGAGCAGCTGTGGCCGCCACCTGCGGCGCCACCTGCAGCAGCTGCTGCAGCTTCTCGCGCACGTGCGGCGCAAAGCCGCTCCCGCCGCCGCTGCTGCCCGCGTCGACCGCAGGCGCGGGCGGCGTCGGCGCGCCTGCCGCCAGGCTTGTGGGGGCCGACGACGCGGCGTCGGGCGCCGCGCTCGTCGCTGCGTCGCCGGCGGGTGCGGCAGGGGAGCTGCAGGGGCCGTCTGCGTCGGCCGCAGGCGCGGGCGGCGTCGCCATGCCTGCCGCCAGGCTTGTGGTGGCCGACGACGCGGCGTCGGGCGCCGCGCTCGTCGCTGCGTCGCCGGCGGGTGCGGCAGGGGGGCTGCAGGGGCCGTCTGCGTCGGCCGCAGGCGCGGGCGGCTTCGCCACGCCTGCCGCCAGGCTTGTAATGGCCGACGATGCGGCGTCGGGCGCCGCGCTCGTCGCTGCGCCGCCGGCAGGTGCGGCGGGGCAGCCGCTGCGGTTGTCAGCAGCGGCCGCAGGCGCGGACAGCGCCGCCTTGAGCAGGCGCGCCGCAGGGGCGACCGCCCAGACGGGGAAGGCGCTTGCCTTCAGGTCCTTTGCCATGGCCGCGGGCGGCAGCGGCGGGCGGCCGGCAGGAGAGCTCTTGACCTGGGCCATGTCCGCCGCAGGGTCGCTGGCAGGCGCGGCCGCGGGTGCTGTGTTGGGCGTCGCGGCCGCGGGAGCCGCAGCGACGTCAGCGGCGACAGCCGCAGAGGCGCGCGGCGCCTGCAGCAGATACGCCGCCGGGTGTCAGGGCCATGTCCTGAGCATGCACAGGGTGGCTTGTGCATGTTGCTGCGCACTTTTCCGGCAGCGCTCTACCAACACTGGGAGGCAATGCAGCCAATGCAAGCTTGCATGCTTAAGCAACAGCTCCTGCCACTCGAGCACAAGGTTGAGACATACACCTTCAGCCTCTGACCATGATGAGCATGGTGGCCGCACCTCCAGGGACTTGTTGTATGAAAACTTGATGAGGGCCGCGGCGTCGAGCAGCGGAGGCCGGCCCGGCTGCGGGGCTGGCGCGGGCACCTCGCGCCAGCTGAGGCCCTGCGCATTCCGCACGGCACGCTGCTGATTGCATGTGACTCATTGTGCAGGCTGATGTCAGCAGCGAGGTCTCAGGTGTAGCACCCAAAACAGCGCTGGTTGCGCACAGCATGGGCTTGTGCGTCTGACAGACCTTGCTGCAAGGAGAGGACAAAGTGCACTGCACAGAGTCACCAAGGCCGTGACGGGGCAAGCAGCAGCACCTGGCTGTCGTCGTGCGCCTCAAAGCAGTAGAGGTACTTCACGGGCTTGCCCCTGCGCATTTAACGCACATGGGCTCAGAAAACATCTGGTCGTGCAACTGTGTTGGTCCTGCAGCCTCAGCGCTTGGTCACCCCTGCAAGCACCGCCTGTGACGCTCTGCTGCAACCTGACACTGGCAAGCATGCCGTTTCTGACGAGTGCCGGCCGGAGTGATGCCACAAGCAGCGAGAGCGGCGTGGGGCATGCGCACCCATCGAAGCGCATGCGCTCGATGTTGACCGTCTTCCACCCGTCCGCGCACCTGCGCAAGGTGGACACGTCCAGTGAGTGCGAGGCAGTGCCCTGACGGCCGTATCGCCCATGCCGCGAGAATGCCACCACGGCGGGCCGCACCGCCGTACGGGATGCCTGGTGTGCAGCACTTGGTGCAAAAAGGCTGTGCTGTGCCACTTGAGTAGTGGCCAGCAGCCAGTGCTGCGGACAGACACCAACGGCAACATAACAAGATGTCGCCCCCGGCACCCGCATTGGACACCGCTACACGCCAGCAGCCCACAGACCTGGCACTGAGAGTCATAGAGCACACACAAGAGCTTCAGCGCCGGCACTCACCCGTCCAACGAGCGGCGGCGCGAGTCCATGCGGCTACCCACGTCAGCCATCTCGCAGAAGCGTGTCCAAGAAGCCGTGTCCCTCCAGCAGGCTTCAGGATCCAAGGCTGCAAGGCTGGTTTGTGAGAAAAGTCACCAGGGGCTCCAATTCTGGGACTCAGCCCTCAGGGTTTACGGGAGGGTGCTGCCCAGGCACGTGCCTTGGCTGCAACTACAGCTACAAGCTCCCTGAGCTAAACATACTCAGTGCACTTAGGGTCCTTCCTGAGGTCTACATCAAGCATGGGCGCTCCAGACGCCGTGCAAACTCTGCTGTCTGTGGACGAGCTGCGCTGGCGCGGCTGCGAGGAGAGCGCCGCAGACCTGCTGCTCACATTGCACTGCTTGCCGGCGTCGCTGCAAGCTCCAGTGGGAGAGGCCGCGTATATGCTGGCACGCAGCGTTAAGCTGCAAACACTTGCCGCTGCACACCGTGGCACTGGGCATCGTCTGCGCATCACACCTTGCTACCGCTCGCAGGCACTCTCCCTGCTGACGGTGGGCAGCAACAGCAGGGCGCTTGCCCTCCTGGCTCGACTAGGCTGCAAGTTCAGGCTGTCGAGCGCAGCGCTGACCATCAAGCACGTCCTGTCCGCCCCCGACCTGCTCCATACTGTGCCGGCGCACCATGAGGGGCACCCCGTGCAATACTGCCGGTCCGCTCTACCAGGCAGGTAGCCCCACGAAGCGAGGGTTGCTGCTGCTGCCTTCGTCTGAGCGTGCATGAAATGGCGTACACAAGAGTGAGATACACAGTACATAGCGGCGCGTGCCACGCAGGAGCGCTGCTTTCAGCGTTGCAGCAGGGCCTCTTGCCAGGAGCGCCCTTTTGGGCCGCGCACGACTACCACAGCCGCGAAGCACCCTTCTTCTCCTATTGTTATGACCCGGCACGTGCTCCCTCCTGTGCAGTGCCTGTGCGTGAGCACTCACCCGCCCAGAATGACTAAACAGCCTCCTGCCCAACAGGCTGACGCGCCGAGCAACGCAGTGGAGGCAGCAGTGTGTCACCTGCACGCTCTGCTGAGCAAGCGGCGCCGCCTGGAGCCTGGAGTCGTTGCTGAGTGGTGGGTGCATGGCCGGAGCTGCGGCGCGGCGCACGGCCTGCACTTTGACGTGGACGAGACGCGCCTGCGGCGCGGCAAGCGCGCGTACAGCCTGCGGCACCCGGTGCGCTCGAGCAGGCTCGGCTCCGCTCTGGTGGCAAGGACCTCGCACACGCTCCTTGTGAACAAGAGGTTCGCAAGGGGTGTCCGCCCTGCACGAATTGCGCGCAGACGGGTGTTGGGGTCGGGCCTCACCAGTGTCCCGGCCCTCGCGCTTCCCAGCGGCAGCACGGCCAGGCGAGGGGGCCAGGCGAGGGGGCCTGCCGCGCACGCAGGCGCTCAGCAGCGTGCTGTTCCTGTGCGGCGCGGCGGCGGGCGCGGCCTGGGGCCCCACGCTCGTGATCGAGCAGACGCCGGCGTCGCCGCCCGGCGCGCGCGTTTGGGCCGCGCCGGCCGCCGCCAACTGCCTGGTCGCCTTCCCCGGCAGCTTCCTGCACGGCGTCCTGCCCGGCGCGCCCCGCGCCTGGCCGGCCCTGCTGCCTCAAGCGGCTCACGCTCCAGGCCTGCAGCGGACGCGCGCCGGCGCCTGGTCGCCTCCACCCACCGGTCTGCTGCATGGCCCCTGTCCTGCTCAGCACGGGCCAATATTTCCTGCTGATTTGCCAGGAACTGCCGCCCAGCTCGATTCATGTTGTCACAGTATGCAGCCAAGTACCGTCCCCCTCTGGCATGCCACCCCGCTCCTGTGAGCTGTTGCAGCATGTCATGATGCAGGCCGCATGTCATCAGAGCGGTCTGCACCCGCAGTCAGCAGTGACAGACGCTGAAGCACTTACCAGCAAGTCTCGAAGGAGGCCCAACACCCTGCTACACGCATTGCACGGCAGGGTGCGGCGAGAGCGCCGCGCAGCGCACGACGCTGGTGGTCGCCTGGTGGCCGCGCAGGGAGCAGCCAAGGCCGCGGAGGCCCGGTCTGGGCCCCGCCATGCGGCTGCCCCGGGATGAGGCCCCGGCGCCCGCCTGGCTGGCGGCCCTTGCATGGCCGCGCGGGGCGAGCGCGGCGCGGGAGGAAGGCAGCGCGCCGGGCGGCAGAGCTGATGGGAGCGGCGGACGCAGCGGCGCGCGCGCATGCGGCACCAGGGAGAGCGCAGCCAACCCAGATTTCACATGCCCGCCGGTCGTTTCGCCTGCTTGGGAGCCCGTCGCAGCGGGCTCAGCTCGTGCTGCCGAGTGGGGCGCCTGCCCGCTGCCCAATCTGCGATTCTTTCTGCGCTCTGCGGACGAGCTCTCCAAGGTCTACATGCCGGCATGAGCTTGCCAGCTCGGTCGTTGCAATTGCCTGGTGTCCATATAGCGACCTGCCTTCACTGGCTTGCTTACACAGGACTGTGCGCCTGAACTGACGTGCTTACTCCCACGGGAAGCCACACGAGGAACACTCTGACTAATCACGCCGTAATTAGGCAGAAGGCAGTCTTGCAGGGGCACTAAGCGACACATCAGAGAAGAATGGCATGCGCTATCAACCAACAGGGGAAGTAACGAGCACTACAGACAAGTCCTCAGTGCTAGACGGCCCATAAACATGTCTCTGGCCCGCAACCGTTCTGAAAAAGACAGATCCGTCAGTGCTTGCTTCATTGGCTCTATATATTCCTGAAAAATTGGCAGCGGTCACGGCTCGCCCCGCCCAGCAGGCGTCGCACCGGCCCTCCTGGGCGTTGCATTGGTGCTCGGCACGTCGGACGCCCCGTCGTCGTCGTCCTCCTCGTGCTGCTGCGCCATCGGCTGCGCGCCGTGCAGCCGCCCTCGCTGAGGCCGCAGGGAGGCAGACGGCCAGCAGGGCGCCGCAGTCAAGCGCGCGTGCAGCGCCCCAGACAGATGGCATGATCTGGCGGCAGCTCAGGTCAGCGGCCGCCTGGTCATGTGCCCGGCCGGGCGGCTACGCCGGCGTCGCATGCCTCGCGCTGCACATGGCTGTCACAAGGCTGGCTAGCGTGCGAGCGCGCTCTGGCGCGGCAGCAGCACCAGGCCGCAGCCTCACGGACGCCGCCCGGGTTGGGTGCAGGCTCGCCCAACAAGCTCGTGTGAGTGCATGTGCTGGGGCGCCTCTCGCGAGGCCGCGCCTGGTGGCCGGCGAGCACGCGGTCCATGCTGGCGGCCTCCTGCATCACGGCCGCGTGCTCGTCCTCGTCGAACTTGAACGCGGGCGCCAGGTACTGCGCCTCCTTGACATCGGTGAAGTCCTTGCCCACCATCTGCGTGGCCCCGCCCGAGCGCGCGCCGCGCTCAGCAGCGCCGCCGGGCGAGCAAGCCGGGCGGGCCGGAGTCTGTGCTGCACATGTGCCCCGGGCGTGCTTAACACTGTGGGAAGGGTACGTCACGGGCAATGTCCAGTTGTCCTTCCTGCAGCCATCTCTCTTGGATGCAAAGCAGAGGCCGGGGGCTGTGCGCAAGTCTGCATTCGATCCTTCTGCTGGGCTGCAGCCGGCGTCACGCCCGAGCGCAAGGCTGGGGCACATCAGAGACGACAGCATGCCGGTGGGGTCGTGCGCCAAGCAGGAAAGCAAACGCTGCCCACCCTACCCTACACCGCGCCGGTGCGCGAGCGGCGCGCACGGCGCCGGGGCGCGCGCCTGGCGGTACTCGTCCAGGTCGACGGCCGCGCGCAGCGACAGCACCTGGAACGGCCGCGTGAAGACGCCCGAGCAGAAGAACGCGAACAGCAGCGTGAGCGGCAGCAGCGGGATGACCAGGATCGCTGGCACGACCGCGATCTTGATGCCGAGCAGCGCCAGCATGGCCAGCTGGAAGATGATGAGCGCCGCGATGACCTGGTAGAAGAACATGGTCCAGATCTGGCGCCCGGCGCACGCGCGCGCCTCAGCGCCCTGCGCCTCAACCCTGACCCCATTCCTCCGCCAGGGCAGCCAGCCGCGCGCGTGCCCACCGGCTCCCCGCACAGCGAGGCAGCGCCTGGGCATCGTGCGCGGCTGCTGCCAGGGGGCGCGGCGGGCTGCGGCAGGCAGGAGCAGCCCGGCGACAGCAGGCCAGGCGCGTCTGCCCGCGACGCCGGGCGGCGCGGGCGGGAGAGCGCGACGAGCGGGGCCGCGCGCCCGGCCGCCCGACTGGAAGCGCGCGCGCATGACGTACAGCATGTTGTACTTCTCCGTCACGGTGTTGACCAGGAAGTAGACCAGCGCCATGGGCGGCAGCAGCGGGTTCATGCAGCAGAAGGTAAGGCCCAGCAGGATCGTGATCGTGTGCGTGGGCACCTGCGCGACCCCGGCAGCCGCTCGCCTCCTGCACACATGCGCGACCCCCGTGCCGAACGCAGGAGACGGCGAGGGCGCGACCGGCATCGGCCGCGGTACTCTGCTGACCCAGGAGGACGGCGCACGGGATGGGGCAAGGGCGGGCAGGGAGCACAGGTGGCAGAGCGGCACGGGCGCGGCAGCTTGCACCCCGCCATGGCTGCCAGCACGCTGGCACGCTGGAGCAATTTCTTCCGCCGCATGGCGCCCGCGCGAGCGCCGGCGCCGCGCCCGGGGCGCGCCTTGCTGCCGTACGACATGAACTGGTTCTGCCACAGGCGGGCCTTGGCGCGCTCGGTGGCCGCGAAGAAGCTGAGCACCCAGAAGATGACCAGCGACGGCAGGTTCAGGAACATGATGGGCGTGATCGCCAGCGCCTGCGCGCGGCCCCGGCCGCCCGCGCGCCTCACGCACGCGCGCAGCGGCCCCCGCGCCGGGCGCGCGCCGCGGCCATGGACGCGCGTCGCGGCGATCGAGACCGCGCTAAGCAGCCTCGGACGCCCAGATGCACCTGAACCGGCTCCCAGTCCCCGAGCAGGCCGGCCTTGCGCGCCTGTTGGCGTGCGAGCAACAGGCGGCGGCGCGCAGGCGACAGGCGGCAAGCGAGGGGGCGGCCGCCCAGCGCGCAGCCGGGCCGCACGTTGGTCTCCACGTAGGTCAGGAAGAAGATGGACGTCATCGGCGCGGCCGTGCCGAGTGTCTGCAGGAACGTGGCCGGCTGCTCCACAAACACCTTGATCTGCGACGCGATCGAGCCCGCCACCAGCGTGCCGAAGAAGACCGTCACGATCTGCGCGCGCGCGGCCCGGGTCAGCCCGCGCGGCG
>JAABUY010007036.1_pt1 | contig 10805 bp, 8 predicted proteins | sample 5560271 | NCBI WGS metagenome assembly JAABUY01 (sample SAMN10711886, study PRJNA513374) | rock metagenome | isolation source: Antarctica rocks | place: Antarctica: Victoria Land, University Valley
GCGTTTGAAAGGCTTGAGCTGCTTGCGGGGAAACTCGCCCGAGCAGTTCTTAGGGGGCGGGGTGGCGGCAACGCCACCCTGCTACCCGGCCCGGACGACAGCAATGTCGCCCGGCTACCCGACCCCCCTGGTGACAGCGACGCTTATTCTGGGCCTTGTACGCCGGCACTCGAATGCTGCTTGGTTAGCTCTTTCAACTGATCCTCTATGCCCTTCATGCGCTCGTCTAGATTGTTGAGATCCGTGTGTGTCTGCTTCTGTGCGTTGTGCAGTTCGGCCTTCAGATCGGCCTTCATAAACTCCATATGTCTAGCAATAGCCTTCTGCGTGTTCCAGCGCCTCAGCTTATCGAATGCGGGGGTGCGATACGCGAGGATCGCGGCGAAGACGACGGTGGTATAGCCGACGCCCGCGATTAATTCGCCCGCGATAACAGTGTGAGTCCAGGGTCCCAGGGGGTGCAGATCGCTATAGGCCCCGATGGGAGGGAAAATGGTGACGGCGAAGAAGAGGAAATCGCCCAACTGCGGTGTGTTGATCCCTGAAAAGGCCGCATCGCACTGGATAACTTGATGCCTTACATGACAGACGTGTAGGTTCAACGCGTACAGAGACGCGTAGACGCAGGCGAACCAGCCCACGAGGGCGGCATAGCCCAAGGTGTAACCGAGCAAGGGACGGCCCATCAGGCGCATATAGAGCCAGAGTTTGGGAACGTCCGTGAGCCCTTCCAATAGCCCCAGACGAAGGAGACTGCCGAGCCCCACGCCGAGCCCCACGCCGAGCCCCACGCCGAGCCCCATGCCGAGCCGCCCCTGGTCGGGCGTGCCCACCACCACTTGTTGGACTTGTTGGGGCACGCCGAGCCATCTGACGAGCACCCCGAGGAGCACCCAGAGGAGATCCGCGCCGATCGCCAAGACGAACACCACGACCATCCGCCGGACAGCCTTCGCGTCGAGCCGCTCGATGAGCCCACCGATGATCCCCACGAGGAGCCCCACGAGGAGCCCCACGAGGAGCCCCACGAGGAGCCCACCGACCCCGAGGAGCCATCCTTGTGGGGGCGGGGGCGCGCCGAGCCCGTGGCCGAGCGCCCCGATGAGCCCCACAAGTCCCCACATGAGCCCCAGGAGGAGCCCACCGATGAGCACCCTGCGCTGCTCGATACCGCCAAGCCATCCCATGAGCCCCGCGCTGAGCGCCATGAGGAGCCCGAGGCTGAACGCTGTGTTACCGCCGGCTGCGTAGTCTATAGGGCCGACGACAAGAGCAATACCAGCTAGCATAGAGATCCAGGCCAGCGGCCCGATAGTCCCAGTAGGCCGCGGCGTACGCGGTGACGATGGGGGAGGGGACGCGGTGGGGGGCGACGGCGGCACCGTTGACATGGCAGACACTCACAGGCTAGACAGGTGAACGCACAGCGTGTCGCACACATGCAGGGTTTCGCGCCATGGAGCTCTTTAGGACATGTAGAACGGGACGACCATGACTTCGTACAACTGTAGAACTGTAGCGGTCGGTTACAATCCCATTCTACATGTCTCAACATGTGCGGTGGAGCGAGACCCTGCCTGCATGGAGCAGGCCAGCGGAGGGGCAACGATGAGCGAGGAGACCTGGGATCAGGTGCTCGGCGACATCTTCGCGGCGATGGACCGGGACGCCGCGGCGGAAGGACAGCTCATCGCCATCGCGCCCCGGCTGTCCGACGAGCAGATCTTGCGGGCGTGGGCGTATCTCGCCCACGACGATGCGACCCGGTGGCGCGCGCGTAGTGCCTTGGCGCACGAGGCCCTGCGGCGCGTCGTGGGCCGGGCGGAACGCGACGGCCGGGGGACGGCGGCGGTGCAGCAGCTCGCAGCCACACTGGGGGTCGAACCGGGGCGGGTCTATCGCCTAGCACAGATCTACGCGGTGGTTAAGGGCGGTGGTGTGGGGGCCGACCTCATCGAGGTGCTGCCAGAGATGGCCTGGTACGAGGAGGCGCTCGCCGCGCCGGACCCGGCTGCCGCGTTGGGTTACGCCGCCGATCAGGTCACGGCGGGCCGCCCCTACAGCCCCCTGGACTTCCGGCGCGACGTGCGGAAGGTCGCGGTGGCCCGCGGGCAGCCGGCACGGGAGCGGCCGCCGTCCCCGCAGGTGCGCCTCCGCGTCACCCGGCGTGACGGGTCGCACTGGCCGGCGGCGGACGCCGTGGCGTTCGATCTGGTCGATATCGCGGCAATCGAGGTGGAGACGCCATGGGGGCGGGCAGTGCTCGCGATTGACAGGCAGGGTCATATCGACGCCGACGTGCAGCAGGACGGGTGAGAGCGTGAGGACCGGTAATCAAGCGGCTGGATCTTACGGCGGGCGTGGGATGTGTGGGGACGGGCTGATCGGCGACGCGCGTGGGTACGGGTGGTCGGGTAGCCGGATGACGGTACTGCCGCCCAGCTACGCGACCGTTGCCGCCCCCGATTGCCCCTGGACAGACCGGGGCCGGAGATGATAGACTAGAGGGGTCGCGAGTTCGACGGGAGAGACAAGCCCGGCGGCTCGTTTTTTTGTATCCTCGGATAGGGCCACCTAATGGCTCTTAGGGTCCTTTATTTATCGTTAAGTAAAGCGGGTGGTTCTTCGTGCGCGAGGGCGGAGGATGGAGGTGCGCCGTGGCCCTTCCTTTCTGGCAGCGATCTCTCTCGCCCCTGGGGTACGACGAGCTCGCCGCTTTCATCGACGAGCGGGTCCCCGAGGGCGAGCACTTGGAATACAAGCAGCCGACCTACAATCAGGCCCGCAAGGTCGAGCTGACCGACCAGCTGATGGAAACGCTGGTCGCCTTCGCCAATGGTGGGGGCGGGATGCTCCTCTTGGGCGTTGCGGAGAGCGGCGACAATGATAAGCGTCCGGCGCTGGACGATCCGATCGTCGGAGTAGACCTATCCCCCTATAGGAAAGGGTACAGCTTGGAGCAGGTGCTGCTCGATGCGTGCGCCGACCGCATTGAGCCGCCGATCGCCCCCGAGGCGCGGGTTGTCACGATCCCCGAGGGGGAGCCGCACGCGGGCAACATTGCCCTGCTGGTGCGCGTGCGCACGGGCTTCCTCCCTCCATACAACCTGCGCAAGAAGGGCATTTATGTCCGCGTGGCGGATGCCGATCGGTTGGCCAGCGTCCGCGAGATCGAGGCCCTCTTCCAGCGGCGCATCGGCCCTGCGTCTGGTGACGCCGATGAGACAGGATGGGAGCGTGCTATCCGCAACGTCTTCGTCCCTGCCGGTATGGCCCAGCGGGAGCGGCCGCCGTTCGCCATGTGCGCCCTGACGCCGGCGTTCCCCATCGAGCCCGTCGTCGTCGACGAGCAGAGCGATGCCTTCTTCGCGCGGCTGTGCCTCGACGGGTTCGGTCTCCGCGTCAGTAGGGCGCTGTTGCGCCTAGACGATGGTGCCGTCTTCGACCCATACCGCCTGCCGAATGCCGCAGGGTACCCGCCGTATGTGTGCGCCTATGGCGACGGAGCCATCGGCTTCCAGTGGACGTTCGGCCTCGGTGAGCCCCGGCCAGCTGATGGGCCAGCGCGGCTCGATGTGGTCGAAACGTGGCGGCTCCTGCGAAAGTTCATTGTCGCGGCGGCGATGTGGCCACACCGCCTGTGCCGCTACGAGGGGTCGCTGACGTGCCGCATCGCCCTGGGCAACATCGACAATACGATCTTGACGGTCCCCGATGAGTGGCTCGTGGAGTCGGAGCGGGTGCCTCTCATCGTGAATCCTAGCCCGCAGTGGCTACGCCAGATAGAGTGGGGCCGTGACGAGCCGATCGACGATGTGCTCGTTGGGCAGATGGCTTCTCTCGCCCGCACGTTACAGTTCCCGCATTTCCGCGACTTATTGCACATGATCCGCCCCTACGCGGAGCGGGATTAAGAGAGGTGTCATTCCGTGCCCGACCCTACAGCGCCCGACCTCTGGCCCCGGGCCGAGACCCTAATCTTGACCGGGCAGCGGCCGCTCCAGGACCCACTCAAATCCTACCTGGCCAGCCTACCCTCGCCGCGCAGCCGGCAGACCGTCATGGAACGCCTGCGCGCCGTGGCGCGGCTGGTCGAGATCGAGGACGCCGCAGCCTTCCCCTGGCACCAGCTCCGCTTCCAGCACATCGACTACATCCGCGCCCGCCTGATCGAGAAGGACCCCGCCACCGATAAGCGGCGCTCACCGGCGACGGTCAACCTGACGCTCGCGGCCCTGCGCGGGATCGCGCGCTACGCGCGCAACTATAACCTCATGAGCGACGAGGAGTTCCGGCGCATCGGCGAGGTCAAGCCGCCACCGGCGAGCACCTGCCCGTCGGCCGTGCCGCCGCCTCGGGCGAGATCTTGGCCCTCGTCAGAGCGTGCCAGGCCGATCGCGGCCCGTCAGGGGCACGCGACGCCGCGATGCTGGCGATCCTCTACGTCGGGGGCGTGCGACGCGCCGAGCTGGCCGGCCTCGACGTCGCCCACTACGTGCGCGCCCCGGCCGGGCTTAAGGTCCACGGCAAGGGCAACAAGGAGCGCCTGGTGCCCCTGACGGGCAGCGCCACGGCCGCCCTCGACGACTGGCTGGCGATCCGGGGCGCGACGGCCGGCCCCCTGTTCGTGCGCCTCACCAAGGGCGGCCACGTCACCGGCGAGCGCCTGGCCAGCCACGCGATCTACAAAATGGCCCAGTGTTACGGAAGCTGCTGTGACGTGCAAAGTAGCGGACTGTTCTGAGTGCCGAGAAACACTGTTAACTGGATTTCGATGTGAGGGTGGCCGACGTATACAACGTATTCGACGTATACCACAACATGTTGTAGTCCCCGCTGCCTTTTCTCCCGCATCGCGGACCTGTGTGTCGTGAGCTACTATGGCTACGTCGTTGTCTACCTTTAGATAATTAGCAGGTGTCGGCACGTGCGCGTGCTCCTGTAGGCCCACGCAGGCGCAATCGCCCGTTTAGTGACGGTTGAAAACAAGCCAAGTGCCGTACCTGCAAACAAACTCGGCACTTGACCGCTGCACGCGGACTCTAGAAAAGGGGTTGAGCGCCTAGTTGTCAAGTTACATTGCCCCGTGTAACAGCTTCGCTCACTTTAGGCCTATAGAGATGATCTGGAAGATCATCTCTATGCCCAGTGTTAGCGAAGCTGCAGCCAGCCGCCATCTAGCGTCAGATCATGAAGCCGCAGATGCCGCTAATTGGCCTGGCGTTACGGACGCTACCACCAGCCGCAATCTGTGACTGGTGAAAGTACCGCTTTACGTTCCGGAGCCGGCATTCGACCGCGTTTCACGTCGGCGCGAGCTGCTAGCGACGGCAGAAGCTCTGATTTTGGCAAGGAGAGTGCTTCCTCCTGTCTTTCTCGGCACTCACCATCACGTTCATGCAGCCGAACATACTATTCTGTTGCGAAAGATCTCTGCCAGATTGCGGCTGGTGGTAGCGTCCGTAACACCAGGCCCCATAGAGACACGACGTCTGTTCGGGCTGACACACGTCGAGTCTCATCCGCCGAGCGCGGCCCGGACAGGGACCGTCGAAAGCTAAAGGGAGACGACGACCTTCTTGGCGGAGACCCCCTTTTTGTGAGCGTCGAAGCCGGCTTGCACGTACTCCAGTCCCGTGCCGATGACGTAGGGGGCGGGGGCGGCGACGTAGCGGCCCTCGGACAGGGCGGCGGGCAGAAAGTCCTCGTAGATGACCTTGCTCACCTCGTTGTCCATCAAGGTCGCTCCGTTGATGAAGTTCGTGCGGATCTTCCGTCCCCGCGCCTTCATCTGCAACGACACAGTGCTCCTCAGAAGCCCAAGAACGAGCAGGGGAAGCTTCAGGCCCATCCTGGGATTGCGGGCGAGCTCATCGACGGATACCGACGGACTAGCCAGGGCGACGAACTTGTTGCCGGTGCTGGCGTGGACGACGTCCAGACAGGGCTCCGGTGACCCGGCCCCGATGGCGAGTGCACCGGCGATCGTCTTGCCCTTGAACGCCTTGATGACGTCGTCGACGACGGTGGTGCTGTTGTAGTCGAACGCTTGGGTTGCGCCGAGCTCCTTGACGTAGCCGAAGTTCCGTGGGGAGCACGTTGTGATAACCTCGTACCCGGCAGCCACAGCGAGCTGGATGGCGTTACTGCCGACACTGGTCGAGCCGCCCCAGATCAGAAGCGTCTTGCCCGTGGGTAGCGGTTGCGCGGACGGGTGGGCCAGCGCCAGGTAGTCTTTCTGAAACAGGCCGCAGGCCGCGGTGGACAAAGCCAGTGGGAGGACAGCGGCGTCCTCGTAAGCCATGGTGCTGGGAATCGTTGCGACCAAGTTGGCGAGTAGGACCGTGTACGCTTGGAAGGCGCCCTCCGCCGGATTGTTGCGCTTCTTGTCCATCCCGACGGCTTGACCGAGGACACGGTCCCCCACTTTGAAGCGCCTGACGTCGGCACCGACCTCGACGACCTCGCCGGCGAGGTCCCAACCGAGGACGAAGGGGAGCTTGTTCCAGCGGTACATGGCGTTGCCCAGGCGCTGCTTCAACCAGTCGATGGGGTTGATGGCCACGGCGTGGTTCTTGACAACGATCTCGTTGGCGCGCGGTGCGGTGTAGGGCGCGGCCTTCACTTCGAGCGTGGCGTTCTTCGCTACCAGCCACGCGGCGGTGTTGGTGGGCATGTGAATCATCCTTCTGTTCTTGGGGGCGGCGTTGAACGGGGGCGGTGTTGCGGTTCGGGCACACTACCACGATTCGTGCGAAAATGGGCCAGGTGGCTTGTTACCGGCTCAGGTGTCTTACCGGCTCGGTTTTTGACGGGATAGCAGCCTCGACTGAGCCGGTAACAGCACCCTATCAATGATGACGTCGATCACGGTCAGCCACGCTCGGTCAGACGTGGGGTGACCCCTGCGTGCCGTGGCCGGTTGGACGAATTGTCGCCATACTAAGCTGCCCGGTCAGCTCTGTCGCCCGTACAAGCGTCGGGAGAGGACCCTCCCGTGGCTGTTTTTCGTCCAACCGGCGATGAGACGTCTGTGTGACGGGACCCCCTTGACTGAGCGTGCGCGGCCCTGTCAGTTGGTGAAATAGTGGCCCTGGTCGAGATCGTCGATGAGCCCGGGATGCGTGGGCTGCCAGTCCAGCAACGCGCGGGTCAGGGCGCTCGAGGCCGGACTGTCGACCCCGAGGAAGGCGGCCAGGAACCCGAAGTGCGCGCCGGCGTCCTCCGGTGCGATGGCGACCACCGGCACGCTCAGATGCCGCCCGATCACCTCGGCGATGGCACGGTGCTGCACGCCCTCGTCCGCGACCGCGTGCAGCACCGATCCCGCCGGGGCCTTCTCCAGTGCCAGGCGGAAGAGGCGCGCGGCATCGAGCCGATGCACGGCGGGCCAGCGGCTGGCCCCGTCGCCGATATAGCCCGAGACGCCCTTGGCGCGGGCGATGCCGACCAGGGCCGCCATGAAGCCGTTGTCTCCGTCGCCGTGCACCGTCGGAGGAAGGCGCAGCACGCACGAGCGGACGCCGCGGGACGCGAGGTCGAGCGTCGCCTGCGCCGTGCCCAGCCGGGTCCCCGGACCGCCCAGAGCGACCATAGCTGGGTCGGGATTCTGCCCGTCCCGTTCGGTCGCCACGCGCTCCGGTGCGACCCAGAGCGTCCCGGAGGCGATGACGAACGGGCGATCAGACCCTGCAAGCGCCTCACCGACCGTCTCGACGGCACGGCGATCCGCATCGGCCGCGCCCTGGAAGTCCCCCGCGAAGGCGATGTCGTGCTTGAACGCGAGGTGGATGACGCCATCCGCCGCCGCCGCTGCGCTGCGCAGGACGTCGAGATCGTCAAGAGTGCCGCGCTGGACCTCCGCCCCGGCGCCGGCGAGGGCAGCGGCCGAGGCATCTGAGCGGGCGAGGCCGACGACCTGATGGCCCGCGCTGATGAGCTCAGGAACGACGGCGGAGCCGATCCAGCCGGATGCGCCGGTCACGAAAACGCGCATAGTACAGTCCCTCCATAGATACGATGGTGGTGAGCGCGACAGCCGATCCAGGGTCGTGGCGGCTCGTCGATGTCAGACACTGACACCACCACTATACCAGACTATGACAGTCGCCGACATGAAGGGGACAAAGAGGTAGAATAACGGCATGAGTCGATGGGAACCAGACGGTCGCGGCAGGCTTGAGCAGGCCGCCCTTGCGCTCTATGCCGAGCGCGGGTTCGACACCACCACGGTCGCGGAGATCGCCGAGCGGGCGGGGGTGACGGAGCGGACGTTCTTCCGGCACTTCGCCGACAAACGCGAGGTGCTCTTCGCGGGCGCGGGCGCCCTGCAGGATCTCATGGTGAGCGCCGTCGCCCATGCGCCCGCGTCTCTAGCACCCATCGACGCGGTCGCCGTGGGCCTTGAGGCCGCAGATGCTCCCTTTCGGGAGTACCGGGCCACCGTGCGTCAGCGCGCGGCCATTATTGCCGCGACCCCCGAGCTCCGCGAACGTGAGTTGATCAAGCTTGCCTCCTTATCCGCGGCGCTTGCTGACACGCTGCGCGGGCGTGGTCTCGGCGATCCCGCCGCGCGCCTCACGGCCGATGTCGCGATCGCTGTCTTCAGACTCGCGTTCGACCGATGGATCGAGGACACCGACGACCGCGCCTTTGCGCAGCTCGTCCGCGAGTCGCTCGGCCAGCTCAAAGCCGTGACCGCAAACGCATGAGCAGCCGTGCCGGGATAGATGGCCTGGTGTTACGGAACGTGTATGGTTTACTGTCATCGTCACCTGGCCTGTATGCCCTCATCGTGACCCACCGGTGGCACCCCGTTATCCGGCAACTGGAAGAGTTGCGCGTCGATTGGTACGGGCCTGTGTGGCGAGGGTGTCGACGAAGGCGTCGAACGACATGAGGCGCTGCAATAAGCCTTTAATCGGTACCCGTCCGCGCTCATCCCCGGCATGGATGACGACGAACTCCCGCGCTGCGGCGTCGACCCGGAAGGCGACGTGCTGCCCGACTAAATCGCGGCCGGCGTAGTAGCTCGCCTCGCCCACTGGTGCACAGCCGTTGTCCTGGACACGACGCACGTAGGCGCGGCCGTCGATGGTGTGCAGCCAGGCATCGGGATCGACGACGAGCGGCACGGACGGGCGCGCCGGCAACGCCAGGAAGGCCACGCGGGGGGGTCGGTTGCCGCAGCTGAGCGCTTGGTTCGGCCGCTCGTGATTGTAATGCTCCTTGTAGGCTGTTTTTGCCCAACCCCCACAGATGTAAAATCAGCCCAAGGGTTCGTCATACTCTTCCTGCAGCACCTTGCTCCAGTACTCAGGATCGCTGTAGCGCGTGGCCAGGGCGTCGAGATCCACGATGGACGTTCGGGGACTGAATTCGATGGCCCCGAACAGATTGACGTGCTGCCAGGCCACCGGCGAAATGCCGCGGAGAAGGTCGATCGCCTGCTGGTCGCCGGCAGCACGTTTTTGCTCGTAGACCTTGGACAGCAACGCTGTGTTGTAGTAGATGATCGCATTGGTGATTAGGCGCGAGCATTCGTTCCAGATCTGCTGTTCAGCTTCGGTTTTGACGCGGAACTTGCCTCCGTTGACAAAAGCAACGGCGCGCCGAAAGCGATGATAGGCTTCTCCCCGGTTGAGCGCCTGTTGCACACTTTGGCGGAGGGTCACATCATCCACGAAGTCGAGGATATAGAGCGTCCGGCATAGGTTGTCGAGTTCCCACAGGGCTTTGCGGGTCTGGTTCTGCCGGACATAGCTGGCGAGTTTGCGCACCACCGTGGCCTGGGTCACGTCCTTCTGCGCGAGCGAGGCCAGGATGCGCTGAATGGTAGGCCATTCTCTGACAATCAGCGTCTCGTTGACGTGCCGCGCGGGTTTGATCAGCCCCTCGCCGTACTGGCTCGGCGGCTTGAAGCCGACCAGCGTGTCCATTTTCTTGCGCACGTCGCGGTAACGGGGTGCAAAGCGATAGCCGAAGACGTGGAGGATCCAGAAATTGACCTGGTTGGTCCCGTGCGTATCGGTCGAGTGACGGTCCGGCTTGACGTCGGAGGTATTGTTGTAGAGCACGTCAAAGACGTAGTGGCTCTCATGCTCGTGCGTGCCGATGATCTTGGCATTGATGGGCACGTGATTGGCCACCAGGGTATAGGCGCTCACTCCTTTGTGCAGCCCGAAGTACTTGGGCGCATGCCGCGCATTGATCGTATCGATCTGCGTTTCGAAGCGCTGACCGTCACTGCTGGAGTGCAGGACATCCTGAATATCGTAGAGGGAGAACATCGCTAGCCGCGCCGTCGCATTCGTGATGGCATCATTGGCGGCGTGCAGGGTTTCTAGGCGCAAGTAATTGCGCGCCGCCGTCATTAGCGCGGCGTAACTGAGGCCGCAGACATCGGCCATTTTCCACAGGCCCATGTTGGTCCCCAGGGCGACGATGCAGGCGAGGATCGCGCGCGTATCGGGGTCGTGGGTGACGTAGCGGTCGAGGAGATGGGTAAAGGAGCCCAAGAAGCCGGTCTGCTCCGCCACAAACCACAACAGGTCGGCAATGCCAATCCCCGGCAAACGATCGTAGAAGGGGCTATTGACGGACTCCTCCGTCTGCGGATACAGCAATGTCCAGCGCCGCTTCTGGGCGGCGCCCGTGATCTTGATGTGCTGGTTCTCACCATCGGCGATGCGTTGGTTGACCGCGTGGAACTTGGCGTCGAGGGTCTCGCGGAAAGCCCGCAGCGTGTCTTGGATGGGGGCGAGTAAGAGAGGCGCGCCGATCTCGTGCAAGATCGTCTCTTTGTC
>JAABUY010007038.1_pt1 | contig 10803 bp, 9 predicted proteins | sample 5560271 | NCBI WGS metagenome assembly JAABUY01 (sample SAMN10711886, study PRJNA513374) | rock metagenome | isolation source: Antarctica rocks | place: Antarctica: Victoria Land, University Valley
GAACTGCTATTACAAACCACCCGGACCCAAAACCATGCGTGCCGGATGGGCGCAATTCGCCGCCATGGCCGCCGGCTTCGCCCTCGCGGCCCAGTCAGCCGCCCAGTCAAATGTGTGAATCCCGTAGATGGCAGAAGTCGGGGGTTCAACTCCTTCCGCGCCTACCACGGGTCACGCCTCTTACGGGGCGTGAACTGTTCGATACGGTCTCGCGTGCCGGTCAATGCGTCGTAGAAATGAGGCGGTGATGTTGAAGGCTCTTAGTGTCTGTCCGAGAAGTTGTATGGCACGATGAATGGGTTACGCTTCAAAGCTGGTTGCGGGTTTGGCAGGACCGCCATCGTCAAACGCAGGCTTTGCTCGCTTTGCTACTACCTAATCCTATTCTCATCGTGACGAGAAAACGTTGAAATAGCTGCCAAAGTTCTCGGACAGACACTTAGGCGGACAGCCTGGTACTGGGTCGCGGCGCTGGCTGCGCCGGCGCTGGCGGGTTGCCACGGCAGCGTGCCCTTGGCGGTCAACGCGCCACCGGCAGGCGTCGTTGCCAGCATGCCTTATCTGATCGGGTCGGGCGATCAGTTGAGCGTGTTCGTCTACGAGTCGCCGCAGTTGAGCGTGCCGAACCTGGCCGTGCGCCCGGATGGGCGGATCTCGTTGCCTCTGATCCCCGATATCGCGGCGGCGGGCAAGACTCCGACGGCGCTCGCCAAAGATATCGAGGACAAGCTGAAGAATTTCGTGAAGCAGCCGAACGTGTCGGTTATCGTCAGCGGGTTCGTGGGGCCGCTGGACCGCCAGATTCGGGTGATCGGCGAGGCGACGGAGCCGTTGGCCATACCGTATCGCGACAAGATGACGGTGCTCGACGTCATGATCCAGACAAAGGGCCTGACGCGCTACGCCGCTGGCAACAGCTCGGTGATCGTGCGCCAGGTGGGCGGCAAGCGGCAGACCCTGAAAGTTCGGCTCAGCGATCTGCTGCGGGACGGCGACATCGACCAGAACGTCGCGATGCTGCCCGGCGACACGCTGATCATCCCACAGAGCTGGTTCTGATCGGCAAGGGCCATTGGCCCTGGTTCATTCACACGGGCGAACCTGCCACGGCTAGGTTCGGGGAAACGCATCGATGCACGCACTACAGGTTCTGATCCGCAAGCAACTCTCGGCTGCGTGGCGCCACCGTTGGGTTGCGGTGCTCTTTTCATGGCTGGTCTGCGGGGTGGGCTGGGCCGTTGTCTACAGTATCCCGAACACCTTCGAGGCGAGTGCGCGGCTCTATGTCGATGCGGACGTCGTGCTGACGCCACTGTTGCGGGGCATCGCGGTTGACAGCGCCTCGGCGGCGCAGCTCGATGTGCTGCAGCGCACGCTGCTGAGCCGGCCCAACCTCGAAAAGCTGATCTCGAAGACCGACCTTGAGCTGGACCTGCAGGGCGCATCCGACCGCGAGGCGCTCGTGGCGCAGTTGGCAACCGACATCCGGATCACGCCGCAAACGCGCAACCTGTTCACGATTTCCTACCGCAGCACGTCGCCAAAGCTGGCGTTCGATGTCGTGCGGACGATGCTGACGACATTCGTCGAGAGCAAGACCGGCAACAACCGCAATGACTTAGAGAGCGCGGGCAAGTTCTTGCAGGCCCAAATAACGCTGTATGAGCGCCAACTGCAGGAGACGGAGCGCAAGCGCGCCGAGTTCCGCGTCAAGTACATCGACATCTTGCCGGCTGGCGACGGCGGAGTCTCGCGGCTTGAGGCGCAGCAAACCAGCGTGCGCACGCTGCAGGGCCAACTTTTGGATGCGGTCGCCAAGAGGGGGTCCCTGGCCCATGAACTGTTGTCCACGCCCCAGCTCATCGTAACCGAGACGGAGGCCGCTGGCCCTGGTGGCCCCGGCGGCGTGTCCCGTCTCCGCGAGGCCGAGCGTCTGCTGCAGGAACTCCGACTGCGCTACACCGAGCAGCATCCGGACGTAGTGGCCCAGCGTGACCTGGTCGCGGCGATGCGGTCCGGCGCGGTCGGGAGCAGCGAACCCGCCGCCGCGCCGCGCAGCAGTCCGCGCAACCATTCGGTGCCCAATCCAATCTTTGAGCAGATGAAGGTGCGCAACGTCGAGAACGACTCGATCATTGCTTCGTTGCAGCGGCAAATCCTGGATGCGACGCGCGAGCGGGACCGGCTGGAGGAGATCGCACGCAGCGCGCCGCAGTTGCAGGCGGACTATGCCAACGTGAACCGCGACTATGAGGTGCTGCGGAAGAACTATGACGACCTGCTGGCGCGGCGCGAGTCGATGCGGATTTCAAGCGCGGCGGAGGCGGACGGGGACAAGGTCAAGGTTCAGGTCATCGACCCGCCGCAGGTGCCGCAGAACCCGGTCGCGCCGAAGCGGGTGGTGCTGATGTCCGGCGTGCTGGCTGTGGGCCTTGCGGCTGGTGTCGGACTGGCGTTGCTGCTGGTGCAGATGGACCAGTCGTTCCATACGGTCGAGGACCTGCGTGACATGGGGTTTCCGGTTGTAGGCGGAGTTTCGATGATCGGCGAAGCGGTGTCTCTGGGCCGGCGCATCGTAACGGTCGGCGCATTCGCCATTGCGGCGTCGGCACCGTTGATCCTTTATAGCGGGCTATTGCTGCGCCTCCTCAAAGCGGGCGTGGTCGTCTGAAAAAAGCTGTTGATCCAATTGTCAGGATTGTTTTAGCTGTAGTGTCTTCTTAAGGAAAATACGGCATCATAGGATTCCAGGGTTGGGGAACGCCATGCTGCCGTCTTCTTTCGAGCAGACTTCATCTAGAGAATCTTTGTTTGACTGCGCTGCAAAGCGTGAGCCGCGGCCGTTTCCGCCGGGAGTGGCCCTGCTGTGCATCGTTGCGCTGTCACTGGCGCTGTGGTCCGGGATCGGACTACTGCTTCGCGCGTTCATATTTGGGTAGCCGCCAAACGATTGACGCGAGGCCGGTGATGAGGTTTGTCGCGTCGTGTTTGCAACTGCGCGCCATGTAGGACCGAAACTGATGCTTGCAGCCAACCGCGATTTCGTCGTTGACTACTTGGCCCAGTCGATAGAGGCGTTGCGGCTCTACACCACCGACGCCGGCCAGTTGGCGCTGCTGGGCCAGATGGCCGATGGGGTGACGCAGGCAGTCCGGAATGGCGGAAAGCTGCTGATCGCTGGCAACGGCGGCAGCGCCGGCGACGCGCAGCATATCGCAGCGGAGTTCACCGGGCGCATGCTGTACGACCGTGCGCCGCTTGCCGCGGTTGCCCTTCATGCGGACACTTCGGCGCTGACAGCTATCGGCAACGACTATGGTTTCGTCCACGTGTTCGAGCGGCAGGTTCAGGCGCTGGCGCGGCCCGGCGACGTGGTGCTTGGCTTGTCGACCTCGGGCCGGTCGGACAACGTGCTTCGGGCACTCGCGGCCGGGCGCGCGATGGGGCTTGCGACGATGGGGTTCACCGGGGCCAGCGGCGGCATGATGGCGGCGCACGCCGACCTGTTGCTGCGTGCGCCGTCCGAGCTGACGCCGGTCATCCAGCAAATCCATATGGTCGCCGGGCATCTGCTGTGCGCGCTGGTCGAGCGCGCGATCTATCCGCAGGCGTCTTAGGGACGGGCGTTGACGGTCCGGCAATGCGCCGTGCTGGTCGGCGGACTCGGCACCCGACTCGGCGCTGCCACGGCCGGCACGCCGAAACCCATGCTGACGGTTGGCGACCGCCCGTTCCTGGCGTGGCTGCTGCGCGAGGTCGTGCGCTATGGCGTCACCGACGTGCTGCTGCTCACTGGCCACCTTTCGGGAGTGGTGGAGGAGGGCGTGCAGGCATTGCGGGATTGGTTGCCGCGGCCCGTCACGCTCGCAATCAGCGAGGAGCCGGTCCGCGCCGGCACCGGGGGGGCGCTGTTCCATGCGCGCGGGCAGTTGCAGGACAGTTTCCTGCTGCTGAACGGCGACTCGCTGTTCGACTGTAACCTGGCGCCGGCGCTGGCCCGAGCGGAGGAGCCTGGGGTGCTGGGCCGCCTGATGCTGCGCCGTGTGGCGGATGCGTCGCGGTATGGCGTGGTCGAAACCAGCGGGGACCGGGTCACGGCATTCCGCGAGCGGCCGGAACCGGGCCGGCCGGGGCTGATCAACGGCGGGGCGTACCGGCTCGACCGGCGGATCGTGGACCGGACGGCGGCAGTGTGCTCGCTGGAGCGGGACGTGTTGCCCGGCCTGGCCCGAGAGGGCCTGCTGCGCGGCACCGAGAGCGACGGCTGGTTCATCGACATCGGCATCCCGTCCGACCTCGCCCGTGCCCAGCATGAATTGCCTCGGCGGCTGGCCCGGCCCGCGCTGTTCCTCGACCGGGACGGCGTGTGCAACGTCGACCACGGCTGGGTGGGCACGCGGGAGCGCTTCGAGTGGATGCCGGGCGCAAAGACGGCGATCCGGATGGCTCATGAACGCGGCTGGCACGTCTTTATCGTGACGAACCAGGCCGGGGTTGCGCGCGGCCTGTATGACGAGGCGGCGGTCCAGGCGCTGCATGCCTGGATGCAGGGCGAGGCGTTGCAGGCCGGCGGGGTGATCGACGACATACGCTACTGCCCGTTCCATCCCGAGGCCACCGTCCCGGCCTATCGCCAGGCCAGTTCCTGGCGCAAGCCGGCGCCTGGCATGATCCTGGACCTGTTGCGGGCCTGGCAGCTCGATCCCGCCCGGTGCTTGCTGGTGGGCGACCGGGCAACGGACCTGGCTGCGGCAGCGGCGGCGCACGTGGCCGGGCACCTGTTCCCAGGCGGCGATCTGGCCGCGTTCATACGACCCATCCTCGAAACGTACCCGGCGGAGCACGTCGCATGACCCCTCGTTTCCCGACAGTCCGGGCGCGCGTGCCGCTGCGGTTGGGGCTGGCGGGTGGCGGCACCGACCTGAGCCCCTACTGCGACGAGCATGGCGGGGCCGTGCTGAACGTGACGATCGACCGCTACGCCTATGCGTTCATCGAGCCGTCCGAGGACGGCATGGTGCATTTCATCGCGCCCGACATCGGTGTCGAAGAGAGCTTCCAGCCTGATGTCGACGCGGTTGCCGGCGCCAAGCTGCGGCTGCACGCGGGCGTGTTGCGGCGGATGGCGGCGCAGTTTTGCGGGAACCGTATCGCGCCGATGCGGGTGACGTCGTTCGTCGACGCGCCGGCCGGGTCCGGGCTGGGGTCAAGCTCCGCCCTCGTGGTCGCGCTGGTGGAGGCGTTCCGGTTCTATTTGGGGCTGCCGCTCGGGCGCTATGACGTGGCGCACATGGCATTCGAGATCGAGCGGCTCGAATTGAACCTGGCCGGCGGCAAGCAGGACCAATATGCCGCGTGCTTCGGGGGGGCCAATTTCATCGAGTTCTTGCGGGACCAACGGGTGATCGTGAATCCGCTGCGGGTGCCGTCTGCCGTGCTGAATGAGTTGGAAACGGCGACCGTCATCTGTTTTACCGGGGTGTCCCGCCGGTCCGAGCAGATCATCGAGGACCAACAGCGGCGAATGTCCGGACCCGGTAAACAGCTCGACGACCTGCACCAGTTGAAAGCCGATGCGCTGCTGATGAAGGAGGCGCTGCTGCGCGGCGAGATCGGCCGCATGGCGGAACTGCTGAACCGCTCATGGGAGGCGAAGCAGCGAACGGCCGCGGGGATCAGCACGGCGCTGATCGAGACCATGTACGTGCGCGGCATGTCCGCGGGCGCTATGGGGGGCAAGGTGTCGGGCGCCGGCGGCGGAGGTTTCATGATGTTCCTGGTGCCGCCGCCGCGCCGGATGCAGTTGATCCAGGCGCTGAACGGGGCGGGCGGCACGGCGACCGGGGTGCATTTCACCTCCGAGGGCGCCGAGTCCTGGTCAGTTTAACAATGGATCACGGCCGGACCGATTGCGAGACCGCCGCCACGTTGAACGTGAGATTGGCCTGGGCATCCACGAAGCCACTTAGGATGGCGCCGGCCCGCTGTTGCTCGGCTGTCGCCGGCCGTGTCGGATAGTCGATCGTGGCAGTGATCAGGATCGGAGCGAAGGCTGAGCCGAACAGGCTGTTCCGCGCTTGACGGATACGGCCGGCAATGCCGCCCGGCGCCGGTGCGCCATCAACCCAGCTTGCGACCGCGATGGCGCGGAAGGGGCTGGTTGTCTGGACCAACAGCCAGGCGCCGTTCGCTGCTTGTTGCGTCGGCAGGGCGCTGACCGCAGCCTCCTCGGCTGTCAGTTCGCCGGTGATGCGCCGGCGTTCACGCGCGAGGCTGTCGGGCGTCGAGCGGGGCGGGAAAGCCTGGACCGTGACGACCAGCGGCTGGCCCGCGCATGCGAAGCTTGTCGAGACACGTTGCACTGGCATCGAGGGCGCCTGGCTCAAGTCGGACGTGCAGCCCGTTGGGATGGCGAAGGCCGGCGCCTCCGTCAAAAGCGCCGGCGTGACCTGCCGGGCGAGCGCCAGTGCCGCCGCCGGGCCGCTCGCGGCCAGGATGATGATCGCGGTCGGTACCCAGAACGGGTTGCCTACGGCGCGCACGAGATCAAGGGACGCCGACTGCGCTGGGCCAGGTGGCGCCTCGCGGAACGGCATGCCGCCTAGAACGAGCAGCAGCATGACGATGGAGAAGAAAACCCAGCCATAGATAATATGGTCGGCGGCGGCGGCCTCGGCGCTGCCCAGCGCGGCGCCTAGCAGGACGATGCCGAGCGCACGCACCCCGTTGGCCACAATGGGAATGATGACCGACGCGACGATGAACAGGGCACGCCGCCCAGGGCTGCGGTAGTTGAGCAGGGCGTAGAACACGCCGAACGCGACGGCGGCGATCAGGAAGCGCAGCCCGGCGCAAGCCTCGGCCACATAGAACGCACCGGCGGAAATCTCGATCTTGAGGTCGGTGGCGTAGTTGGCGATGCCGAAGGTGTTCAGCCCGGCGACGACGAACCCGGCGGTGAACTGTTGCAGCGCCGGGGTGATGAAGGCGCCGAACGGCACAAGGAACACCAGGAACAGCAGCGGCGCCATCAGGGCGCGGAACAGCCGCCAGCCGAGCGTTGCCAGGAAAAGCAGCTCCAGCGCCGCCAAGGCAGCCAGTTGCCGGCCCTCCATCACGCCGAGCCGTTCGGCCGCGAACCAGACGGCCGCGACCGGCAGCGCCAAGAGGGCCAGGGCTGGCACAGGACGGGGCGCCAAGCCGGTCAGCGCCTCCCGGCGGTCCCAGGCGAGGTAGAGCGACATGGGCAGGATGAGGAAGCAGTGGCCATAGGTGTCGGACGCGCGCCACACGCCAACCGCCGCCTGGCATTCCGGCAGGAACAGCAGCACCCAAGCCAGCACGCCGACGGTCATTCCGGCCGCTAGCGGAACGAAGGTCGGGCGCAGGCCCGTCAACGGAATGGCGGTCATGCGGCCGAACCCAACAGATTCATTGCATTCATAGTCGCCAGAATCGCGTCCAGTCGACCAAGCGTCGCGGGCCATGCGTAGCCCCGCAGCATCGCCGCACGCGCAGCGCCGTTCAGGCCCGGATGCGCGCCGGCCAGCACCTCCGCGATCCGGTCCGCTGTCGCCTCCGCGCCGTCGGCGACCAGCAGGTCCTGGCCGGGAACGGCGCGCACGCCCTCGAACGCCTGCCGCGAGGCGACGACGGGGCGGCCCATCGCCATGGCTTCGAGCACCTTGTTCTGGATGCCGCGGGCGATGCGGAGCGGCACTACGCAGGCGTCGGCGTGCGCCATGAAGGGCCGGGTGTCCGGCACGCGGCCGGTGACGTGAACCCCTGGCGTGCCTGCAAGCCGCAAGACGTCGCGGCCCGGATTGGCCCCCACGACATGGAACTCGACGGCGGGGTATCGGCGTCTCAGCAACGGGAACACGTCGGCCGTGAACCACTGCACCGCGTCGGCATTGGGCCGGTAGTCCATGTTGCCCGTGAACACCAAATGCGGCCCATTGGTTTGGAATGGTGTCCGAAATGCACGGTCGGGAGAGAAGCGTTCGAGGTCCACGCCCATCTCGACGGCATGCACCCGGCTCGCGGCCTCGGGTGCCAGCTCGATGAAGCGGTCGCATTCTTGTTGGGACACGAACAGCGTGTGGTCGCATCGCATCGCGGCCTTGCGCTCATAGGCCAGCAGGGTCCGGCCCTCCCGCGACCAGATGGCGCGCATGGGCCAACTGGCCTGTTCGGCGTACGACGCCCACTTCTCCGAGTCGATGTCCTGCGCGTCCAGGATCAGGCCCCGGCGACGCACGTCCTCGACATAAGGCGCCATGGCAACCGAGAAGATGTAGACGACGTCCATGTGCTGCCGGGCCATGCTGTCCCGCACCCAGCGTTGCAGGCCGGGATGGCTGTAGTAGTCGAGCATCAGGGGCCGGCCCGGCCTTATCCTCGCCAGCGTTTTCAGCTTCTGCCACCGTTTGTCGATCGGGAAGCCCGCGACATCGACGCACCATTCCCGCAGCGCCGGCAGGTGCTGCATGTCGGCGGGGTCGTCGACCAGGCAGCCGAGGTGGATGCGGTAGGACCGGGACAGGTGCTTCAACAGGTTAAAGCCGCGTATTTTCTCGCCCTTGTCAGGGGGGTAGGGGATGCGGTGGGCGATGAAGATCAGGTCGCGCATCAGCCGACGCCGCGGACGATGTGCGGACCCACCAGGTTGGCGACCGGCAGCGGCAGGCGCTTCCAGGCGGCGATGAACAGCCGGTACTTCGGGTTGAGCGGGTTGTGGTCGGGGATGGCGGCGCCGGGGGCGAGGCGGTAGCGGTACCGCAGCGGTTCCGGGGTGAAGCCCCAGTTCTTCTTGAACGCGAACGCTCCGGTGCCGGCCTTGCTGCGGCCGAAGTCGAACAGGCGGCTGCCCCGTGCCGCGGCCCGGCGCATGACCTCCCAGTACATGAAATCGTTGGCATGGCTGGCCCGCGCCGCCGCGGTCCCGCCGCCGTAGTAGGGCAGCACCTCGCCCCGGTCGTAGAAGTTCAGCACCGCGCTGATCGGCACCCCGGCGTCGAGCACCGTGACCACGTCCATGCAGCCGCGGAACGCCTCGGCCAGAATGCGGAAGTAGCGGCGGCTGAACACGGGGGTCCCCAGGTTGCGGACGCTTTCGGCGTAGACGGCGTGCAGGCCGTCGACCTGGTCGGAGGCGACGGAGACCAGGCCGCGGTCGATCCCCTTGCGCACCATGGCACGTTGCTTGCGCGGGATCGCCTTCATGTTCGTGTCGTCGTCCGCTACGATCGGCTTGCGGAACGTGACATACAGGTCGGACCGGGTGGGCCAGTCGCCCTCTGTCAGCCAGCCCTGCGGCAGCGGATGCAGGAAGCGGAACTCCGTCACTTTGGCGCCCACCCGCTGCATCAGGCTGGCGGCGTAGGCGTCCAGCGCCGCAGCGGCGTCCGCAGTGGCGGCGAGCGGGCCGCCGTACACGCAGAACGGGCTGGACACCAGGTTGTTGCCGAACAGCCGGGTCTTCACGTGAACAAGCGGCAACACGCCCACGACTGCGCCGTCTTGCTCGGCCAGGACATAGTGCGGCGCATGTCCGAAGGCGCGGGCGAACACCTGCGCCCAGGCGGCACGGTGGAAGAACGTGCCGGTCGGCGTGGCGTCGACGAACGCATCCCAAGCGGGCGCTGTCGCGGCGTCGAGCGGTCGGCAGACGATCGACATGCGGTGCGTCCTGGAAAGGATTTCATGGCCTGACCGGCTCAGGGGCCGGCTGCGCGATGGCGGAGGCGAAAACATGGTCCATGCGGCCCCATGTGAAATCGCGTAGCAGGCGTTCGAGCCGGTTGTGCATGGCGCCGAGGTTCACCGTGTGGCGGAACCGGGACAGGCGGCTGGCCGCCTCGATGCGGGGCTGGCCGGGGTCGACCTCCCATGGATGGAAGTAGAACACGCCGGATGCGGCATCGACCTGGTTGAAGCGGCGCAGCAGGGTGCGGGACAGCCTGTAGGGCATCAGCCGAAAGTAGCCGCCGCCGGCGCAAGGCAGGTTGCGCCCGCCAAGCCGGACGGTCGTCATCGGGATCTCGACCAACGGCCCGGCGGCCGGGCGGTAGGGAAAGCGCGGCGCGTCCGGTGAGCCGTACAGGTCGTGCTTCACCGGATAGACGCTGGAGCTGTACGAGTAGCCCTCCTCGGCCAACACGTCGAACGCCCAAACATTGCCTGATCCAATCGAAAATGTCGGCGCGCGGTAGCCGTTGACGGGAACGCCGCCCAGGTCCTGCAGTGTTCCGCGGGCCCGGCGCACGTCCGCACGGAACTCGTCCGGGGTCTGGCCGTCTGCCCTGGCATGGCCGTAGCCGTGGCTGGCCAGTTCGTGCCCGGCGGCCACGATGCGGCGCACGACGGCTGGATAGCGGTCGGCGATCCAGCCAAGGGTGAAGAACGTGGCCGTCACGCCCGCATCGTCAAATTGTTGCAGGATGCGGTCCATGTTCGCCTCGACCCGGCAGGGGATCGTGTCCCACGCAGCCCGGTCAACGACGCCGGCGAAGGCCTGGACCTGGAAATAGTCCTCAACGTCGACCGTCATGGCATTGGTGGGCGCCATCAGCTTCATACGCCCAGCATCTGGGTCAGGCGGCGGAACACCTGTTCGCGCTCGGTCATCTGATGCTCCAGGGCCTCGATCCGGTTCAGCAGGTCGGCGTGCGAGTTGGCACCGGGCGTCGCCGTGCCCATCGGCTCCAACTGCATGCCTTCCAGATCCTGCGCCAGCTCCACGGCTGTTGCGTCCACCACGTCGCCGGTGATGTCGTGCGCCTCCTCCAGCACGCCATAAAG
>JAABUY010007041.1_pt1 | contig 10803 bp, 9 predicted proteins | sample 5560271 | NCBI WGS metagenome assembly JAABUY01 (sample SAMN10711886, study PRJNA513374) | rock metagenome | isolation source: Antarctica rocks | place: Antarctica: Victoria Land, University Valley
GGCGCGATCCTGACATTCCTGCGCGAGGAGGTGCCCAGGAAGTGGCACTTCTACTGCGACGCCGTATCCGACAACTTCCGCGTCATCTCGTCCAAGGATTTTCGGATCCTGGCGTGAACGGGGTATAGCGCCGGCCGGCTCAGGTTAATCCCGCGCGTGTAATGTCCCGTTAAGCAGCCCTAACCGTGCCGCACGCAAAAAACCTCGGCTCCCAACGTCCGGAAATCCTGCATCGCCTTACCAATCCGTTCGTACGGCCAATCCCACCAAGCAATGCGCTGCAGATTGGCGATCACAGCGGCGGAAAACCGATATCGCAGCACCCGGCCAGGGTTGCCCACGACAACCGCAAACGGCGGCACGTCCTTGGTGACGATCGTGCCAGCACCCACGGCCGCCCCGGTGCCGACCGACACCCCCGGCAGCACCACCGCGCCGTGGCCGATCCACACGTCATGCCCAAGCGTCACCGGGCTAGCGCGGCGCCACCCAAAGAACTCGGGATCGTCTGGCCCTAGTCCATAGGCGCTGCTGCGATACCCCACATGACTCAGCATAACCCGGTCGAGCGGATGGTTGCCCGGGTTCAGCCGGGTATGCGCCGCGATCGAGCAGAACTTGCCGATCGTCGCGTAGATGATGTCGCTGTCGTTCACGACATACGAGTAGTCGCCAAAGTTGCTCTCGGCGACCTTGATGCGCGCGCCGACCTCGCACCAGCGGCCGAAGCTGGTCGCGCGGACCGAGGCGGTGCGGTGGATGCTGGGTTTGTCGCCCAGACGCTTCTCGGCGGAAGCCGGGTCGTTGGCCATCAGTGCGGGGGGCTATCAGTTCAGGAAGATTTTGCCCGGGTTCATGATCCCGCGCGGGTCCAGCGCCGTCTTGATCTGCCGCATCACCGCCAGCGTCTCGACCCCATGCTCCGCCTCCAGGAACTCGCGCTTGCCGATACCGACGCCGTGCTCGCCGCTGCACGAGCCGCCCAGCGCCAGCGCGCGCGCCACGATGCGCTTGTCCAGCTCCCAAGCCTGCGCCAGCCCATCCTCGCCCGGCGGCACCAGGATCACCGTATGGAAATTGCCGTCGCCGACATGGCCCACGATCGGCGCCACCAGGCCGGACGCCGCGATGTCCTGTTTCGCGCCGACGATCAGTTCCGTCAGCCGCGAGATCGGCACGATGGCGTCCGTCGCGATCCCGCGGCGACCCGGCTGCAGCGCCAGTGCGGCCCAGTAGGCGTCGTGCCGGGCCTTCCAAAGCCGGTTGCGCTCCGTCGTGTCGGTTGCCCACTGGAAGCCGCTGGCGCCGAAACCCGCGGTGATCTCCTCTGCCAGCGCCGCCTGCTCCGCAACCGCCGCCGCCGTGCCATGAAACTCCAGCAGCAGCGTGGTCCGCGCGGTGTAGCCTTGAAGCTTCGAGAACGCGATGCAGGCGCCCATCTGCACGTCGTCCAGCAGTTCGATGCGCGCGATCGGAATGCCGACCTGCAGGATGGCGATCACGCTGTCGACCGCGCTGGCCAGGTCGTCATACTGGCAGATCGCGGCGCTGATCGCCTCGGGGATGCCGTGCAGGCGGAGCTGGATCTCGGTGATCACCCCAAGCGTCCCCTCCGACCCCAGCATCAAGTGCGTGAGGTCGTAGCCGGTGGCGGACTTGCGCACGCGCCCACCGGTCTCGATCAGGCGGCCGTCGGGCAGGGCGACCTGCATGCCCAGCACGTTCTCCCGGATGGTGCCGTAACGCACGGCGGCGGTGCCGGAGGCGCGGGTGGCGCACATGCCGCCGATGCTGCACTCGCTGCCGGGATCGACCGGAAAGAACAGGCCCTGGTCGCGCAGGTGCTCGTTGAGCTGCTGCCGGGTGACGCCGGCCTCGATCCGGCAGTCCATGTCGTCCGCGTTCACCTGCAGCACGCGGGTCATGCGCGACAGGTCCAGGCTGATGCCGCCGCGCACCGGGGTCACGTGGCCCTCGAGGCTGGTACCGGCGCCGAACGGCACCACGGGGACGCCGTGCTGGTGGCACAGCGTCAGCACGCGCGCGGCTTCCTCACCCCGCTCCACGAAGGCGACGGCGTCCGGCAGGGTGCGGGGCTGGGTGTCCTCGCCGTGGCTATGCTGCTCGCACAGCGCGGCGTTGGTGGTCATGCGGTCGCCGAGGAACTCGCGGGCCTGGGCGATCACGGCGTCGACGGGGCGGGCCATTTCGGTATCCTTCCAAGCGCAGTCTAGCGCACCACTGCTAACCGCGTCACCCTGGATGACACGGCACCGGACGAGGCACACATGACTCCAATGCCCACGATCCCTACGGTCGACCAGGCCCGGCTCTGGCAGGCTCACCTCGACATGGCAGCGATCGGCGCCACGCCGGAGGGAGGCAGCAACCGTCCGGCTTTGTCGGCCGAGGACGCAGCCGCCCGCGCTTTGCTGCTGTCCTGGTGCGAACCCCTGCATCTCCATGTGGAGCGCGACGGGATTGGCAACCTTTTTCTCCGCCGTGCGGGCCGGGAGCAGCGCCCCGCGATCGCCTTTGGCAGCCATCTGGATACCGTGCCCACCGGCGGCCGCTTCGACGGCGTGTTCGGCGTGCTGGCGGGATTGGAGGTGCTGCGGACGCTGGACGCCGCCGGCGTGGTGACCGCAGCGCCGCTCGAACTGGTCGTCTGGACCAACGAGGAGGGCAGCCGCTTCCCGCCCGCCATGATGGGCAGCCGGGTCCACGCCGGCGACCTGCCGCTCGACCGCGCGCTGACGACGCCCGACGACGCCGGGGTGACGGTCGCGGAGGCGCTGGCCGAGACGTTCCAGATCGGCTTCCTGACGCCGGGCCCGCGCGATTGGGCCGCCTGGATCGAGCTGCACATCGAGCAGGGTCCAGTCTTGGAGCAGCATGGGCTGGAGCACTCTAGCGACGCAGTGGGGCGCGCCGCGGTCGGCATCGTGACCGGCACGGTCCAGGCGCGCTATTTCCAATTGACCATCACCGGCGAGGCCAGCCACGCCGGCCCTACCACGATGGACCGCCGCCGCGACAGCCTCGCCGCCGCGGCCGAGATGATCCTGGCCGTCGAGCAGATCGGCCTGTCCGGCGAACCCGGCGGCCGCAGCTCCGCCGCCTGGATCAGCAACACGCCCAACGCCCGCGGCGCCGTGCCGAGCCAGACCCGCCTGCACTGCGACGTGCGCCACGAAGACCCGGCCCGCGCCGCCGCCATGGAGGCCGCCGCCCGCATCGCCTGGACCGCCATCGCCGCCCGCCGCGGCGTGCAGCTCGAAATCGACCCTTACGCGATTTTCGGCCCCGCCCGATTCGACGCAGAGCTCGGCGCGCTGTTGCGAGAGGTTGCTGGGGAGCGGCAACTGCGGGTGCGGGACATGGTGGCCGCCGCCGGGCACGACAGCGTCATGATCGCGCCGCTGTGCCCGAGTGCCATGCTGTTCGTGCCGAGCCGCGGCGGCGTCACCCACAACCCGGCCGAATACACCGCGCCCGAGCACCTGGCCCAGGGCGCCCAGGTATTGCTGGACGCTGTTACGCGCCTGGCGACTAACGCTGCGCGGCTGGCGACTAACGCTGCGCGGCTGGCGACCCAGCGCTGCGCGGCTGGCGAATTGACGCTGTTTGGACCGGGGCCTAGCGTAACGGGACAATAAACCGTGGGGTGCCGGATGGCGAACAAAGTCAAGCAGGCGTGGCAGGACGGCAAGGCGGTCGTCAACGGCTGGCTCGCCATCCCCAGCGGGTTCTCGGCCGAGGTCATGGCGCAAGCCGGCTGGGACAGCGTCACCGTCGACCTGCAGCATGGCGTGCAGGACTACTTGTCGATGGTCGCCTGCTTCCAGGCCATGCAGGTGCATCCGGTGCTGCCGATGGTCCGGGTGCCCTGGAACGAGCCCGGCATCGTCGGCAAGGTGCTGGACGCCGGCGCCTACGGTGTGATCTGCCCGATGATCAACACCCGCGCCGAGGCCGAGGCCCTCGTATCCTATTGCCGCTATCCGCCGCAGGGCAAGCGCAGCAATGGGCCGATACGCGCCGGCATCTACGGCGTGGGGACCAGCTACCAGGCGACCGCCAACACCGAGATCCTGTGCATTCCCATGGTCGAGACGCAGGAAGCGGTCGACAACCTGGAGGCCATTCTGGACGTGCCCGGCATCGACGCCGTTTATATCGGGCCGAGCGACCTCGGCTTCTCGATGGGCCTGCCGCCGATCCTGGACCGGGAGGAGCCGCAGATCATGGCCATCTACGAGCGGGTCGTCAGCGAGACGAAGAAGCGGGGGTTGCGGGCCTGCGTCCACTGCTTCAGCCCGGCCTATGCGGCGCGGATGATTGCGATGGGGTTCAATCTGGTGACGATCGCCAACGACAGCGGCCTGCTGCTCGGCGCCGCGAAGGCCGCGGTGCAAGCGGCGCGTAAAGGGCTGTAAAGAAGGCCCTCTCCCGGGAGGGGAGGGAGCGTTGCTCAATGATTGAGGTGCTTTGCTATGTCGACGACCGTAATCCGTCTGCATCCCGACGATGGCGTGGTGATCGCGCGCAGCACTTTGTTGCCCGGCGCTCCGGTTGCGCCGGGCGTCGCCGCGGCTGAACGCATTCCGGCCGGCCATAAGGTCGCGGTCCGGGCGCTGGCCGAGGGCGCAGCGATCCACCGCTATGGCCAGATCATCGGCTTCGCCACCCAGCCGATCGCCCCCGGCGCCCACGTCCATGTGCATAACTGCGGCATGGGGGACTTCGCCAAGGACTATGCCTACACGCAGGACGCCCGACCGACGGCGATGGCGAACGAGCGGCGGACCTTCGACGGCATCCGCCGCCCGGATGGCCGGGTCGCGACGCGCAACTACATCGGCATCCTGACCTCGGTGAACTGCAGCGCCCATGTGGCCGGGCTGGTGGCCGACGTGTTCAAGCGCAACCCGTTCACCGGCCACGACCCGCTGGCGGCCTATCCGAACGTCGACGGCGTCGTGGCGCTGACCCACAAGACCGGCTGCGGCATGACGGATGGGGAGCCGCTGCGCCTGCTGCGCCGCACGCTGGCGGGCTATGCGCGGCATGTGAATTTCAGCCATGTCGTGGTGCTCGGCCTTGGCTGCGAGGTGAACCAGATCGCCGGGCTGCTAGAGGAGCAGCGCCTGGCCGGCCGGGTCCGCAACATGGACATCCAAACGATGGGCGGCACCCGCAAGACGGTCGAGGCCGCCGTCGCCTTCGTGCACGAGGTGCTGGCCGAGAGCAACGAGGTCAAGCGCGAGCCGGTGCCGATCAGCGAGCTGACGGTCGCGCTGCAGTGCGGCGGGTCCGATGGCTACTCCGGCGTTTCGGCCAACCCGGCGCTGGGTGCGGCTTCCGACCTGCTGGTCCGTCATGGCGGCACCGTTATCCTTTCGGAAACCCCGGAGACCTATGGTGCGGAACATCTGCTGACCCGGCGGGCGGTAAGCCAGGAGGTCGGGGAGAAGCTGGTCGGCCTGATGCGCTGGTGGGAGGACTACACGGCGCGCGAGGGCGCGGAGATGAACGCGAACCCCAGCCCCGGCAACAAAGCGGGCGGCCTCACGACCATCCTTGAAAAGTCGCTCGGCGCGATGGCCAAGGCCGGGACCACTAACCTGGTGGATGTGGTGCGCTACGCCGAGCCGGTGACGGCGCGCGGCTTCGTGTTCATGGACACGCCGGGCTACGATCCCGTCGCCGCGACGGGGCAGGTCGCGGGCGGGGCCAACCTCGTGTGCTTCACGACCGGCCGCGGCAGCGTGTTCGGCTGCAAGCCGTCGCCATCCATCAAGCTCGCGACCAACACGCCGATGTTCCAGCGCATGGAGGACGACATGGACATCAACTGCGGAACCATCCTGGACGGCGACGAGACGGTGCAGGACTGCGGCCAGCGCATCTTCGAGATGATGATTCGGACGGCGAGCGGCGAGCGCACCAAGAGCGAGATGTTCGACGCCGGCGGCGCGGAGTTTGCGCCCTGGGTTATCGGCGCGACGATGTAGGTTATTCGTCCGCTGGCCGCGCCATGAAGTCGAAGTCGCAGCCCTCGTCCGCCTGTTGCACGGTGTCGTAGAACAGATGCGCGTAGCCGCGGCGTGCCCAATCTGGGCGGGCGGCTGCAATAAGCTGCGCCTGCCGCCGGGTCAGCTCGTCGTCGTCTACCAGCAGGTCGATGCGTCGCCCGGCCACGTCGAGCCTGATCTGGTCGCCTGACCGCACCAAAGCCAGCGGCCCGCCAACGGCGGACTCCGGGCTGATATGCAGCACGATGGTGCCGAAGGCGGTCCCGCTCATGCGCGCGTCGGAAATCCGCACCATGTCCTTCACGCCCTGCCGGCCCAATTGCTTCGGGATGGGCAGATAGCCCGCTTCCGGCATCCCCGGCGCACCCTTCGGACCGGCGTTGCGCAGCACCAGCACGTCATCCGGCCCCACGTCCAGCGCCGGGTCATCGATGCGCGCCGCCATGTCGGGGATGGACTCGAACACGACCGCGCGCCCGGTGTGCTGCAGCAGGCGCGGCGTCGCGGCCGAGTGCTTGATGACGGCCCCGCGCGGCGCGAGGTTGCCGCGCAGCACCGCCATTGCCCCCACCGGCTTGATTGGATCATGCCGTGACCGGATGACGGTCTGCCCCGGCACATGCTCGGCCGCCGCCACGACGTCGCCCAGCGTCCCGCCCGCCACGGTCCGCGCGTCCAGGTCAATAAGGCCGTCGAGCTCCGCCAGCAGCCTCGGCATCCCGCCGGCGTGATGGAAATGCTCCATGTAGTGGTCGCCCGACGGCTTCAGGTCCACCAGGACCGGGACCTCGCGCCCGAGCGCGTCGAACCCGTCCAGGTCGATCCGGTGCGGCGTGCGGTTCGCCATGGCGGTAAGGTGGATCAGGCCGTTGGTCGAGCCGCCGATGGCCTGCAGCACCACTTGCGCGTTGCGGAACGCGGCCGGCGTCAGCAATTCGCTCGGCCGCGGCCCGCCGCTCACGGCCATCTCGGCGGCGCGCCGTCCGCTCGCCTCGGCGACGCGCACGCGCTCGGCGTGCGGCGCGGGGATGGTGGCACTCATTGGCAGCGACAGCCCGAGCGCCTCGGTGATGCAGGCCATCGTGCTGGCCGTGCCCATCACCATGCAGGTGCCGACGGAGGGGGCGAGGCGGCCCTCGACCACCTCGATCTCGGCCGCGTCGATCTCGCCGGCGCGGTGCGCGCTCCAAAGCCGGCGGCAATCCGTGCAGGCGCCGAGCGCCTCGCCCTTGTGGTGGCCGACGACCATGGGGCCGACTGGGACGACCACGGTGGGCAGGTCGACGCTGGCCGCCGCCATGATCTGCGCCGGCAGCGTCTTGTCGCAGCCGCCGATGACGATGACGGCGTCCATCGGCTGGGCGCGGATCATCTCCTCGGTGTCCATCGCCATCAGGTTGCGCAGGAACATGGAGGTCGGATGGGCGAAGCTCTCGTGGATCGAGATGGTCGGGAACACCATCGGCATGGCGCCGGCCAGCATGACGCCGCGCTTCGCCGCCTCGATCAGCACGGCGGCATTGCCATGGCACGGGTTGTAGTCGCTATGTGTGTTGGTGATCCCGACGATGGGCCGGTCGAGCGCGTCGTCGGAATAGCCCATCGCCTTGATGAACGCCTTGCGCAGGAACAGCGAGAACCCGGCGTCACCGTAGCTCGTGAGACCCTTGCGCAAACCCTTGTCCATGTATCGCTTCCCGTTCTGCCCCTAGGCGCCGTCGCACTGTATCGCAGGCCGGCCGGCAAACAATGGCCCGGTCGAGCGTCGGCAACCTTCCGGGAAGCCCTACGTTCGGACCGCCGACTGGGGGACGCCATGCCATTCATCGAGACGGCCGACAAAACCACGCTGTTCTACAATGATTGGGGCAGCGGCCGGCCGGTCGTGCTGATCCACGGCTGGCCGCTCGACTCCGACATGTGGGAGTATCAGTCCGTCTTCCTCGCCTCGGAAGGCCTGCGCGTCGTCGCCTACGACCGCCGCGGCTTCGGGCGGTCCAGCCAGCCCTGGGGCGGCTACGACTACGATACGTTCGCCGACGATCTCAAGGCGTTGCTCGACAAGCTGGACCTGCATGAGGTCACGCTGGTCGGCTTCTCCATGGGCGGCGGGGAGGTCGCCCGCTACATGAGCCGCCATGGCGGGGCGCGGGTGGCGAAGGCCGTGCTGCTCGCTGCGGTGACGCCCTATTTGGCGCTGACCTCCGACAACCCAGGCGGCGTGGACCGCGGCGTCTTCGACCAGATGATCGAGGGCCTGAAGAAGGACCGGCCGAGCTTCCTGGCGACGTTCGGCAAGCAGTTCTTCGGCGCCGGGCTGCTGAACTTCACCGTCACTGCCGAGATCATGCAGTGGGCGTTGACGATGGCGCTGCTTGGCTCGCCCAAGGCGACGGTTGACTGCGTGCGCGCCTTCTCGGAGACCGATTTCCGCGGCGACATGGGCGCGTTCCGGGTGCCCACGCTGATTATCCATGGCGAGGGTGATGCGACCGTGCCGCCGGACAAGTCCGGCCGGGTGGCGGCGAAGCTGATCCAGGGTGCCGAGTACAAGGAATATCCGGGCGCCCCGCACGCGCTATTCTTCACCGAGAAGGACCGGTTTAACCAGGACCTGCTTGCGTTCATAAACCACTAGTGGACGTGGCAAGACCTGCTTCCTGACTCCTTCGCCAGCACGCCATTCGGTTCCCGCCTAAGCCGCTAAGGATAACAATGCTTCAAATCGTCCGCGTTACCGGGCTCGCTGCCATCACCGCTCTGGCGCTATCCGGATGCGCCGCTCCGCCGCAGGGCGTCACTCCCTTTCAGCCCACCGCCGAGATGCTGTCCGTGCTGAAGGCGCAAGCGGACTTTGGCGCGAAGCCGATCGAGGATCTCTCGCCGGCCCAGGCCCGCATGAACCCGTCGATCGCCGACGCGGTGGCCAAGGTAGAGCAGCAGCGCGGCATGAGCACCGCGCCGATGCCGGCCGCGGTGGAGGATATCCGAGTGCAGGGCGCGGCCGGGCTGCTGCCGGCCCGCGTGTATCGCCCGACCGCCGCGGCGACTGGCCCGCTGCCGGTCATCCTATATTTCCACGGTGGCGGCTGGGTGATCTCGACGATCAACACCTATGACAGTTCGGCGCGGGCGCTGGCGAACGGCGCCGGGGCGATCGTGGTGTCCGTGGAATACCGGAAGGGGCCTGAAGATCGCTTCCCGAGCGCGCACGATGACGCCAATGCAGCATATCGCTTTATCCTGCAGCACGCGGAGCCGCTGGGCGGTGATCCCACGCGTATTGCGGTGGCCGGGGAGAGCGCGGGCGGCAACCTAGCCTTCAACGTGTCGCTGCATGCGCGAGACCAGAAGCTGCCGATGCCGGTGCATGAGGTGCTGGTCTATCCCGTCGCCAGCACCGACCTCACCGCCCCGAGCGTCGTGGAGAACGCACGCGCCAAGCCGCTCGGCAGGGCTACGCTCGAGTGGTTCGTCAAATACTATGGCCGCGGCCCGCAGGACACGATGGACACGCGCCTGAACCTGCTCGGCGTTTCCAACCTGCAGGGCCTGCCGCCGACGACGATCATCCTGGCGCAGATTGACCCGCTGCGTTCGGGCGGGGAGGTGTTGGGGGATCGGCTGAAGACGGCGGGCATCCCGACCGAGGTGCGGCTGTATCCCGGCGTGACGCACGAGTTCTTCGGCACCGGCGCAGTCGTGCCGGAGGGTAAAGCGGCCGTGGATTTTGCAAGCGAGCAGCTGCGGCAGTCGTTCGCCGCCATTCCTGCGATGCCGATCAGGGCGGAACCCGCGCATCAAGCGCGGCCGATGCGGGCCCACGTGACACGGAGGCGTTAAGCAGCGGGCAACGACATCTGCCGCGACGGCAGGCAGAATCTCACAGGTTGAATGATAATTCTGGCCCTTTCCTTGCATATCATGGCCTAGTGCGGACGTCGCTATTGGCGGCGTCCGCTAGGCACGTCCCAGCAAGGGAGGGAAATGACATGATTTCACGTCGTAACGCCATCAAGACGGCGGCCGGCCTGGCTGCCGCTGTCTCGGTAGGCTCACGCAACGCCAGCGCTGCCGACAAGGTTGTTAAGATTGGCATCAACCTCTCCTTCACCGGCGCCGATGGCGAGAATGCCACCCGGATCGGCAATGGCGCCGTAATCGCTTTCGAGGAGGCAAATGCTGCCAAAACCGTGCCGGGCTATACCTTCCAACTCGTGAAGCTCGACGACGCCACCGCCACCGCCGGCCAGTACGACCCGGCGCAGGCCGCGACCAATGCGCGCACCATGGTGTCCGACAAGGCCTATGTCGCTGCGTTGGGTCCGCAGATGTCGGGCGCAGGCAAGGCGATGGCGCCGATCCTGAGCCAAGGCAACCTCGCGATCATCACCCCAAGCTCGACCAATCCCGACCTCACCGATCCGAAGTTCGCCCCGCAGTATCGGCCTGCAGGCAAGGCTATCTATTTCCGGACGGTCGCGACCGATGCCTTTCAGGGGCCGAACATGGCCAACTACATGGCCGATACGCTGAAGGTGAAGACGATCTTCATCCTGGACGACTCCGGCGCCTATGGCGTGGGCTTGGCCGATGCGTTCCAGGCCCAGGCGGAAAAGCGGGGCCTCAAGGTGCTCGGGCGCGACCGGCTAGACCCAATACTGTTCACTTTGCGATTTGGATGGCGGCGATGAAGTCGATGCGCTTGGTCGGCTGTGGGGTGCGAGGGCGCAGCGGATAGCCGCTCATCTTGCGCTTGACCCCG
>JAABUY010007044.1_pt1 | contig 10801 bp, 9 predicted proteins | sample 5560271 | NCBI WGS metagenome assembly JAABUY01 (sample SAMN10711886, study PRJNA513374) | rock metagenome | isolation source: Antarctica rocks | place: Antarctica: Victoria Land, University Valley
ATTTAATTAAGTGAACTGAAATAGAAGAAAACAGTTGAGTAAAGTTTGCGAATGTGATGAATGTCATCGAAGTCATGAACGCCTATCACGCTCGAAATCTCGATCGTTCGAGTAAGAATTCATGAATCGCTTACGTGCAAGAAAGCAGCGACTCTGAATATGAGTCAGAGAATTAAAAGTCTCGCAGAAGCTTCGACTTCAAAAAGAAAAATCTATTGTCACGATTTTAGCATGTGTTACTCGAAAGATGTTGGGAAAAAAGATGTTAAATCACTTAGATGATGTTGAACAATATTATAAATGATGATAGACGTGAGATTATCAGTGATGTTATGAGAGCTTCTCGATACGAATGATACTCAGCGTTCATGAGGTATAAGAATCTCTGAATGATCTCTTTCTTTTCTTTCTTCTTCGTGCAACGTCTTGTATCTAAAATCTAGTTATTAGAATTTCATTCTGATTTTATTCAGCTCTCAGTTCGTGACATTTCAAGAGACAAGCACATATTCTTTCAAATCAAAGTTCTCAAATCAATACTGACATCTTCGCTTTGTCATCAATGAACTTTGAATAATTCTATCTACTCATCAATTTGATAAATAGATGTTCTCAGAAGAAAACGTTGATTTAATGAAGTTTAAATCAAGCATATAGTTTTCATTAACATTGTCGTGAGACTGCTTGCATCATTCTCACAAGATAGTTAGTAAGAGAAAAGAGATCAAGATCTGAGTCAATGATAAAAGAGTTGAAAGACGTTTTTCGAGTGTACATATAGATGTCATTGCGACTTGTAGATAAAGACAAAGATATACACGTTTTACAGTATCTTTCTACTAGCACGATCATTGCATGTGTTCATTGTTTGCTTTCTCTGTTGCTTTGATACGACTTTCTATATTGCATCTGTATTTTATTTCTCGACATTGAAGCTCAACGCAAGAATATCATTTTTATGATATCTTAAGTAGAACAGTTGACTGAACAGCAGAGAGCAACACGACATCTCTACAGTGATCAGAGAGTTTATGAAAGATTTGAAGTGAAAATCAATTTGACTCTGAAATACGAGAAATTGATATAACGACTTCATTTCGCTTAGAAATATTGATGAAAGCTATTCAAGTCACAGAATTTTCACAGTTGAAACTAGAAAAGACGCGTATCTTCAGCTGATGAAAACTATTTCTCTTTGAGCGAAGATGCAACAGCGAAAAAGAGAGAAACTGACTTTCGCGAATGATTGACACTCAGAAGAGATGCTCTGATCAGAAGAAGAATTCATCTGATTTCAAGACTTGCAAGAAACAGACAGCGAAAGCGAGAATCAAAGAACGAATTCGAAGCAATGTAGACAGAAGTACGAGAAATGATGTCAGTTTCAGCAGTGAATCATGTTTCAGCAGAAGCATAAGATCAAGCGTTGTTCATCAAATAAAAGAAGAAAAAAGAAAAGCATCTTGATCAGTTGTAACAACTGCAAAAGAAAGAAAGAAGAACTTCAACGAGTCAAGAAGCAAAAACAAAATAACGAGATCTTTTTGACTGCTCTATTATTTTTGCTATTCTGTATTTCATTCTCACAGTTCTCAATATCAACTCACAGCGACAAAATGACAAACTCATTGAAAACATCTGTTGTAAACATGAGTGCTACGCTCATCAGCTCTCGAGTCAGCTCAGAAATAAACACAATCACAATGTTGTCTCTGAAATATCTGACACTCATGTCATTGCTTGAAACTTCGAAAGTCTTGTATTTTGAAGAAAAGAACATGATTGATTTTCTAGAAAGATATGAAGATTTCTGTGATGATTATGAGCTGAATCAGATCGATTGATTTTGCAAGCTGTCAAGATATTGCGACAAGATCATTGATGATAGCATCAAGACTATGATCGAATATATTGACTTCAACTGACAAGAACTGAAGAAGATGATGAAGAAAAAGTACGAGAAAGATGACACTGATCAACAGCTGAATTCTCAAATTTTTCTGAAAATCTTCAAGAATAAGTCTTGTATCATGAAGAATGATCTGAAGCTGTACAGTCAACAATACAAAAGCATATCACATTCAATGATAAAATGCAAGCAAATAAATGAATATATCAAATGCTGTTGATTTGTCAAGAGTCTTTCATCTATACTAAGCGAAAAGATCATATGAAAGTGTGCACTCGATTCTGAAGATTTCAGTTTCATGAACTTCAAGAAAGTTAATGACGTAATAGTGATCTACTGCGACTCTGTCAAAGCACTGTTGAAATTCTCGATCATGATCAAGAATTTCGATGATCTCAGCAAGCTCATGAATGAATATCAGATCAAGCGATTAACGATGTCAGACAAGTTCTTCGATTCTTTGATAGTAGCACAGCTCAGCGATATGACAATGAATGAGATGATAAATAAGTTTGAGATGATGATGTTTTCTTTGCAGACAGCAACAAAGAAGATTGAATTTTTCATGCAAAACATGACAGCATCTGTCTCGATGCTCAACGTTTATATCTCACGTGAATTCATCACGTCTGCTCGTTCAGCAATGTTGATGTTATCATCATTTTCACTTTCGAAAAGTGAACGAGCGTCTTTGATGTTTAGAATGAAAGAATGCTTCTTTTATGAAGAAATAGAATGTCAGAAGATCAGATGTTGTCAACTGAATATTTATAAGATAAAAGAAAAGATACATGTGAATAAAACAAATAAACTTTGAATGAAACTCACTGAAAGAGATGACAGATTGACATTTTTCACATTGAGTTGTTCTCAAAAAGAGTTGATTGACAATGCTTTGAAGAAACAGAATCAGCAAATGAGAGCAGAACATGTAAACATCATCAGATTGACAAGTGTAAAAGCAATGACTATGAAGAAAGCAGAGAACACAGACGAGAAACAGAAATGAGATGAAGAAGTAATGATTATCACAGCTCAACATGACTATAAATCAGATGAGAATGCAATGAAAACAGCAACACAACAAAGAATGAGTTTGAATTGAACTTGAAGAGAAAAAGTAAGAGAAGAAGAACGTCTGTTGAGCATGAAGAATTTGCACTTTGAAGAATATCTGTCGATTTCGAAGACGTTCTTGAAGAAGTGAACAAGTGAGAATGTGATCATGCAGAATGCAGCTGCTTTCGAAAGAACGATAAAAACAATGAAGAAATCAACAAGAAAGAATTCAGATGACAGCAAGATAAAGTCAAGCAATCGAGATAAAAGAACGCAAAACATAGTAGAGAAATGCATAGATACAGAAGACGTGATGCATATTATAGTGAATCAGAAGATGCAAGACGTGAGCATTGAACAGATGCTTACACATTCGTCTATTCTTCTTCGAGCTTTTTACGCTCAAGTAAAACAACATAAGAAAAAGAAAATGAAAAAGATTGATGACGTGCGAGTAACAGCAGTAAAATTTGAAGATTCTTCATTTAAAAAGTCGAATGCAATTCTGTATGCAATGACGTGTTCAAGAACACGAGTGCTGATGAGCGATGAGATTTACATTAAGATACTGCTTGATAATGATGCTGAAATCAACATTATGTCTGAAACTCTTGTTGCAAGAACTCAGTTGTCTATGCAATGAGACATTCATTTAGATATGATAGAAGTCAGCGAAGCAAAGACTAACATCAGTGAATGCTGCAACAACGTGAAGATTGATATTGACGAAGCAAAATCAATGATTTCAATATTTGTGATCAAAAGCGACGAGTACACTCTGATACTGAGCAGATCATATGAGCAAAAGACGCGTTTATGCATCAACAATACTTTGAAAGAAACTTGTGAGATGACAGTCATTAATGATGATGAAAGAATGATGTTTTTTAAATTGATTTTAACGCACAATTCTGTCAATCAAGATGTGTTAAAAATATTTCTTGAAAAAGCGAAAGATTCTTTAAATGAGTAAATGAGTGCTCTGTCGAGAGCATATTTGCGATGAGAAGTGTAAGCTCGAAGACTGTTGATTTAGCGCGCTTGAAAAGCTCTGAAACATTCATCAAAATCGAAGAAGAAAAGAAAAAGAAAGATTGAAGCTTCGTTCAATGATTTTGCTTGAACGATAACATGCAACATGCACAAATGTTATGATGTTGTTTGAACAGACTTGCAATGCAAATGACATGAAGATTTGATCTGAGTTCAATTCGTCAGCATGAGAAGATAAATCATGTCAAAGTAGCGACAGCATACAAGAGAAAAGCTCAGAAGATTTGATTTGTGAATTCATCAAAGTTGAATGACTCAATATCAAAAGATTTGACAAATTTAATATGACAGAAATGAAGTCAGAAAAGTATGATCATTGACTGTTTCTCAAATTCTTCAAAATTGCTTGAGAGTTCAGACTGACTTTGAAGCAAGCGAAAAGAATGATATGTGACAATGCTTTAACTCTGCAAGAGAAGAATTTACTACTGAAGATGTTGTTTAACAGAGAAGCGACAATGATCTGAGACTTCTCAGAAATGAGAAAGATAAAAGACATAGTCTCATCTTCGCAGCAAATTTAAATGATATTACATGATGCATGATAAACATTTGATTTTTCAATCTCTAAGACACTTCATCAAATCATCATAGACATGCTCAAGAATTGAATAAAGCATGACATACTGAAATCTTGTCATGACTTGTATCAAAATCTTTGATTTCTGATCAAGAAAAAGTTCAATCAGTATTGCATGATCAATGCAGCAATGAATATGAACAAAATTATCATCAGAAACATTAATTTGCTCTCAAATGTGAATGAATTCTTCAAAGAATTTGTCGATATGATTATGATCTTTCTGATAGATCTGTTTTCTGAGTACGATCAGATTTCGCTGACAAAAATATATTGAAATCTCATAGTGTTCATGACATTTCTGAGATTATTGTGACAGACAACGTTATCACAAGATGTCATCAACTTCGTTGCTCAGTTTGTTAGAGTCATAATCAAGATATTGAAGAATCTTCTTGAGATATGCAGATCTTTTCTCGATGATATTGAAGTAAAGAAATTGAAGACAATCTATGATAATGCAAAGATTGCTTCAGAAGTGCATCAGTTTATGCTGAAGCACATTAAGAATCTCGACTTCGTACTCTTGAATTTTGAACTCATCGATTGCATCATATCTGACGAAAAGTCGCAATTTTGCATGTCGAGCATAAAGATTGTGAGATTTGTTTGTGACTTTCATGATCGCAGATCAAAAGATTTCAAAATTATCAAGATTCTAGAATAACGTCTCTGTCATGATGTCACATCTGCTTAAGCATTTGTTGAAGTATACGTGTATTATTGAGTGTAAATAGAGAATTTCATCTTGATCGCAGCATCAATATTTCAGCTCTTCAAAAAGAAGATCAAATTCGTGTGAGAAAGAGAACAAGAGAAAGTCATGAATAAGCTAAAGCTGACACTGATCACTGCATTGATCATGAGAAGTCTGAACTACTCTAAGAAGACAGAAGAAATTGTTCTCATCGTGAACACAAGTCTTCAAGAATGAGAAGTGATGTTACAACAGACAGCATTGAATTCTAAGAATCGACATTTCATATGATATGAAAGTAAGCTATGAAATGAGTAAGAGACAAGATATGATGTTGAAAAGTGAGAATTCAGAGATCTGATGAAAACACTGAAGAAGATTCGTTATTGATTATATGACATGAAGTTCATTATTGAAATAGACGTCAACATTCTGATGATGCAACTGAATCAATCTGCATCAGACTTATCAGAAGCATTGATGACATGATGACTTGCTTGAATTCACTTGTTTGATTTTGATGTTCATCACGTTCTCGATCGCAAGCATAGCACACTCAATGAACTCTCGCGCAGATTCAAAGAATCTTCAAACGATGAAGATGAGACTCACGAGAAAAACATAGATGACTTCATTGATGCTCAGTTAAATTTCATTCATCTTTGCTCAGTCAATATAGTTGTTGAAGAAGACATGTCAATATTAAAAGATTCATATTCAGAATACTTCAAGAAAATAACTCATTATTTAATTTTCTTATCGCGCTCATTCGAAATGTCAACAAAAGAATTTTGAAAGTTCAAACATGAAACGCTGAAATTCATGATTCAAGATAAACATTTGTTTAAAAGATTCTACAAGACTGCTTCTGTGCAAAGAATGATGAATCTTCAAGAAGAATGCAGTAATATTTTGCAGAAATTGCATGATGAAAGTGATCATCATGAAAGAAAGAGAACATATTGAAAGATGATCGATAGATATTGATGAGAAAAGATATGAAAGAATACATGCATGTATGTAAAATTCTGTGAAGAATGTCAATTGCAAGCATCAAGACAAGAGAAGAAGACTTTGCATTCTATTTGAATCTTGAGAGTCTGAAAGAAGATTGAAATGAATGTCATTCACATGTTTTCAAGCGAAGAGAAATGCTATATTGTCTTGACAAAAGATGACTTCTTGAAATGAATAGAAGAAAGAGCTTTGAGAGCAGCAACTTCGAAAGCGATAACGAAATTTCTGTGAAAAAATGTGATTTGCAGACACGACTGTTCAAAAAGATTTGTCATGAACGAAAAATTGAAGAACAAAGAAATTGTAGAAACGCTAATCAAGAAATATAAGATAAAGCGAGTGATGATGTCAACTTATCATTCACAGATGAATGATCTTGTGAAGAAAGATCATACAGCTGTTGTGAATGTCTTGATCAAAATGACAGTCGATGAAAGCATGAGATAAGTCAGAAGCTTTGTCAATGTGCTATGAGCAGATAGAATCATTGTGAGAACTTTCACTGAAATGACTTCATATCGTGTCTTGTATGACTGCAATGTCGTTCTTTTTATAGAACTTGATGTTTCAATCTGACAGATTCTTTCATGAGACAATGTTTGCACAACTGATGAGTTATTGACTCTTTATGCTTGACAACTTGAATGCAGAGACGAGAATTTGAAGAAGATCGCGCTGCATTTGAGAAGAATGAGAAAGATTGACAAAGATGTATGAGATGATCACAGACATGTTCATACTAGTTCAATTCTGAAAGATGATCTTGTATTGCTGCATGACATCAAATTGAACAACATGCATACGCTGAAATTGACATAAAGATAACTGAAATCTTTTCAAGTAGTGAAGATGAACATTGAAAAAGAATGATATAAAATTGCAGAGCTTGATGAAGCGATCTTGAAAGAAACGATTGTAGAAAATAGATTGAAGAAGTGTGTGAATTGAGCATTGAAAAGTGAGATCAGCAATAAACAGAAGAATGAAGATCAGAATTTATCGATGACAACGCTCATTGAGAAAATCATGTCAGAAATTGCGATCAATGTTTCAATTAAAGACTCAGATGCATCGCTGAATTTTATTCATTATTAACTGAAAGTCTCTGTGAACTTGAAAAAAGCATTTGTTGCTGAAACTTCTGTTGAATTGAAATAAGATTGTTCACACTCAAGAGTGCAGCTTCAATAGCACTGTCTTGTACAACGTCGTTCATATTAGTTCTTTCTCTGTCGAGTCGTCAAGAAGCGAAGTTGATGCAAGAAGATCATGAGTTGTTAAGAATGTCATAAAGTTGCTTTGAGTTGCTTGAGCATATGAAAAGAAGAATGAGAATGAAGATGCAGACATCTGCAATGTCAATATTGAATTACTTCAGTATTGAAGATTGAAAGTTTCAAAATGCTTTAATCTCGAATGAACAAAGCGAAACTCTAATCAATTCGCAAAGTACGTGCTAAAGTTCACTGCGTAATGATTAAAGCTAAAGCTTAGAGCAAGAATCAAAATCAATCAATGATTGTATATCAGAAAATATATCAAGATCGAAAATTGAGAATATATCAAGATCGACTTAAACGACACACAACAAAATAACATAATGCTATATCAAGTCAATCTAACTCATGTGATGCGCAGCAGATAGCATAAAGAAATAGTCAATCAGTCAGCTGAGAGATTTGTTACTAATATTGAGTTATCAACATTCTCTCAACTATGACAAGCGCAAGTCGCAGAAGAATTATTTGCAAAACTGCAAGCAATTTCTACTAGCGCTGAGCTTTAAAAGACTCAGCACGTATTCTTTATCTTTCAACATAATTATCATCTCTGTTATTTGAACTCACACTAGAACGTTTAAAAATCTCACGTATTTCATCATCTTTGTTATTTGAACTCACACTAGAACGATTAAACATCTCATGTAATTCTTCACTCAGCATTTGTTTTCTCAGACATTAAAAGCTCACATCAAAGCTTTCATCAAGAATCTCATTTGAATTCTTTAACTATCTTTACTTTTATTATTTCAATGACACTCACTAAACCAAGCTCTGCAATAACGCTGCATCATCTGAAACACTTCAGAAATGATCAAAAAGAAATGATCAAAAAGAACTAGTCAATTACTTGAATTCTCTGCGCATAAAACAAGAACGATAAACAGCAATTTGTCAATTTTGAAATCAAATTATGCAATTACATGTCAATGTAAAGAATCTGATGTACAGCTTCGTGAAATTTCTTGATAACAACTCACTTTATTCAAGAATGACTAGCGAGAAAGAAGAATAAAAAACGATGAATATTGAGCATGAAAGAATTTGTTAGAGGTCGGCATAGAGCGAGTCATATGAATGTCATTTAACTAATAGATAAATGCTAAGAAAGAAAAGTATCTACAGAAAAGAACTCGATTCTTATATGTGTGTTTCTCAGCTCTGTGCTAGGCTTGATTGAATTGATGTCTTACACATATGATGCAGAGTTTCAATGACATCATCTTTAGCTCGAATGCTCACTAGACTCGATTAGAATGAAATCAAGACGAAGACGAGAAAGAGTAGACGAAGGCTAGAATCGTAACATTACTCTCTCTCTTTGACTATTCATGTTCGCATGAATTTTATTTCTTAGTGCGCTTTTCTCGAATATTTGATATGAAAGTCATCAATCATCTCTTGAGCGTTCATAAATTCGTCGTCGTCAGCGTTATATCAGTTGAGATTGTTGTCATAGCTCTTTCATTTAACTCGATATTGAAGTCGTCTTCGATATCGTCGAAAGTTCAATATATCGTCGATCTCTCATTCGTTCTCATCGTTTACCACTATTGATCTCGAAAGTTCATTCTTCTGATCAGATAGAGAGTCATCGACGACAGAACGAAGAAGCTCTGAATGAAATACATCGTGTATACGCATAGTGTCTGATAGTTTCAATTTATAGAAGAAGTCAATAGAATCTGTGATCTTGAATGAATCGAGCATCTTGTCATTTAGCTTTTTGAAGAGTCTCGCTGTAACGATGTTTCTTTCGTTCAGAAACATCTTTGATTCAATCTCGTAATTGATCTTCTTTCTATGCTTGTTAGCTTGTTTCATCATTCGTTCTCATGTTTTGATCAGAGCTTCGCGAGCGAAGATTAATGTCTTGTTCATGTGATCGAATATATCTTTGACTCTGACGATCTGCAAGCGCTCGCGAGTGCTTTCATACTCGATGATGTCAGGATCGAAGCTCATACGAGAATGAAAGCTCTTATTCATGAAGAAGAGAGTCAAGAAGATGACTGAAGACAAGACGTTATTGTCAACAAACTCGATCATGAGCAATCACTTGAATCAGTCATTCTGCATGTACGAACAGAAGAAACGAAGATATCTTTCGACGTTCTGATTGACTCGTTCGCTTTGATCGTCGATCTGAGAATGATAGACGATGAACAATCGAAGAAAAATGCTCAGTCGTTTGCAAAGAGACTTTCAGAGAATGAAGGTGAACTGAGAATCTCGATCGAACACAATGAAGTTTGATAGATCGTGAGATCAATATACTCATTGAAGCAACATTTCAGCTGTTTTTTCGACTGTGATATCTTTATCATCAGTGATGCAAGAGATATAATGCCTTTCTTTTGACAATCTGCAGATGACAGTCAGAATAGCGTTATAGTCGTACGAATCAGATAGATCAATAATGAAGTTCATGACTATGTTCTGTCATCGCTGTTCAGATATCGATAGAGGTTGAAGCAAGTCGTTTGATTTATCTCTAGATGTCTTTGAACGTTGACAGATATAGCAGTTTCGAATATATCGCTCTATCGTTTTTCGCATGAATGATCAATAGTAATTTCGTTTTATGATCTTCACAGTTCTAAGAATATCAGAATGACTCATCGATGACTGATCATGTACTTCACGAATCAGATTCATTTGTAGAAGTTCATTGAACGAAACTCATAGCTGATTATCATGATACAAGATTTCATTCTGAGTTCGACAATTCTTCAATTTGATACCTTCATATTGTGTCTCGTCTCTTGCTATTGCTTCGCGAAGTAGCGTACAATTCTCGTCGATCTCATTAGTCTCAAGAATCTGTTTATAGATTGATTCACTGATGTTCTTCTCTAGATCAGCAATTTTCATTCGATTCGAAGTCAGAATAGTGATTCATTGATAGCAAATGCGCTCATCTTCTGAATCTCTGAGCACGACGTCAGCTCGACGAGTTAATGCATCGATCTTGATGTTCTGTTTGTCAGATCAATACATTATTCTGAAGTTGAAATCAGCGAGCTTCTGAACTCAGCGCATCTGACGTCTGCTCAGCTCTTTATCTTTCATCAACGAAATGAGCGCTTGATGATCGATGAACATCTTGATAGAAATGTCAGTTAGCTTCAGTTTGAGTCGTCAGTGTTCAAATGCTCAAATGATGATCAGAAGTTCTTTATCATATATCTCGTAGTTGCATTCAG
>JAABUY010007046.1_pt1 | contig 10800 bp, 10 predicted proteins | sample 5560271 | NCBI WGS metagenome assembly JAABUY01 (sample SAMN10711886, study PRJNA513374) | rock metagenome | isolation source: Antarctica rocks | place: Antarctica: Victoria Land, University Valley
ATCAAGTCAAGAATTGCACTGAAATTGTTTATAAATATAACTTTGTGATGATTGAAAGATGATTTGATCTTTGATGTAGATTAATTTGTATCTTGCACTTACATATCATGAACTGTATTTTCTCGCTGTTAAAGACTAAATCAATCATCGTAAATTGATTGTGAGCTTCACAAGTAATAATGTTTGATTTCAGTAATAATTTCAATCTTACGTTTATAATAATGTTTAGTAGAATATCAATCATCATATGATAAGTGAAGCATTTTCGCTTTTCTCAATGAGAATGATGTAAATTGAAATCTTCTACAATCAGTTGTTCACAGTCATTCTTGAGTAGTTCATTTAAATAAGAAATGATTAAAGATTTCTCTGTAAATGTAGTAAACAATGAGCATGAATTGTAAACATTTAAAAGTCTTAGTGTTTGCATTTTATCATCTGCGTTGCGAGTTAATATTCTGATTGAGTAAATGTCTGATTCAACTGTTTCTACTATTTATTGATCAAATTTTAAATGTTTATTAATGTATATGCATGAATTAACAACGAGATTCATTTGTACATGATGTTGACTACGAATCTTTTGATTCTATTCTATGTTTGAATAGAAGTCAGAAGAGTCAAGAGATCTCAATTCAACGCAGTTCAAACGATGTTAGAACGTTGCGTGATTAGAAAAGTCATCATGCAGAGTTTTCACTCATGCAACAACATTCTTTCTAACAGTCACAATCAATCTACGAGAAAGATTAATGACATGTCGATGTCAGTAAGAGATGAAAAGATACTACTAGTGATTAAACAATTCAGATGCATAGTCTGAGAGTTGTGATTGCAAGTGATTGAAGAGATGATAACTCGTTAATCGCGTTGATATACTGAAACGTCTTCATCACATCGACAGTGTTGTCAAGTAATTGATGAAAAGATATCAGATAAAATAGTGATTTCAGATGATGAGTCTGAGAATCAAGACTACATGTGCTCGAAGAAGTAGTGACTTGTCGATCACGCTGATATACTGAGAAAGCTTGAGTTCATCTTCTTTACTTGACGTCAGATCATACATCTATCTACGTGAAAAATTGAGAGCGCAAGAGAGCGATCAGAACACATTCTCTTCTATTGATCAGAGTCAAACATTGAACGATTGCGATTGCATGTTTATACTAACAATCTATTCAACGTCTACGTGACATAAGTCAAATCAAGAGAAGAAAAGAATTATTCAATACAATCACACTTTATCTTCTCATCATGTGCATTTCTCTTTCATCACATATTTCTCTGCTCAATGAATGACAATCATTGAGCAAGAGAACGCAGTTTTCAACACTACAATCATGAGCATCACGAATGCAATGAAATCAACTTCACGATCAAAGATCGAAGATCAAAGCATCATTGTATAGAATATCATTAATGAAGAGCAGAGCAAAGACGATGTGTCATAATTAAACAGCACAGACACTTTCATCAAGAGTTTACTCAAGCATCATGCGCTGAATAGAAGCTATAGATTCATTACTGATAATATAGTGTCAATTTTATTGTTTCAATGACATGAAGTCATCATGTAGTCAATGAGTGATTTTCTTTCTCAGAGAATTTTGTTTATTCAATACACATAGCATAGTTTCTCTCATGAGTCGAACTTAAATTGATGTTACAAGAGTGTATGAATTCAAATAAAATAAAATCAACTGTATATGCATGTTCTTGATTAAGATAATGAGTTTTTCATTAAATGAAAGAAGTTGTGTGATGAGCTAAATAATTGTAAATCATTGTTGTTGCAATCTTACTTCTGTATAATTACTATGTCAAATTCGCAAATTTCTTTATTAATTAAAAATGATTTTTGAATTTTTAATGACTTTCTGATGTTATACTGTAAAATTCATAGAAAAGATTGTTTTATCATAAAGTTATTTATAACTATTGTTGACTCTGTGATGAGAAGATTCTTTGTATGCTTTCAATTATCAAAAGTCTTTCTTGCTTTCTGATTGAATGTTTCTGAATCTGCTCAAATGTCATCTCGTCTGAGTCATTATTCACGTAAAAGAAAAGATTGACTTATCTCTTCTTGATTTCTACTATTTATCAAGCTGATTCATCAGCGATTCAACTGCATGTTTTTAACATGACTGTTACTGAGTTTGAGAAATTCATTGAATCAAAAAAATTCATTGAATTTGAAGAGTTCATTGAATTTAAAGAGTTCAGAAACAGCAAAAAGAATGCGTGATTGTATTTGAATGTTTCAAAGTATTTGAATGATCTGTTTCTATAAATTTTGAACGTTTGTTTCATTTGCTATCATCACTTGAGACAGATGCATCTTCAGAATTCATGATTTTTATTGCAGTTGATGCAACATCTTTTATTCAAAAACATCATGCACTTCTTGATGAGATGCTTGTTTATGCACTTTTTGCAGCGCTGATTCTTTCTGCAGAACTTAATCATATGATCAAATTTGTGACATTTTGTCATGATGTCAGATCATCAATTTGATTTAGAACATAGATCGTCAATATCTTAAATAATCTCGATTCATTGAACTCGTTTCGCAGTTCAATGAATTAAGTCATCAATCTAGTCATCATCATCTTAATTTAGTCTCAGCAATTCTATTTTGATCATCTCAGTCATGTGCATGAACTTCTGCAATCTTAAGTCAATAGAACTATTGTTTAGCCTTGATTCTGCTCGATTCATGTATATAAAAGTTGAGCTTTCGTTCTTTTCTTTCACTCTTTTTCTTTTATCTTATACATTATCTGATATATTGTCTTGTATCTAGATTCTATCAAAGTAATAATAATAATATCAGTCTTTTATATTGATAGTATCTCTAGTTTAGCTCAGTCTTTGACATTATGAAAGATCTACACTTTCTGCAACGTTTTCATACGTTGAAATCTCATCTAGTTATTCTTTCGCTCAAATAAAGTCATCTCACAATCTCTCAATCAACGATGAGCGTGCTGTTGAACAGTTCGCTCAAAGTATGATCGAAAATTCAGTTGAGATCTTTCGCGTAATGCAAAAGCTTCAAAATTAAGTTTGACAACATGATGTTATCATTTCATTCTCATTCATCGTTTTTAATTCTTCAATCTATATAAAGTTGAATTCTCAGTCTCTTGTGATGATAGCTCAGATCATTGCACAAATCTTGAACAATCAATCTTTTTTCATCATTCATCTTTCTGCCAATTCTGTCATTGTCTTTATTGCTTCTAAATTCGAGAAGCTTTTTGACATATCTGAGTATGAGAGAGACAAAGATCAATTGAATGCATGAGAGCAGAATCTGATACAACGCATGAACATGAATGATGATCATTATTTCTTTCATCGAGTCAAGATTATCTATGTCGAGTCACGACTCATCATAAATAAGAAGACTCACAATCTAATGAGTCAATATCGAGTCAATGATCTCTGTATCATTTTCATCTTTGCAGATTGATGACATAAGTTGCATCATTACTGCAACAATTCTTTCAAGACAGAAGATGTTCATCTATATCTTCATGAAACTCTGAAGCAAGACATGAATAGCTTTGTTGACTACTACAATCTCTTTTATCAAAAGAAAGAATGTTCTTTGATGAAAGATTTCTCATTGATTGACTGTCTGAAGCGCAATGTCAATTATTTCACTCAAGTCGTCATCTTCTTCTAACAAAATCTCAATGAAATTCGATCATTCATCTTTCATCAATGAATTCAAGCATTCTCTGACATCAATGAAGAGCTTCAGCAGCTTAGACATCATCAATCTCGCTTCATCTTCATCATTGTTTCATTTGTCAAAGTCAAGAGCATTTCTGCATCGACTAGTAATTCTTTGAGTTCAAAGATCATCATCTTTGTGACTGTTGTTTTGACAGTATCTTCGTCTCTTTCTTTCTTGTTTCTCAATGAGTCAATGAATCTAAACTTTGTCATTGTCATCATTCAAGATAAGACTTTGATCGTTTCTGAGATCAAGAAAATCTGCAACAAGTGAAAGCTTTGCTACTACTGCAAGTTGCAACATTCACGCAAAATCACTAAAGAATGCTCAAATAAGAAGTTTTTCACTCTGCATATCATGAACATCTACGACAATGATGTCGTCAGTATAGATGAAGAAGTCTCGCTGTTCATAAGAAAAGTTTAGTTTCTGAGCTAAGTCACATTCAGAAATCTGTATACATATCATCTTGTCTACTAGTCTCAATCTTTTCATTCTCACTTCAATCATATAGAAAGTTTTTTGCTAAATCTGTCTTGAAACTCTTTGAATTCAATTCAACATTCAAAGATAGTCACATGATAGTATTCTGTATTTTACGTCAAGCTCAATCTAAAGTTCTCACTCTCGCTCTGATTGATAGTGAAGTTTCTGCTTATGTCTTTATGAATAAATTCTTCGCGTAACAACATCATCTTCTCTTGCATCAATTAACTCACTCTCACAGACTTCAAGAATTTGATGATCAAGTCGCTTTAATCGATGATATTACTCATGTTGTCGAAATCACAATGATTCTTGATGAACACATCGAAAGACTATTCTTCTATGTCACTGAATTAAATCAGTATCTCATCATCATGAGTCTGTCATGACTTTATCATCACGTCATTGATGTCAATTTTGAGCACAATATTCTCATTTTGTCTTTTTTCTTCTGTCTTAATCATTGTTACTCATTTCTCATCAAGATCTATGATTTTAATCAACAAGAAGAAAATTTCTCGTTTGAAGTTAACAAAGTAGCTTTCTCTCAGTCTTGCTCTCAATTCATTCACAAGAAGCAATTCAGTTCACGAATCACTTACAAGAAGTAATTCAGTCTACAGATTGCTCACAAGAAGCAATTCAGTCTACAGATTACTCACAAGAAGCACTTCAGCACTCAGTTTGCTTGTAAGAAGTAATTTAGTCTCTCATTCACTTGAAAGAAGTAACTCAGTTTTCAGTTCGCTCGCAAGAAGCAATCTAGTCTCTCATTCACTTGAAAGAAGCAACTCAGTTTTCAGTTTGCTCGCAAGAAGCAATTCAGTTTTCAATTTATTTGCAAGAAGTAACTCAGTTTCTCATCTGCTCACAAGAAGCAATATAACTTCTCGTTCACTCACAAGAAGTCAATTAATACTCAGCTCGTTCACAAGAAACAAATCTTGTTCAGTCTTGTCTCTCGTCTGAAACAAGAAGCTTCTAGTCGTATTCTTCAAGTCATTCAAAAAGAATACTCATCAAAAATCAAGTGTTGAAATTCTTTTCTCTTTAAAACTTTTGTTATCTTTCAAGCAAATCAATTCAATCGATCTTCTATACAACTTGACATAGTCGAGTTGAGAGCTTGAAGCTTTAATCATGTTGCTCATGTCAAAGACATTGAAGTGTTTAGCGTCACTTTAAAGAAAATCGATGTTTTCTTGAATCTTAAGTCAATCTCATCTTCTAATCTAGACTTTGATGAGTCAAAATCACGTCACACGACTTTGATTGTTCATTCAAAGAACAGTTCAACTCTTGCTCAGTTCTTGTCTCGTTCTCAAGACAGTATGTATGATAAGAATCATCGTCTGAATCTTCATCAAATGAAAAAGAAATTTCATTTGACTGCATTCATGACACAAGAAGATCTTAAAGTCTATCGACAAAGTAAGAACGTTGATTCAATCACAATTCTATCGTTCAAATATTTTGAGTTTCTAGACGTCTTTTTCAAGAAGAATGTCAATATTTTGTCTTTGCATCAAGCTCATGATCATGTCATACATCTTAAAGAAGATGCTCAACTCTCAGTCTTTGCTTTGTACGACATGAGTCGTGATGAAATTCTAGAACTTCATCGTTATCTGAATGAGAATCTGAGCAAAGATTTCATTCGAGTCAATCACTTTCAGATGATTGTTTCTGTTCTCTTCATCAAGAAACTCGAAGAAAAACTTTGCTTCTGCGTGAACTATTGAGATCTGAACGTTATCACAATCAAGAATCGATATTCTCTGTCTTTAATCTCAGAAACGCTGAATCATCTGAGTCAAGCTAAAATCTTTATCAAGCTGAATATCATCTCTGCGTTCAATCAACTTTGAATCAAAGAAGAAGATGAAGCTCTCATCATCTTTTGCACTTGATTTGAATTATTCAAGTATTTAGTTATGCTCTTCAATTTATGTAATGAGTCTGTCTCATTTCAGAAGTATATCAACAATACTCTTTGCAAACATTTAGATAAGTTTTATACAGCTTATTTGAATGACATCTTGATTTATTTTGACAATGAACTCGAGCACAAAATTCATGTCAAGCTCATTCTGCGAAAGCTGCAAGAAGCAGATCTTCAGATGAATATAACCAAATGCAAGTTTCACATCATTCAAGTCTTGTATCTAAAATTGATAATCATCATTGAAGAGATCAAGATGAACTCTTCTAAAATAAACATCATTGTCAACTGATTTATCTTGATCAACGTTAAAGACGTTCAAAGTTTTCTAGATTTCGCGAACTTCTATAGAAGATTCATCTATGACTATAGTAGAATAACTATCTCGCTCACTCATCTCATCAGAAAAGATGTACTCTTTGTCTGATTTCAGAAATGTCAGATTGCATTCAACACTCTTAAGAAAGTCTTTACTTTTAAAATTATTTTTCGTCACTATAATTCAGATCACAAGATTGTGATAGAAATCAATGCTTCAAACTATGTGTTCAAAGACATTCTTTTTCAATACGATGAGAATGAGATACTTTATTCAGTCACTTACTTTTCGAAAAAGAATAATTCAGTCGAATGTAACTACGAAATCTACGATAAAGAACTCATGATCATTGTTTGCGCTTTCGAAAAATGATGATCAGAGCTCAAAGACTTTATCTATTCTGTCGAGATGATCACGAATCACAAAAATCTTGAGTATTTCATGTCAATTAAGCAGTTGAGTTATCATCAAGCTCGTTGAAGCGAGTTTCTGTCTAGATTCAACTATTGCATCGCTTATCATCTCAACAAGATTGATGATAAGTTGAATGCTCTGACACGTCACTTAGAAGATTTTTTTAAAGAGAAAATTACATTTGATTCTCGACATCAATATCAACATCAGACAATTCTGAAAAGTCATATTTTAGATTTTAATATTGTTGAGAATCTCGTTTTTGACATCTTCAACATCAAAGTCATGAAGCTTCAGTCACAAATTATCGCTCTAGATTCAGTTCAATTACATTTGTTTTCAATTATTTCAGCATCTTTGCAAATTCTAGTCTTCATGAATCTAGAAATCAAAGAATTCAACGTTGAAAACATTAAGTCTCAGTTAAATTAAGACATTCTGAATCTTGATGAAGATTCTGCTGACATTCTCACTTAGACATTGTGAAAGCAAGTTGAAATCAATGACAAATTCGCAGTTCAGATAATCAAAGTGCTTCGCAATGAAGCACAACATCACAACAAGATTTCTTCAGTCGAGTGTGAAGAACACGAGAATCATCTGTACTTTCAAGAAAGAAAGTACGTGCTCAACTCAAATAAATTACGTCTTCGTATCATTCAGCTCGCTCATGATAGTGTCATTGATGATCACTCAGAAAGAGCAAAAAGCTATGAACTGATCAGTTGAATTTACTGATGATCAAACATTTATAAGTATGTTCAACGCTCTGTATGAAACTATCACATGTGCACACGTTTTAAGCTCTTTAGACAATGAACTCAAGAATGATTGTGTTTTCTTTCAGTTCTCGAACGTCGTTGACGTGATGTTTTCATGAACTATGTAGATTCTTTATCGCTCAGTATCTTTATGAATATCACATATAAATATGTTCTAGTCTTCATTGATCGTTTTATCAAAATGAGACATTTAGTTCTTATCACTTTTATAAAAGTTGAAGAAGTTATCAACTGCTTTTATGCTCATGTTTGAAAACATCATGATTTACTCAAGTTCTTCATGTCTGATCAAGATATACAATTCATCTTCAATGTCTGAAAGCATATGTGTAAAATGCTGAAGATAGACGTTAAATTATCAACGACGTATCATTTTGAAATTGATGATCAAATCGAAAAAATCAATGCTGTCATGAAGCATTATCTTTGAGTCTTTGTCAACTACATGCAAGATGACTGAGCTAAGTGACTTTCTGAAGTTGAATTCATCGTCAATAACACATCGTCATTAATCACTTTAGCATCACTCTTCTTGATCAATTTGAGTCAGAACTTACATTTAAACTTCAAGTTTTTTAAGTCTCTGCTCAAGAATTTTACGTTTCAAGCTTGAGACAAGTTAATTAGTGTTGAAGAGTTCATCAAGAAGATGAAGAAACTAACTGAGCATTTACGTGATGAGATGCTTATAGCTCAGATCATTTACAAATTCAATGTCAATCTCTTTCGTCGTTCTTGTTCAAAATACTTCGTCGAAGATGAAGTTTGACTGAATGCTTGCAATCTCAGCATCGCTCATCTTGCTGTCAAGTTAAATGATCATAATGTTGATTTCTTCAATATCAAGCATGTCTTCAAGAACAATTCTCTGATCATCAAGTTAAATCTTTCAGCATTCATGAAAATTCATTCAATCTTTCATGCTATTCTTCTGAGTCATATCGCAAGTGATTTTCTCTCGAATCAACGTCAGAAATCTTGAGAACTCATTGTCATCAAGAATGACGAAAGATTCTGATATGTAAACAGCATACTAAACTTCAAGCGTGATAGATGTTATAACTTATCTCTGCTCAAGTATTACATTGATTGAGAAAATCACTTCTTTACTTGAAAGTCTTTTCATCTTCTGAATAATTGCAAGCAAGCGCTTGATGAATATCATCTCATCAACTCTGTTGTCGAAGAATCACATGTACTGTCATGTGTGATGTTTTAATGTCAATGTCAAGAACTCTAAATTCAATCTTCATCATCTCAACTCAGCTCAGATCTGACTCAGATTTTGTCTAAATCTGTCTCAGATGTCATGTTTAAATCTGACTCAGATGTAACTCAGATGTATTCTAGTTTCGTCTGTGCATTATCATATTAAACTGCATTTCGTCTTTCTTTTACTCAAATCTGACTCAGATCTTGTCTAAATTTGACTCAGATATCTCGTTTAAATCTGACTCAGATGTGATTCAGATGTGTTTCAATTTTCTGTGCATCATCACATTAAAATGCGTTTTATCTCATCTCATTTTACAGAAATCTTGCTCAGATCTGACTCAGATGTGACTCAGATTTATTTCAGTCTCATCTGTGCTTCATCACATTAAAATGCGTTTACATCAATTCTCATCTTGTTTCAATCTTCATCTTCGATTCTTTCTCATCTTGTCTCATTTCTTCTCATTATCTTGCAGAAGTTTAGTCTTGAAGAGAGAAGCTACTGTCATGATGTCAGATCATCAATTCAATTTAGAACATAAATCATTGATATTTTAAATAATCTTGATTCATTGAACTCATTTTGCAGTTCAATGAATCAAGTCATCAATCTAGTCATCATCATCTTAATTTAGTTTCAGCAATTTTGTTTCAATTATCTCAGTCATATGCGTGAACTTCTGCAATCTTAAGTCAATAAAACTATTGTCTAGTCTTGATTCTGCTCGATTCATGTATATAGAAGTTAAGTTCTCATTCTTTTCTTTCGCTCTTTGTCTTTCATCTTGTACATTATCTGATGTATTGTCTTGTATCTAGATTCTATCAAAGTAATGATAATAATATCAGTCTTTTATATTGATAATATCTTTAGTTTAACTCAGTCTTTGACACATCTGAAGCATTGTATGATGTGACAGTTCTTTTCAAATAGTTTGCATGCACATTCTTAATACAAGTTCAGCATGCTCATGTTTATTAATTAATTTATCATTGCTTCAATCATGATCTTTATGATAAGTAATGAATGAATCTTCTCACTCTTTGTTATCTTCTTGAATCAAACTATTCTTAAAACTTTCAAATCTTCATGAAGTTTTATATTATCTTTTATCAATCTTTCAATGATCTTTTTCTGATTATTCATGTTTATTGTAATATGTACTTCATGTATCAACATTGCAAAGATTTAACATGTTACATGTATTGAACTTGCAATTTCTTTTGCTCATGTTTGAGTCTTTTTCAGATTTGCTTGAGCATTTGAGTTAACTGCGTGAAGAAAAATATCATCGCTACTCAGCTTGCAAAGTGACATGATTAAATTTCTTTGATCTGTTAACACATCTGCAATTCTCTGTAAAATCTGTTTAATCAACTTCTTCTGTATCTTTTTTATTTCTCTTCTGTTTATTATTTTAATCATGACTTTTTATTTCTTGCAAAGTAATGACAAATTACTTCTGAAATGTTGCTTTTTCATCACTATTTCTTCTCTTATCACATTCATTCATGACGTGATTTTCATTGAAAGATTCATGCTTTTCTGTGTATGTAACTGCTTGTTAAACAGTTGAATTGATGTATTTAATTTTTATACATTCTTCGCGATAAATGTATTCTGATTCATATGATGTTTTTCTTCTGAGTCGAGTTGAAGATGTTGAATCAGCTTCAATGCTATCTTTTTTCATGAATGATCTTTGCTTTTTTCTTTCTTTAACATTAATATCTTTATTAGTAAATCAATAATATTAACAATGTTCTTTTCATTATTACATAAATGTTTCAATCTTGCATCTTTATTTTCTTGTAATAAATTGATGTTACTTGTAATCATCTTTGAATCAGCATTGCTGCAATTCATGCAATTCATCATTATTCAATTATC
>JAABUY010007048.1_pt1 | contig 10800 bp, 18 predicted proteins | sample 5560271 | NCBI WGS metagenome assembly JAABUY01 (sample SAMN10711886, study PRJNA513374) | rock metagenome | isolation source: Antarctica rocks | place: Antarctica: Victoria Land, University Valley
CCCGCCCAGGCCATCAGGCTCATGCACTCTGCACGAGCTTCAGTGCTTTTCCTCTACTGCAGCGGCAGACTGGTCTCTCTTCCCAAGCCATAGCAAAGCTGTGGCATTGCACAGCCTGCAGCAGCTGGTGTTCACATACCCAGTGGGACTTATACGCAGCCGATCACAACCACACAAGGTACAAACTAGTGCAGGAGTGCGCGTTTGTAAACCTGGCTGAACGCGCCCGCTGATGGCTATGATCTGGTATGATCTGACACCGCACAGTCACTGATCTTGCAGGTAAGGTCAGGCCAGGCCAGTGGCTTTCAGGCTTTCCGAGGACCAGAGGTTTATCCTGTCAATCAGCGCTCCTGTTGGGCCACACAGGGGCTTGGCTCGGAAAGAAGAAGCCCTGATGGAGGGTCAGCAATGCTGACTCAGCATGACCAGCAGCAGGATGCACCAGCGTGCTAAAATTCTAGCAGACACGACCGGTGTGTTGCAGTTGAGCCGCATGTGCGCCGATGCAGCCAACCCCAAGCCACTACAGGTACAGGGACGCGCTGCCGGACAGCAGGTGCGCCCGCTCCGCCTCCCGGCACGCCGCGGCCAGCGTGGCTGCGCTCGACACGGTCGCTGCCACCTCCGCCGCGCCTGCGCATGGCATGCCATCACGTCTGTCATTGAGATAGGAAAACAGTGTTCCAAGCGACTCCATGCTGCTTAAGACAATTACGCCGTGCGAAAAGTCTCTGGAGGACTTCTTGATGCGCACCCTGCAGAGCCTCGCCAGACACTCTTTACGTGTTATGAGCAGCAGCGCTACGAGGAGTTGCAGGGCTGTGCACGCATGGTCAGCATGCGTCTGTTTGCTGGTCGGTTCAAGACTCGGCATTGGTGCTTTTGGCCCCAGGTGCTGCTGTGATGGCCCGCAGCGCGCGCCTATGCTGCGCAGCAAAGCCGCCGCCGCGGCCGCCAGGCCGCGCAGCACGGCGCCGTCCGGCACCGCGGACGCCTGGACGGCCGCGACCAGCGTCGCCGCCGCGCCGCGCACCTGCGCGCCGCAGGCCCGCGCCGCGACATGATCAGGCCAACGCAAGCGCGGCGCGCGTCCGAGGGGCGCCTCTGTGCGGTTTGCGGCATGGCCTGCACGCCGCCCGTCAAAGAGGTGGACTGCCCCATAAAGTCCCTGCAGGGGGTTCACAGATAGTCACAGTATTTCTGGCAGGACCTGTTCCTTGTTGTGAGGTGCTGCAGAGGCGCGCCTGGCAGCGGCTGAGGATGGCGGCGGGCAGGCCGTCCACGAGCAGCCCCGGCGGCAGCAGCGGCACGCCGTGCTGCGCCGCCGGCCCCGCCGCGGCCGCCGCCGCGGCCGTCTGCGCGCAGAACTGGAGCACGTCCTGGCTCGCGTCCTCCGGCCCCAGGTAGCGGCGCGCCTGCGCCGGTCGTGCCATGTGCAGCTCTAGCGTAGGGTTTCACCGTCTGTTCAGTGCTAGCGCAGTGTCGCTGAGCCATGTTGGGAGACAGCAAGAGCAGTCGCAACATGCCGATCATGTTCAGGCTGGCCCATGTACGGTGTAGGTTTGGGCCTTGCACAGCACGCTGCGCTGCCTGCCTGATGGAGTTGCCTCTTTTGCTACATGGGGCCGGCCGCGCACCGGCAGTGTCGCAAGGACGACCGCGTGCCGCGCGGCCACGGCGCCCAGCAGCGCCGCGGCCACCGTCACTGCATGCTCCGGCGGCACCTCCGCAGCGCAGACCGCGGCCAGAGCTGCGGGCGCGCCGCCCGCGCCCGGCGCCGCGCCGCCCGCCGGCCCGCCCGGCCGGCCGGAACCCTGGACACCGCTCCCGGCAGCGCCGCCCGCGGCCGCGCCGGCGCTGGCGCCGTTCCGCGACGGGGCGTGCGCGGCCGGGCCGTCGCCGGCCGCGCCCGCGCTGGCCATACCTCGCAGCCAGAACAGGCTGCAGGGCTCGGGCGGCCGGCGCCGCGGTGCATCGGAGTCCTCCAAGGGCGGCGCGAGCGGTCCCGGCACCGTTAGCTCCCCGCAGGCCTGGCCAAGGCCATGCGTACGTGATTTGTTTTGCGAGTAAGCGCCTGTGAAAGGAAACCAGCACGCACGTGGCACCGTTTGCAAGCTTGGAGAGACAACGGCCAGGTTGGCATACAGGGTGCACACGGCAGGTGTCTGACGGTAGCCTGACAGTCCCTCGCACAGGCAGGGTACGCGGGCGCGCCTGCCCTGCGGTGCAGCAGTTGCGCAGCAGCATGCATGCAGCGCTCCCAACGGCGACGACCTGGGTCAGCCAGGCGCTCCAGGTGGTCAGCTTGGGAACTGGCAGCAGAGCGTTCCCACGGTGGACACAGGCACAATACAACGCAGAATTCCATGCGGCGCACCAGGACATCAGCGTGCATGGCCCCATCGCCTGGAGCCCTCCCTGTGTCAAGCCACTGCAAGCACACAACGGTCAGTGCCTATGATATTCACCAGCAAGCCGCTACTTGACGGGAGCAGGAAAGCCACTTGGAGAGCGGGCGGCGCGGGCGGCCGCTCCGCCCATGCCCGGGCCCTCTCTCGCTCCTCCTCCTCATCGGCGTTCCGGCGCGGGAAGTCCGCTGCGGCACAGGGTGCGGCGTCAGCAACGATGCTGCAAGCGACGCGTCGTACGCAGAGTGTGAGCCAGTGCGCGCCTGTGAGCGGGTCCTCCATGTTGAGATCGCACCGACGCCCCTCACGACACTCCGCGCCACCACTGCATGGTTATGCTGCTGTGTTGCTGGCTTGCCAGCAGGCAGATTGTTGTTCAAGAAGGAGAGGCAGGAGCTTGCATGCATGGCCATGGCGTCAAGGCTTGACCCCACACCGACCCCGGGTAGCAGGGAGGCTGTGCTATGCCCGGCACCTACTCCGTGCTGTGCTGCGCCCTGAGTCAGAGGGGATGTGGTAAGGCCGGCAGAGTCTTCAGCTCTCTGTGTCCTATGGCGCTCACAACTCCCAAGGTGTACCTACCAAACTGGGCCATTGGCGGGCTGCTGCTGGGCTTTGTCGCCGGCACGTATGTGTACACCATGCGCGCAGTAGGCACTGACGACCTGGGCACAGAGCTGACACGCGAGCTGCAGCGCCAAGAACGCCTGGCAGCGCAGCAGAAGTGAGCGACGTGGCGGTGAGGTGCGGCCGTGCTGCGGACTGCTGGGCATGTGCGCTGTGAGACAAGCGTCCGCGCTGCGCCAAGTGTTGACGGTCGTGCCGCGCGCCGCCACGCAGGTGAGCACTGCGCGCCTGAGCGAGTACGCGACGCTTGTGATCAAGTCCGCACCTGCCATGGCGCTGAAGGCCGCGAAGAAGCAGCTTGCAGTGCTCGGCGCGACATGCCCCGCTATGAAGAAGAATGGCCGGCTGCCGACGCCGTTCGAGCAGCGCCTGTACCGGGTGCGCTCCCTGCGGATGCACAGTGTAAGAGACTACTGCCGCAAGGCGAGTGGCTGCTCGAGAGTAGATGCAAAAAGCGCGTTGCAGCGCTGCGCAGGCCTGACTGCGCAGACGGCACTTGCCAAGCTGAACTAATGCTGCCTGTGTCCAAAACCAGCTGCTGTGTGCGCAGGTGTGCTCGGCCATCCCGCGCGGCAAGGTCAGCACATACGGCGAGATGGCCAAGGCGCTGCGCAGCTCCCCGCGTGCTGTCGGTCAGGTGCGCACGCTCGACTCGGCTACATTTACAGCCAAACGCCAGGCTGAGTCCCGAGCAAATGTATGGCCTGTCGCCTTTGCAAATATATGCAGCCTGCAACATTGCTTGTGGCCTTTACAGCACCGTGTGGGTGACTTCCTAATGTAGGAAGGCCTTCGCAGATAGTTGCTGCCTAGCAAAGGGACCAGCAAGTGACCCCGTGCCGGCCTCTGCAGCTCGTGCTGTAGCTGCAGCACGCTGCGCAGGCCCTGCGCCGCAACCCCTTCGCGCCGGAGGTGCCGTGCCACCGCGTGGTGACCAGCACCCTCGCGCTTGGCGGCTTCGACGGCAGCTGGGTACGCGGGCATGACGTGCTGCTGCTTCATGCCTGTGGTGACCTTGTTATTTGCTGCAGCTCATCACCTGTAGATGCTAAGTGCATCTCGAAAGCAGGCATGCTCTGTCGCCGGTGCACTTAGCATCTAGAACCGAGCGCTCTCGGCGCCGGTGCACCCAGCTGTAGGGAGCGCTTGGTGCTTGTCTGCGGATCCTAAGTGCATCGGCGCCGAGCATGCCTGCTTTCGAGAGCGCCGGTGCTTTCGAGAGTGATCTCAAAAGCAGGCATGCTCCGTCACAGCGTGTATGCTTATAGGAGCGGGCCGCGCAACATGATGGCAAACAGCTGCAGTCAGAAGGCCGCCAAGGTTACTGTTGCTGTGAATGAGTCGCTTCATGTGACGAGTGTACTGTGTGCGGCCGATGACGGGCAAGCGCCCGCAGGGCGACGAGACGCCCAACGTGCGGCGCAAGCGCGTGCTGCTGGAGGGCGAGGGGGTTGCGTTCACGAGCGATGGCGCGCGTGTCTCTGCGGCCTGCCTCGTTGGCGCGGCCGCGCTGGCGGGCGCTGCGGCGCCTGCGTAGCGCGCTGCGCCGTACTGCGGGCTGCCGCTGTGGCGAGCGTGCCCGCCTGCGGACGCCCCCAACCGCGCTGCTGCGCGTCATGGCGAGGTTGCGCCCTGCAGCAGCGGCTGCGCCCGCCTTGGCGTCCTGCCGCAGCCGCGTAACCTACACTGCTGCGCCTGGTGTGGCGCACCTGCGAGCTGCTGAAGCGCTCTGCGAGCCGCGGTGCTGGAGGACCTGTTGGCACATGCACGAGGCTGAGCTGCTAACCCAGCACTGCAGTATCAAGCGAGGGAGGCAAATGCTCTGACTGAGCCTGGGCGGCACAAGAACGGGGGTGCAGCATGTGCTCATGCGCGGCTCCTGCTGCTTGGTTGGCGTGGGCGTGGGGGGTGCTGATGCCAATGCACAGCCTTGGCCAACCGTTTGATGTGTTTTATGAGTGCTACTGAGTATGTGCTAGCAACAGAAGCACTACGACTATTTATCTGCGGGAGTCTGATCGGCTTGCACTAGGCGACGACCATAACAAATGGGGTACGATGAGCAGGGGAGGCGCATGATCGGAGCTGGCTGTTTGAACTTGACAAGCCGCGAGTCGCGGCTCTGTTGTAAGGCAGTGTTTACGCTTTGGGCTGTAGATGCTCCTTGCCAGCGTGGTGTTATGTTGGCGGGCTCACCACAAACACTGTGGTAGCAAATGAAAGGCTTGCAAGGAAGACATCGACCATCTTCCATTGACTAGTCCAAGTCCACCGTGTCCACTTCTGGCTGCCAGGCATACGTGCAGGTGCCTGCGTCAAGAGTACAGCACATGTCTGAAGGTACTCCAGTAGTGTGACTTGCATGCATGAAGATGTGCAGGTCACCTGCTTGAGGGGGGGTTTTCTTGATCAACCATGGCTGGGCGTACGACATGGACATATTGCGCGCAGGCAGGACTGCATCTGCCTGTAGTGCCTGCATGGTCCAAGTCCTGACGCGTCTCTGGCGTCAGTGCAAAGCAAGAGCACAGGCAGGCGGTAGCATGATGTGACTCACAGGAGCTGTGACTGCCCCTACCACTTCTCAAGGCAGCAGGGGCCCACACGCAGTGCGGTCGCAGTCATGGGGATCCTGGAGAAGTACGCTCCCCACTGTAATCTGCCTGCGCTCAGAAATAGTGCTTGCCTTGCAAACGACACAGGCGTAACTCACCAACGCTGACAAGCTCGCCTGCTGGGGCACCAGAATCAAGGAGATTGAGGCCGAGATGTCCCGCACGCAGAAGAACAAGGTGACTGCCTTTGCGCACATGCACTGGGTCACTGCCGACACCACCGCCAGGCACAGCAGTGGGGCAGTGCCGCTGGCAGACAAAGCCCAGCGCCACCCCCGGCTGGCCAGCCTGCCAAAAGTCCTGCCGGGAGCTTTGCTGGGCAGGCGCTGCTGCAGCGCCGGCTGGCTGGGCCGGTTGCACGCACGTCCCTGCTGGTACTGAACGCGCTGGCGAACCGGCGGCAGGCCACGGAGTACCACCTGGGCCAGCTCAAGGCGAAGCTGGCCAAGCTGCGCACGGAGCTGCAGGCGCCGCCAAAGGCGCGCCTGCCTGCGCTCGGCCAGCCCGCCCGGCAGCAGTGGGGGCCACGAGCTGCCTTGTGTGGTTTGAGAGAGCTTAATCCGAAGTGCGGCCCTGCAAGACCGTCAAAATCTGCCTTGTGTGGCGCAGAACGCCGCAAGGCCTTCGGCCGCCTGTTGTCCAGCTCTCTGGGTAGTGAGCACTGCGGCCGACCCCACCGCGGCGGCGGGCAGAGCCCTGCCATGTGCGCCGGGTGCAGGACAGCAAGGGCGGCGGGGAGGGCTTTGAGGTGCAAAAGTACGGCGACGGGCGCGTGGCGCTGATCGGTGCGCGCCCGCAGGCCACTGTGCATGAGGTGACTGGTCTGCACGCATCGCATTGTACTTTGCAGGCGGCACTGCGCTGTTTTGCTTCTGTGTGCCACCAGGTATGGCCGTAAAGAACATCACTAGTATGAAAAGGATGGGTCACAGCTCCTGTTGCAATACATATGCATGCTCTTTTGCAGCATGTCCGCACGTCCGTAGCGCGCTAGACGGGGGGCGCATCAGCGATCTTGCCGAGAGTATCGCGAGCAGGCCGCACGCAGATGCGGGCTTGCGCAGGCTATCCCAGCGTGGGCGCGAGCGCGCTGCCAAGTACTGTCAGGTACCGCCGACGGGCGCAGGCCAGCCGCTCACTGGGCGGCCGCGCGCACAGGCTTCCCCAGCGTGGGCAAGAGCACGCTGCTGACCGCGCTGACGGGCACCAAGAGCGAGGCGGCCGCGTACGAGTTCACCACGCTCACCTGCATCCCGGGCGTCATCCACTACAACGAGGCCAAGATCCAGCTGCTGGACCTGCCGGGCATCATCGAGGGCGCGGCCGAGGGCAAAGGCGCGGGCCCCGCCGCGGCCCGGGCACAGGGTGCCGCGGCGCTGTCCGTGTGCGGCCCGCGCGTGCCTTTATGAGCGGCGTGGCCGAGGTGATGGCCAGGGCACCAATGCGCCCATGGCGGGGCCACGACGGCGCGCGCACCAGGTCGCGACGCGGAGGGGGGGGCCACCCGGCGGCAGCCGCCGAGCGCGCTTCCAGCAAACAATACTCTGTACCCTCAACCCTAAACCAGGGGGTGCGGCGCGGCGCGCAGGGCGCGGCCGGCAGGTCATCGCGGTGTGCAAATCGGCGGACCTGCTGCTGATGGTGCTGGACGCCAGCAAGCCGCACGGGCACCGAGAGATCCTGACGGCCGAGCTGGAGGCGGTGGGCGTGCGCCTGAACAGGCGCCCGCCCTCCATCTACTTCAAGAAGAAGAAGACGGGCGGCATATCCTTCAGTGCCACGCTGCCGCTGACGCGCATGGACGAGAAGCTGTGCCACCGCATCCTGCAGGCGCGCGCACGCCCGCTGCCCTGATTAGGGTAGGGATAGGGTGCCCGTCGTGCGGGCTGTGGCACGGGCTGGCTGTGCTGTTCTTCGTGTAAGAAAGGCGTGCGCTCAGGCGGTCCTCCGCGCAGCCCCCCCGCAGCAGGTGGCTGGCTGCGCGGGCGCCAGGAGCCCGCTCGAGCGCGGGAGGGGCGTCGGCACGGTCCATCCTGCCGCCTCAGCGCCGTGCCCTGAACAGAGTCCGTAACGGAAGCGGGGCTGGCCGCTGAGAACTGGCGGCTGAAGTCGCATCCTGGCCTGGGCTGGCAGGGGCCGAGTGGCCTCGCATGACAGGTGAGGGACTAGGGGAACACCTACCTTACCCCTGCCAGCCGCGCCGCGCCGCGCCGCGCCGCGCAGGAGTACAAGCTGCACAACGCGGAGGTGCTGTTCCGGGAGGACGCCGACATGGACGACCTGATCGACGTGATCGAGGGCAACCGCCGCTACATCCGCTGCCTGTACGTGTACAACAAGATCGATGTGTGCTCCATTGAGGAGGCGCGCCGCGGCCGCGCCTCCTCAGCTGCAAGCGCACTGCCCCTGCCCTGCCTTGTCGAGGGCTGCAGCCGGGGATATGCAGGTGTCTTAGCTTTGGGCAACTTGTGTGCAGGCCCCTGCATGTATCTTCAGCGCTGGCGGCATAGAAGCTGGTCGCTGCGTTCTGGTGTCGCCCTCCACCTTTCTGGCTGGACCTTTCTGGCTGGAGTCTGGGCCATGCCTAGTCCATTGGTGCACTGCACGGTTAAGACGCCATTCGGCACATAACGGGCTCCCGCACGTTCCTAGAGCGATTTGCGGCAGATGTTGACGCGACTGCAAACACGCCCGACTCGCTGCCGCGCGGCGAGTGAGTCCCATGTGAAGCATGAAGTGCGCGCGCGGCAGGTGGACGCGATCGCGCGCATGCCCTACTCGCTGCCCTGCAGCGCGTTCCAGAACCTCAACATGGACGGCCTGCTGGAGCGCATGTGGACATCCATGGCGCTCGTGCGCGTGTACACCAAGCGGGCGCGCCCCCGGGCAGCGGCTGCGGCCGCGGGGGCCGGGCGCTTGTGCTGGACGGCATATAACTCTCTGCACGGCTTGCGCGCGTGAGCCCTGCATGCACACGCGGTCCCAGCGCACGCCTAGAAGGACCGCGGGTTCCTCACCCAATTCCTTACCCGAGCGTGGCGGGCGGCGCGCGCAGGTGGGCGGCAAGCCCGACTTTGCCGACCCGGTGGTGCTGTCGGCGGACCGCGGCGGCACCAAGGTGGAGTCGCTGTGCGGCCAGATCCACAAGACGCTGGCCGCCGACTTCCTGTACGCGCTCGTCTGGGGCACCTCCTCCAAGCACTACCCGCAGCGGCGCGCGCCGGCCCGCCTTGCCCACCTCCTACCCCCGCGGCGCCCTGCGCAGAGCGTGGCATGCGGCGCGCCGACCAGAGGACCGGTTGCTTCGGCACTATCCTAGCCCAATTCAGCACGGTAGCTCTGGTAGCAAGCTCGGGGTCTGCTGTGCGGCAGAGCTTTGCCCGCCCGTGCGGGGCGGCCTGGGCGAGCCCCCGCGCGCTCCGCGCCGGCGGCCGCCTGCGGCTGACCCGCCACTGGCGGGGCGGCAGGTGCGGGCTCAGCCACCAGCTGGAGGACGAGGACGTGGTGCAGATCGTGAAGAAGAAGGCGCGCCCGGCCTGCGCTGCCGCCCACTCTGCTCGGCGTGCATGCGGGCGGCGCCGTGCACGCACGGCAGGCGCCCAATGGGGTCTGGTCACGAGCACTCGCAGACGCGGTGCCCCGGCGTGCTTGTGTCCACTGCGTGTGCCAGCCCGGGCATGCGCATGGGCGCGTGACGCGCCGCGCGTGCTGAACAGTCTGCATCGTGCAGCAGTCGCGTCCAAGAAGCGGCGAGTGTGTGCGCCAGTCGTGCTGGAGGCTGCGGGCGGGTGACGCCTATCAGGGACTGGAGTGATGCAGGGTTCCTGTCGTTGGCCGGTGTGTTGTGTGGCGGCGTGCGGCGCGCGCACCCCGATTTTGCGACGCCCAAGGTGTGCACGTGGAGGGTGTGCCCCCGCCGGGCAAGGCGCTTGCAAAATTTTGCAATGCAACTTTTGCAGTGCAAAGCGTGCTTGCTGACGCGAGCGCTGTGCGCGCGCGGCAGGTAACCACGGGCGGCGAGGAGGGGCGCGGGCGGTTCAGGACCACGAAGAAGGAGCCGGCGCGGATCGCGGACAGGGAAAAGAAGGCCGCGCTCAAGACGTGAGGGCAGCGGGGCACGGCGGGGTTCGGGAGCATGTTCCCATGTTTGCCAGAACTATATGAAAACTCCCTGTCGCAGAACCTGTCCTTGAACAGCTCTGAACCCCGATTATGGTGGGCAGCACCATTGCCGGCGTGTGCAAGCGGGCCTTCAGGGACACGCTTGTCAACGCGAATGCTGTTGCAGCTTTTCCCCAGGATGTGCTACAGGTCTAGGAGTGTGGATCACCACACTCGGGCCGCTCACAACATCTCAACTGGCCTGCACTAGCACGGCATAGCAAGGCATACATGTAGCCTGCACACAAGCTGCAACCGCAGCGCACACTGACATACTTGAGCACAATGACATTCACAGGTCATAAATAGCTTACAAGAGGAAGCTTGTGCATGCTCCTTTGTGTCCAAAATCGTAAGTGGTTGCTCATTTGACGCCCACCCACCTCACCAGCTCCATCCCCAAATCCGCCTTGCATGGCCTGCGCTGCGCGCAAGGGGCATGCAGTACGCCGCCCCAGGCGCATATTCCGGGCGTGGGCGGGCGGCAGCACGCCGCGCAGCCCCGCAGCGCCGCCCGCCCTCAGACGCCGACCGGGAAGGGGCTGGGCAGCTGGCGCTCGGCCGCGCGCCGCGCGAGCGCGTCGCGGTACTCGTCCAGGCTGGGCAGCTGGCCCTTCGGCACCTCGCCGCGTATGATCTGCGGCGCGCAGCAGCCTTCCCATTTGGGATAACCCTACCCTCCGGGACCGCGGCCTTCTGCCTGCCACCATGCAGGGCGACAGCCCCTTGATGCCGGCGGCATGCGCGGCGCAGGCCCATAGGCGCGCAGCCGCGCACGCGCCCGGGGCAAGCGCGGGCCTTGGGCGCTCTGGGCGCATGATGCCGGGAACAGGTAGGGTAGATTAGGGTAGGGTATAATACCCAAATGCCCTGCTCGTGCAGGCGCGCGGGCTGGGCGCGCGCCTTGGACGCCCAGCGCCGCTCGGCCTGCTCGGCCACATCGCGCAGGTCGCGGCCGGACATGCCCGCTGCGCCGGCCGCCAGGC
>JAABUY010007049.1_pt1 | contig 10800 bp, 11 predicted proteins | sample 5560271 | NCBI WGS metagenome assembly JAABUY01 (sample SAMN10711886, study PRJNA513374) | rock metagenome | isolation source: Antarctica rocks | place: Antarctica: Victoria Land, University Valley
AAGCCGCAAAGCGCCAGAAACGTTTACCTATGAAAACCAGCCCGCCCCAGCGCCCTACCCCCGCAAACACTGGGGAAACGGCTGCTCAACCCGCCAAAACACACACGGAACTGTCGAACCCGGGCCTGGGTGTCGGCGGGTTTGTTGATCCACGCGCCGGTCGGTAGCGCCGGCGGGCGGGGCGCCCGGCGGACGAACCGTTCGGGGTTGATGGCGAAGGCGGCGAGTCGAGGACGGCTGTCCGGGCGGTGTGGGTCTGCTCGGCGAGGCCGTGGTGGACGGTGGATGGGGTCATCAGGCCGATCCCGGAGTGGCGATGATGTTCGTTGTACCAGGGGAAGAACTGGCGGCAGAACGCGCGGGCGTGCAGGATCGAGTCGAACCGGGCGGGAAACCCGGGCCGGTACTTCAGCGTCTTGAACTGCGCTTCTGAGTAGGGGTTGTCAGTCGAGGTGTACGGGCGCGAGTGCGTTTTCGTGACGCCCAAGTCCGAGAGCAAGAAAGCCACCGGCTTGGAGCGCATCGCGCTGCCGCGGTCAGCGTGGATCGTCAGCTGGTGGCGCGGGATCTGCTGCTTGGCCAGGGTCTCGGCGATCAGTCGCTCGGCCAGCGGTGCGGTCTCCTGGTGCTGAACGGTCCAGCCGACGACGTAGCGGCTGTAGATGTCGAGGATCACGAACAGATAGAAGTACGTCCACGTCGCCGGACCGAGCAGCTTGGTGATGTCCCACGACCACACCTGGTTCGGGGCGTTGGCCAGCAGCTCGGGCCGCGCGTAGGCGGGGTGGGTGAGCTGGTCGCGTCGTTCGCGGACCTCGCCGTGGACGGCGAGCAGCCGGTACATCGTCCGCTCAGACGCGAGATAGCGGCCCTCGTCCAGCAGCGTGGCGTAGACGTGCGCGGGGGAGCAGTCCACGAACCGCTCGCCGTGCAACTGCTCAAGCACCGCAGCCCGCTCGGCTCCGGACAGCGCCCGGGGCGATACCGGCCGCGTCCTTGGGGTCGCCTGGGCTGGCGGAGAGCGCCAGCGGTACACCGACGCCCGGCTGGCGCCCAGCGCCCGGCACGCCGGCAGCGTGCCGACAAACGGCTCGATCTCCCCGACCGCCGCGGTGATCATCGTGCGGGTCTCGGCGCGTTCGTCTCGATCGCGCTCTTGGGCGCCAGCAGATCCTCCAAGAGCGCTGAGACGTTTCCCTGCACCTCGATCACCCGACGCGCCGTCAGCAGATCAGCCTCAGCACGCTCAAGCCGCCGGCGCAACGCGACGAGCTCGACCTCCTCCGCGCTCGGAGCCTTCGGCCCGCGCCGGCGCGGCTCAAGACCCGCCAGCGCGCCGGTGTCACGCTGCTTGCGCCACGCTGTCAGATGCGACGTGTACAGGCCCTCGCGGCGCAGCATCGCCGCGATCTCTCCCGGACGCGTGGCCTTGTCCGCCGCGCGCAGCATCCGCAGCTTGTACTCCGCGGTGAACCGCCGACGCGACGGACGCTCAGCCAGCTCCGGGTCCGGCCGCGTGCTCCCAGCGGCCAGCTCTACGGTGGGCTGGGGATCCCCCGCCCAGGCGCGCCCGGCGGGCAAGACGCCTCGCTCGCCTACGGCCCGCTCCACGTCCTGCCCGCCGCCGGGCTCCACTCCCATCATCTGCGTGATCTCCATCGTCTCCGACATCCCTACAGCTCCGTTCTCACCCTCAAGGCTCAGTAATCCAATGAACGAATCTGTCTCACCTCACCTTGGCAGAGAGGGGACGCTCTCAGATAGGCCTTGGCAGCTGCGGGGTGCCCTTCGTTCTTGGACGAGCGCGGACGCCGTCTCCTTGAGCGTCGGGTAGCGGGCTACCTGACGGCGTGCAGGATCGCTTCGAGATCGCGCAGTTGCCGGCTGACGCTGCCGCAAACCTGGTCACAGAGCTCGAACACGCCCGGGTCGCTGATCGCATAGCGGACGGTGGTGCCGTGTTTGGTTCGGTTGACCAGGCCGGCGGCGTGGAGGATCCCGAGGTGCTTTGAGACGTTCTGCTGGGAGGCGCCAAGCGCATCCTGAAGCTCCGTGACGCCCGCGTCGGACTCGCGCAGGCAATCGAGCAGTTTGATGCGCATTGGTTCTCCGAGGACGCGGAACCGCTGCGCGATCAGCTCCACCAACGGTTCGGGTAGCGGATGAGGGACGGCGCGAGCGGTACTCACGCCGTTCAGTATAACACAAACAGATCGTTGTAGAGTTGACAGCCTGGCGCTGCGCCTGCTACGGTGGTTGAACGTCTGTACGGTTGTGGAGTAGTGGATGGACTAGAACTACGGCCAGGCCGACGCGCGTCAAGGGGTGACCGTGATCGACTTCTGGGCGGCCTGGCGCGGCCCGTGCCGAATGATGGCCCCGCAGTTTAAGCGGGCCGCAGAGCTCCGGCCGCAACACCACTTCGCGAAGGTCGACGTCAAATTTCAGCCGGCGCTGGCCGCCCGTTTCGGGATCCAGTCGATCCCGACCCTGGCCGTGCTGGGAGACGGTGAGCTGGTGGCGACGCAGTCGGGGGTGCTCAGAGCCGACCAACTCGTAGAGGCGCTGGACCGGATCACGGCCGATCCTGGCTTTTCGGGTTCGGTCGTGGCGGGCGCGAAGGCGGCGGCATGATGGGCGCCGGGAAGCAGAGCTGGCCGCTTGAGCGGGTGCTGTTCGCGCTCGCTGGGACCGTAACCCTGACCTCGGCGCTCTTGAGCCTGCTGGTTTCGAGGTGGTTCGTCCTGCTCGCAGCGCTGGTGGGGGTCAACCAGTGGCTCTATGTGCTCAAGGGCTCGTGTCCGGCGTCGCTGGTGCTGCGGCGGGGCTGCCGACTGCAATCGGTGATGTATGACAACAACGACCGCGCCGACGTGCGCGTGAAGGAGGTGACGGTCTGATGGCCGTACTGGAACGCACACGCACGCAGGACACCGGAGCCGACTCGGGCGCCAGCGGGATCAGCATCGGCCCGGTCGGACGGCTCGGCCGCTACACCGCCACGCACTTCCGCGTGGTGCTGGTTGGCTGGCTAGTCGTGGCGATCGGCCTTGGGTTCTTTGCTCCCCGGGTCGAGAACGCGCTCTCAGGCGCCGGCTGGGAGACCACCGGCTCGCAGTCGGTGCAGGCGCGCAACCTGATCAACAAGAACTTCCACGGTCTATCGAGCTACGCGATTCTGACCGTTATCCACTCTCCGACCCAAACCGTCAACGCACCCGGTTTCAAGGCGGTGCTGGTGCGGGTCGAGCGGACGTTGCGCGGGAGCCGCGCAGTGAAGAGCGTCGTGCCCCCCTCGCCGGGGATGTCGATCTCCCGCGACGGGCACACCGCCGTCATTCAGGCCGGCGCGGCCCGCGGCCCGAACGCGATGGTCAAGGCCGCCGATGACCTCAAAGGACCACTGGCGGCGCTGTCCTCCGGTGGTGTGCAAGTGCACCTGACCGGGGCGTCTGGCATGTGGTCTGACTTCAACGCCGCCAACCGCTCGGCGATGCTGAAGTCAGAGGTCATCTCCTGGCCGGTCACGCTCGGGATCCTGCTGCTTGCGTTCGGCTCGCTCGTTGCCGCTGGGCTGCCGCTGATGCTCACGATGATCGGACTGGCCTCCGCCGCTGGCTTGCTCTACCTGGGCACGCTGCTCACCCCGATCTCGATCTGGGCGATGAACTTCGCGTTGATGTTCGCCCTCGCCCTCGGCATTGACTACGCGCTGTTTGTTGTGCATCGCTTCCGCGGCGCGTTCTTCGGCCACAAGCTCTCCGCTGTGGACGCGACCGCGGTCACGATGGACACCGCCGGCAAGGCCGTTCTGTTCTCCGGCGTCACGGTCCTCATCTCGCTCAGCGCGGTGATGCTTGTCCCCAGCCCGGCGTTTCGATCGATGAGCCTCGGGATCATGTTCGCGGTCATCTTCGTGCTCGCCGCGACACTCACGCTCCTACCCGCGGTGCTGGCCAAGCTGGGACCCAAGGTCGACAACGTCTCGCTGCCGTGGGCGCACTCCGGAGAGCACCATTCCGCCCGCTTCCAGCGTTGGGGTGAGCGGCTGTGGCGCCAGCCCGTCCGCCACGGCGTGGTCGCGCTGGCGATCCTCGCCGGCCTGGCGATCCCCGTCACCCAGCTGAAGACCGCGATGCCATCGATCAAGGTCGTTCCCACCAACGACGCCTCTTACATCGGTTATCAGCAGGTGCAGAAGGCGTTCGGCCCCGGCGCTACGGGACCGCTGCAAATCGTGACCCCGGCTGCCCAGGCGCGCACAGCCACCCGGGTCGCGCGGCACGACAGCGGGGTGGCAGCGCTGATGCCGCCACAGACCGCAAACGGCTACGCGCTGATCACCGCGATCCCCAAGCAGGACCCCTCTAACCCCGCGGTCGGTCAGACGATCGACCGGCTGCGCACACAGCTGCCGCACGGCGCGCTGCTCGGCGGCGCGGTGGCCGAGAACCATGACCTCCAAGCCGCCCTGACCGCCAAGACGCCTCTGGTCATCGGAGTCGTGATCGGCCTTGGGTTCCTGCTGCTGCTGATCGCGCTGCAGGCGCCGCTGCTGGCTGCGGCCGGAGTGCTCACCAACCTGCTGGCGACCGGGGCAGCGTTCGGCGTGTCGAAGTGGGTCTTTCAGGATGGGGACCTGCACTCGCTGCTGGGCTTCCAGCCGCAGGGGTTCCTCGACGCGTGGGGGCCGGTGTTCTTCTTCGCAATGATCTTCGCGATCTCGATGGATTACACCGTGTTCCTGCTCTCCAGCGCCAAGGAGCACTGGGACCGGACGGGCGACGCTAAGGAGGCGATGGTCGGCGGTCTCGCCCAATCCGGGCGGGTGATCTTCGCCGCCGGCGCCGTGATGGTCGCGGTGTTCTTCACCTTTGCCCTGTCCGGGCCGCTGCCCCCCAAGGAGATGGGGATCATCCTCGGCGTCGCGGTGCTGCTCGACGCTGCGCTGATCCGGCTGCTGCTGCTCCCGGTGCTGCTCAGACTGATGGGCAAGGCCGCCTGGTATCTGCCCGGCTGGGCTCGCCGGATCCTCCCCGAGATCACCTTTGGCCATGCATGAGCCAAAGGTATGTCCTATGGCCGCCAGAAGCGATTTCTTCGGCTGCACCCCCGCTCATCAGCGTCTCGCTGGTGGGCGGGGGAAGCCCCAGAGACGTTGAAGGGCTACCCCGATCACTTCGGCAGCGCCGCGGTCTATCGATCCTCCGCGCTTGCCCCCCGAGCCAGCTGAACAAACGAGAAGAAGGACGACTCAATGCTTTTCAACCGATCACAACCGCCCAGTCCCTTTCGCCAGGCGAAGCCGATGCGCGGGCCGACGTGCAGATCGTGGAGTCCGCAGCCCCAAGGAGTGGCAGGCCGGACATATCCCCCGCGCCAAGCACATCCCGCTCGACCAGCTGACAAACCGGATGGGGGAGCTGGACTCAGCCCAGTCGGTGGCCTTCATCTGCCAGTCGGGTGCGCGCAGCAAGATGGCGACCAAGACCGCCCGCCAAGCCGGGCTAGACGCGATGAACATCAACGGCGGAATGCTGGCTTGGCAACGCGACGGACTACCGGCGAGCACGCGTTGAGGCCTCGATGAGCGAGATGAACGATCCTTCCCCGTCCTCACCCACCGGGTCTGACTGGCCGCAGCGGCTGCCGAGGCGCGCGTCGCGGATGATGGTCCCTCGGGCGCTGGCAGATGATCCCGGGCTGGTGACCGTTGACGCGACCTGGGGCAAGATCCAACCCAACGAGTTGGCCGCCGGCGTGCGCACCATCGCAGAGCTCGAGCTCATCACCCACCTGCGGGCGGGGCTGGAACTCGTTGACAGCCGTCGCACCGAGCAGTTCTCTGCGGCGACGATTGTGGGGGCGCGCAGCCTTCCGCACGGCGAGCTTCCTGAGCGCATCGGCGAACTCGATTCATCCCGCCCGACGATCTTTTTCTGTAACGGGCCGCAGTGTGCTGCCACCCCGTCTGCGGTCAGCGCGCTGCTGAACGCCGGATATCCCGCGCAGGCGATCCTCTACTACCGCGGTGGCCTTCATGATTGGATCACCCTCGGTCTGCCCACGGTCCGAGGCGGCAGCATGAGCCTTGCTGAAATCTAGGAACTGGAGAACCATGCACAACATCAATGTCGATGCGGTCGAGCAGACCGCAGCCAAAGCGCAGAGCGATCCGGGCACCGTCATCCAACACGTAGTTTTTGACGGGGAGTGGCAGACCGACGACGGTCCCCAGTTCCGTGCGAGCATCCCGGTGCCCAACGGCGATCCGATGATCTTCGAGGCCGACTTCCCCCCGCCGATGGGGGGCACCGGATCCGCGCCGAACCCACTCGCCTACTGCTTCTGGGGCGGGCTGGCCTGCTACGCGATGACCTTCGCCCAAGAGGCCGCGCGCCGCGGCATCGAGCTCCGCGCTCTTCGTGCCCGCGTCGAGACAGACGTCGACCAGAGTAGAGCGCTCGGAGTGAGCGACAGGCCACCGGTCCAACGGATCGACTGGTACCTCGATGTCGACGCTGACGCCGACTCCGACACGCTCGCCGAGCTCAAGCGCACGGCCGACGAACACTGCCCCGGTGCGTACTGCATTCGCAATCCCATCGACCTGCAGACACACCTTGAGACCAGTGGGTAGCCGCGCCCGGACATGCTCGACCATCATCCCGTGACGACATGACGAGCAGGTGATCAGGCACTGATGGATCCTCTTGCGGTACACGAAGCCGGCTCTCCCGAGGCTCGCCGCAGCGCACTCCTCAGTGGGCTGCTGGTGGGGATCGGCGTGGTGGGCTTTGTCGACGAAACGGTCTTTCATCAGCTGCTGCAGTGGCATGCGCTCTATTGGGGCACCAGCGAGCATGGGCGCGTCCTCAGCGACGGACTGTTTCACGCCTTCAGCACGTCGCTGTTGATCTGGGGTGCGCTGCGGCTGTGGCGCGACCGCGAGAGTTGGACTCCAATCCGGGCGCGGCGGATCGCGGCTGCTGCCCTGATCGGCGGTGGGGCGTTCAACTTCTATGACGGGGTCGTGCAGCACGTGATCTTTCACCTGCATCTCGTCGACGAGAAGGTTTGTCCCCATCCGCAGATCGATAACTCAATCAGCACTTGCCATGTCGACATCCCGTTCGAGATCGTGTGGATCCTGGCCGGGGCGATGATCATCACCGCCGGCGTCCTGTGCCGGCGAAACCTTTCCGCGCGCACCGGCGAACCGCCCAGGGCGTCCTCAGCCGCGGGCGCTAGGTAGCCGTCTCATCGCTGCGCCTACGTTCCTGCGTGCCGCGCCACCGCTTCGCCAGGTGATGACCAGCGCTCCGTAGAGCAGTGTCGAGCCGATCAGGTTCATCACCCCGCCGGCGATCGACTGATCGGTGAGCGCCGACAGCGCTCCGGGATGTCTGACGAGATTCGCGTAGTGGGAGTAGAGCGGCTGCGGAGCGGCGACGAAAGGCGCCGGCAGAAATGCTGCCGCTTTCGACTCGCTTCTGAAGGTGCAAGACATCGCACGACCTTAAGGCTCAACCCGCAGACGGTCCGCAACTGGATCGCCCGCGGGAGCCTCCCGGCGCTCAAGGGGCAGGCGCGTGCGAATCCAACGCGCTGATTTCCAAGCGTTCCTGGAACATGCTTGGATCGATCCGAAAGGCTCCCGTAAGGACGGTGGCTAAAACGTCCGCACACCGTCAGGCCGCGGGTACGCCCGTTTCGCTCGCCGGCTGATGCGCAAACATGGTGTCCCATGCTGAGCTCAGGAACCCGCGAGGTCTATGGCGACGGCGGCTTCACGTCGCGCCTGTCGGATGGGACGCCGTTCTTCGGCCGACTTGGGGAGGTCGCCTACGATGCCGATGAGGATCTGGTTCAGTGCCATCTCTGTGGCCGCTGGCTGAGGTTCGTCGGGGGCACGCACATCCGCTGGCACGGCTGGTCGCTTGAGCGGGACCGCATCGCGTTTCACCTACGCAATTGCATGCCGACGTGCGCCCCCCGGCGTGAGCGGCCGCTTGCGGCGCAGCGCGGAGGGCCGGATCGGCAAGGGAGGCTTCGCCATGCCTGCCGCGGATTTAGGTGGTTCGGTCAGGTCTACGCCCCCATGGCGGTCGCTCGCGCACCTTCATCCCGACCTGGCCGCCGAGCTACACCCAACCCGGAACGGTAAAACCGACCCGAGCGAGCTCGCTGCTGGTTCCAAGCGCAAGCTGTGGTGGTTGTGCGCCGGCTGCGGCCAGGAGTGGCAAGCAACCGTCGACAACCGGGTCGGACGGGGCGCCGGCTGTCCGACCTGCGCGATCCAACGCCGGGCGAACAGGCAAAGTCCGGTGGGCCGGGAGCGATCGCTGGCTGTGAACCGCCCCGATCTCGCGGGCGAGCTCCACCCCACGCTAAACGCCAACCTCGACATCCCGTCGGTAGCCACGTATTCGACGAGACGCCTGTGGTGGCGGTGCTCGCGCTGCGGTCACGGTTGGCAGGCCACGCCAGCCAACCGGTCACGCGGCGGCACCGGCTGCCCAGTGTGCTGGGCAAAGCGCCGCGGCGTGAGCGCGAGGACCGTTCCGTACCAGCGCTCGCTAGTCGCTCGACATCCCGAACTCGCGGCCGAACCAGACCACGACCCGCGGCACCCAGCACGAGCGAGAAGGCGGGTAGAAGCCGCAACACACGGTGGGGTGTCGTCTCCGTTGGGAACATCGAACGGAATGCCGCATCTCGTTGATGGGCGGTCGCGCTATCGATGCGCCACCTCTCCGCGTAATCTTGCAGAGTCGGAGACCGTCCAAGTTCGTCACTCAGACGATCCCACTCTTGGACGTATGCCAGCACCTCTCGGGCACCCGCCGGATCACCGACCTTCAAGAGAACAAGCTCGTCAAACGGCGTTCCGGGCTCGGTGTCCAGGGCTAGGCGAAGTCGGGGCGGATATTCCTCACCGCGATGCACCAGATTTGGTTCTCCGACGCCGAAGTACAAGCTGTACGGGGTGAGCTGCGCCTCGAGCCGCTCGGCAGCCCGATTCTGAGAGTCGGTCGTAGCCGCGGGCCCCAGCGGATGCTGCCGTGACGCGACGGCCCGATGAAATTCGGTCCACTCATCGCGGGAGCCCGGCGGGTACATCGCGCACGGTCCGAGGACGTGCGCGATCGCTTCCATGGCGACGGAGTGAAGCTGCGATCGAGCCGCCTCGGTTCCTTCGACCATCTGCTGAGACAGGAGCAAGGCCAGGGTAACCTGCTGCTCCACGGCGTCCTCCGTCATCACCCGTCTAGCAAGGCGCCAATCGCCGCGCGCCCAGATCCGAGGGCCTACGGCAACACCGTCCTCATTGATGACCCAGCAGAACCGTGGGGTCTTGCGCGATTTAAGGACAGCCTGCTCCTCATAGGCGGCGACTCGCCCGAGGCGCTCCGCGGTAACGTTCTGATCCGGAACCAGAGTAGATGCCAGTGCCCGGAGGGCTCCCGCCGGCATCGGAACCTGAGCAGAATCCAGCACCACCGCCAGAGCGGCTGGCAGGCTCAGATCAACTGATGGGCGAAGGAAATCCGGGGCCGAGTCGGTCATGGAAGATCATGAAGAGGTATCTGTTGCGGATTGTAGAGCACTCTGTATAGTTCCGCGGATAGGTCGTGCCGCCGGTCGATCGCGAGCCACTGTTGGCGCTGCGTCGGAGCTGTCCGACTGGTCTCTGACCCTCGCCTGCAAGCGATCGGCGAGGAGGAAGTGTGTGATCGGCGTGGAGCAGTGGGCTGAGATCAGGCGGTTGTACTTCGTCGAGAAGCGCTCGAAGCGGGCGATCCACAGGCTGACGGGCGTGCATCGCGACACGATCACGCGCGCGGTTATGGGCGATGAGCCGCCGAAGTACGACCGGGCTGCGATCGGGTCGAAGCTTGATCCGTTGAAGCAGTGGATCTGCGCTCAGCTGCAGGCTGACCCGTCGATCCAGTTGTTGCGGCTGCGGGAGATGGCGACCGAACTCGGCTATGAGGGCGGCAAGTCGATCTTCGATGACTATGTCCGCGAGGTTCGCCCACGGTTCGTGGTGCCTCGCACGTTCCAGCGGACGATCTATCGGCCCGGGGAGCTGGTGCAGTGCGATCTGTGGGAGCCGCGCGGGGTGATCCCGGTCGGGCACGGGCAGCTGCGCCGCGGGTGGGTCGTGACCGCAGAGGTCTGCTGGTCCAGGGTGATCGCCGGCGCGCTGATCTTCTCCAAGGAGGCGCCGGACATCTTGTGGGGGCTGGGTCGCTGCCTGGGCAGCTTGGGGGTGTTGCCGGAGAAGCTGGTGTGGGATCGTGAGGCGTCGATCGCTGGGGGGGGACGACCGAGGCGTTCGCCGCGTTCTGCGGGCAGTTGCGCGTGGGGTGGATCATCCTTGATGCTCGGGATCCCCAAGCAAAGGGGTCCTCGAGCGATCGCATCGGTTTCTGCGTTCGAACTTCGAGCCGGGCCGCCGGTTCGCCAACCCGCTCGACTTCCAGGATCAGTTCGACGGCTGGTGCGATCGGGTCAACGAGCGGGTGCATCGCACGATCCGAGCGGTCCCGGCCGAGCGGCTGGCCGAGGAACGGGGCCGGATGCGGTCGCTGCCCGACCCGATGCCAGATCTGGATCGACGGTTCGTGACCCGGGTGCCGGCGCAGCCGTATCTGCGGGTCGATCGCAACGACTATTCGATCGACCCCCGCTTCGCGGGTCGCCGAGTCGAGGTCCGCGTCTCCCAGACTCACGTGAGCGCGGTGGTGCTGGACACGGGCGAGCTCGCGGGCCGGCATCGCCGCTCGTTCGCCG
>JAABUY010007051.1_pt1 | contig 10799 bp, 18 predicted proteins | sample 5560271 | NCBI WGS metagenome assembly JAABUY01 (sample SAMN10711886, study PRJNA513374) | rock metagenome | isolation source: Antarctica rocks | place: Antarctica: Victoria Land, University Valley
TCTGCAAGGTTCTTCTTTGTGAGCTGTTTCACTGCAGCTCTGTTGTAGCAGTCTCTGGGACATTGCAATTATCTTGTATGTACAGATGCTGACTCAGATTTGAGCCATTGCAGTGACGAGCAATTATAACATGTAATGACTTGCAAAGGAGATACGTAGAAGCTTCTGCTGACATCGTCAGAAGTTGGGCGTGCTGCTGATTTTGACGTCGCGATGCCAAAGCATGCTTGTTGCAGTGATGTTGTCAGTCATGCATGCAATGAGCTGAGCACGTTTCACAATGCGTGAAGTTGAATAGAAAACGTCAAAGTCTTGAGCATGCAGTCCGATTTGCATGCATTCCATGGTATTCAAACCAGAGGTATGTCTCTTCTGAGATCCTTGTCTTTTGCACAAACTCGTCCCCTTGCAGACAAGGCCAGAGACAAGTAGACATACCTGCTGTAGCACACTTTGCTCAATGCCCTTGAACACAAAGCTGGTCTCCAGTGCAGCTGCAATGCGTGCAAGCGTCTTTTCGCTCTTTGGCTCTGCAATCATGCTTCCTTGCCTGCAGCATTGTTGAATGCTGTAACTTACCAGCAGTGAGTGGTCATGTTCGCATGAACAAGCCATGCCTAGAGGCAATAATCATGGTTGCAACCTGCTTTCATCAGCATATCAAGGGTTGTGATGCTATTGGCAGAATGTAATTGTCCTTTGACAACCAAGTCTGCCTTGTATGCATGCATAAGTACATGTCTGTCGTAGGGCGAAGGCAAATATGATATGCAACATCAGACATGGTGTCCTCAATTTTGAACAAAAAACCAGCTCTGAGAACCAGTTGTTTTCGGAGCTGGTTTCGATCACAACTGAGGACATTATGTCTGATGTCGCAAGTCGTATTTGCCTTTGCCCTAAAACAACGTCACTTTACTGCAACATGTACATGCATTGCAAAGCCACATAGCAAGTATACGCTGTGAAAGGGCAGCACAGATGCCCAAGCATTGACTAATGCTTGCAGATGCAATGCTGACGCTCAAGATTTTCACCTTGTGATGCTTTCCCTTCTGCCAGCAGGTGCAACCTCTTCATCTTCATCCTCAGAAGAATCCCCAACCTGTTCAGGGCCTGCACCTTGGGGGCCCCCTGTACCCTTCCTCAGCTCATCCTTGATCACATCTGAGCCATAAGCTACACGGCGCTGCTTGGTTTCTCCATCTCCTAGTTGCTTGCGAGTGGGTGTCGCATGCAAGCGACCACCAGCACTGCTTGCATGGGAGACAACCGTCAGGCCCTGCAGAGACAGCTGCAATCAGGAGAGCCAACCAAGAAGCATTTGGCTTTAGATGTACTCATTGATGCGTCCATGGAAGGATCCCTGTGATCTGTCAGCATTATTCGGTGTCAATGCTACAACAGACAAAATTGCAAAAGGTATACTCAGCCCCACCATGTTGTTGTATAGGCTATTGGCTTCAGCACTGCTACTACAGCACTAGATCAGCAGTATGTGTCAGCGAATGCTGAGCTAAAGCTAAAAGATGTAAATACCTCGCCAGGCTTCCCTCGCTCTTTGGATTTGTCATCGGGACTGCTTGCTGTCACTGGAGGGTGTGCCTTGATTGCATCGTCCGCCCTGCATAAGCAGTTTGATATGAGCAGTAGAGATGCATAAAATCTGTGTGCACACTGGTTTAAAATGCACTTTCAACAGCTGTAGAGGTGCAGCTTGTGGTCTTGCATAGCAGCAGGTCCCTGAGATGTCAGGAGAACAAGTCCAACGTCTGCTGTGACGTGACAGCCATGTAGTCATACCGATCGTAAGACTGATGTTTGCCGGGGGACTGCTTAGAGTTTGCTGTTTGCTTCCTGATGTAGCCCTCTTCGTCTATGGGTGCCGAAGTTGTGCAGCCCATACAGCAGCCGCTCGGGCCGCCCCTGCGGCCCCGTGCTGGAGCTCTGTACTATGCAGAAAGTGTGACTTTGCCTGCTTGCCAGGGGTACCGGCGTCCTACTGAGACGTATTGCTGGCACTGTCTGTGTGAAGAGGTCCTCCGAACTTGGGTCGAACGAGTAGTACGACAGAAGCTATATGAGAAGATGAGGGGCGGACCAACTCGGCACAGTCAACAGTCGCTGACAGTCAGCAAAGATGCGTTGCTGGCGAAGCTTGACAAGCTTCCTAAGCTCGACAACTTTGACTTCAGGCACATGATAGTGGTGACGGCGTACACTCTGAGCCGTATGTAAACTTGAACCTTGAAGGTGATGTGGTGATTCGTGGGCAAAAGCAGCAGTTCCCGTCCTCGTAACCATTTAGCGCGATACCTCTGTTGACTGCATTTCACATACACAATCTGCATTCTTGGCAAGTAGAACCCCACGGTCTACGTCACTTAGTGTGAGTTCGTGAAGTTGGTCAGCATGCAGTCTTTGCAAACGCACCGTTGTCCACAAGCCGGGCGGTTGGCGACCTCTGCTCACCCGCGCACATCTGCATTCTTACCGTACAAGCGAGTGTGCCGTGGACACAACAGGCAGCAGACATGCAGAGTCCACGCAGCTGCAACAGCGGCAGCCCCAGCAGGTTCTGCAGCGGAAAAGCCTTTGGTGGCAGAGGTTCTTCGCGAAGATCCCATAGTTCGGCAAAAAAAAGAGCTGCAGCAGATGATGGACAGGGAATACAAGGACGGGTGGCGGACTATCATAGAGTCAGACACCTTTGCAAAAGGCCTTAATGAGGATGTTGTCAGGGCTATTTCAGCAAAGAAGGATGAGCCGGAATGGCTCCTGAACTTCAGATTGAAAGCCTTCAAGCGATGGCTGACAATGTATGAGCCACGCTGGTCAGACAACACATATCCTGATTTTGATTATCAGGATATCAGCTACTATTCAGCTCCCAAGAAAAAGGCTGAGCTTGCATCTCTGGATGAGGTTGATCCTGCAATGCGCGACACATGGGAGCGCCTCAATATCCCCATTCAGGAGCAGAAGCGACTAGCAAATGTCAAGCCAGTTGCTAGGGACCTAGTTTTTGACTCTGTCTCAATTGCTACCACCTTCAAGAAAGAGCTGGCAGAGCATGGTGTCATCTTCATGAGCATAGGCGAGGCCGTACATGAGTACCCAGATCTAGTCAGAAAGCACCTGGGCAGCGTGGTAAGCTTGCCATTCCCCATGAACAAGCGCTCTTTGATGTGAAGGGCACTCTTGAAATGCATGTCATACGCGCAGGCTGCAGTTGATCTATGTGTGGCTGCTTTGTTGCATCTGCTACATGGTAAATGTGTCAGCATGTGTGCACATTTAATGGCGTACTCTCAGCATTGTCCATATGTGCATTTATTCTCTGTGGTGCTGAGTGTGTTGTCAAGCCGTTGCTGTTGATGCAGGTGCCCCCAGCAGATAACTATTTCGCTGCTCTAAACTCAGCTGTTTTTACCGATGGCTCATTTGTGTACATTCCCAAGGGTGTGAATTGCCCAATGGAGCTTTCAACATACTTCAGAATAAATGCAGAGGAAACTGGTCAGGTACATAGCGTATGCCACAAATCATATTGGCTCGCATAACACACTGGCATACGTTTATTGCTTTTCATTTGTCATTTCAGCGAGTGGTGTTGTTTTCCAGATTGGAGCTGTTTAAAGTTACATGCATTGACTTGCATGTCTTTTTTGTGACACATGCATTGAAGCAATGTTGGCGCTATTGGCCTTTGATGCATCTTGTTGTTGGATATGTGTCGACAATTTGCCAGATAGTCAAGATGTCAGAGTTGTGTGTGCACATTTGCTGTAGAAGATAGAGATTGGCTTGTTTGACTCTGTTGTCATTAATGTATTCTTGCTAATGCAGTTTGAGAGGACGTTGATTGTGGCTGATGAGGACAGTCAAGTGAGCTATCTAGAAGGCTGCACAGCTCCTTCCTATGACAAGAACCAGGTCACTTCTATTCCTGATCTTCTGCGATGCTTTTCCACGCTGTGTCCACTTTGTATACTGTGCAATGAAGGGGGCTTCCCTATTCATTTGGTTGCAAGCGTTGCATTGCTGGAGATTCATTGGGTGCTTGTGCATAGCCTTCCTGAACTTGATGATTTTGGCATCCTTTGCAGCGACAATACATTAGCCAGTGAAACAAAAGCATGTAAATTTTGCCAAGCAACCTGTTATTTGACAAATGTGAATCCATGTTGCTCATGCGACAGCAGAACTGTTACATGAAGACCGATGCTCCTGATATCTCAGCATTGGGGGCAGGACATTGTAAGACGGTACTCATACGGTGTTGTGATGTGCAGCTACATGCGGCTGTGGTGGAGTTGTCAGCAGCCAAGAATGCAGACATCAAGTACTCCACAGTGCAAAACTGGTACCCTGGCGATGCTGAGGGCAAGGGAGGCATCTACAACTTTGTCACCAAGCGAGCTTTGTGTCATGGCGCAAACTCTAAAGTCTCGTGGACACAGGTGAGAATGCCCTGCCAAACCTTTCCTTTCACCCCTGCAAGCAGGCAGGTGTGCAGATCTGCCAGGACAGGCTCTTCCTCAGCCATTATGTGTTTATTGTCTTGAATGTCAATATTATCAATAGAAGTTTCAGATCCATTTTGCTTCTTTGGACACAGTGTGTTTCCCAGATCCATGCCTGCTGGTCCTGTAGGAGTCAGTATTGTGAGGCATGATCCCATGACTCATTGGTGACCTCATGCTACAGGTTGAGACAGGGTCAGCCATCACTTGGAAGTACCCCAGTTGTGTCCTTGTTGGTGACAACTCCATTGGTGAGTTCTACAGTGTTGCTCTGACAAACAACAGGCAGCAGGCAGACACTGGCACCAAGATGGTCCATGTTGGCAAGAACACACGCAGCAGAATTGTCTCCAAGGGCATCTCTGCGGGCAAGTCCAGAAATGCCTACAGGGGCCAGGTCCAGATTCAGCCCTCAGCTGTAGGTGCTAGAAACTTCTCCCAGTGTGACTCCATGCTGATAGGGGACAATGCTCAAGCAAACACGTATCCGTACATTCAAGTCAGAAACCCGTCTGCAAGGGTAGAGCATGAGGCTAGTACAAGCAAGATCAGTGAGGATCAGCTGTTCTACTTCCAGCAGAGAGGAGTTGCAATGGAAGAGGCAGTCGCCTTGATTATTGGTGGCTTCTGCAAAGAAGTGTTCAATGAGTTGCCCCAGGAGTTTTCAGCTGAGGTCAATGGGTTGATGAGCCTTAAGTTGGAGGGCTCTGTGGGATAGGGCATCTCAGTGTTTTACAATTCAGGCCCTGATTTCATTTTGCTCAGCTGTTGTACATTAGGATTCATTTCATGATTGAGAGACATTGATCAAGCAGTGCTGCTGTTACAGATGTGCCAAACATTTAGCTGCGATCTTCATAATCTTGAGGCTCCTGACAGAAAGGCTGCTTGACTTTGACAATGGGAACGAGGCCTCCTGTTGCTGTCTGGTCACTACTTTGGCTCCATGCTTGGGCGTAGTGTATAGCATAAGAACCCATTGGCAAGAACAGTGCAAAATTGTTGGTATCGCATTAAGCATATATTGCAACTAACAAACGACTCGCTCAAGACTGCGATGCGTCAGAGCTTCGGTTGCGTGCTGCCAACAAACCAATTATGTGATGCATAGCGTCCTCTAAAGCTCTGATGCGTTCATCTTGACGTTTGTCGTGCTCGGTGGACCAGTGTGGATCTATGGGTGACTGCTGGTCCCGCCACTGTTCCCACGCAAGCTTGAGGCCCGCGCACTTTTGCTCCAGGTCGTCTGTGGCCATAGCAGGTCAATGTTGAGGTATTGATAACGAAAGTTCGCTGAGCCAAACATGTCCTGGAATTCACTCACTGGAACTAGCCCTACCTGAAACCCTACAACACGACAAGGCTGCAAGATTGACAATGTTGGTCTGCAGCTTTTCACCTGCTCATATGCCCAGGGTTCGCAAGCTCGAGTGTGAGGTGCATGACGAGGCTGAATGTCAGTGCTACAAGCAATCAATCCCTGTAGCTCAGAGCTTGGAAGAACTCGACTACCTGAAGAGTGCATGTGCTGCTGCTCAGCAGGGCAACGAGGCCAAGCTGCACGTCTTACTCGAGAAGCATCCAGAGGCGATCAATAGTGATGGCAGCGAAGGCATGTTTAGCACGGATGTTTTAGGCAGCTCGACGCCTGCTCTGACAGCCTGCTGTCACTTCAGGCGGCACCGGCTATACACCGCTACATTATGCTGCCAGGGCGGGCCATCTTGGCGCAGTGAGAATGCTTCTGGCAAGGGGTGCGGCACACTTGCGTGATTGCTGAGAGCGTCGTAGTTGACCTGCGAACCGGCACCTAATGTGCAGGAGCTGACCCGAATAGGACAACTAGAGCTGGCGGTGCTACGGCACTTCACAGAGCTTGCTACATGGGACATGCTGCTATTGCCGAAGCTCTGTAAGCTATCAAGTTGCCGCAGCGAAGTATTGTAGGTCCTATACAGGAAAACAGGCACCATTTGGTGTTGCAGCATAGCCAGTGGGGGTGACGCAGCTATTGCAGACTCAGATGGACATACTGCACTTCACAAGGCAGCCCTGCAGGCAAGTGTCTCTTTGCCACGTCCTGAACATGTGGCATGAGCACACAAGGAATATGTATCAATGGCCAAGGATGAATATTACAACCTGCTGACCCTCAAGCTGGAGCGCAAAATGCAGAAATTTGACCTGAGGCCTAAAATATGCTGATACATTTTGCTGTGTGCGTCACATTGCTGCGCTTCTTTGATGTCCAAGCTGTTGCTGGCAACCACATGAGGGAGGTCATTAGCATCTCACTGCATCACAGGGTTTGTCCAGTGACACTGCCAGACTGCCTGCATTACATGCAAGAAAAGCTGATGGGTGCCTAAGGTTTGTTAGACGTGCTGCAGGGACATGCACAGCTTCTTCAGAGCCTGCAAACCAGACTTCCAGCAGCAGCAGCATTGAAAAGCAAGAAGGGGCTCACTGCAGAACAGCTTTTGTCTTCTGTCAGCGCAACATACACTGCATGACATAGCTGATTTGCATGAGTCAATGCAGCAACAGCCCTGCAGGCTCCCCTGCAAACGGTCTACACACACTTGCCCTGCAAAGCATCTGCCCTGCAAAGTACACCAAGAGGTAGGCTTTGTCTTGGTACCCATGTTGAATAGACCTGCTTTGCAGCAGGTCTGCAATGACTCCTACTTATGTGAAGACCCACTTGATTGCCTGACACACTGTGGTTTGCTCGTCCACTTTGATATTCTTGAGTTGACCTGTATTTGCAGGATTCTACATTGATGTCCAGCTTTGCGCCATTGCAGAAGCAAGCAAGTTCTGAAGTCAACAACGGCCTTTGCAGCTTTTCGCTGCAGTAGCACCAGCTATACCCTTGGCATTGATACGTCATCTGGCATACAGTCAGGGACAGTGTAACAGTCGCATTATTTTTGATCGATCAAGGCACTTTGCAATGCATTTTAACTGCATTTGATGTGCATGCACTCTCTGCGATGTGCACTTTACTGCTGTATATGCGCGTGCTGCATGTGTACAGCGTATAACATATATTACAGCATTGATAGCCTGTGGATGACAACAGCTGGCAAGGCAAGTGCAAAGTGCAGTAAAATTGGTAAGCTATGGCAGTAAAAGCAAAATTGCAGAACAGAATCAGAAGGGTGCACTGAACAAGTACCCACATACAATTCGCATAGCATTCATTCAGGCTGTGTAAGCTGTCAGTGAGTCCAAAATTCTCCTACATCCATTGGCATCTCAGCTGATATCATTTTTGACCTTGATATTGGTTTGTCTATTTTGATGCAACAATAGCCCACAGTCACGTTTCTGCTGCACTGCAGACAGGATTTGACAGCTGACAAAGGCTGTGTTGTTGTTGGCTGACATACAGCTCTCGGATGCATCAGCACCTTGGTAAAGGCCGTGAGTTGCCGCGGAGCAAGACATTCATTGTGTGGCAGCTTCTTGTTGGACAAGCTCCTGCTCAGCATTCATGTCGTTTGGCGCCTGATCAAGTGCCTTGCGTATCTGCTGTACACGCTCATGCAGCTCATACAGCTCAGGCTCTTTGACTTTGGCCTGCATGAATCAGGCACTCTGTCAAAATCTGTGTGGTCGCTGAGTCATGGGGCGCACTTGTTAGCAGCCAGTCTACAATAACCAAATTTATCATGCAAACTCACTTGGTGCATTGACCAAGCATGATAGGGAATGGCATATTTACAACCAAATCAACCTGCGGCAACTCTTTGTTGCAACAGCTGATGCACAACCAACAAACACCGATGGCGCATGCACAATCAATTGGTTTGGGCAATGAGTATGCACATCACACCTTCCACAGCGCTTTGGCGAGCTGGTCAAGGTACTCATGATTCGGACCAGAGGGACCAATAGCTGCAGCAATCTGTTGAGCTACTGACTCCAAGGATGCTGGCCCCAGCCAGTTGACGCTCTTGCTGGTTGCCACAAAAGTCAGCACATTGCACAGGGCCGGCTCTGAATCACTGTCGCTGGTGTAAACATCCAGGTATTCACGGCCGTCGTATTGCTTTTCCCTGTGCTCTAGATCCTGTGCATTGGCAACATACATAAGCGACAACTGCATACGTGCTTGCACCTTGAGAAGTGTCAGGCATCATCACCAAGGTCTGCAGGCGTATACATGTGGCTGCAGATGGAATGCGACAGCACAGAGAGCAGAACAAAATGAGCAACGAAAAGCTACATAGGCATTATACACCTCCAAATGCTTCTTCTGCTCTTTCAAGTCGCCTGTGAGCAGAAATGCGCTTCCCCACTGCAGTAGAGAAACAAACAATGATGTGATAGCATGATGGTTGCAGCTGACAAAAGCATATTGACACAACATACCACGATTCCCTCCGAATCAGGTATCACAGTAACAGTTCGCCCGGGTAGTTTCTCTGTACCTCTGTGATCAGTACTGCCCTGATACCAGACCCTCCTATGCACAGCAGTATGGCACTATCTGCACGAGCACATGAAGCTGCTAGAAGCTTTTGTGTGCGTGCAGCACCTCACCTCCAGCCCCTGATGTAGCCGTCTACCCGTCGCTGATAATCAAAGCCTGCATGCGAAGTACAGGTGTGCCCTTGACTTGTAGCTCTATGACTTCCCTGTACAGCACCGCTGCCGTTACCTTGCTTGTATATGATGCTGCCAAAACCGAAGACCCAAACCTCTTCCGGGTCGTGTTGCAGACGGCCTCTCATATACTGCAGGCTGCTCAATAGTGATTGCAGGCACCGGGCCTGTCTGTTGGTGACGGTCAAGGCAGAGTTTATCAAGCATTGCCGCAGGCGCTCGTGGGCCACGAATGTGCATGCACGTGACATTCGATCAGGCACTCCCGCCAAATGATGTGTTGTTGCTTTTTGGTGGCGATGAAAGCGAAAGTGTAGGGGCCAATCAGTTATCCCCATGTGAAAGCTGATAGCAAGCTCGTTTTTGGCAATCATAGGTCATGCAGTCATAGTCAAAGCAAGAGTACTATCACTGAGTTTGGTGCAACTGCTCTTTCAGGTAATGCAGAGCACTGCACTCCGATAAACTGGTACACATCGCAGCTGCAGGTGTCTGCAGACACCTTATGTGTCAGACAATACATTCGCCTACATGAAGCTATAATACAACTACAAAGCTTGCAATTGCCTATTAAAAATTCCAAGATCCTCTGCTGTGCGCAATGCCAGATTCCAAGGTCCAGGTCAGCTTCTTTGAGCAGCTAGAGGGTTAGACAGGATGCCGGTGTTGGCCCACGAGTCACCCTGAGTCATGTGCACCCCCCTGTCAGGCGGGGGTGCGTAAGGGCTGGGTCTGGAGCCCTGTGAGCTCGGAGTGGCATGCTTGTGCTGCCTTGTAGCAACCTTCATGCCCAAGGCTCGCACAAAGAATTGCTTGCGGCACAAGCTTCTTACCTAGAAACAACACAACAGTGAAATCAAATCATGTATGAAAATGCATGGGCACCCAACACGTACTGTGGTGCGGCTGCATTCATCCAGCTGGATGCAAACGTGCTAGATAACACATCAACCACAATGTCCAATCCTGGCAGCTGTCACAACAGCAAGCACGCATGCACTATGCAGGCAGTATCTTGCAAAACGAGCCTTTCAGCGGACGCTGCACTCTTGACAAAAATCAACGCTGGATCATGGCAATGTACATGAACCTTGCGTCAGCAGCAGCTGGACCACAGTGCTTGTTGTGTATCACAGCAAATCTCAATCATGAACAGCAGGCAGGACAGACCTGCTTGAGGTATGTATCAGCAGGCAAGTGGCCATCTGTGAGAGCCCGCTCCAAGGCATAGAGGGTGTCCTCTATGGCCATGTCCTCTGCTTGGCACTCCAAGGCCTGCTGGCAAAGAGGATCTGCTGCGACTATGGCTGTATCTGCATCTACCTCACCTGCAACGCATAACAACTCTCGAATCGTGTTGCAAGGGAACATGTTATGGTGTGCAGGGCACTGTCAAGGGCTATGCTTTCTGCTTGGCACTTCAGAGCCAGCTGGCAAAGAGGGTCTGCTGCAACTACATCACCTGCAACCTGTAAAAAATCTAAATTCAGCTGGTATCAGCTTATGCTGCAAGGGCAGCATGCCATGGCATCCAGAACATTGTCTAGGGCTAAGCTTTCTGCAGCCAATGACAAGTCATTCTTTTTACAGCAGGTGATGAGGTCATTGCAAGACAATATAGCACAGCATGCCAGGAGGGGAGGAGGAGGAGGAAGGGGG
>JAABUY010007054.1_pt1 | contig 10797 bp, 8 predicted proteins | sample 5560271 | NCBI WGS metagenome assembly JAABUY01 (sample SAMN10711886, study PRJNA513374) | rock metagenome | isolation source: Antarctica rocks | place: Antarctica: Victoria Land, University Valley
GATCAGGCAGCCTGCCTCGAGTCGCGCCACTGCCTGACCGGCACAGCCGTGCACGCCGTGCCCGAACGCGAGGTGATCCAGCGGGCTGCGCCGTAGATCGAAGACGTCCGGGTCCGGGTAGTGCCGGGGATCGCGGTTCGCCGCGCCCCAGTGCAGCATCACCCGGCTGCCCGCCGGAAGGGTCTCGTCCCCGATCGTGGTCTCCGTCGTCGTTCCACGGAAGAAACCCTGGACCGGTGACTCCAGACGCAGAGCCTCCTCGAAGGCGCCCCGACCGAGGGTGGGCTCGGCACGCAGCGCCTGCCAGACGTCCGGCTGCTCCGCGAAGATCTTGAGCAGCGAGCCGATGGCGTTGACCGTGGTGTCGATGCCAGCGGTGAGGAACGCGGTCAGAGTAGAAATTCCTTGGTCGACGGTGAGCCGGCCCTCGTCCACGGCATCGAGGACGGCGGCGCCCCAGCTGCCGGGAGCGATCCGGTCGCGGTGCGCCAGACTGGCGACCCAGCCGAGGTACTCACCGACGGTCGCGGCCACCTCACGGAACTGCGGTGTGTCGGGGCCGAAGAGGTACTGCATGTTCGCAGCACCGGGCTGGATGCGCTCGCGACCGGCATGCGGTAGCCCGACCAGGTCGGCCACGACGTTCACGGGGAGCACCCTGGCCAGGTCGGCGACCCCGTCGACGCGCCCTCGACCCACCACCGCGGCAACCAGTCGGTCGGCCGTCGCCGCCACCCCGTCACGAAGCCGCCGCATCCCGCGCGGTGCAGTCTGCTCGGCCAGGACGGCGCGAAACTGGTCATGTTCGGGCGGGTCGGAGGCGAGGAACGTGCCGGCGAGCGCCCGGTTGGACTCCTCGAGCAGCGCCACCCCCAGCGCGGAGCTGAAGGTCTGCCAGTCGGCCGATGCCGCTCGGACCTCGTCGTAGCGGCTGAGGAGCCAGAAGTCGTGGCGCGACATGTAGACCGCCGGCGCGAGGTCCCGAAGTTCGTCGAGAGCCGGGAAAGGGTCGGCCAGGTGTTCGGGGGAGAAGAGGTCGAGGTCCGACGTGGCCGGGCGGGCGCTGCCCGCTCGAGACGAGGTCTGGTTTGACATACGGTTCCTTGTCGGGTCAGTACATCAGCTGGGTCGGGTCGGGCTCGAGCCCGAACTGGCGTCGCCCCCAGGCCGCGTAGCTGACCTCGGGGTTGAGGATCACGTGGCTGGCAGCGAAGTGCACGTCCCGCCAGGCCCGCTGAATGCTGCTGTCCACTGTGAAGCCGGCCGAGCCGGAGATCTGCATGACGGTGTCCATGGCAGCGACGATCAGTTCGGACGCGCGACAGGCATCCCGGTAGGTTCGGGCGCGCAGCTCGCGGGTCGCCTGCTCGGAGCTCTCGGCGATGTCGGCGGCCCGATGGATGAGCAGTTCGGCGGCGTCGAGATCGGCTGCAGCTCGGGCCAGGCGGGTCTGGATACTGGTGTACTCCGCGACCTTGGAGCCGAACAGGCTCGAGCGTTCGGCCGTCCAGGCGCGGTAGTCCTCCATCGCTCCCCGTGACGCGCCGAGCATGGCGGCCACGAACGTCAGGGGTGCATAGGTGATCCAGGGCGCTCGCAGATAGGCAGCCTCATGCTGTGCGCCACCCGCTGCCGTTCCTTCGCGCATGTCGGCGATGTCCAGCGTGTGGTCCTCGGGGACGAAGACGTCCTCGTAGACGACCGTGTTGCTGCCCGTGCCGCGCATACCGACGGTCTTCCACGTGTCCACGACCTCGTAGTGGCCGGGAGGGACCAGGAACAGGGTCCATTGGGGTGGCCCCTGCGGACTCGGCAGCATTCCACCGACCATGATCCACGTGCAGTGGTTCACCCCACTGAGATAGCTGATCCGCCCCGAGATCCGGTAGCCGCCCTCGACGACCTCGATCTGAGAACCCGGCGTCAGCGTGGCAGCCATGGGAACGTCGGGTCCGTCGATCCACACGGCCTGCTGCGCTGCCATGGGGAACTGGGCCAGATAGTGGGGGTGGTGGATCAACAGGGCGGCGCACCAGCCGTGAGCAGCGTCAGCCGTCGCGATCTCGACCACGACGTCGATGAAGGTGCGCAGCCCGAGCTCGGCGCCACCGAACTGCCGCGGCGTCAGGATCCGGAGCAGGCCGGCGTCGAGGAACTCCTGCGCCGACTCCCGGGGGATCGTTCGCTGCTCCTCGCTCCTGGCCGCACGGTCGCGGATCCCCGGAAACAGACCACGGGCCCGGTCCAGCACCATCTCGCGGGTCAGTGGCGCCTGGTCCACCGGGGTCGTCTCGATCATCATGTCGCTGTCTCTTTCTGCGAGTGGCTTCAGTGGAAGGGGTGGCCGGGGAATCCCATGGCGACCCGCCCGCGGCTGGTGTAGGCGTCGCCGCGATCCGTGCCCACGTGGACACCGGCCGCGTGCACGTCGCGGAAGAGCTGCTGCAGCGGGTGGGAGTCGAACAACGCCGCTGCTCCGGACCCGATGAAGAGCTGGTCGCTCAGCTCCACTGACGACCGCGCGATGTAGCCACGCCAGGAGAAGTACTTCGCGCGCTCCTCCTCCGTGAGCCCCCAGTCCCCGCGGACGCCCCGGTCCCAGCCCTCCTGCGCGTACTTCTGGGCCAGCGCCCACGCGGCGTCCCACTCGGTGGCCGCTGCGGCCAACGCGAGCTGGGCCGAGGGCGCCTCGCGCTGCAGGGCCCCGGGGTCCAGCCAGCGGACCCGCTTCTTGGTCACGGCGGTGAACTCCTCGATCATCCGCTGCGCGACCCCGGTCACGGCCGTCATCACGGACAGACCCTGCATGGTCATCAGCGGTACCCGCCACAGCGGACCCTGATCCGCGATCGGACCCCTCGCGCCCGGCCCGGCCACCCGGCCGAGGTCGAAGACCCGGTGCTCCGGCACGAAGGCGCGCTCGACATGCACGGCCCGACTGGCCGTGCCGCGCAGCCCCAGGGTGTTCCAGTCGTCTCGCACCGTCACCTCGGAGCGCGGCAGGAAGAACATGAGCAGGCCGGGCTCACCGCCCTCGGGGGCGGTGGCGATGCCGCCGACCGAGATCCACCCGGACCACTCGATGCCGCTGGCGAACCGCCAGTCACCCGACACCAGATAGCCGTCCGCGACCCGCTCGATCTGACCCACCGGAGCGAAGGAGTCGGCGACGAGGACGTCGGTGTCCGTGCCCCACACGTCCTGCTGCAGCTGCTCAGAGGTGAACGCCATGTACCAGGTGTGGAAGGAGGTGATGGAGTAGAGCCACCCCAGCGATGCCGACCCACGCGCGATCTCCCGCCCGACGTCCAGCAGCGTCATCGGGTTGGCCTCCAGGCCACCCCACCGCTTCTGGTTGGCGAGTCTGGCCAGTCCTGAGGCACGCAGCGCCTCGATCACCTCGTCGGGCAGCCGACGGTCGCGTTCGGTCTCCTCCCGGCGGGCCCAGGCCAGCTCCCCCAGCTCCCGCGCCCGGTCCAGCAGGACCTCCCGGGGTGCCTCCGTCGTCAGCTTCTCGGCCTTCGCCTCCTCGGTGGCTGCTCGCGCGGTGGGCTGATCGGATGTGGTCACGGCAGTGCTCATGTGTTCCTCCTGCTGAATCGGAGACAGGCGACCGACGAGGTCGCATGGTGGTGGGACGCGTGGTGGTAGGACGGCAGGGGCGTCGGAGCGGTCAAGGGCGTGGCCCGCACGCACGCGGCCGGGCTCACGTGAAGTTCCTGGCGGGGTCCGGATCGGTGGCTCGACCGAGCAGGATCTCGCCGACCGCCGTGTGCATGCCGTCCTCGTCGATGGTCAGATGGCTGAGGATCACCTGGATGTCGCGGACGAAGTGTTGGGTGATGTCGCTGGACCGATATATCACCGAGCCCGAGCCGGCTACCCCGAGCTCGATCGACTCCCAGGCCAGACGGCAGATCCGCAGACAGTCCAGCTTGATCAGCGCTCGGCGCTCGTCGGGCATCTCCTCGCTGGTGCCCTCGTTGAACTCGACAGTCTGCTCGATAGCCGAATCCAGCAGCGCCTGCGCAGCGCGCAAGGCGGACACTGATCGCGCGTAGCGCATCTGACCCGCCGGGGTGTCGGCCGCGGGCGTCGCGGTGAAGGCAGCCTTGCGCCGCTCCAGGCGGGCTCGGTACAGCTCCACCATGGCCTCGGCAGCACCGACCGCCAGAGCCGGCACCAGGAACACGAGCAGGTCCCGAGCGTCGTAGGTGTACAGGGGCTCGGGGTAGAGCCGACCGCCGTGGTTGCGGCGGGAGTGCCACACGTCGATGTCCACGCTGCGGTGGGCGGGCACGAAACATCCGTCCAGCCGGACGTCGTGGCTCCCGGAGCCCCTCATGGCCGACATGTGCCAGGTGTCCTGCACGTCGACATCGGCGGCCGGGACCAGGAACAGCGAGGGCCGGTCCCGGCCCTCGATGAACGCGCTCACCTGGACCCAGGACGAGTGCAGCACGCCCGAGCAGTAGCCCCAGTACCCGGACACCAGGTAGCCCCCTGGGACAGGGGTCGCCGTCCCCGGTGGGTTCGCCACGGCCGCCATCAGCACCGGCGCACCGGTCGAGAAGACATCGTCCTGCGCCTCGCGCGGCCAACGGGCCAACATCCAGTTGTGCTCGGTGAGGAACCCCAAGGTCCAGGCCGCGGACGGATCGCCCTGGGCCAGGATCCGGATCACATCGGCCACGTCGCGCAGCCCACCGCCCGACCCTCCCAGCGCCGCCGGGAGGAGCAAGGAGAACAGGCCCGCGTCCAGCGCGTCCGTGATGGTTGCCTGCGGCAGCCGACTCAGGTCCTCGGTCTCCCCGACGCGCTCCCGCAGCGGTCCCACCAGCTCACGGACGCGATCGAGCACCTCCTCGGGCGTCGCGATCGTGGCCGTCTCCTGGGCGATGCTCATGCATGCTCTCCTGCCTCATCTGGACCTTCACCTGCTACCTCGGTCCACCCGCTGTGACAGCAGCCACAGTCCCCCCCAACTTTCGCATTGTCAAGTGAGATGCGCATCCAACGCACGGATGCGACTGCTTTGTTAGGCTCCGTCGGTGACGGTAGGAAGAGCGGGACGCAAGGGCTCACGCGCCGACGGGGTCAGCGCGAGCATCCGGGAGGACATCCTGGCCGGACGGTTCACACCGGGTCAGCGACTGACCTTCCCCGACCTGTGCGCGGCGTACTCCGTGAGCGTCGGCGTACTGCGGGAGGCCCTCGTCCGTCTCGTCGACCGGGGCATCGTCCAGGCCGAGAGCAACCTCGGATTTCGGGTGATGAGCCTGTCCGAGAAAGACTTCCAAGAGTTGACCGCGGTACGGGCAATGGTCGAGCCGAGCTTCGTCCGGCAAGCCATCGAGGTCGGCTCACCTCGCTGGGAAGCCGACGTGGTCGCCGCGCACCACTTCATGGACCGCCAGCCTCTCACCGCTGACGGTCGCCTGAGCGACGGTCTGGTCAGGGCGCACGCCGAGTTCCACCTCGTCCTGGTCTCGGGCGCCGGCAACCGCCGGATGATGGAGATCGTCAGTCGGCTGCGTGACGAGGCGGACCTCTACCTGCGCTGGTACCTCGACGTCGATCAGGTCGAGCAGCGATCGGATCCACCGCGAGGACCGCGAGCTCCTCGCGGCCGTCCTGGATCGCGATTCGGCCCGGGCCGAACAGCTGCTGCGGTTCCATATCGGGCACAGCACCGAGACCTGGGTCTTCGGGCCCGAGGTCGCGAGCACGACGACCGCCTCGGTCGCGCGCTCCTCGTAGGTCACCGGCGGGCGACCCCGCTTCGGGCATCGTCACAAATATTCGAATGTGCCTTGACGATGCGCACATGCGCGTCTAGCGTGGCGACCATCACATGCTGTGGCGCTTCGGCGCTCCGACTCGATGGAGGTGCAGCAGATGGTCACTCCTGCTCGGTCCGCACGCCGAGGCGACCCGGCCATGACCGCGGCGACACCCTCTGAAGAGGCGACGCCCGCTGACGAAGAGACCCAGACCCGGAGGCTGCTCGACGCCGTCGACACAATCGCGAGCATCGTGGAGGACGGTGCCCTCGAGTCCGACCGCCAGGGCCAGCTCACCGACAAAACCGTCACCGCCCTGCGTGAGCACGGGTTCTGGCGGATGCGACTATGCCGCGAGATGGGCGGTATGGAGCTGACCGTCACCTCCCAGATCCAGGTGCTCGCGGCCCTAGCGGCCGTTGACACCTCAAGCGCCTGGTGCACCATGATTGCGAACAGCGCCGTCGCCACCCTGGGCGCCACCATGTCTCAGTCGGCGGTCGAGCGGATCTTCGCCAACGGCGTCCCGGCGTGCTCGGTGGCCGCCGCGCCGGCGGGCGTCGCGAGTCCGGACCGGGACGGCTACCGGCTCACCGGTACGTGGCGCCTGGCCAGTGCAATCCACCACGCCGAGTGGCTGCACGCCGTGGCCTTCGTGGACGGAGACCCCTCACGTCCGCTGCCCGTGGCGATCCCGGCCCACGACGTCGAGGTGCGGGACACGTGGCACGTCGTCGGCCTAGCGGGGACGGGCTCCAACGACTTCACCCTGACCGACTACCACCTCCCGCCGGAACTCGTCGGGCGAACCGGCAACCCCCGTGCGCCGCTACGCGGATCTCGCCGCTACGACCTGCTCGCTCTCGACGACCTCGAGAGCTGCGAGCACCTGGCCTTCGCCATCGGCGTGGCCCGGCGCGCCCTCGACGAGCTCCTCGCCGTCCTGGCGCGAGGTCCGATCGGAGACCGCGAGGTGGTCCAGGTCCAGCTCGGTGAGGCAATGGTGAGCCGGGAGGCGATGGAAGCGACCGCCGCCTCGATCTACCGCCGGGTGGACGCGGCCGCGGCGGGCGACGCGTCAGCGTGGAGCGCCGCCCAGCGCCACCTGCCCCGCGCCGTCGCCGTGTGGGCGACCAGGCGAGCCCTGGAGCTCGTGCAGCTCGCGTTCCAGCGCTCCGGTAGCGCCGCGCTTCACCGACCGAACATCTTCGACAAGCTGCTGCGGGACATGAGCGTCGCCGCGACGCACGTCATGGTCGATGACGCCGCGCTCGCCGTCCACGCCCACCGCGGCATCGAGTCCAACGAAACCGCCCAGGGGCCCGGGAGGATGCGCCGTGCGAGTTGACGTCCACACCCACTACCTGCCCCCCGACTTCTTCGACCTGATGCTCGACCACGGTGCGGACACGACGGTGGAGTCCTTCCAAGGCTTCGGACACCTGCTGCGGCCGGGCGCCGAGCGGCTGTTCACCTCCGGGCCCGAAGCGGTGATCGAGGACTGGGTCACCCAGCTCGACGGCTCAGGGTTCGATCTCGCGGTGATCGGCCTGGGCGCGCTCCAGCCGTACTTTCCCGACCGGTCCAGTGGGATCACGGTCGCGCGGCGGGCCAACCTGATGCTGCACGAAGCGGTGGGTCGCGCGGAATCACGACTGGCGGCCTTCGGCAGCCTGCCCCTGCCGCACATGGACGCCTCGCTGGCCGAGCTGCGCTTCTGCTTGGACGAGTGCGGGTTCGCCGGCGTGAACCTCGGCACCTCCGCCTGCGGGCACCCGCTGGACTCACCAGAGCTCGACGACCTTTGGGCCATGCTGGACGAACGCCGGGCCACCGTGTTCATCCATCCCGGAACGACCCCGCTGATGGGGGTGGGGTCGGCGGAGTTCCACCTGGCCCCGGACTTCTGCAGCCCCACCGAGACGGCCCTGGCCCTGTGCCGGCTGGTCGTCGGCCGCGTTACCACCCGCTATCCGAACGTCCGCATCGTCGCGGCGGCCATGGGCGGGGCCCTGCCGTTTTTCGCCCACCGCTTCGACGTCGGCATGAGCAAGTCCCATCCGGCCCTGTACGAGGAGCTCGGCGGGGTGCTGCCGCACCTGCGGCGTTTCTGGTACGACGTCAGCATGACCGAGGAGCCCTACGCCCTCGACTCGGTGCGCCACAGCCTCGGCGTCGACCGTCTGGTGTTCGGGAGCGACCTGCCCCGAGGACCGCTCGCCGACGTCGTCGACTTCGTGATCTCCTCGCCACGGCTGTCGGAACCGGAGAAGACCCATATCCTCGACATCGGCGGTGCCGAGGCACTCGGTCACGCGAGCTCGACATCAATGCCGACCCACCCCGTCCCGTCCCGGCAAGACATCTGGAACCCCACGATGACCGCAGAACTGCTCAACCCCCGGCTGTTCCGGGACTTCTTCGGCCAGCTGCCCACCGGCGTCACGGTCATCGTCGCGCGCACGCCCGACGGCCCCCGGGGACTGGTCGTCGGCACCTTCTCCTCGGTGTCGCTGCACCCACCCCTGGTCAGCTTCATGGTCAATGGGGGGTCCCGATCCTGGCAGTCGATCCAGGAGCAGGGCCGGTTCACCGCAAACATCCTGGCCAGCGACCAGCGATGGCTCAGCCAGCGGCTCGCCGGCTGGTCCCCCGAAAAGTTCAGCGACGTCGCGTTCGATCCGGCCGAGGACGACGCGTTGGTCATCCGCGAGTCCCTGGCCTGGGCGGACTGTCGGATCGAGCAGGAGGTCGAGGCCGGGGACCACACCATCATCCTGGCCCGCCCGAGCCGGCTCACCGTCGCCCGCCCCTCCGCGCGGCCGCTTGTCTATTACCAGGGTGCCTATCACCGCACGCTGCGGGTCCAGGAGGTCCGCGCTCCCGGCTGGACCTGATCCCACCGGTCGATCGCAAGACCGGCGATCACCCGAACACTCAGCCAGGAAAGGGACCCGATGAGCACCGCTGACCGGATCGACGTCCACCAACATCTGCTGCCAGACGTCTACGTCGCCGCCCTCCAGGCCCACGGCTTCGACGTCCCCGGATGGAGTCCCGACTGGCCCCTGCCTCGATGGAGCCCCGAGGGTGCGCTGGCCATGATGGACGAACAGGAAATCGCCACCGGGGTGCTGTCCCTGTCCACACCCGGGGTGCACTTCGGCGCCGCCGACTTCGGCAAGCACACTGAGGCCCGCGAGCTGGCCGCCCGCGTCAACGAAGCCCACGCCGACCTGGTGCGGGATCGGCCCGACCGGTTCGGCATGTTCGCCGCGGTACCTCTCCCCGACGTCGACGGCGCCCTCCTCGCCATCACGCAGGCCTTCGACGACCTGGGCGCCGACGGGGTGGTCCTCCTCGCCAACGCTCATGGCACCTATCTGGGAGACCCTGCGCTAGACCCGGTCATGGCGGAGCTCAACCGACGTCGAGCCGTGGTTCTCATCCACCCTGGCCAACTCGCGGCGAAGCCTGCCAAGGGCGTCCATCCGGCGTTCGCGGACTTCCTGCTGGACACCACCCGGGCGGCTATCAGCCTGGTCCTGAACAAGGTGCCGCGGCGCTACCCCGACATCCGGATGATCCTGTCGCACGCCGGCGGGTTCGTTCCCTACGCTGCGTACCGGATCGCGAACCTCACCGGAGCCAATCCGCTGAGTCCGACCGGCTCCACCCAGGACGAGGTGCTCGAGGGCCTCGCCGACTTCTACTTCGATACTGCCTTGTCTGCGAGCCCGACCTCCCTGCCCAGCCTCACCACCTTCGCCAAGCCCGACCACATCGTGTTCGGCTCGGACTGGCCTTACGCTCCCGAATCGACAGTCGCCTACTTCACCCAGAACCTCGACCACGAGGCGGGACTCGACGCCGACCAGCATGAGGCCATCAACCGCTCCAACGCCCTGCAGCTCATGCCGCGGCTGAAGCATGGCAGCCGCCCGGGCTGAGGACAGGCGCCGAGCAACCGTGGGGATTTCCGATGAGCGGCATCAACGCAGCCCGTCAGCAGGTGGTACGTCGGCGCGGGGCCGCCGCTGGCGGCGCGGTGTCCGGCTCGACCCCGGGCCTCGACGAGACCGAGATGGCCGCATTGGAGAACCGCTACGGGATCCGCTTCGGCGATGACCAACGCGCGCTGCTCAGTCTCGCGGTGCCGTCAACCGTCCCGAGGAACACGTCGTCAGCCACAAGTGGGTTGACTGGCGCCACGACGAGGCCGAGATCCGGTGGCGCCTCGATGCCTCCTACTCCGGCGTGGTCTTCGCCGTGTCCCACAACAACTTCTGGCCCGGCCGCCGAGGACGGCGAGACCACGGTCGTGCCGTGGGCGTGCGCGAGGACCGACCCTGACCAGACGTTGGTCGTGGTGTGCGACGACACTGGCGCCTCGGAGCGGGCGCCGCCTCCGGTGATCGGCATTGCATTTCGTTCACCTCGGTCAGTGTTGGTAGAAATTGCGAATATGCCCGTTCGAGGGAACTTGGCTGTAGCAGTTTGCTACCTACCTCGTCCGTGGTTCCGAGTCTGTGTCGGTGCCGGCATAGGGCGGCTCGCACGGCTAGCGCTGTGCCGCGGCACCGTAGTGGTGGTACATGCCGCTGTACGGGTGGTGGTGAACTGTGTGGTCACCTTGTCGTCGCGGGCTCGTTCAGCTTCGCTGCCCGCTTCGGCCGCGCGTCCGCGGTGTTCGGCGGCTTCCCCGTCCGCCGCGATGGCCGCTTCCTCGCGGTCGAGTTCCTCCTCCCCACCTTGTCCCCTGAGCTCGTCGTCGCCGAGAAGGGTGTGAGCGGCGCTTTCCGCGGTGAGCGCTTCGGTGTTCTCTCGTTGTTGTTGTGCGAGTGCTTCTGCTTCCGCCCCGATTGCCTGGCTGCGGGAGTTGTTGGCGGCGGTGAGCAGTCCAGGGTAGGTGTTGGCGAGGGTGGCGTCGACGTCTTGGCCGTACCGGCCGAAGGCTTCACTGGCGGCGGCCCGGTCTACGGCGCTGGCGGAGTCGAGCTGACGGGCCCACGCC
>JAABUY010007056.1_pt1 | contig 10796 bp, 8 predicted proteins | sample 5560271 | NCBI WGS metagenome assembly JAABUY01 (sample SAMN10711886, study PRJNA513374) | rock metagenome | isolation source: Antarctica rocks | place: Antarctica: Victoria Land, University Valley
ATATCTATGCTTTGAGATGATAAAACCGACTTTGCATTTGCCTTGAATTTTCGTTTTATACAAGCCTTACCATTTGTGGGCTAAACTAAGTTGAGATCAACTTCTTGTGGAAAGTTCATCCAAAGCATGAGATTGTAGATAGTTTTACTAGATGGGTATAGCGTAGGGCTGAAGGTTGAATATGTACGATAGCGATCAACATTCGTTCATGCGCAAGGCACCTCAATTAACGAATGCCAAGTCACTGCTCAGAGCATTGCGACGAGCCAAAGATACTCCGTATCAGCTGAGTAATACGTCATGTATCTTGGCTCACGTCTTTCTTTGCTCTACTCACTGCGTTTTGTTGCTAGTCATGAAGGTTGAACGGGTCATTGAACTCCAACGCCCTCTTCAATATTTGCCACGCTAATTGTGGCGATGCTCCTTATTCTATCCAACAGCAAGCCAACAGCAATCCAACGGCTTCCGGTGATCTATTGGTCGACTAAGGACGCAATCCCGTCACTCCATGCGACGGGCTCAGGTTAAGCTCCAAAAACCCTGGTTGGACATACCACAAAGTTGTCGAAGGATCCTGATCCCTTCCAATCATGACAGTTTCCAACATTACTGCAATTGGTGGCAGGAAAGCAATTCAGAATGCCTTAGGATACGAATCCTAAGCAGCAGCAGCTCGACATATGGCTCTTCAGCCAGGTATGACATCCTACGAGGCTTCGGCGGCCTCTCTGTCGTGTACACTGCTTTATCGAAGGCGCGTCATGTCAATCATAGTGGCCTCTCCAGTTCAGAATCCCATGCTTCATTTAGGCATTAAGATTTAGGTTCCAGCGCCTACAGTAGTCTCGACAAGTCGTCCATTTACTGTACTAGGAGCTAAGATCTGCCCTTTTTAAATTACCATGTCTGCTACGAAAGTTGTGTGCTTAAGCCCTCAAGATTCCTTTCTGCATCTTTCAGGTCAAATATTCTCTTTTCACATTCGCTCTTCGCTTGTTCGTGTTTGGTTGAGGTCTTTCTCTGCTTGTGTGCTTCGGTGTATTCTATAGGTTCTTCTCAATTCTCCTCTTAAAAGCCTTTTTCATACCTTCGCCGCTTTATAAGCATTGGTTTGCTCCTTTGACCACTATGGCGTCAACAATAATATCGTCCATGATTCTATACATACAGATGGCATCGGCTGTTTCGTTGAGCCGTAAGGATATCTCGGGTTGTCTTTCTGGTCTCAACTGACACACTACCAGATAGACAGTTTGGAAACTCCTCAACTATAACGGCCGCGCCCCCGTCTGGTACAGCAGTCGGGACAGGTAATGGAGGGATGACATCCTCTTGCGGTAGCTGTTACTGGCAAAACACTGTGGATATTTTTACGTGGCAGACCGTTCTGACACACACTGCTGCGACAGTACTGACGATAGTTGACGATTCTAATAATACCACGAAGACCTCCACCATTAATGTTTCAAAATTTACGGTCCCTGCTTCTCTGCAAGGTCTGGAAACTGGCATGAACAATGTGTGGATTTATGGTTATACTGGTACCAACTTTGCCTTGTAAGACATGCTCCCCAGCTGATTTAAGCTTCCATCTGACGAAATAATACAGCACATATCCAACGACGTACGCTTTCAACTTTGGCTTCGTAGGGTACACCGGTACCCTCGTAACAGACACAACAGGTGGCATGTCCTGCAGCACAATAGTCAATTCGCGTAATGACGCATTTGCAATACCGCAGTTCACGGATCAAACTAGTTTATCAGGAACAGCCATAGATGCAGAGAATGCCTTTGTTAGCTCTGCCTTTCCTGGTTGTAGTGCTGGGGGAAATTACGGCTCGTCATTCGCTCATGTTGCTGTCTCGGTGCTCACTATTTCGTCATCAACACATGTTGGACAAGCAACGCCGGCCCCATCGCCTGTACCGGTTGCGCAGTCACCGACCATCCCTGCAACAAAAACAGCGTCTCAATTAGCAAAATCGCCTCCGTCTTCGAAACCTGCTCCTCCTGAATCTACAAACGCGGCTCCCCCTCAGTCCGAGAACCCTGTTCCACCTAAGTCCGCCAATCCTGCTCCCCCCCAATCCGCAAATGGGGCTTCTCAATCATCAAGCACAGTTCCTCCTCCATCCATAAATGCGGCTCCTCCTCAGTCCGTAAAATCTGCTCCACCTCAATCCACAAATGCTGCTTCTCCTCAAACCACCAATGCGGCTCCTACTCGATCTTCAAACGCGGCTCCTCCTCAAACCTCAAACGCTACTCCACCTCAATCCGCCACTCACATTGTGATTGGTGGCACCACTTCGGTACTTTCACCTCCACCAGCCGTTTCGCCTCCATCTGCGCCTGTTATAACCATCAATTCACAGCCAGCTCAGGCTAACTCTGCTGGCCAATACATTGCCGATGGTCAAACGCTTGCAGCAGACTCTCCAATTATAGTCACTGGCCAGGCAATATCGCTTGCGCCATCTGGGAATGCTATCGTCTACGGGCCCAGCACTCAAGCGCTAGCAGCGCCTTCGGATACTGCGGCGGTTGGTCCTCCTGTCCTAACCATAGGAAATTCAGTCGTAACAGCTGGCCCGTCCTCCAACTATGTCATTACGGGCCAAACGCTTCGTCCTGGTTCTCCTGCTATTAGTGTGTCGGGGACGGCTATCAGTCTTGCTCCCTCCGCCACACAAGTGGTTGTCGGCAGCAATACCATTTTAGCAGCAACAAGCGCTTCGTCAGCCTCAGCACTCCCTACTCTACTCATCAGAGGCCAATCTATCGCAGCAGACAGCAAATCACAGTACGTTTTCGGCTCTCAAACTTTCACCCCCGGCGGCGTAATCACCGTTTCCGGCACACCCGTATCCCTCGCCCCTTCCGCCTCACAAATAGCCATTGGTACCAGCACCATCAAACTGTCCAGCAGCGCTACTAGTTTTGGGGGATTTGGTGGTGTGATAATGGGAGGTTTTAGTAGCGGCGGAACTGTGGCGACGAGGAGCGGCTTGGTAACAGGGGGTGTTATAACGCCGACGGGCGTAGCGGGGACTACGGGGACGACGGGGGCGGGGATGAGTGCGATGGCGTTCACTGGGGGAGCGTCCGGAAGGTTTGGGGCGGGTAGAGGGGTTTGGGGGGCTTTGGTGATGGTGGTGGTCTGGTGGTATCTGGGCTAACCATTCCTTGGGTTGGGAATTTGAGAATAGTAATGTGTATATATGGTTATGAGTGGCGTGAGACGAAAGCAGAAGGCCCTTTAATAATGGGAAGTTTAATCTATACAACTGATGTCAAGCTCAGACATCACGTTCCAATATCATTCATTCCCTTTACCTTTTCCTTCTCTCCTACTTCTACTCCTCCCTCCCCACCTTACCTATCCTTCCGCGCAACCACCGTCTCAGCATTTTTGAAACATCCCCCAACCGCCTTTTTCAATCCCCACCATCCCCAATATCTCTCAAAAAAAAAGCTCCACATCTCAGAACCCTAGCAGAGCCATCGCCGGTCTTACTGTACAGTAGATACCAGAATATGCATGTGAGTACATAAGGGGGGCCAGTATGATGCAATTGTTCTTGCGACAAATCGGAAACCACACCAACGCCGTCGATGGGCGTTTATAAGGCGTCAGCTACGTTAAATTTCAAGGAGCAAAAATTTCCCTTGATATCTAGAAACTCGGGCTTCCGTTAGATGTTTTGTAGCTGTTTCCGTAAAGTAACAATTCGCTACGTACAAGAACCACGTTTCCACCCCGTCAGTACCGTACAGCCATCGTGGGCATTCTTTGCCCGAAGTTGGCTATTTTTGACGAGTAAGTGTTTCGTTTAATGGTCCTGGTTCTAACCCTAGTCCTAATTCTGGGGTTTCAACGGATTGCGTGTTCTTCGAAGTAAGCGGGGAGATAGAGGCGGGTGATTTCTGGGATTTTGTTTGCGTGTAGATGTTTGGAAAAAAGGGGTTTATGGCTTTGTCTGTTATTCTGGTTCCCTTGGTATGGGATAGTTCTCTTACCCGGAAAAGTAATCTGTTGGCCGAGATGATTTCTGCCGAATCTGGCGGGAGGTTGTTTTGTGCTAGTGGGGTTTGGGGGTGAAGAGGATGTTATGGCGTTGAATGCGAGATAGGTTGTAGATACTTTGGGAGATGGTGAAGGTTGGAGGTTGACGGGTTGGATGGTACGTGCAGGTGATGTTTTCGCAAGAGACGGGGTTGGACTTTAGAAAGTTGTTCGTTTTCTAGGGTTTTAGATATGTTACGAGCTGCTTCTTTCTAGGTTTTGCATCTGCTAAAGAATTTTTCCCTTTGTGTTTTATCCAGATTTTCGCCTGTTAGGAGATTCATAAAGTTAATATCCTCGCTTCGAGCTCATGTCCATCATCTACGCATGTTTCGCTATCTAGGAAATTGGGGTGAGAAGAATGAGAGAAGGGTGTTTTTGAGGTAGATAGTAGAGTGGGAGAGGAGGTACTGTCCTTGATAGTCAGTCGAGAGTGAGGGAGGAGATACTGTCATTGAGAGTCAGTCGAGTAACAGGACAAATTTTCTCCAAGCGGAAATAGCGAGCCTTTAAGCAAAAAGAAAGGCAGAACCTGGAGAAGAAGATCAGAAGGGAATGTCTAAGTCAAGATTCGAATTTCGTGATGGGAAAAGGTCAAGGGTTTGATTGTCATGTTCAGGTAGAAGAACGTTCGGTATGACGGCCCAGCTACTTGGGTGCCAACGCGAAAAGGGGTAAGAGGTTTGATCATTTTATCAAAGTAGAAATAGTGCCAATACTCTATTCCTAACCTCGAAATAGCATATTGAGGTTCATGTAACGAAGGAATGTCGGCCGTGTGGATGGAAGAGGGCTTGAGGGGGCTATCGAGGCACGAGCACACGATTAGGCTAATTGGGAAAAGGGGTTTGTAGTCTGTATAACCGAAAAAGATATAGATTTAGCTCATGCCAGAGCTCCGAAAATGGTTATACACTACCGAATACCAATCAAACATTTTGGAACCTTACCAGAGTCCCTAACCCACTACCAAAAGACAAGCCTCTAGTGCACCGAGTTCGCAGAACAACCGAGATAAAGAGAACGAATGAAGACATGATAGGATCGGATTTTATCGGTACGCCAATCATGCCAAGGTAGGATCGAAAACCCTCAGAAGGTCGGGTATGCGAGCGGATCATCAAATGGGTAGGTAGCGAGAGGATATGAGAGTTTGCTTCTTCTATGGCGCCGATGATATGATGAGCGCACGTAGAGGAGCATTGTTTCCTTCGTGAAGCCCTCTAATAACATCTTCATCGACTTCCAAATCCTTGCTTCGACGTGCCATGACATCAGTACCTTCGCTCGACCATAGACCCCAGCGGTTCTCGAAGTTCACCTTCCTGGATTCCTTGATGTTGCTGTCGCACTTCTTAGCCATCCTGTCCAATCGTATTTTCCATTCTTTGATCTCCTCATCCAGGTCTTTGGAAGCATTTCCGAGTACCCCTGCAGCCGTTTTTCTTCTTAGCAGCTTGACATGCTCCCTTCGGACCGGAAATCTCTCATCGAAATATTCCAGGAGGATGACTCCTCTCGCGTCTTCGAAAATCTTCCACGTGCAGGCTGCGCATGTTTCCTTCAGTTGCTTGGGCGTAATGCCTACATTTTCTTTGGGTGGGAGTCTGTTGTCTTCGTGTCCGCATTTTGTGAAATAAGTTTTGTTCACCATGATTGTTGTTGAAAGGGGCTGTGATTCGGAAACTTCCTAGGAACACGGTTGGGTCGAGTATATTGTAATATCGTAACTTTTTTTATGACTGTGGGTTGAATAATGCTTTGCTTTGGATATGGGGAAAAAGAGATCTCAACTCGACTGGCCATGGCGTATATATACACAGGTGTGGTCCGAAATACGTATCCTGAGCAACGGTCACTTCTGTAGATCCAAGAAGTGATTCTTGAAGGCGAAACGTCGTGATGATATTTGAAACAGCTATGAAGTCCTCAATTTCGAAATTCAATATTGTTCTGTATGCAAGCTGCCGTGATTATATTGTGGAGAAGACTGTGAAGACAGTGCTAGCACAAACTTCATGATTTGGGATTCAGTGATTTGTGTCTTTCCCGCAGGGAGCTTGACGTACGTGACTATAGTACCAATTCCACTTTTTGTTTACATCAGAAGCCCCTTAAAGCATACCCAAACCACCAGGACTTTTGAACCGAGCGCAACACAGAGCAAGCGTATTCGTCGAAAGACAGACCAGCTTTAGTGCCCCTAGTCCGTACGTAACCGAGAAAAAGAACAGAAATCATTCCAGGAAAGGACCGGATTGTAGAAGAATGCTAATGACGCATAGTACCGAATAGTGTCTGGGAGTTCAACGCCTAGACCGGCTTGAAGTGCCACTTGGCGGGTGACTTTGAGGACCTTTCGATGAGCGTTTCGGGGAGAGTCTCGACGACTCTCTGTTCTCCTGTACACCGTGTCCGTCCTTAACTTCGTCTGCTACGTACTTGGCAGCACGACGACCCAAGAACTCAGAACCTTGGGCCGGATCGTAACCCCACATTACATTGAAAGGAGCCCAGATCTGCTCAAGCTCACATTTTCGGACATCATCCAAGTTTTCCATTTCAGTTTTTCCACGTTCCAATGCCAGAGTTGCGTTTCCCGAGGTCGGCGGTCGCTTTCCGTCGTCCACAAGTCTTTGATACTTTCTTATGTTTTCCGTATCCTCTTCAATCTTGCCCTTTGCGGTGTAGTATCTTGTCCAACTTAGTGTGGCTACCTTTTCGAAATCTGCGTGGTCGCAGGCGCAGCATTTTTTGTCCAATTCCTTTGGGGGAGGGTAGTGCTCCACGTTGCGTGGCAGGATAGAAGGGAGCTGGCGGCTAGAATGGCGGCACTTTTCGAAGTAGGTCTCGTTCATTCTTTCCATTTAGTTGCGACGGACACTCTGGCGCTTGTTGGAGAATATTACTATAAAGAATGACCTATAGTATTGGAGAAAATGGTTTCGACAATCTTTTCGAGGTCTGTTTTGCTTTGTATAAAGGAGAAGACAAATCTCCAGTGGACTGGCCATGATATTTATATGTTCAACTACGTTACACAGGTGAACTGTGAGCAACAACAATATGTGCAGCTCTTTGGACTATGTTGAAAATATTAAAATATTGTGAACATAGCTAGCGCAGGTATGAAGCTCGAGAATCTAATAAGGTCTATTCTGCTTGCACCTTCCGGGTTTCCATAGGTGGAGATGGCTAGTGAAGACTTCTAGCTCAGCTATGAATCTCTTGAATCAGTCAATTATATCGTTTTCTGCATCCAACATGCCGCTCCGAGTGATAGGTTACTAGGCGGAGCTGGATGTGGAGCATAGCCTTCGTATGCTCGGATCTAGTAATTTAGGTCTGCCTCACAGAGAATCCGGCATACTGAGTGATGTAGGCTTGGCACGCGGCTTGAATTGTGCCCAAAATAAAATATCTTCCGTAGCTCCATTGCGTGTGACCTCCATGGATTATGTGGTGAATAGCTAGCATAGCACGAAGTCCTCGAATCCAGAGGTTCAATACTTCCCAACATATCAAGTGATGTGCCCTAGTTGCATGACGTAGCTCTTAAGCTTTCTGAACCTATACTCAGCTTCTTTTCGCCATGGGCTTGTCATGATGACTGACGTGGCGTCGTTGCGCGGCCTATTTCAAGTTCTTGTGAAAGCACGAATTCACCAGCCTTAGACACTGCTATTCATTGGCGTCCTATCACAGTGAAAGTAAATCGGTGGGAGGCTCAATTCAGTGAAGAGAAAAGTGATTGAATCCTGACCACAGCCGATGATCGTGAAAATTGGGGTTTCCAGATCGAGCGTTTGTTGACGCAATTGCAGGACCTTTTTCATAGAGGTGGCTGATGCTTCCCAAGTTGCAATTGTCTTGATATCCTTAGAAGCCACAGAATCTTATCCATTCTGGTGGCCTTGCACCATGTCAAACATCATATCTTTATTGTTTCGTTCAAGGCCCGTGGGAGACCCCATAGTGGCTCCACAAGCTATGTCTGCGACAATGCTATTTTGCAGAATCTCCGGAGACTAGCTACGGCGGTAGTCAACTTAAGCTTGATCGAGAACCTTCCGAGTACCTACCTTCGCGCAGCCGAGAAAGGCGCGGGACAAGGAGTATCTACCATGGTGGCATTGTTAGGCATCCACTTCCTGAATTGCTGGGTTCTAGCCTGAGATCCTCAGCTACTCCGTAGACGATGCCGACTTGCGGTCAATTGCGATCCTATATAGGCAGGCATAAACTTGCTTTATGGGATGCATCAGCATTGCTATGACAGGAGAACAATGCCTTCGACTTGCCTCTAGATCATCTTGGTTGTCATGTAACCAATGTTTTGTTCTTCCATGGTTTGCGAAGCGCTATCTGCTTATAGTGTATACTTGTTTAAGTATGACTGCCTTCTAAATGCTCGAATCATGTATTGATGTAAGATATTTCTGCTTTCACCTGTCCCTTACTGATAATCTTTGCAGCATTCAGCCCATTCCACAGCGAACTCGTATAATATTGCATCCTGTTCCGCTACGATGCCGAGAAAACAAAAGTGTAATAGCAAAACGATTGGACAACGGAGCCACAATTGCGATTAACGCAAGAGAAGAAAAGACGTTATAGAATCTACGAGAAAACAATAAATACCTACAAGAGTTGGTTGAAAGATGGAAGGGGTAGTATTAGGATACAATAAGACCTTTAACAACATTCAAGGCTTTACACTAAACTTCTTGATCAGTAGCATGAAACATCTATGTCTCTAACAAAATACCAGTGAGTATTGCACATTCGACCTGACACAGCTTCTTGTGATCCCAATCCAGAAACAGGTTATTTTACTATGTCCTGACCTCTTTTCGTACACGATAAGAAGACTGGAAGGATTGGCTTTTGGAGGCAGGAGAGATCAGATCATCAGTCATACAATTCGTTACCGGAAAAGCCTCCGGGTTGTCTCTAGAAACTGGGTTGAGTAAAATCTAATGCTTGTACTGATATGACGAGATGAATTCATCCAAGACAGCCGGACCCGTCGAGCCTATCAATATTAGAAACTCCCTCACGATACATGACGCACAGCGCCGTGGTTCTCGGATCAGAAGCTTACCATACGCATACTCCTTTGGTATAATCTCCTCATGTTCGTCCAAATAATGTAAAAGTGGGGTAAAGACTTTCCAGCTAGCTTCTAGTTCCTCTTTACGAACCGATTGCGAATAATCGCCTTTTAACGCGTCGAGTATTAGAGACTCGTACGCCTCTGGCATGTGCGCATCAGGACCGAGGCCACGGTAAGTAAGATCGAGATCAGTGTATACTGTTCTGGCATCGAGTGCAGGGAGGTTTGAATTCATCATCAAATGAACCCCTTCATTTGGCTGTATACGGATGATTAACTCGTTGTGTTTCGTATCACTGAATATGGCAGCGGTAGTGTCCTTGAATTGTATTCGAATTTCGGTCCTTGATTCGTTCAGAGCTGACATTGGATTAGCAAGTATAGTAAAACCGGATTGCTGTTTAGCAGCAACCTTTACCAGCCTTTAGGATGAAGGGTACTCCATCCCATCGTCCACTTTTGATGTATGCAACAGTGGCACAAAGCGTGGCGCACCGTGATTCTTCAGAAACAGTGTCATCGTCCTTATATCCGGGTTTCTGTCCATCTGATGACCTACTGTACTGGCCGATAATGCTGTTTCTGAACTCGATAGGCGGAATAAGTCGAATAACTCGTACCTTAGATGATATCAATTAATGTCATGGCCTCGGGGAGTAAAGGAAAGACCTTCTCGTGGCAGATATCCTCTGCTGAAAACGACCCAGGCCGCTCCATGGTTACTAAGGCCAACAACTGTAACAAATCTGGATCCTAATTCAGTCCACAAGGAGATTTGATTATATTGTAAGTGGCTTACGGTTCTGCATGATATCACGGATGATGCCGACATCGTCAAAATAGCCACCTCTTCCTTCTGTTCCACCTCTCTCTATCATCGTAATCTAGACTCGTCAGATGATAAGTGAATAAGAAGGTTCTATCCAAGAGCCACAGACCTGCACGTTATCAACATGGTTACAATTCCATCCCGCCCCAAACATCGGATTCCCGAACCTGAGGACGAAGAGGTTTTTCACCATTTCTTTTCCGAGGTAGTGATCAATTCGGAATATCTCGTCCTCGCGCCAATGCCTCTCCATAGCCTTTTGTAGCTCTTCGAAGGTTTCAAAATCTCGGCCGAATGGCTTTTCAACCTACGTTTTTGGCAAGTTCAGCATTGGTTTGCTGCTAATTCTGGAACCTGCTGGAACCTGATACTGACCACGATCCTAGAAACTCCATTTTCGGAATAGCAGTTCTTCTTTAGCTGTTCAGAGACACTAACGTACGCCTTGGGAGGAAGCGCCATGTAGAAGAATCGATCCTGACCGTGTCTATCACTACCATGGCTTTCCATGTATTGACGGAGATCAATGAAGGGCTTGTCCCCGTCGCCATTGTTGCAAATATAAGTACACCGCTTGCAGAAATTTTCAAGATCTTCCCCCATGTCTTGCGAGGGCTTGTCAATGCATGATTTGATGAGGTCAATAAATTCGTCGTGGTCCATCTTTGTTGGGTCAAACCCAATAATCCTAAAGTGATCTGGCAACATGCCTCCGCGGTGCTAGCCAAGACTGTTAGTGTAAGTAAAACCTAGGAATCATTCTAATTATGCTTGCAAGA
>JAABUY010007058.1_pt1 | contig 10795 bp, 11 predicted proteins | sample 5560271 | NCBI WGS metagenome assembly JAABUY01 (sample SAMN10711886, study PRJNA513374) | rock metagenome | isolation source: Antarctica rocks | place: Antarctica: Victoria Land, University Valley
ACTATGTCCTGGTGTGTGTGTGCCCTCTGTCTGGTCTCTCGCGAGTGAGCCATGAGCACCTGGCAGTGGCCCTGGCACTGGAGGTTCCTGTGGCATGTGTCATCACCAAAGCTGATGTTGCCCCCCCTGAGGCTGTGGAGCAGGTCCTACAGGATGTCAGGTAGGGCTACCATCACTTCATCCCTGTCGCAAAAACACACAGTGGAAGGCAGAGTCTGTGTGAGTAATGAGGTAAGTCTGCTGTCTGGTCGAATGCAATGCAGCGGGCGCATTTGCATTTTTTGTGTGCAAACATTTCTTGATTTAATCCTGTCATCTCTGCGCCAGGGCTAGTAACCCACTCGAAAAATGTGCCAAAAGGCTGGCGCCTTCACATCTTTTTCAGATAGCAGTCATAATTATTTTTTGTTCCACCTTTTAACAGTCAGTTGCCATCATTGTTCTGCTGCTTCCAGGAGGGTCATTGGTGCAGCAGCAGAGGTGAGCCAGCCCAAGCAGTCCGCTGTTGAGGCTGACATGCAAGGTGATGCAGAAGCCAGCCCAGAGCCTGCCCCTCATGTCACTCACGAAAGCCAGGTACTCGAGCCACTGCAAAGGGCAGTTCGCCTGTATGGACCTGACCCTAAGGGAAGACATGTCTTCTATGAATGAATCTAGGAATGTGAATGACACTGCATCAGCAGCACAAGGGCATGCTGCAAGGCTGTGCAGCACAAGGAATTTGTACAGCAGGAAATGTACCAGCCTTTGCTTTGTATTTGCACAGCAAGCATACAGTGTTAGATGGATGACACTGGACTTTGCATAAACATGAGATGTGGTACACGCAGTGTTGCATGGATGGCACTGGACTTTGCACAAACATGGGTTGTGTTACACGCAAAAGAGAGCGAGTCATATGACAGGTGATGCAACTGTGAGACTTTGTGGTTGCAGGCCGTGAAGCTGGCAAGGCAGCTGGGTCAGCACAGATGTCTGCAGCCTCAGCAACAGCAACAGCAATGGCAGCATCTTGGCCAGGGCAGCAGCATGCCAGATTCTAGATTGATGGTACCCATTTTTGTGGTGTCTAGTGTCACCGGCATAGGCTTGCCAGTGCTTCACGCCTTTCTGAATGCTTTGCCAGCCCTACCCCATGCTGCCACCCCCCTGCTGGACCCCACCCTTGAGAGGGGTTCTGTTCCTGTGAGGCATGACTGTGCATCCAAAGTAAATCCAGCAGCAAAAGCAGACATTGGTCTTGATGGGGACCACATGGCAGATGCAAAGAGATCAGCCAATGAGCAGCAAAGGGCAGATGTGGGTGTGTTGGTCAATGGGCACCAGAGGGCAGGTTCACTGGGAGCTGTCAATGGGCAGCCAAAGGCAGCTCCTACTGTCACAAGCAATGCACAGCAAAAGGCAGATGTCACTGTTGGTCTCATGCTTGGCGTCAACGGGCAGCATCAGCATGATGACGCAGGCACAATCAACGATCACCTCAGCGCAGATGCAGACAGCCCACATCTGGGATATAAACAGACAGCGCTGACACAGTTCCAGGTGGACCACACCTTTGAGGTGAAGGGCGTTGGGTGCGTTGTCTCAGGCACTGTTGTAACTGGAGAAGTGGCTGTCGGCCAGAAGTTGAATTTGGGTCCGTCTGGGGAAGGGGGCTTCAGGGAGGTGCAGGTCACATGCATACATCGCTCCCAGGTACATGCTGTTCGTAACATGGATTTACGTACATGAACATAGTTTCTCTGTTCTATCAAGGTGGTCTGTGTGATTGCTCAGCACAGGTACCGTGCATTGCCCCTGGGGTTTACAGGATGTATTGCACGTGTAGTGCTGCTTCATCTGCTCAAGCAAGAGTTGCCGCCCATGCGACACGTCATGTGCATAGTGTGGTGATGCAGTTGATGAGTCATGATGATTGGCGTTTGCATAGGGGATAACTTGGTGGGTTGTTGCAGGTGCCTGTGCGGCATGTGATGTCAGGCCAGCATGCCACAGTGGCGCTGCATCCTTGCAACATGCCCCTGCAACCGTCACAAGCCACACAGCATTTCTCCCATCCCAGTCCAGTCACCAGCTTTGCTCCGCTAGCCAGCAATGGCAGCCAGACACAGTTTGATGCGTCTGCCAGCACAGATGGCAATCAGCAGCGAGCAGCACAGCTGCAGCTTGGAGGGAATGCTACAGCCAGCAAGCAACAAGGAGCGCTGCATCAGGCTTGTGTGGGCATAATAGACATGACAGAACCTCAGGCTTCAGTCCCTGGGACACAACAACAGACCCTGCCCATTGGAATGATGTCTCAGGCGCTCAATGCACAAGCACAAGCTGTTTCAAATGCGCCATGTCAACAACAGCAGGACAGGTATATTTTGGACCACCGAATACACCATGTAACAGCTGGTGACACCTGTCAGCAGGAAGCAGCCGCCACAGCTGTGGCAAAAGCAGGGGTGCCTGAGACCACAGCTGCAAGGTGCACGACCCCAGCTGCTGCCATTGCAGTGCCAAGCAGGGTTGCTGACTCCACCTTCGCTCCCAGCTTGCATGGGTGGATGCCCTCTGGTTCCAATGAACAGGGACCACAGCATGCCCAATATGGAGCTGAGTCCAGCAGCCCTGCCCTGGTGGGACCTTCGCCGCCTAATGCCAGGAAAGGCATGGTGTTGCTGGACATTGCCATGCACACACGCACGGTGTGGCAATTCGAGGCGGTGATTGTGTTGCTGAATGGGCATTGGCCGCCCAGGGGCTTGCTGTCAGGCAGATGGCCTCCCAAGCCAGATACCCCAGACACCGTCCTCTCCATTTCCTCACAGTCAGAGTCACCTTTAGGTGATTCCGCACACACGTGACACATTGCATATCCTCACCAGGAAACAAGCTTTTGCTGCTCCCCATGTAGCACAAGCCACTGCTGACAATCAGGAAAATGCTAGACAACTTTGGCGCACGAGCTTGACACTATGGGTTTAGGATATAGGTTGCTTGCATGACACATGGCATCCGTGTCCTCTATTGCAAGTGTTCTGTAGCTTGAAAGGTCATGGCCCTTTGCAGCATTGTAAGTGCTGTCTGAGGGTTAGGACAAAGTCATAGTCCATTTCTGGTCTGCAACATACATGTGCTGTTCAGGTGCATCTGATTCAGACCCAGACACAACCTCCCCTGTTCGCCCTGGGCACCTTCAAGGAGATCTTGCAGTCGGTGGCAGATCTGTCGACCTTGCTGGGTCAGAATCTCAAGGTAGCAGCAGTGTTGGCAGAAGTTGCAGACATTTAGACAGGCCAAGCAAGAAGAGACAAAGGTGTGCTGTTGCTCATTCACAGATCTGATGTGCAAATTCTGCATGAGGTGCAATGTGCATCTGTGCACAGACCAGAATGGCAGGGTCAGTATTGTCAGGATCAACTCCATGTCAGACAGTGGAAAGGGTAAGTCTCTGCATCAATGCTTGCCTAATGACATACCTGCTAGACGCATCACATACAACAGCTGGAGCTCCAGCCGCATTTGTGCAATGCCAGGTATTGTACATATGATCTTGTGAATTGTTGATTGAATGCAGCTTGTGTTTGCAGTGCTGTCTACACACCTGTCATTCATTGCGGCAGCGTACGCCAAGCAGCTCAAGTAATGAGCATGGAGGAAGTAAAACCATCAGAGTCCATGTCGCCAAGCATCAGCAGCTCACATGTAGTGGAGGGTTGCAATCTGGCATCAGCCATTGCCGCAGCAGTTGTCATGCAAGACTACACAGCGGGGTCATCTGTCCTCAGCGTTGCACAGTCTGGGTCAAACATTGTTGCTGATGGCTTAATGGGTGATGAGGTGTCAATGTCTGGAAGCAATTCAGGTGTGGGAACTCTGACTCGGGTCGTGTTCAAGTTTCAGCACAGGCCTGAGTGGCTCATGGAAGGGTCAAGGATTATCTTGCGGGACAGAACAGATGGCTGCACTGCAGGAGCTGGAGTGATACGAAAACTTGTTCATTTTACCTAACCTGTCATCACGTCTTTTGTGAGTGGTACTGTCTTGTAGTGTGTAATGTTTTGTCACTCCAGACTGAGTTTGGACATGGGTAAATCTGTTCAGCAGTAGAAAGCTCAGTGCACATATCTGCATGCAATATGCCATTGAGGCCATGCCATTTTGCACTGGGAGTCATCTGCATAATACGGTATCATGTCACCCGTAAACTGGTCCTATGTACCAAAGAACAATCCTTCCCTATAAATTGTGCATTCAAAATGTACACTCTGGCTCAAAGTCCAGTTTTTTTTTTAAACGACGCACTCACAGCTGGTACAAGGTCAGACTTTTCCAACCATGTCATTGTACAATGAGCTAGTCCAGTGTGCTACTTGATTCAGTGGAATATCAGTCCCTGTCCTCCGGCATTGGGTATTTGACAGGACCTGACAGCTGTTCAGGAGTGACATCCTGCTCCCGCCCATCTGTGAAAACTCTCCTGATGACTCCATCAGGAAACATGATCTCCTTTGTGCCTGATGGGTGGTGGGCCTCTGTCTGCCCATTGGGAAAATAGAACACCTCAATGCCATCGGCATGCGTTGTGTGCCAAGTATCCACTTCACAGTAGTAGTACTCCACACGCCCTGCAGCACCCACATTGAATTCAGTTGCATGCACACAGCACACTAGTTTCCAACACAAAAACAGAGGTCTTCTTGGACAAAATCAACAGGGCACAGTGTTCTGATTGCACAAGCTCCTGCACAGCTCAGGGCTCCTATCACAATCAAAAGAGGCTGAGCAGGCCTAGAGGAGTTGGTCAGCTTACCACAAGGGTAGAATCTTTTGATGTCTTTGTTGGTGAAACGAATAGCAGTGTGCCCATCAGGAAACTGATGCTTGCGAGTTCCATTGCCAAAGACGACAGTGCGGCGGCCATCTAGGAAGATCTGCTCTACCTTGCCATCTGGATAAGACAGCTCCTGAAACACAAGCAAAACAGACTTTCCCATACCTAAATTGATACGCATGCAAGCATGTAGCAGTCAGCTGCTCGATGAAATGGTCATCATGTTGCCATGCAAGAATGATTGGTCGTCCATCCTTACTTTTACCATCTGCTCAAGGCCATTCTGTTTGAGCAGTAAACCAAACACACATGCTGTTTGCTGTCACCTGTACTACTCTACATTGCACAAGCGATTCATGAACTCGTAGACTGCATGCTCACAGTAAGACCATGACAATTGTACAAGTCACCTGATAGGGCTTTTCTGGCGCTCCATTGGCTGACGACAGTTGTTCATCCCCTGCTGATCTCTGCTGGTTGTCCTGCATGCTCTGAGCGATGCCTTGTTGTGCTGCAGTTGTGCTGCCTGCCCTAGCCCACTCCTGATCCTGAGTACCGCCTGTGTCATTATTTAGCACCTGACTGCTAGGACCCCGGTCATCACAGTAAGCAACAGCACTGTAAGAAGCCCAAGAGCCTGGCAGGCGCTGAGCCTGGGCTGATTGAGTCAAGGCTTGACCCATAGCGGAGGTTGCAGCAGGCACATCAGCTGCAGTCTGGGGCCTTGATCTGTCCATTAGGATGGGCCCATCATACATAGACCCTCTGGAAGCTTTCTGGGCCTGCCCACCTACACCAATCGACGCTTGATGCTCCTGGTAATACTGCTGCTGCTGCTGATGCTGCTGCTGATCCTGGAGACCAGACTTTTGCGACTGTGCTTGTGGTTGCGCAGCAGCATAGGCTTCTTGTAAATCCTGCCACGAGGAACTGCTTCCTAAACCCGCCTGGACACCTGCAGTGTACTGGTGCCGCTGCCCAGCTTGTTGGTGAGAAGCATCAGCATGCTGCTGTTGCTGCTGCTGCTGTGCGCCTTGCAAGCGTGCATCAAGCCTGGCAGCAGCATCCAGGGACTGGCGCAGGGAGCGTGTGTATGAGTCACCTTGCCTGTACCCTTGCTGACTGGATGCCATGTGGTTCTGGCTCCATGGATCAGCTTGTGCAGATGGTATCAAATGGCTCTGAGGTGCTTCCAGCCGACTTTCATCACCATTGTGGGGAAGGCGAATAGGCTGCCAGGTGAACTCATCAGGTGAGTCAAGCACGGTAGCACGCTGATACCTGTCAGCTTTGGCAACATAGTCGGCTTGGCTGCCTCGCTGCTGCTGCTGTGCTGCCATTGACGGGCCCCAGCTTGCTGCATCTGAGGGCTTCATAGTTGCTATTGGCTGGAAGGCATCCAGTGGCTGAGCTTTATGCCCAGGAGAACTTTCAAGCCCATGGGATAAACCATAGGCTGCTTGCGTACTGTTGTCAAGACCCCGCTGTGGCTGCTGATCTGCTTGGTGAGTGGCAAGATACGCATGACCAGACAGGCCATGTCTTTGCACTCTCCACGGCATTCCATCTGCTGTGGCTTGTCCTGTAAGCTGCTCTGTAACAGCTTCACCCACTTCCACATAGTCAGCTTCTGAAACATCATCAGCAAGACTGGCTGTGGTTGTTTGTGCTGCTTCATCATGAATTGCAGTGATAGACTGTACAAAGGCTGGCTGAGAGGACTGCATGGCGCGTGCATACTGTGCATGCTGTGCAGCTGCTTGCGAAAGGCCAGGCTTGCTAGAAGCCTCTTGAGGGGACAAGGCAAGCTTGCTTCTATTTGTGCTGGTGGCAGCTCCAGAGAGGGCACCTCCAGCTGCCCCGCCTTTGCTGTTTGCCTTTGGCTGTTGGTTCTCCTTGGCGTTCCACTCTTCCAGGCGACGCTGCTCATGGAAGCGAATTTCCTCTCTCAGCTCTGCATTTGTGTCCTGCCCAAGGCAGCAAAGATCAGCATTCAGTCTGGCATGTATCAAATATCACCGAGCCCTTCAAACACAAAGAGCAAGCTTACATGCACTGAGCTGCCTAACAATGCAAGGCTCACTTCTCCACTGGTCTGCACACCCTCAGCATGCACACATACACATTCTGGCAATGCAACCGCGTTGCTTGCTAAGAGATCACCCGGCAGCTATAGCGCGCACAGATGCATGGGCTACTCATGACTAGCTCCTGCATCTCATACTGTCCAGCTACTCATGACTAGCTCCTGCATCCCTAACTGTCCAGCTACTCATGACTAGCTCATGCATCCCAAACTGTCCAGCTACTCATGACTAGCTCATGCATCCCAAGCTATACAGCTACCTGAAGCTCCACAAGCTTCTGGCGTAAGCGCTCTACTGTCAGCTTGTGGCGAGCGTCCTTGGCATGGCCTGCCTTGCGCTCCTGCTCCAGAATTGCTTCTACTGCTTCCACCTATAGTAATGATATTTATGCTTTCCCACAATGAGCTAGGTACATGCGTGGCAAGTCTTTTCCTTCCAGAGCAGTCTGTTCTGAGCATCCCTATAAGGTCTAGGGACTGCTTCCACCTATGAGCTACACTAGTCATGCACGTACATGTGCACGCGATTGCACTAATAACATTATCTACAAATCTGATTCTACACTTTGATGTTGCAGTGATGCACTGGTACATGATCTCATTGCACTGCCTTGTCAAGACAACAGTTGCTTGTTTTGAAATGTGTTGTAGATGCAATGATTTCATAGCTTGAGCAGCCTGTGGTACACAACATGGGTCTGAAGGTCTCTCAAGTCAAGGTGACAAATGAGGCATGGTTGCCATATCCACCTCACTGCGCTCTTTGCGATTGGGCAGCTTGAGCAGCGCCCTGCTCTGCTTGTCAAGCACTCGCTGGTGGCGCTTCAGGCGCTGGCTGTAGGCCTCCTTCTCAGACTCCCAGGAGGCAGCCTCTTCTGCCTGTTTGCACCATGCAATCAGGTTCAAGACAGTCAACATTGACCATGATAGCGTACGAAAACATCATATTGCCCTGGACCGAAAGATCTGTTGCTTGGCTGTTGCCAAGCAATCCTCGCAATAGTCGACTTGCAAAGTGTCACTTGAGCATGTAAGCAACGACTCCCATTGTAGTTGCAGATTGCATGGGAGATTGCGCCTTGGACAAAGGAATAATGCACAGTACTGAAAGACACCTGGCAATACTTGCTGGAGGGGAGGTATCCCAACGTGTACATCTCAAAAATTTAATGTGTTCTGAAAAATTGCAACATGTACCTTTTGACGATCCCAAGCTGCCTTCTCCTGTTCCATTCGAGTGCTTGCTTGTTCCAATTGGGCACGCAGCTTGCTGACTTTCGCTCGTTCGCTTTGCATGTCCTTCATCTCCTGCTCCAACGCAGCAATGGAAGCTGCCTGAGTGTCTGCATTTACAGTGGTGAAAGTTTGTTGCATGCTCAGTGTGTTTAGCAGCTGTTCATGTGCAGATGGTGCCACAGAGTGCCTTCCCCAAGCACAGACGCAACATCACATACTTGCCACAATGATCCATCAACCATTGATAAACATAGGTTCGAACAACACGTCACTGAAAATCCAAAGCACTTGTAATGTTGAGGCATAACTTTGCAGGGCAAAGATCATGTACCACTTGGGTGCTCCATCTTGTTTTCACACGCAGGCTTTATTGGCTGCTGCTGCCGAAACAATCCTTGAATGTAGCTCTGACTGGCTCTGGTACTCTGCAGCCCACTTTGCACATCCTGCATGCACATGCGACTTGTCAAGACACTGCCACAGCACCAGCCATATTTTGCATACCGCTTCTCTGCTCTGCATGTAGCTCGTCAATCCTGAAAGGTAAGCCATGCTTCTATACAGTAAGCTGTGATGGTGAAGATGACGACTATGACATGCAAGTTATGCACCAACATCTGCATACCGAGCTTACCTGGCTTGCTTCGTCAGAACTGTGAGCAGGCCCTTGGGCCACTTGGGCAGCATCCCATGCTGACTCGTGTTTGAAGTCGCTATCAGGAATTGCCTGCTGTGCCTCTGCATGGAAGTCCACCTGCGGCTGGTCAACAGACTGTGCTCTGCTGCTGTGCCTTGCATACGAAGGAGCTTGCGCGTCCCATCCCTGCTCAATGCTCTCCTGCTGATGAGACAGCAAGGAAGTAGCAGGTCTGTCAAAATCCTCTGGCTCTGCAAAAGGGTTGCCTGTCCCACAGCCAGATGGAAGCTGCCTTGGAGCCTGGTTATGGGTGTGATGTGCCTCATGCAAGGAGGAATCTGACTCAGCAGCCTGACTGGCAGGGTATTGCCACGGCATCTGGTGCTGATCCCGTGCTTGCCCCAGAAATTGAGTGCTTGATGGAGACATTGGCGCTAGAGGCATTCTGTGCTGAGACTGAAGTAGCATATGTGTGTCTGCTTTCAAGCCAGCATTGGGGTTGTGCATGCCTGTGATCGCAGACAGGGAAGCAACTGACCCTCTGACTGACATGCCTGAGTCTTGAGTGATCTGCCGTTCCAAAGCTCTGAACTCTTCCAGCTCCAATGCCTGTACACACAAAGATTTGACAATCACTTTCTATGTGTGACAACTGACTAGTGCACAGTAAGGCTACATTGCAAAAAGTTGCATATGTAAGTTGTGCCATGTCAAGTTTTACCTCTGCAGCCTGCTGCAACTGCCAATCTACAGGGGCTGCCCCATTGTCTGCATTGCTTTGCATGTATGCTGCCTGCAAAGGATCATTATGCATGCTACAGTCAGCATGAGGCCTGTCTTGTTGCTGTAAGCTTCTGCCGCCCTTGAGCACATGTGGTGCTGCTGTTGGATGATGTGCAGATATGTAGGGCTCAAAGGACTGCTGGCCATTCCCATGTCCCTGCCTGCTTTGCTGCGCAGTACCAGGAAAGTGTACTAGGGCTGTGTCAGCATCCATTTCTGCCTCTTGGTCTGCTCCATTTGTGTAGGGTTGGCTGTTGCCTTGTGACTGTCTGTGCGCCATGCCGGCTTGATCATGCTGTCTGTGTGCTGGTGGACTGGGCTCTTCAGCATGCGCTGAGCTGGGGTGAGCCAATTGTGGCCAAACAGCAGGCATGCTGTGTTTCCCAGCCTGCTGGAGACCATCGCTGTCACGAGACAGGCTTGATGCTGGTGCATGTGGCTGTTGCACCGCCTCATCCTCAGCTTGACATTTGATGAACCCGCCTTTGGGCACATAGTGCTTCTGCTTTGCAGCAGCTAGGCGAGTCTGCAGCCCTGTGCCCCTTTTCAGATAACGCTGCTTTGGCTTAGACTTGGGCAGAGGCGATTTCATCTCTGCGACTGACGTGGCAGGCACTGTCTTGCTTCTTGACGGACTGAGAGCTGGCTGTGACAAAAGCTTCTTATGAAGGACAGGAAGGTCTCTCGGCATACTTTGATTCGCAATGCTCATATCGTTTTCGTCCATGACAATTTCAGGAGTACAGTGCCACGGCCAAGTCAGTTTAGCTGACTACCACAGGCGACAGTGCTGGCCACTGATCAGACCAAGTTGCTGACTGGCCAGCGCTGCATGAACGTGCTTTGACATGCAGTCTTTGATGTACAAAGAAGCTTCTGCAAAAGTTCAAGTCATGCGCACAACTTGTTGAGCGCACTATGTGCTGTGCGATGAGTCTGCAGTTCTGCAGTTCAAATTTGCCTCACGGAAGTGGTCGCAGGGCAGTTGCCTGAGGCCGCCCTGAAGGGCAAATTTTATGGGGAGGGGTCGATGGAGCCACCCTACCATCTAATATACTGGGACCCCAACCAGCCTATGGCGCTGCCTTCCCTTCAAAGGTAGCTAAACTTCGCGGGTAGCGTCTGCATTCCGAGCGCGAAAGCGGAAGGATCTGAAGCTCTGACTGCTGTGGTACCATCACTCTGTTGTATCATCAACACTCAGGCCTGCAACGTGTGCGCCTGTGAAGCA